>Ga0213920_1000120_pt1 | contig 82069 bp, 84 predicted proteins | sample McNCre1117MG_FD_161054 | JGI IMG/M metagenome (GOLD analysis project Ga0213920, IMG submission 161054) | Freshwater microbial communities from McNutts Creek, Athens, Georgia, United States - 11-17 MG | ecosystem: Environmental > Aquatic > Freshwater > Creek | place: USA: Georgia | collected...
ACCTTTGAGTTGCTGAGCCTCATGCTCAGTCCGTTTGAATTTTTACTGAAGCCTTGAACATGAAAGAACGCGTTCTCTCCGGCATGCGCCCCACGGGTGCTTTGCATTTGGGCCACTACCACGGCGCTTTGAAAAACTGGGTACGTTTGCAATCTGAGATGGATTGCTTCTACTTTGTAGCCGACTGGCACGCCCTCACCACCCATTACGAAAACCGTGAGGTGATTGAGAAAAATGTGTACGAGATGGTGATCGACTGGCTCGCCGCAGGCCTCGACCCCAACGCTTGCACCATCTTTTTACAAAGCCGCATTCCTGAACACGCTGAGTTGTTCACGCTCTTGGCCATGGGTACACCACTGGGTTGGTTGGAGCGCGTGCCCACCTACAAAGACCAACAAGAAAAGCTCAAGGACAAAGACTTGTCCACCTACGGTTTCTTGGGCTACCCCTTGCTGCAAGCCGCTGACATCTTGATTTACAAAGCCAAGCATGTGCCCGTAGGCGAAGACCAAGCCAGCCATGTGGAGTTGACGCGCGAAGCCGCGCGCCGTTTCAACCATTTGTACGGCCGCGAAACCAACGCCGAAGAAAAAATCCAAGCCTCCTTGGCCAAGCTGCCCAAAGACAGCATCAAGCGCTTTGAAAAATCACGCAAGGCTTACCAAGAAACAGGTGACGCCAAAGCCATGGAGGGCGCACTGGGCTACATCGCATCAGCACCTGAATTGGACGAACAAGACCGCGAGCGTTTGGGTGGTTACTTCAAAGGCACGGGTAAAGTCATCTTGCCCGAGCCACAAGCCCTGCTGACAGAGGCCAGCAAGCTGCCAGGCTTGGACGGCGCCAAGATGAGCAAGAGCTACAACAACTCGATTGCCATCCGCGAAGACCGCGCCACGATTGAACACAAGGTCAAGCGCATGCCCACTGACCCTGCGCGCCAAAAACGCACCGACGTGGGTGACCCCGACAAGTGTCCTGTCTGGCAATTCCACATGGTTTACAGCGATGCAGGGCAGCGCGAATGGGTTGCGCAAGGCTGCAAAACTGCAGGCATTGGCTGCCTAGAGTGCAAACAACCCATCATTGACGCCATCTTGCGCGAGCAACAACCCATGTTGGAACGTGCAGAGCCGTACATCACCAATCCCAAGATTGTGCGTGACATCGTGGATGCAGGTACTGAAAAAGCTCGCAAAACAGCGCGCGAAACCATGCAGGATGTTCGCTCCGCAATGGGGCTAAACTACTAATATTGATTCAGGAGTAATAAAAATGAGTATGTACATCATTGACGACCATCCTTTGGTACGCCAAGCCATCGCCATGTTGTTGCGCCGCATGCGTCCCGCATCGAAAGTGATCGAATTAGAAAAGTTCAGCGAATTGCAAGCTGCCATCATCAAAAACGGTGAGCCAGAGCTGTTTGTGCTCGACTTGTTGTTGCCTGGCGTCAAGGGCACCTCCGCCGTCAAAGACATCAAGACCATGTACGCCACCGTACCTTTGGCCGTGATTTCCTCCATGCCTGCTGGCGAAGCTGAAGAAACTTGTATCGAAGCCGGTGCTGACATCTACATCGAGAAGTCCACGCCCGCCAATGAAATCTCTTCTGCTATCCAAGGTTTGTTTGCTGCCGAACACGGCGACGAAGAAGCCGCTGTGGCTGTGGGCGAGACCAAATTGTCCAAGCGCCAAAAACAACTCATCGTGATGCTGGACCGTGGTTTGAGCAACCGCGATATCGCAGCCGAATTGGACATCAGCGAACACACGGTGAAGGTTCACTTGTGGCGTTTGTTCCGTCGTTTGGACGTGAAGAGCCGCACACAGACGTTGCACTTTGCACGCATGAACGGTTTGCTGTAATTCAGCACCCCACCCCACAAAAAAAGCCCCGCAGTGCGGGGCTTTTTTATTGCAGGTTCACAGCATCACTGTGCTGTAGATTGCAAGGTGTCACGCACCATCAAGTTCAAGCCTTTGCTGCCTGGCTTCACAGGTGTGAGGCTCACACCATAGTCACCAGGCTGTGCCGTGGCTTGCCCGCTTTTGGAGATGCGCACACGCACCGTGACTTCGTCCATGCCTGAGAGCTTGGCATTTGGGCTCATGGCGAGACTATCGTCGAGCACGAAGTCCAGCGGCAGCTTGTCCGCCGTGGTACGCAAAATAGCAATCGGCATGCGCGAGCCCGTCACCGCTGTGGCGTATACAAAAACCGTGTCGGTGGGCGACACCAAACCTTGCAGTTCTTTCACCAAAGTCACGCGACCGCTGATGCTGCTGGCAGCCATCGCCGCCTTGTTGGCTTGAGCCCCTGCTGCACTGGTCGCACGTGGCGGAATGGCTGGCAAGCCCAATTTATCGCGAGCTTCTGCAATCGCACGGTCTAACTCTGGCGCATCAGGTGAATCAGCAGGCACCACTTCGCGGGCACGTTCCCAATAACGCAATGCAGTTGTGAAATTCATCTCCGCATAAGACGCACTGCCCGCCAAGAACAAAGCATTGAGGTGATGTGGATCAGCAGTGAGCACGCGTTGGATGATCGACCAAGGTTCACCGGCAAAGCTGCCGCCATTCTTTTGCGCCAACACCTCAGCGCGCTCAATCGACAAATTGTCATCACGGCTCAATGACAAGGCCTTGGCGTAGGCCTCTGCAGCCTCTTCAAAGTGGCCACGCGCGCGCTGAACGCGACCGAGCATGACCCACCCTTCCATGCTGTTGGGTTCGTCTTGTAAACGGCGCGTGAGCGCGACGGCCATCTCAGTCAACTTCTCGGGTGTCACTTCTGCAGAAGAATCGACACCTTGTTGCAAGGCACGAGGATCCAGCGCAGCAGGTTCACCCAACACGCTGTACATCAACAGAGACGTCACAGGGATCACAAACACCAAGAGTCCGATGCTCAACCAAGGCTTGCGCCACACCACAGCGGATGCAGGGGCGGCAGGCTTGTCAACTTCATCCAGCCCTGCCACATCAGCCAACAAACGCTCAGACAGTTCGTCGCGCGCGGCCTTGAGTTCTTCGTAGCTGAGGTTGCCCATCACGAACTCGCGATCGAGCTCAGCCATTTGGTCGCGATACACCGCGGCATTGGCTTTGGCGGGGTCGTTGATGGCATCGGCTTGGTGCGCTGCCAAACGCGCGCCTTGTTGCGAGCCACGCCACAGCGCCATGCTCAGCACGAGCAACACCACAGCCATCATGGCCACGGCAACATAAATAAAAGCGAGTGCGGGATTCACATCAACCTTTCAACAGTTGCTTGGCGCGTTCGCGCGCTTCGTCGCTCAACACGGCAGGCGCAGCCAACGCACGGCGTTGACGCAAATACATGCCTAAGAAAATCGCAGCGATCACCAGCAACAAAAACGGACCAAACCACAGCACCCATGTCAAAGGCTTGACTTCGGGGCGATAGAGCACAAAGTCACCATAGCGCGCTACGAGAAAGTCTTTGATGTCTTGATCCGACTTCCCCGAGCGAATCAGCTCGCGCACCTCTTGGCGCAAGTCATCGGCCAACTCAGCATGCGACGACGCCAAAGATTCGTTTTGACAGACCAAGCAACGCAGCTCTTGCGAAATATCAACCAAACGCGCTTCAAGCTTGGGGTCTTCGGCCATGAGTGGAGCTTCTCGGCCCACGCGAAGGTCAGCCGACTGCGCCAAAGCGAATTGAGGCGCACAAACAGCCACCACAACCAATGCCGTATTCAGAATCAAACGCTTCATGACTTGTTCAACTCCGAAATCAAAGGCAAGATTTTTTCAGCCAACAACGCGGGCGTGACAGCCCCGACAAACTTGTAGCGAATCACACCGGTCTTGTCGATGACATAGGTCTCGGGCACGCCGTACACGCCGTAATTGATGCCCACGCGGCCGTCGAGGTCCATGACCGAGGTCACATACGGATTGCCGTGACGCTTGAGCCACACTTGGCTGCGCTCGCGTGCGAGCTTGAGCTTTTCGTCAAACGGTGCTTTGTAAGCAGGGTCTTGCGGTTGAATTTCTTTGTAGCTCAGGCCCACGATCGGGACTTGGTTCTTCTCAGAAAACGCCACGAGCACGGGGTGCTCTTCGCGGCATGCCACGCACCAAGTGGCCCACACATTGAGCATCCACACTTGGCCTTGAAGGTCGATAGGAGAGAACTTGGCGTCACCTGGCTCTAGCGTGAACAAGGTGAAGTGCGGTGCAGGCTTGCCAATCAAAGGCGACGGAATTTCACGTGGGTCACGCTTCAAACCCACGGCCAAAAACACCACGAGGCCGATGAACAAGACCAGCGGAATCAAAACTTTTTTCATTTGCGGTACCTCCGGTCAAGGGCCGCCAGCACGCCCCCCAACACCATCAGCAACACGCCACCCCACAGCCACGGCACAAAGGGCTTGTAGTACACGCGCATGCTCCATTCGGTACGCGCATCGTCCAGCGGCTCGCCCAGCGACACATACAAATCGCGCATGAAGCCCGAATCAATGCCCGCTTCTGTCATGGCCATGGCCGATGAAAAGTAGCGACGCTTTTCAGGCTGCAAGATTTCAATGATTTTGTCGTTGCGCAGCACTTGCACATCGGCACGCACGGCCTTGTAGTTGGGGCCACGCACTTCGTCGAGCGAATTCAAACGGAAGGTGTAGGGTGCGATGGTGACCACATCACCCATTTGCATGCGCACATCGCGCTCGACCTCGTAGCACTTCACACCGGTGATGCCAATCACCAACACCGCCATGCCAAAGTGAGCGATGTGTTGACCCCAAAAAGATGCGCCGATGCGGCCAGGCTTGCTCACACGTTCCAACACTTGTTGAGCCGTGCCCAAAGCCACCCAGCAACCGAGGAACAAACCAAACGCTGCGCCGATGGACCAACCACCCAACACAAATGGCAGCAACAAAGCCAAGGCACCTGCACCTGCAAACGTCCAACGCAGCTTGTGCGCAATCTCGCGCACATTGGCATCACGCCAACGTGCCACAGAACCCGGAATCATCAAGAACACAGTCGGCACGAGCAGCGGTGCAAACACCGCATTGAAGTAAGGCGGCCCCACCGACAGCTTGCCCAAGTTGAGCGCATCAATGATGAGTGGGTAAATCGTGCCCAGCAACACAGCCGCTGTAGCCACCACCAGCAACACGCTGTTGGCCAACAAGAACGATTCACGCGACACCAACTCCATGCGACCACCCAAGGCCACGCGTGGCGCACGCCACGCGAACAGCGTGAGCGAAGCGCCCACCACCACGGCCAAGAAGATCAACACAAACACACCGCGTTTGGGATCAGACGCAAACGCATGCACCGATGTCAACACACCCGAGCGCACGAGAAACGTGCCGAGCAAAGACAACGAGAAAGCCGCAATCGCCAGCAACACGGTCCACGCCTTGAAGCTACCGCGCTTCTCAGTCACCATCAACGAGTGAATGAGTGCCGTGCCGACCAACCAAGGCATGAGCGAGGCATTTTCAACCGGGTCCCAAAACCACCAGCCGCCCCAGCCAAGTTCGTAATACGCCCACCAAGAACCGAGGCCAATGCCAAAGGTGAGGAACGTCCAAGCCACCACCGTCCAAGGGCGAGACCAACGTGCCCACGCTGCGTCTAAGCGACCACTCATCAAAGCAGATACGGCAAATGCAAACGCGACGGCCATGCCCACATAACCCATGTAGAGCATGGGCGGATGAATCACCAAGCCCGGGTCTTGCAGCAGCGGATTCAAGTCTTTGCCCTCCATCGCTGCAGGCAACAAGCGCTCAAACGGATTCGAGGTGGTCAAGATGAACAGCAAGAAACCCACCGAAATCAAACCCAACACACCTATCACACGCGCCACCATGTCGAGTGGCAAGCTGCGCGAGAACACGGCCACAGCCACCGTCCACAATGACAACAGCAACACCCACAGCAAAAGCGAGCCTTCATGGCCGCCCCACACTGCTGCAAATTGGTAAGGCTTGGGCAACAGCGAGTTGGAATGCTGCGACACGTACAGCACAGAGAAATCGTTGTTCAAAAACGATGTCGCCAACGCACCAAACGCAAACGCCACCAACGCGAACTGCAAAGCAGCCGTTGGACGAGCCAGCGATTGCAGCGTGATTTGCGTTTGTGGCTCTCGCACCAAGGTGCCTGCAATAGGCAACACGCCTTGCATCACGGCCACCACGGCCGCGAGCATGAGCGCAAAATTACCGAGTTCTGGAATCATGGATTGCCTTTGATGGGGGCTGGCGTTTGCACAGACTTGGCAGCTTTGGCCGCAGCCGCTTGGTCCATCGCATGTTGTGCTTCGGGGGGCATGTAGTTTTCATCGTGCTTGGCCAGCACTTCGCTGGCCACAAAGACGCCGTCGTCACCCAACTTACCTTGGGCAACCACACCCTTGCCCTCTTTGAACAAATCGGGCAACAGGCCCACATAGGTGACGGGCATTTCGTGCACGGTGTCAGTGATGACAAAGCGCACGGTGTTGCCCTCGCCTGCGGCGGCGTTGTCACGCACCAAGCTGCCTTCTTTCACCATACCGCCCGCACGGAAGGTGCGTCCCTTGGGAGCTTCACCGTTACTCACTTGCGTGGGCGTGAAGAAAAACACCAAATTGCTTTGGAAGGCGTTCAGCACAAAAACTGCTGCCGCACACAGCACCACAATGCCAGCGGCAATCAGCGCAAATCGTTTGGTTCTGGGTTTCATCACATCAATTCTTCAACAGGTAATTGAGCCACAGCCTGCTCGGCTTTCAATTGATTCAACACAAGGCGGTGCGCCCAACGGGCTTGCCACACTTCGACGGCCAACAGCAAAGCGGTCACGCCCACGCTGCCCCACACGTACACGGCATAGCCGCCCATGGCCCAAAACTGGCTCCAGCTTTCCCACCTCATGGCTTCACCTCGTCGAGTTCGTGCACCCAAGTGGCATGGCTCTCACGCTGCAAGATGAGCGTGCGCACGCGGTACAACACCAGCGCCACGGTGTAGAACCAAAACGCCAAGGCCATGAGCAACATGCTCCACAACATGATCTCGGCCATGCTGGGTGCTTTGGTGAGCGACACCGAGGCACCTTGATGCAAGGTGTTCCACCACTTCACCGAGAAATAAATGATGGGCACGTTGATCGCGCCCACGATGGCAATGAGTGCCCCGGCACGGTCGCTGCGGCGTGTGTCGTCAATGGCCGAGGTCAAGGCGATGTAGCCGAGGTACAAAAAAAACAAAATCAGTTCAGACGTGAGGCGTGCATCCCACACCCACCACGCGCCCCACATGGGCTTGCCCCAGAGCGCGCCCGTCCACAGCGACAGAAATGCAAACAAAGCACCGGTAGGGGCCAAAGCGCGAGTCATCATGCCCGACAGGCGTGTGTTGAAGGTCAGGCCCAACACACTCCAAAACGCCATGGCCAAGTAAATGACCATCGACATCCAGCTCGCAGGCACATGCACAAAGATGATGCGATAGCCCTCACCTTGCTGAAAGTCGGTCGGGGCCACAGCAAAGCCCAGCCACATACCTGCCAGCATCAGCAAGGTGGCCAGCACCGCAAACCATGGCCACGCCTTGCCCGCCAACCCATAAAAGGTTTGCGGTGCGGCGTAATGGAACCAATTGATATTTTTCATTCCAACGCAATCCGTAAAGCCGCTGCACATGCAAACGGGCTGAAAAAGGCTGCAGGCAACAGCATGGCCATCAACATGGAGAAGTGCGCTTGTGCGCCCAACCCGCTGGCTTGTGCCTCAACTGCGCCAGCACCAAACACCAGCACTGGGATGAACAAAGGCAACACCAGCAACGACAACAACACGCCACCGCCACGCACACCCAAGGTCAACGCAGCACCAATGCCGCCCACCAAAGACAAAACGGGTGTGCCCAACAACAGGGCCAATGTGAGGGTGACCAAGGCATCCGCCGAGAGGTCAAATTGCAGCCCTAAAACTGGGGCCAATAATACCAACGGCACCCCTGAGACCAGCCAGTGCGCCAAGAGTTTGGCACTGATCAGTAAGGGCATAGGCGTGGGCGACAAAGCCATTTGTTCAAGCGTGCCATCGCGGTAATCCGCCTCAAACAAACGCTGCAGCGCAAGCATGCTCGACAGCAGTGCTCCCACCCACAACACGCCGGGTGCGACCAGGCGCAAGGTGTTCAGCTCAGGGCCAATGCCCAGCGGGAACAAGGCGGCGACCACCACAAAGAAAAAGACGGCGGTCAACACCTCGCTCTTGCGACGCATGGCCAAAAGCAAATCGCGACGCAACACGGCCATGAACGCACCACCACTCATGCCACGCCTCTCAATCGATACGTTTGCACATCGACCGATGTGCCACTCGCACTGGTCAGCGCCACAGGCTGATGGCTGGTGAACAACACCATGCCGCCGTGGGTCACATGCTCGGCCAACAAGCCCCGCAAGCCATCCACCGCTTTCACATCCAAAGCCACAAAAGGTTCATCCAACACCCACAGCGGTGCTTGACTGGCCAGCAAACGGGCCAAAGCCGTACGGCGCTTTTGGCCTTGCGACATCACGCGCAGCGGCAAGTGCTCGCGCCCGCGCAAGCCCATGCGCGCCAAAGCCACCAAGGCTTGTTGCTGGCTAAGGGTGCGACCTGACACCGCGGCATCAGACATGAGGTTCTCTAAAGCGGTCAACTCTTCTTTGAGCGACAAGCCGTGGCCCAAATAAAACAAAGACGAACGAAACGCAGCAGCGTTTTGTTGAATGGTTTTGTCGTGCCAACACACCTCGCCGGCATCCGCAGGTGACAGGCCGCAGATGATGCGCAGCAAGCTGGTTTTGCCCACGCCGTTGTCGCCTTCGAGGTGCAAGGCTTGGCCCGCTTTCAGCTCGAAGCTGACATCGGCAAACAGCGGCTTGTTGCCGCGACTGCAGACAAGGTGTGAGACGCGCAGCATGATTTAGATAAACGTCCCTGCGCAGGTCAGCACTTGGCCGCCCGTGCTCATTTTGAAACGCGCAATGCCGGCACTGCGTGTGGTGTTGACACCACCGAGGTCGAGCTTGCGCACACCGCGCTCGCGCAACTCTTCGATGCCCTTCCACAAAATCAAATTATGGGCATGCAAGTCACGGCCCGCATCGCTGGTCCAGCCTACTTGGTAGGTGGCCGCTTCGCCATGAATCAAAAACATCATGCCCGCCACGCGGTCTCGGCCCACATCGGCACGCATCGTCAGAATGGTTTTAGATGGCTGCTGACGCGAAGGCACATACAAGTCAAAGAAGTGCAAGGGCAAGCCGTGCAAGCCGCGCTGCTCGCGCTGTTGCATTTCAGCATCCAACAGCCAGCGGTATTGGCCTGCATTGGTCCCCACGCGGTGAACAGTGAGCTCCGAGTTTTCAGCGCCGCCCAAACGGTGGCGCCAGCGTTTGTCGAGCTGGGCACGCAACTCATCCATGCCCAAGGTCAGGTCAAGCATCACGGTGCTGTGCCCTGTCATCACACGACGCCAACGCGATAGGCCCAACTCGGGGCTTTGCGCTTCCAACGGCGTGAACGCGACCACGCGTAAATTTTTCAACGGAATGGTTTGCTTGAGCGCTTTGTAAACACGCGCCTTCTCAGCACCCGAGAGCGGTTGCAACCACACGGGTCCCAGCGAGCACAGCGCCATACTGGCCAAGCCGCCGACCAAACGGCGGATGATGAATTGGGCCAAAGCCACGGGTGCGCCGTCTTGTTCGACATAGGCGCGGAACACGCCCACGCCCAAGGTCTTCATACAGGCGCCGTAAGCCCAGTCTTGCTGCAAAGGTGCAGCGGCAGCGGCGTGATGCGCGTCCCAAACGGGATGGGTCAAAGTGTCCCAGTTGACTTTCATGCGCCTAGAATCCTCACACCATGTTGAACAAACTTCGCCTTCGCCGACAAGCCGAGACCGTGATGGGTCATCGCTTGGAAGAACCCCGCCTCACGCTGGTATTTGTGCTGTGGGTGTTTGTGTACGTGGGTTTGCCCCTGCTGCTTATCAGCAGCTTGGTTGATTTGCTCATTCAGCAAATCACAGGCAACTGCACCGGTTTTTGGTGCTGGTTTTAAACACTGAGCCATCGTTGTTTGCACAGCCTCAGCGGGGTACGCTGCAGGGCCCTGTGATGTTCACGCGCACTTTTTTACCCATGTAGGTGGTGTCGTGATAAGCGGTCACGATCACCGTGGCTTGCTCGATGCGAATTTCTGACTCTGCGCCCGTGACCTTGTGTTTACGAAACGCGCCCATCTCTTTGGCAGTGGTTAAGTTTTTACCCGTGAACTCTTCTGTAGCCAAGCTGTTGGCAATCAATGTGTAAGGCTCAGGGCCATTCATTTTCAAGAAGATGTTTTTCCCCATGGATTGAATTTCAATCACCACTTTTTGAGGCTTGATCTTCACGTCTTCCATCGCAGGAATGGTGGCCTCCACCTCACATGGCATTCTGAAAGTTTGGGCAAACGCAGGCATGCCAAGCAAAGCCACTGCGCACAGCACAGCTTGTAGCAAACGGTTGAGGTTCATGGTCATAGTTCCCATTCTAAGAAGGCGTGTTTGTCTTGCGATGCGCCACACGCTGAGCGCGGTAAATACCGCTATGGCCTGAGCACACATAGCTCATCACACAAGCCAATGCAGCAAACACACCGATCTCTGCGCCAAACAACTCCATCGCCATCAAAGTCGACGCAATGGGCGTGTTGGCTGCCCCTGCAAAGACCGCCACAAAACCCACTGCGGCCAACAAAGCAAACGGCACATCTAACCATGGGGCTAAGGCATTACCCAAGGTCGCACCGATGTAGAACAAAGGCGTCACTTCCCCCCCCTTAAAGCCAGACCCCAACGATGCGATGGTGAACACCATCTTGCCCACAAAGTCAGTCGGTGCGAGGGGATGAGCAAACGCCTCCACCATCACGGGAATGCCTAAACCGATGTAGCGGTCAAAGCTGCCCCACATCACCACGGCGGCAATCACAACGCCACCCAACAAGGGGCGAAGTGGTGCATAGGCCATGTGCTTTTTCATCACACCACTCAGCGCGTGCGTGCTGTCGGCAAACACCTTGCCAGCCAAACCAAACACGGCGCCCGCCACCACCATGGCAGCCAACAACCAAGCTGTGATTTGTGGCACCAAGCCCACCTCGTACTGGGTGTGTTGCACGCCCCACAGCAAACCCACTTGGTCAGCCACCACAGCGGCAACCACACAGGGCAGCAACGCATCGAGTCGCATGCGACCAATAGCTAACACTTCCAAGGCAAACACAGCACCTGCCAATGGCGTGCCAAAAACGGAAGCAAAACCCGCGCTGATACCGGCCATCAACACCATGCGACGGTCTGTGTGGTTAAGTTTGAAAAAGTGTGTGAGCTGATCGGCCAAGGCCCCGCCCATTTGCACCGCCGTACCTTCGCGCCCCACCGATGCGCCAAACAAATGAGAAACAACTGTGCCACCCAACACAAAAGGCGCCATACGCAAAGGCACTACTTTTTGAGGGTCGTGAATTTCGTCGATCAACAAATTGTTGCCAGACTCCACGTGCTGACCAAACTTGAGATACAGCCACCCCACCCCAAAACCCGCCGCAGGCAAGCCCCAAATCAGCCAACGGTTGGCTTCACGGGTTTGGGTGGCCCAATCGAGTGAGAAGAGGAACAGGGCTGAAGCCGAGCCTGCAAGAGTCGCCACCACCGTCGCCAAAGCCACCCACTTAGCCACGTAGTGCAGGAGGTCTAGCTTGGAAGATTGCTCAAGATGTGGCATCTGTCGCCCTGTAAGACTGACAACCGAATATGAAAAAAGCCGTTCAATGACGAACGGCTTTTTAAGGTGCTTGTTAGGCTTGGCGGAGAAGGAGGGATTCGAACCCTCGGTAGGGTCGCCCCTACGCTTGATTTCGAGTCAAGTACATTCGACCACTCTGCCACTTCTCCTGATTCGGTGTCGTTTGTCGAAGCCGCAATTCTATCAGGGGCGACGCGTGCCAGCGACGCCTGCACCCGCGCCACCGATAGGCTGAACCACCACACCTGCACCAGCAGGCGCACCACCTGTACTACCCACGGGACTCACGGTCATGGATGCCAGAGCGCCTGTAAACAAACCACTGTCTTCAATCTCAATGGTGGCAGCACGTTCTGCACGCGTGAAAACCAACAAGCTCTTTTTACCGCGAACAGAAGCAATCATGGTCCATCCCTGGCGCGGCAGCTGCTCAGCAAAGAAGTTATAGCTGCTGGTTGCGTCATTGGGCAACTCAAACACAGCGCGGCCTAGCCACCCCTCACCCACGCCAAAAATCAAGGATTCCCCCGTGCGCAGCTTGGTGCCCACAGGTAAGGGCATGCGGCCCAGTTGCTCCATCGTCGGACGCTGACCATTGTCTGCATTGGTTTGCGATTCAGTGGTCGTGCCGCAAGCAGTCAACAACGCTGTAGCCAACAAGAGAAGTAGTTTTTTCACAGCGTTCACTCCTTAAAGTTTTCGAACTGTATCAGCCGCGCAACTCAGCCAAGCCACCCATGTAAGGGCGCAGAGCTTCTGGCACGCGTATGCTGCCATCGGCTTGCTGATAGTTCTCGAGCACAGCAACCAATGTGCGGCCCACGGCCAGACCTGAACCATTCAAGGTGTGCACGAGCTCGTTCTTACCTTGCGCATTTTTGAAACGCGCCTGCAGACGACGGGCTTGGAACGCTTCGCAGTTGGACACCGAGCTGATTTCACGGTAGGTGTTTTGCGCAGGCAGCCAGACTTCAAGGTCATGTGTTTTGGTCGCGCCAAAGCCCATGTCGCCCGTGCAGAGCAACATCACGCGGTAAGGCAAGCCCAATTTTTGCAACACGGCTTCGGCGTGACCTGTCATTTCTTCCAAGGTCTCGTAACTCTTGTCGGGGTGCACGATTTGCACCATCTCCACTTTGTCGAACTGATGCTGGCGAATCAAACCACGTGTGTCGCGGCCCGCGCTTCCTGCCTCGGAGCGGAAGCACGGTGTGTGTGCGGTGAGCTTGATGGGCAACTCGTTTTCAGCCAACACCACGTCGCGCACGAAGTTAGTCAATGGCACTTCGCTGGTAGGGATGAGGTAAAGCGCAGTGCTTTCGCTGGTGGCTTCGCCTTCTTGACCGCCCTTCTTGGCAGCAAACAAGTCTTCTTCAAACTTGGGCAACTGTCCTGTGCCTTTGAGGCTATCGGCGTTCACGATGTAAGGCGTGTAGCACTCGGTGTAACCGTGCTCTTGGGTTTGTACGTCCAGCATGAACTGCGCAAGCGCGCGGTGCATGCGGGCAATTTGGCCCTTCATCACGGTAAAGCGTGAACCAGAGAGCTTGACGCCCATCTCAAAGTCGAGGCCCAAAGGCTCGCCCAAGTCGACGTGGTCTTTGGGCTCAAAACCTAAGGGGGCTGGCTCGGTGCCTGTAGGGCTCCAGCTGCGCAGCACCACGTTGCCGTGTTCGTCTTCACCAGTGGGCACGCTGTCGTGTGGCAAGTTTGGCACCGCCAACAACAAGGTCTGCAACTCGGCTTGCAAAGCGTCTAAGCGCAGGGCCGAGGTGTCGAGTTCGGTTTTGATGTCGGCCACTTGCGCCATCACGCCATCGGCGCTCTCGCCTTTGGCTTTGAGCATGCCGATTTGTTTAGACAAGGCATTGCGGCTGGCTTGCAACTCCTCGGTACGGGTCTGCAATGTTTTGCGCTCAGCCTCTAACGCTTGGTACGCATCCACATTCAAGAACGCTTGTGGATTCTTGCGTTTTTCGAGTTTGGCAATGACGCTGGGCAGGTCGCGGCGCAGTTGGTTGATGTCGAGCATTTACTTCATTCCTTTTATTTCAGTCCCTTGGGCAAGGGAAACTTGATGGTTTCTTCCACACCATCGAGTGTTCGTACAGACACAGCGCCCAAGGCGCGCATGCGGGCAATGACTTGTTGCACCAAGATGTCGGGGGCTGACGCACCAGCGGTCAGACCCACGCGGGTAACGCCTTCAAACCATTCTTCTTTGAGTTCGTCGGCGTTGTCGATCATGTAACTTTGCGTGCCCGAGCGTTGTGCCACATCGCGCAAGCGGTTGCTGTTGGAGCTGGTGGGACTGCCCACCACGATGACCAATTCAACTTCGTTGCTCAACACCTTCACCGCGTCTTGGCGGTTTTGGGTGGCGTAGCAAATGTCTTGCATCTTGGGTTTGCGGATGTTGGGGAAACGGGCCACCACAGCCTCTGTGATCTGCGCTGCATCGTCCACGCTGAGCGTGGTTTGGGTGACCACGGCCAAACGCTCGGTTTGCTTCGGCGTCACGTGCGCCACATCGGCCACGTCTTCCACCAAGTAAATACCGTCGAGCAACTGGCCCATCGTGCCTTCGACTTCAGGGTGACCTTTGTGGCCAATCATGATGAACTCAAAGCCCTCTTTGTGCAGTTTGGCCACTTCCACATGCACCTTGGTGACCAACGGACAAGTGGCATCAAACACATGAAAGCCGCGTCGCGCCGCTTCTTCTTCCACCGCCTTGGGCACGCCGTGGGCGCTGAACACCAGCGTAGCGCCAGCAGGCACATCGGCCAAGTCTTCAATGAAGATGGCACCCCGGTTTTTGAGATCCGCCACCACAAAGGTGTTGTGCACAATTTCGTGACGCACATACACAGGCGCGCCAAATTTTTCGAGTGCCCGGTCCACGATGTCGATGGCACGGTCCACACCCGCGCAAAAACCACGGGGCGCGGCGAGGACGATTTCTTGCAGTTGCTTGCTCATGTGTGTTTACAAAATGCCAATGACTTGCACTTCAAACGTCACGGGCTGGTTGGCCAATGGATGGTTGAAGTCAAACAACACGGCATCGTCTGCCACTTGTTGAATTGCACCTGCGAATGACCCTTTGCCTGTGGGTGCAGGGAACTGCACCACATCGCCCACGTTGTATTGCTCATCAGGGTCGCCAAATTCTTTGAGCAAGCTCTTGCTCACCCACTGCTGCATGTCGGGGTTGCGCTCGCCAAAGGCAACGCCGGCAGCCAGCTCAAACGTGGTGTGCGTGCCTTCCGCCAAGCCCAACAAATGTTGTTCCAACGCGGGCGACAACTCGCCCGAACCCAGCGAGAGCGTGGCGGGTTTGTCGTTGAACGTGTTGATCACGTCGCCTTGCGGTCCCGAAAGCCGATAGTGCAGCGTTAAAAAAGAATCGGGGCCGATGGTAGGGTGAGCGTTGGATGCAGTCATAGGACTCTCAGTGTTAGACCGCCTATTGTAGAAAGCTCTCGCTATGAACCGAATGCCCGAACCGATGACCATTTCACAGCTACCCGCCGAGATGCGACCGCGCGAAAAACTGCTCAAACACGGGGCTTCAGCGCTGACCGACACCGAGCTGCTGGCCCTCTTTTTACGCACCGGCATCAAAGGCAAAAGCGTGTTCATGATGGCCCAAGAGCTGTTGGACCGCTTCAAGGGCTTTGCCGGCCTCATTCACGCCAGTGCGGCTGAGCTAAAAACTTTCAAAGGCATGGGCGGCGACGCCAAACGGTCACAACTAGTCGCCGTGCTGGAGATGGCCCGCCGCGCCCTGACACAACAGCTGACCGAAACCACGGTGATGAACTCACCCAATGCGGTCAAGCAATACCTGCAGCTTGAACTGGCTCAACTCAAACACGAGGTGTTTGCCGTTTTGTTCCTGGATGCCCACAACCGCCTGCTGTCGTACCAGCCCATGTTTCGTGGCTCGCTGTCGCAAACCATGGTTTACCCACGCGAAGTGGCCAAGACCGCCCTCGCCTTGGGTGCGGACGGTGTGGTGCTGGCCCACAACCACCCGGGCGGCACAGTCAAGCCCTCACAAGCCGACATGAAACTCACCCGCACGTTGCAAGAAGCCTTGGCGCTGATTGACGTGACCGTGCGCGACCACATCATCGTGGCGCAAGGCAAGTACTTGTCCATGGCCGAAGAAGGCTTGTTGTGAAAGGCGAACTAGAGCTTGACTGAGACAATGGCACCACGCAGCGCCAGATTCAGTCGATCAATCACTTCGGCCCAATCCGAATCATCCGTCAATTCTTCTTTGAGCAAAGACGCCTGCGCGGTATTCCAAAACTGCGCCTCTTCTATGCGAATGGACGCATTCAATGGGGAGTGTGATTGGATGAATTTTCGAATGCTGTGTGCATCGTTAGGTAACCCCAGCTGCGCAAACAGTTCTGGAAATCCGTGAAATACTTGATCCATATGAACTCCTTTGCAAAGTCGAAATAAAGGGGCCTTTCAGAGTTGTCATCTTCGTTCGATCCAGTCATTCCGACAAGCAAAGCCAGTGAAAAATATACGCGGTGTAGGGTGATGTGTATGTACGATGGCATACACAAATTCAGCCCAACCAGCCTTGACATAAGAAATTCAGATGAAAGCCAAAACGCTGCAAGACTTAGGCGCCATTCGCCAACAAGTGAACGAGGCGGCGAAAGCCGCCGCAGCGGCCGAGGAGGCTCGCAAAGAAGCCGCGCGCCGTGCTGAAATGGAGCGCAATTTATTCACCCATGCGGTGGGCAATGTCAAACCCATCGCAGCCAAGCCGCGTGTGCTCATCACCCCCCAACGGCCTGCTGCACGCCCGCTGCAACAAACGCTGGACGACCAAGCCGCGCTGAGCGAGAGCATGAGCGATGAGTTCGATGTGAGCACACTGCTCGATGTGGACGACCAGCTGAGCTTTCGACGCCCCGGTATCGGGACCGACGTGACGCGCAAACTGCGCAAAGGCGAATGGGCCATGCAAGGCCAACTCGACCTGCACGGTTTTCGCAGCGACGAAGCCCGCGAAGCGCTGGGCCAATTTGTGCGCGATGCCAAACGCATGGGCTGGCGATGCGTGCGCGTGGTGCACGGCAAAGGCCTGGGCTCACCCGGCAAAGAGCCGGTGCTCAAAAGCAAAGTGCAGCGCTGGTTGGTACAGAAAAACGAGGTGCTGGCTTTTGTGCAGGCCAAGCCTTCGGATGGCGGTGCCGGAGCGTTGGTGGTGTTGCTGGGGCCCAGCAACCTCTAAGCACCACCCTTATTGCGCATCCAATCCGCTGTTTGGAAAAAACTGGCTTTCAACCGTGTACGTAAATCTTCAGGCACACCCGTCTCGCCCATCGCTTGGTCCATGCACGCCACCCATTGGTCGCGCTCTTTGATGCCAATGGAGAACGGCATGTGACGCATGCGCAAACGCGGGTGGCCGTGTTTTTCGATGTAGTAGTCAGGTCCTCCCAACCAGCCGCACAAGAACATGAACAAGCGTTCACGTGCATTGGCCAGCTCTGGGCCATGGGCTTGGCGCAGCTCTAGGTAGCCTGGCTCTAAATCCATCAAGTCGTAAAAGCGGTCTACCAACAGCTTCACGCGTGGCTCGCCACCCATCCATTCAAACGGGGTGTCAAAGGGTGGTTTTTCTTCGATTTGCATAAGATTGATTGTCGCGCCAATGGATCAGGGCAGGGCCAAGTGTTTGGCAGCTTCGCGCACCGTCAGGCCAGACAACCGTATGCGATGCGCCACTAAAAAATCTGTCACAGCTTGCGGGTTCCAACGTGCGTAGTCGCGCAGTGCCCAGCCGATGGCTTTGCGAATGAAAAATTCTTTCTCGTCGGCCAGTTGTAGCGCATAGCCAAACAAGCGCGTGGTGTCTGTGTCTAAGCGCCAGCCCAGTTGGTGCAACAGGGCCGAGCGGCGCACCCAATGGCTAGGATGTTTGAGCCACGCGTCCATGATCTTGGCAGCATTTGGTTTTTGTTGCTGCACTGCTACGTGCATCACCTCGGCGATGACGGCACTTAGGCCATCCACGGTTTCCCACCAAGCGTCTTGCAGCAGCAACGCCTGTAACTTGGGCAAGTCGTTCATGCTTAACTGGTCACTGTGTTGGCGTAGCAAATCCACTGCTGTGTAGCGGTATTCACGCTGTGGCTTTTGCCACAGCAATTCAGCGGCAGTCAGCAAATCATCCACGCTTTGCCACGGCACTTTGCCAATGCCTTTCACGGCTTGGCGACGCACCGATGCAGGCAAACCCAAGAATTCAAATTGGTTGAGCAAATAGGCTTTCATGCCTTGCGCCTTGGCTTCATCGGCCAAAGGCATCAAAGCATGTTCAACGGCAAGGACAAACTGCTTAGGCGTCATCTTCTTCAACCAGCCAGCACCTATTCAAGATGCTTGGCGCAAGGTTTGCACCACAGGGCGGCGCAGCACATCGCGCAAGCCCCACCAGCCCGCGGCCAATGCCAGCAACGCGCCCACCACAGCACCCAACAAAGGTACCCACGGACTAGCCGTCCATTCAAACTCAAACGCAAAGCGGGCCAAGCCCCATCCCATGGCCATGGCCACACAGGTGGCCAGTAAACCGGCCAGCGCGCCGATGCCTGCTAGCTCGGCTCGTTGCACATTGGCCAACAGTTGGTTGGATGCACCTAGCGCACGCAGTACTGCGTATTCACGCGCACGTTCTTCTCGCGTTGCAGTCACTGCGGCAAACAACACCACCAGGCCCGCTGCCAAAGTGAACAAAAACAAAAACTCCACCGCACTCACCACTTGGCTGAGCACGCTTTGCACTTGATTCAGAGTGGCCCCCATGTCCACGTTGGTGACATTGGGGAAACGGTTGATAAGTTGGTTGTCGAATGTAGGTGTAGGTTTAACCGAAGGGGCCTGTGTGTCTGCTTCAGCCACAGCATGTGCACCAGCCACACGCTGCGGTGCACGAAAAGCGGCGATGTACGTGGTTGGCACACCAAAGCCCGCACCCGTGGTCATGCGGTTGACGGGGTACATCACAAAGAAATTAGCGCGCATCGAAGCCCAATCCACACGCCGCACAGAGGTGATGCGCGCTTCGTGCAGCACGCCTGCCATGTCAAAGCGCAATGTGTCACCCAGTTTGAGCTTCAAGGTTTTGGCGATGCCTTCCTCGATGCTCAAGCCATTGACTTCTTCGGCTTGCCACACACCCGCGACCACGGTGTTGTGCTCGGGTGCATGGGCACTGAACGAGACGTTGAATTCACGATCGACCAAACGTTGTGCACGCTCTTCGGTGTAACTGTCGGGCGTGACGGTGTTGCCATTCACGGCCACCAAACGTGCGCGAATCATGGGGTACCAGTCGAGTTTGTTCACGCCTGCTTCGCGCAAAGTTTGTAAAAACGGTTCAGCTTGGTTAGGCTGGATGTTGATGACAAAACGATTCGGCGCATCCACTGGTGTGGCATTGCGCCAGCTGCTGATGAGATCGGTGCGCAAAAGCACCAACAAGGCCAAAGCCAATAAACCCACAGCCAAAGCACTCACTTGCACCATGGCATACACGGGGCGCGCGCTGATCTGCCGCGTGGCCAACATCAGCCACGGCGGCGCACTGCCCTCGACCACGGTGCGGCGAAGCACGTACACCGCCAACCAAGCCATGCCTGCAAACAACAGCACCGCGCCTGCAAAACCACCCACCACCATGAGGCCAAGCTTCAAATCACGGCTCACAGCAATCAACAACACCGCAAAACCTGTGAGCCCCAAGGCCCACACACTGAGCGTGGTGGTTTTGAGTTCACCCACATCGCGGCGCATCACACGCAGCGCGGGCACGCTGGCCAACTGCAATACAGGCGGCAATCCAAACGCGAGTAACAAGGTGAGGCCTGTGCCTAGGCCATACACCACAGGCCACACGCTGGGCGCAGGCAATGCGGTTTCGACCAAACCTTTGAGCAAGGCCACGAACATCAAGTGCACGGCGTAGCCCATGGCCAAACCCAACACGCTGGCAAACGTGCCCACCCACACAAACTCGGCGCTGTACGACAACGCCATGTGACGTTGACTCAAACCCAACACGCGCAACATGGCGCAGTCATCCAAATGGCGTGCCGCGAAGGCGCGTGCGGCCAAGGCCACAGCCACAGCGCTGAGCAAGGCAGCCAGCAGTGCCACTAGGTTTAAGAACTTACCTGCACGGTCCAAGGTTTGGCGCATCTCGGGGCGACCTGCTTCGAGCGACTCCACACGCACGCCACGCACTTCTGGTTTTTTGCTCTCAGCTTCAGCCCATGCCAAAAAGTTTGTCGTGGCGCTGCCTGCACCAATCACTGCGTAACGCCACGTCACGCGGCTGGCAGGTTGAATCAGGGCGGTAGCTTCTAGATCAACACTGTTCATCAACACGCGGGGCGCGAAGTTCATGAAGCCCGCGCCACGGTCGGGCTCATTCACCAACACACGGCTGATGCGCAAACGGCTGTTGCCGAGCAACACGCTGTCACCCACATCGAGGCCCAAGGCTTCTAAGCCTGCAACCTCCATCCACACTTCGCCACTCGCAGGGATGTCATTGGTTTTCGCTGCGGTGTCTGCTTGCGTCAAGCTGCTGGCAACTTTGAGTTCACCACGCAAAGGGTAGCCAGCCTCCACGGCTTTGAGCGCCACCAAGCGGCTATTGCTCTCAGCACCGCTTTGCGATTGCCCACGTGCCATGGTTGGAAAGCTCAAGGTGACCACCCCTTGCAAACCATCTGCTTTGGCGCGTTGCATGATGTGTACGGGCGTGGCTTGGTCGCTCACCACCACAACATCACCACCTAAGAGTTGTCGCGCATCACGTTGCAAGCCACCGTTCAAACGGTCAGCCAAAAAACTGACCGAGCTGAGGGCGGCCACGCCCAATGCCACCGCCACCACCAGCAAGCGCAGCTCGCCTGCGCGGGCATCACGCCACAGCGTGCGCCAAGCTTGGGTCCACCATGTCACGCCAACCGTCATATGCCCGTCACCTTCTGCACACCACCCACGGCCAGCGCTGGGTCTAGCTGCATGCGCTCAGATGCGGTGTAGCAAAGAAAGTGCTTGTTCGTGGCACGACCAATCGTGCACAGCTGCAAACGCGTGGCCACGTCATAGCCCATTTGCGTGATGCCGCTGCGCGACACCACAACGGCCACGCCCATTTGCGCAGACTTCATCACCATCTCGCTGGTCAAGCGACCGGTGGTGTAAAAAATCGAATCGGCATTGGCCTTCACGCCATTCATCCACATCCATCCGGCAATGGTGTCGATGGCGTTGTGACGACCCACGTCCTCTACAAAGATTTGCATCTGTTCGCCATTAAATAGTGCGCAGCCATGCACAGAGCCTGCTGACTTGTAAGTAGTTTCTTGCAAGCGAATGGCATTGAGCACCGCATACAAAAGCGCTTGGCTGATGCGTGCATCGGGCAAAGCCAAGGTCTCAATCTCTGCCATCAAATCGCCAAACACACTGCCTTGTCCGCAGCCTGTGGTGACCACGCGTTTTTCGGTCCGTGCCACGATATCGGCTATGCCGTGTCGCGTTTTGACAGCGGCCACGCCAGCACCGTCTTCGCCCGCGTCCCAATCGACCGTGATGGATTCGACCTCGCTCACATTGCCCACCAAACGTTGGTTGCGCAAATAGCCCAACACCAGCAACTCTGGGTGTGCGCCCAAGGTCATGAGCGTGACGATTTCGCGTTTGTCCACATACACCGTGAGCGCGCGTTCGGCGGGAATAGACACTTGCTCGCGCACGCCGTGCTCGTTGACCACCTCAATGTGGCGCGTGAGTTCGGCTTGGGCTTGGGTGAGGTGTGGCAGCACAGGAGAGATAGAGGAAGCGATAGACATAAGCTGACAAGGCTACAACAAAAAGGGCCGCCACCTTGCGGTGCGGCCCAATGAACAGTGAGGCTGTATGGATTACTTCTTAGCAGGCGCTGCTGCTTTGGCGGGTGCTGCTGCCACCGCAGGGGCCGATGCGGCCGCAGCAGGTGCAGAAGCTGCAGCCTCTGGTGGTGTGTAAACAAACTTACCAGGGTCAGCGCAAGGAGGCGTGGCCTCTGGCTTACCTGCTTTGGCTTTGTTTGTCTTTTGCACGTGGGCTACCACTTTGTCTTGCGACTTGCACAGCAAGTAGGCATCCGCCTTGGCTGTGTGCGCTGTTTTAGCTTTGGCTTCATCAGCCTTGGCTTTTGCTTCGTCGCTCAAGGGTGGCAATTTGGCAAAGGCAGTGGCGCTGACAGCAGCCAAGATCAGTGCGAAGAGTGCTTTGTTCATTGTTGTTCTCCTATTCAGCGCATCAAACGTGCGCTGTGGTGCCCGAAGCTTCTTCGGAGCGGTGGGCTGGAATCTTGCCGGCTTTGATGTCGTCGTGCCAAAGTTCGTGGTGTTCTTTGGCCCATGTCTCGTCTACGTAGCCAGTTTTCATGGCTTTGTAGGCGCCTTCCATGCCAATGGTGCCCATGTAGATGTGGCCCATGAACATGGCCATCATCAAGAGTGTGGCGACGGCATGAACCATGTGTGCGATTTGCATCGTGCCACGCTCGTAGATGAGGAAAGGAATGACTTTGTCGAGCACCAAGCCAGACGCCACCACCACCAAACCTAGGCCAAACACACCCGCCCAGAACACGACCTTCTCACCCGCATTGAAACGGTGCGAAGGCACTTCTTGGCCGCTGAGCAAACCGCCGCCTTTGAGAATCCAAGTGATGTCTTCTTTGCTCGGCAAGTTGTCTTTCACGAAGGTCACAAACACGATGGTCAATGACACGGCAAACAAAGGGCCCGCAAAGTTGTGCGCGTTTTTCAGCAAGTAAGTGATCCAACCAAACAACGTGTCACCAATGATGGGTTGGATGAAGAACTTGCCAAACGCCATGGTGATGCCAGACACCGCCAACACCACAAAAGCAATCGCATTCGCCCAGTGCGCTGAACGCTCAAATGGTGTGAAGCGTTCGATCTCCACGCCTGTGGGCTTGCCGTGCATCATGATCATGCCCTTGCGCCAGTAGAACAAGGCAATGGCACCGAACACGATCAACAACAACGAACCACCGTAAGGAATGATCCAGTTGTTGCGCACTTGACGCCATGCTTCGCCGCCGTTAGTTAGGCGTGAGCCTGGGTATTGCACGAAGGGTTGAATGAGCACGCCAGCTTCTGGAGCTTGCGACTTAGGCAAGCTGCTGTAGCCTTCCACGCCTTTGCCGACATCGCGCCACATGGGTGCGTTGTTGCCGGGCTGAACCTTGCCACGTTCGCCATTGGTTTGCTCGGCGTAACCGGGCGAATCGCTGGCGTCAGGCTTGACGTCTTGGATGTTGACGCTTTTGACAGCCGGAGCTATCGCAGGCGCTTTGTCTTGCGCGACAGCCGACAGTGAGAACACCATCCACGCTCCACACAACACCGATTGAAAAGAGCGGTACATGATGTGCCCCTTGGTTTACGGTGCGCGACTGTGGTCGTTCATGCCGTACTGGCCGCGAGCGCGCAGGTGTTGCTCCCAGCTGTTTTTGTCGCCAGCTGTCCAGCCGGGCTGCACAAAGTGATTTTCAGCGCCACTGAAAGCAGTCGCGTCTTTTTTGGTGCCGAGGTTTTGAGCCTTTTCACCGCAAGCAGTGAGGGCGGCCACGCTCAAGACAATGAGTGACAGACGTTTCATCATTTCTTCACTCCTTCGACTTTGGCAGGCGCTTGGCCGGCTTGCTTGGAGCCATAAGCCGTGCCCCAGCCCCACACTTCAGCACCCTTGTTGCGCTTGACCACGCGGTTGCGGAAGATGTCGGCGACCACATCGCCGTCACCGGCGAGCAAAGCTTTGGTCGAGCACATTTCGGCGCAAGCAGGCAACTTGCCTTCGGCCAAACGGTTGCGACCATATTTTTCAAACTCGGCTTGGCTGCCGTTGGCTTCGGGGCCACCGGCGCAGAACGTGCACTTGTCCATCTTGCCGCGCACACCGAAGGTGCCTTGGCTTGGGAACTGAGGTGCACCGAACGGGCAAGCGTATGAGCAGTAGCCGCAGCCAATGCAAATGTCTTTGTCGTGCAAGACCACGCCTTCGTCGGTCTTGTAGAAACAGTTCACAGGGCAAACTGCCATACAAGGCGCATCGGAACAATGCATACATGCGACGGAGATCGATTTCTCGCCGGGAACGCCATCATTCAAAGTGATCACACGGCGGCGGTTCACGCCCCATGGCACTTCGTGTTCGTTTTTACAAGCGGTGACGCAACCGTTGCATTCGATGCAACGCTCAGCGTCACAGATAAATTTCATGCGTGCCATTTAGTTTCTCCTTAGGCGCGTTCGATGTTGCAAACGGTGGTTTTGGTTTCTTGCATCATGGTGACGCTGTCATAACCATACGTGGTGGCCGTGTTGACCGCCTCACCGCGCACGATAGGCGCAGCACCTTTGGGGTAGTACTTGAGCATGTCTTCACCTTGCCAACGACCCGAGAAGTGGAAAGGCATCCAAACAGTGCCCGTGTCCACACGCTCGGTCACCAAGGCTTGCACATTCAAGCGAGCACCCGTGGGGCTCTTCAACCACACGCGCTCGCCGTTGCGGATGCCACGGTCTGCTGCGGTCTTGGGGTTGATTTCCACAAACGCTTCTTGTTGCAACTCGGCCAGCCATGGGTTGGAACGTGTTTCTTCGCCGCCACCTTCGTACTCGACCAAACGGCCAGAGGTGAGGATGAGTGGGAACTTCTCGTGCACCTTGTCGGCGATGTTTTTGTCTTGCACGGTTTTGTACAAGGTGGGCAAACGCCAGAACGCTTTTTTGTCAGCGTGCGTGGGGTACTTCTCCATCAAGTCAGGACGTGTGCCATACAAAGGCTCGCGGTGTTGTGGGATTGGATCTGGGAAGTTCCACACCACAGCACGTGCTTTGGCATTACCAAAAGGATGGCAACCGTGGTTTTGCATGAACACACGCATCATGCCGCCCGAGTTGTCGGTCTTCCAGTTCTTGCCTTCGGCCAATGCTTTTTCAGCATCGGTGAGTTCATCCCACCAACCGAGTTTCTTGAGCAACACGTGGTCGAGTTCGGGGTAACCGGTGGTGATGTCTGCGCCCTTGGAGTGCGAACCATCTTCAGCCAACAGGTTTTTGCCGTCTTTCTCGACGCCGAAGTTGGCGCGGAAGTTACCGCCACCGTCCATGACGTGCTTCGAGGTGTCGTACAGATTCGGTGAGCCTGGGTGCTTGAGTTCGGGTGTGCCGTAGCAAGGCCATGGCAAGCCGAAGTAGTCGCCACCAAAGTCGTAACCGGTTTCTTTGTCTTTGCCGCCTTTGGACTTGAGGGTCTTGACGTCAAACAAATGCATATTGCGCATGTGCGCTTTCAAGCGCTCTGGGCTTTGGCCGGTGTAGCCAATGGTCCATACCGACTTGTTGATTTCGCGCAAGATGTCTTCTGGCATGGGCTCGTCCATGCCTTTGACTTTTTGCAGCTTGTAGTTCTTGACCAACTCAGGACCAAAGCCGAGCTTTTGTGCCAACTGATACATGATCATGTGGTCAGTGCGGCTTTCCCACAATGGCTCAATCACCTTATCGCGCCATTGCAACGAACGGTTCGAAGCAGTGCAAGAACCGCTGGTTTCAAACTGTGTCGCAGCGGGCAACAGGTACACCGCGCGGTTGGGGTTGAGGTCTTCGGCTTTGCCTGGCATCGCTGCCATGGCAGCTGTAGCCGATGGATAAGGATCGACCACGACCAACAAGTCCAGCTTGTCCATGGCGCGCTTCATTTCCAAACCACGGGTTTGTGAGTTGGGAGCGTGGCCCCAATAGAACACAGCCTTGAGGTTGCTGTCTTGGTCGATGAGGTCGTTCTTCTCGAGCACGCCATCAATCCAGCGTGACACGGTCATGCCGGGCTTGCTCATCATGCCGGGGTTGGCAAAGCGGCCTTTGAGCCAATCGAATTCCACACCCCACGCTTTGGCGAAGTGCTTCCATGAACCTTCAACAATGCCGTAGTAGCCAGGCAATGAGTCAGGGTTAGGACCGACGTCCGTCGCGCCTTGCACGTTGTCGTGGCCGCGGAAGATGTTGGTACCGCCACCGGCTTTACCGATGTTGCCCAAGGCCAATTGCAAGATACAAGAAGCACGCACGATGGCGTTACCGATGGTGTGCTGCGTTTGACCCATACACCACACGATGGTGCCGGGGTTGTTCTCGTGCAGCATGGTCGCTACTTTGAGCAACTGAGCGGGCGTGACGCCACAGACTTCTTCCACCTTCTCGGGTGTCCACTTGTCCATGACTTCTTCTTTGACCTTGTCCATGCCGAACACACGGTCGTTGATGTATTTTTTATCTTCCCAGCCGTTCTTGAAGATGATGTGCAAAAGGCCAAACAAGAAAGCGATGTCTGAGCCTGAGCGAATGCGCACGTACTCGTCGGCCTTGGCCGCTGTGCGTGTGAAACGTGGGTCGACCACGATCATCTTGCAGCCGTTTTCTTTGGCGTGCAGCATGTGCAGCATGGACACAGGGTGTGCTTCAGCAGCGTTAGAACCGATGTACATCGCGACCTTGCTGTTTTGCATGTCGTTATACGAGTTGGTCATCGCACCGTAACCCCACGTATTCGACACACCGGCCACTGTGGTGGAGTGGCAGATACGGGCTTGGTGGTCGCAGTTGTTACTACCGAAGTAGCTCACAAACTTGCGCAGCAAATACGACTGTTCGTTGTTGTGCTTGGATGAACCAATCCAATACACGCTGTCTGGGCCAGAGGTCTTGCGCAGGTCCAAGAGCTTGGCGCTGATTTCGTCCAAAGCTGTGTCCCAGCTGATGCGCTCGTACTTGCCGTTGACCAATTTCATGGGGTAACGCAAGCGGAACTCGCCGTGGCCGTGCTCACGCAGGGCCGCACCTTTGGCGCAATGTGCGCCGAGGTTGATGGGGGAATCAAAGACCGCTTCTTGGCGCACCCACACGCCGTTTTCAACCACGGCATCTACCGCACAACCGACTGAGCAGTGGGTACACACGGTGCGTTTGACTTCAATCTTGCCAGCGCCATCGCTGACCATTGAGCCAGAGGCGTTGGCTTTCTTGACCAAGCTCAGTTGCGTGGCCGCCAAGCCCACGCCAATGCCCAAACCTGATCGGCGCAAAAAACCACGACGGTCAAGGGTGGGTAAAGCTTGTGACAAGCCGCGTTGCAAGCGGCCCACAAAGGCAGAGCTGCCAGCAGTCTTGGCAGTCGTATCGGATTTACGGGTCAACAACATGTGTGGCTCCTTCAGACGCGGGTGGTCTGGTAGTAACGCTTGACGTGTTCGCTCAAGCTGTAGCCGCCACCGTTTTCAGGCGCGGGAGGGAGTTTGTTCAGTTCAGCAGAGGGGGTGCTGAGGCCGGGCATGGCTGTCACAGCTGCTGCGGCCGCGCCTGCAGCGGCGGCACCCATAAAAAAGCCACGGCGCGACGGGGTCGCTTGTTCGGTGGTTTGCTCTTTTTTCATTTTTAGCTCCTCGTGATGTCGTGGGTATGCACGACTTTGCATACTGTACCAATGAAGTGTGTTTGTCCTATACGTATTTACGTCAGGCCCTTCACAAATTCAGGTTAATGTCGTGCTGAGGATGGCTTCCTTGTCGCGCATGTGTCACATACGCACCTCAAAAGAAGAAAAACAGCCAGCGCTTTAAGCCAGCATGTCAAAGCCCTGCGCTTCGACACTGACAAATGCGCGAGTCAGCTCGGCCAGGGCCGCGTAAAAGCGCGCCCGCGGGGTGGCTTGCACAGCGTCGCAAAACGCAGGCAACCAAGTTTGCACATGGGCGGCAAAAAACTTGGCTTGCTGCGTGAGGTTAGACACCGATACATCATCCCCCGCCACCAAAAAACGCATAACTTCGAACACATAAGACACATGGTCTTCGGTCTCAGACATGGTGGTGTCGTCTCGGCCTAGGCCCAGCGCCGTCAAGTCGGTGCGCAATTGAGCCAAAGGCTTTTCGTTCAAGAAGCCGGTCAAGAAATGCGAGGCATACACATACACCTCGGGCTTGCCCACGCCACCAAACAAGGTGTGGTGTTCGTTTTGAATGCTCTTGTCATCCATGTCGCGGGCCACGCCCACCAACTGACGCCAAGGCTCTTCGAGAAAGCCACCCGAGGTAGGGGCATCGGTGGCAGCCACACGCAACTGCGCCAGCAACTCGGGGCGTGCAGGCGCATAAAACAACTCAGAAATCAAACCATACAGCTCGGCGCGTGCAGTTTCTTCGTCAAGGGCGGAGGACAAATGAAGATCGGTCATAGGTGTTGTCAGACGATTTTTTGCTCGTCGCCAGCAGAGTAAATATCAATCACGCGACAGTCGCCGCACATCTTGAGGCGCTGCAGCGCCTCGCCTTGGAACATCGAGTGACCAGCCAATTTACCGATCATGGCCTCGATACCTTTGAGCGTACCAAACGGTTTACCGCAGCGCACACAGCCATAAGGCTGGGTTTCATTGAGCACGCGCACTTCTTTGCGTTGAGGCGTGAGCAACAAACGCGGCACGAGGTTGAGCGCTTTCTCAGGGCAGGTACTGACGCACAAGCCGCACTGCACGCAGTTCTTTTCAAAGAAGCGCAACTGGGGGGCAGCTTGGTTGTCTTGCAACGCGTTGGCGGGGCAAGCACTGACGCAGCTCATGCACAACGTGCATTTGTCTTTGTTGACCTCGACCGAGCCGAATGGCGAGCCGTCTTTGGGCAAAGCCAAGGCTTCGGGTGCACCAGCGGTTTTCAAGACCGGCGCATGTTCGAGCAAGTGGTCGATCACCATGCTGAGCGTGCTGCGCTTTTCAGCCATCACCGCAAACGTGGCCGCAGGCACGGTGCTGCTGAGACGCTGCTGGCCTGTGGTGAGGCGTTGCAGTTCTGCATCCAACGCCATCGCTTGTGTGGCGTGCACCAGCTGCACGGGCATGTGGCCAGCCTTGGCGTAACCCAAGCCTTCGAGCATGGTTTGCGCTTGTGCCATTTGCGCTTGCAAGCCGTCGGCATATTGCGGGGCTTCTTCGGCGGCGTGAAGCACCAATACTTGAGCTGCACCATAGGCCAAGGCCGTGAGCCACACATCCAACCCCAGGCTGGCGGTGTGCCACAGCGAAACGGGAATGACATGTGCAGGCAAACCTTTGGCCACTTTGAGTTGCGCCGCACGGCCCAGCTCATTCACCAAGGCTTGGCCCGCGTTTTGGCTGTGCAACAAGATGACCGCATCTTTGCCGCCTGCTTTTTGGTAAGTACTGAGCAAGGTCTTGAGCTTGACGCCCTGCTCGCTGGCACGTGGATATGCGTAAGTCAGTGCGCCTGTGGGGCACACCGTGGTGCATGCACCGCAGCCAACACACAGATTAGGGTTGACCTTGATTTGTTGGCGCGACTTGTCAGAGCTGACCGCCTCAGCAGAGCAAATATCCACGCAGGCGTTGCAGCCGACTTTTTCATTGCGGCTGTGGGCGCAGAGCTTTTGTTTGTAGTCAAAGAATTTGGGCTTTTCAAACTCACCCACCAGCTCGCGCAAGCGCAACAAGTTGGCAGGTGTTGCGCCACGGAAATAGCCTTGGGGCAAGGCGTGGCGTGTGAAAGCACTTTGCTCGCGCAGATCGAGCACGAGGTCGAACTCGGCGGTTTCTTCTTGCGCTTCGCGCTGGAAGTTGATCGCACCGATAGCTCCACAAGCGGTCACACAGTCGCGATGCGAGCTGCACTTGCTCATGTCAATTTGGTAATCCAATCCGATCGCTTGCTCAGGGCAGGCGGCCACGCAGGCATTGCAACGTGTGCACAGGTCAAGGTCAATCGGATTGTTGTTTTGCCATTTGAGCTTGAACGCGCCCAGCCAACCGTCTACGCGCACCACTTGGCCGCCCAACACGGGGTAGGTGCGGTTTTGTGTGCCACCAGCCTCACCCGCGCCTTGGGTGAAGATCGTCACATTGAGCGTGTCAGCCAACAACGCCGCAGCTTGTTCGGCTTGGTCCATCTGTCCCAAGATCAACAAGCGCCCAGCACTCTTGAACGTCACCGTGGGCACAGGCTCGGGCTCTGGCAAATGTGCAGCGGCTAACAGTGCCGCAATTTTGGGGGACGCGTTTTTGGCGTCACTGCTCCAGCCACCGGTCTCACGGATATTGACGAATTTGATGACCGATGTTTTGGCTTGCGCCTCTACGGCCAAGTCGCCAAACAAACGTTGCTCTTGGGTGCAGGCGACCACCACATCGTCAGTGCCCTGCACGGCTTGCACATATGCGTTCGCCTCACGACGGCACAACGCTGTGTGCAGCGTGAGGTTTTCAGACAGGCTTTGGCTCAGCGCCTTCGGATCTAAAGGTTGAGTCTGGTTGCAGTCGCAAATCAGCGTGGTCATGCGTAGGTGGCTTCAAGAAGTGAAGCGGGAATGGTAGCGGTACTGCAATCCCCTTCACATAAGCATCCCTACTTAGCTGTTTCGCAGAAAAGCTCGGTTGATTTCTTGACGCAAAGCGGCTTCTGACATGGGCTTCGACACATAACCATCGGCACCTGCTGCCATGAAGCGCTCACGGTCGCCCGTCATGGCATGGGCTGTCACCATCAAGACAGTGGTGCGGCGTAGCTTGCGTTGAGTTTCGCGCTCACGCCAGATACGCAAGGCCGTGAGTCCATCCATCACCGGCATCATCACATCGAGTAAAACGACATCGAAGTGCTCTTGATCTAAACAATTCAACGCTTGTTGTCCATCATTGGCCAACACAAACTGATGCCCCATGCGTTGCAACATGATTTGCGCCAGCTTGCGGTTGATTTCGTGGTCCTCCACTAACAGAACCGAAAGCGGCCGCCCCAGCGACAAAAGATCGGCCTCCATCTCAGTGATGCCCGGCACCACCACGTCTGCAGATGGCAGTGAAACGCACTTGACGGGAAAACTGATCGTGAAACAAGCCCCTTGCCCCTGTTGGCTGCTAGCTTTCACATCGCCGCCCATCAATTGCATCAAGCTGCGAGTGATAGCCAAACCCAAACCCGTACCGCCATAAGAGCGCGTGATGGAGCCATCGGCTTGCGTGAACGGACTGAACAAGGCTTCAACGCGGGCATCATCAAATCCAACACCTGTGTCAGTCACCGCAATTTCAATCGTGACGGAATCCGGATTGGGACAAGGTCTGACGCGCGATTCAACCGTGATGGTGCCTTCATCTGTGAACTTGATGGCATTGCCAATTAAATTCGTCAGCACTTGACGCACGCGCACTGGATCCAACCACACCAACTCCGGCAACGCTGGGTCATTGACCACGCTGAGCGTGATACCTTTGGCTTGAGCCAATTGCTCAAGTGAACGCGCGGTGTGCCGCACCAGCTGTTCAGGACACACGGTTAAAGCCTCCAGATCCAAGGCGCCAGCTTCGATTTTTGAGAAATCAAGAATCTGATTGATGATGTGAAGCAAGTGACTGGCAGAGTCTCGCGCCAATGACAAATATTCTTTTTGCGCTTGGCTGTCATCGGTACTCATGGCCAACTCGGTCATTCCCAAAATGCCATTCATCGGCGTGCGAATTTCGTGACTCATATTGGCCAAAAATTCGCCGCGCATGCGGTTCGCTTGCTCGGCTTTGTTTTTTGCTTCCACCAGCAAATCTTGGGTGTTTTGGATGGCAGTGAAATCTTGAATCACACCAATGAAGAAATGTGCATCATCTACCCGTGTTTCTTTGACCGTCACACGCACAGGAAAGAGCGTGCCATCTTTGCGCATCCCGCGAACGATGCGAGGTTGGTTGAGCAGATGTTTTTGTCCCGTCTTGGCATAGGCACTCAAGTAGTCATCATGGGCATCACGTTCGTGCGGTTGCATCAAGGCACTGATGTTTTGATTCACCAACTCGTTGTGTGAAAAACCAAAAATCTCAGCCGTCGCCACATTGCACTGCACGATGCGCCCGCGGGGATCGGCCACCACAATAGCTTCGGGAACGGAAGCAAAGATACTGTTGAGCTTGCTCTCACTCAAGCGCAGCTCTTGTTCTATCAGTTGTCGTTCGGAAATTTCTTGATGCAATTGATGAATCGCTTGTTGACGCTGCGACGATAAGTCGCGCGCCACGATCAACGATGCCCGCATTCTGCGCACCGACAGCCACACCAACAAAAGACCACCTAACAACAACCCCAGCAACACGGTGAATGTGCGATTCAGCACATGGGTGCTGGCCGATTGCCACTGCGAGACGGGTAAAACAATCTCTAACGCGCCACGGACATCCCCCACTTTCCAATCAGTCTTGGGGGAATTGGGGTGATGGTTGTGACACGTCACGCAACCCGACAACATGCGGTCCGCTTGGGCGTAGCGCAACACCCGCTGCCCGTTGAGCATCTCCTCTCGGACAAACGGCATACGTGGATTGGTTTTGAGATGGGCCAAAGCTTGCGTTTGAAACTCATCCAGCTGCCGCTCGCCCTCGCGCCAAGGAAATGGCAAATCGCTGTAAAGGCGAACGTGTGTGCCGCCATCGACTTGCGACAAGTAATGCCCTAACTCAATCGTTAGCGTTGCAGGTAGCGGCAGCGCGTTGTCGCGGGACTTGTAGTCATGCGTCACTTCAACGCCAGCACGCATGGCACGCGGCACAAGCTCTTGGGCATAAAAGTTACGAAACTGGGTGACAGATTCGGCGTGCTCTTGTGCGCTTTCAGTGGCGTATTGAAAAACCACACGCTCACTGGATTCGTAGGTGTAATAAACCACCCAAGCCGAAACAGCCATCAAAACGATGGCCACCACCTGCATGGGCCATCGTTTGAACGGAGACTGAACGCGACGAAAAAGAGTCCTTACGAATGGCACAAATTTCTATAAATTAATTATTTATAGCTAATTTTAATGCACTATGCGTCTGGTGTGGCGTTTTCTGAGTCGGGCGGCAAAAGCTCAGGCGAGCCAGAGGGTTCGTCGTCAAACAAATTCATTGCCTTAGCGCTGGCCATTTGGCGCAACATAGCCATGGGCAATGGATCTGGCTGCGTGAAATCGTCGATGTACACGTCCATCCCATCCATCACATTGAAGTGAGGATCGGTGAACAGTTTTTTCATCGCCATGTTTTTGACGTCTGGCGTGACATCTTTGGTCATGAATCCCGAAAAATCAGATTCAGGTGTCAGTTGCTGGGCATCGGCCATTGTTGGCAGGGGTCGAGCGCCCTGTTCCAGCGGTTGCTCGAGCGGCGCCACCTGAAGACCAGACGCCTCAGCGCGAACAGAAGCTGGCAGTGAAGCAGCAACTGGCGAACCGCTCGGCTCATCCAGAGGCCGTCCTTCGCGCACATCGGCTTTACGCCGTGACCAGCGGCTCAAAAAGCCAGAAGGCGTGTCGTCATTGGCCACGGCCACCACCTCGTATTTTTTCGGTGCTCACCGAAGCAGGGTTACCAAAACGATCTTGCAAAGGCCTAAAACTGTCGGGGCGCTTGCGGCGCTTGGCTTCGATCACCATGTGCTCATCGATGAACTCACGCATCCAAGTCACCACATCTTCTGGCGCCGGAACTTGATCCACATTCTCTTGGGCATCCAGCCATCGGCCTGCGTCGTGGTAGCTCAGGCTCACCATGGCAGGCACGGCCATCGCCTCATCACTGATGCTGGGTTCTTCTTCCATGCGCCACAAAACAAACCAGCAAGGTGCAGGCGACGTGGCATTCAAGTAGTAGCCTTCAGCATCGTCCTTGAACAGTTCAACGGTGAAACTTGGATGCAACCAAATTTGCTCGTCTTCGGTCTCACGCAGACAACGAGGCTGACCTCCGAAGTGCTCCACATGAGGCACCAAATCATGGCCTGTCACATCGTGCAAAACCCATCGCCAAGGTTGCCACCGACTCATCGCACCGGGCACACGCTCACGGCGCATCACCACGGCGACTTGAAGACTGGGGCGCTGAGACATATTGCTGATCAAGTTTCTTTTGAAATCTTGATGCTGGGGAACTTGCTAGAAAAGTCTTTCGCTTTCGCGGCAATCTTCACAGCCACTTGGCGGGCCACCGCCTTGTAGATACCGGCCACTTCGCCATCAGGGTCGGCTACCACCGTGGGCTTGCCGCTGTCGGCTTGCAAACGGATTTGCATATTCAAAGGTAACGCACCTAAGTAGTCCATGCCATATTGCTCAGCCATCTTCTTGCCGCCGTCCGCGCCAAAAATGTGTTCAATGTGGCCGCAGTTGGTACACACGTGCACCGCCATGTTCTCGACCAAGCCGAGGATCGGCACGCCCACCTTTTCAAACATCTTGATGCCTTTTTTGGCGTCGAGCAGCGCAATGTCTTGCGGCGTGGTGACGATGACCGAGCCGGTCATCGGCACGCGCTGACTCAGCGTGAGTTGAATATCGCCCGTGCCGGGCGGCATGTCCACAATCAAATAATCCAACGATTTCCAATTGGTTTGACGCAGCAACTGCTCCAGCGCTTGGGTGGCCATCGGACCGCGCCAAATCATGGCTTCGTCTTGGTCCACCAAGAAACCAATCGACATGACTTGCACACCGTAGTTCTCGAGTGGGTCCATGGTTTGACCATCACTGCTCTCGGGGCGGCCTTCGATGCCCATCATCATGGGCTGGCTGGGGCCGTAAATATCGGCGTCAAGCAAACCGACGCTTGCGCCCTCTGCGGCCAAGGCTAGCGCCAAGTTAGCAGCGGTGGTGCTTTTGCCCACACCGCCCTTGCCTGAGGCCACTGCGATGATGTTTTTCACTTGCGGCAACAAAGCCACACCGCGTTGCGCAGCATGCGCCACGATGTTGACCGTGATATTGGCTGACACGTTCTCAACGCCCGCCACGCTCTTGGCTGCGGCAATCAACTCTTTGCGAAAACCCGCAATTTGACTTTTGGCGGGATAGCCCAACACCACGTCAAACGACACATCGCCATCGTTGATTTGCAGGTTCTTCAAGGCTTTGCTGGTCACAAAGTCTTTGCCCGTGTTGGGATCAATCACGGCTTGCAAGGCTGCGAGTAGGGTTTGTTCATTCAAGGCCATAAAAATTCTTTGACATAAGGAGTAATGCGCGCAAGTCTAGCGCGCACTGAAAGCCCACACGCAGGCAAATTACCCAAGGTGACTGATTAGTTCTTCCGCGCCACCCAATAGGCCGCCCCCTCAGACCCATACCGCTCGTCATGCGGCACATCGGGCTCTAGCTCAAAGACAGAGCCGGGTAACAAGTGCTGAGTCTGACCGTGCATGGTCAACCACATCTCGCCCCGTGTGAGAACGGCGTGCACGCCAAAGGCGTGGGTGTGGGTGTCAAGCACGGTGTTGGGCGCCCATTCACGCTCAATCACCTCATCAAAGCCAGCGGCGAGGGCTTTTTGGCGGAATTCGTCAAAGCTAGGCAAGTTCATGCGCGTATTCTGTAGGAACTAAAATCGCCCCCTTCGCCCTAAGGTCTTGCTCCCAAATGTCCCAGCGCCAGCTATTTGTTACCACCGCCCTGCCCTATGCCAACGGCAACTTCCATATCGGCCACATCATGGAGTACATCCAGGCCGACATCTGGGTGCGTTTCCAACGAATGCAGGGCCACAAGGTCGATTTCGTGGGCGCTGACGACACACACGGTGCGCCCATCATGATTGCTGCCGAGAAGGCTGGCATCACCCCTCAGCAGTTTGTGGCCAACATCGCCGCAGGCCGCAAACCCTATTTGGACGGCTTCCACATCCAGTTTGACAACTGGCACAGCACCGACGCTCCCGAGAACCACGAACTGGCCCGCCAGATTTACCGTGACCTGCGCGACATCCCCGAAGCGCAAGGCGGCTCGCTGATCGAGCGCCGCACGATTGACCAGTTCTTCGACCCCGAGAAGAACATGTTCTTGCCCGACCGCTTCATCAAAGGCGAGTGCCCCAAGTGCCACGCCCACGACCAGTACGGCGACAACTGCGAGGTGTGCGGTGCGGTCTACGCCCCCACCGACCTGATCAATCCGTTCTCCGCTTTGTCGGGTGCCAAGCCTGAATTGAAAAGCTCGGAGCATTTCTTCTTCAAGCTGTCTGACCCACGCTGTGTTGAGTTCCTCGAAAAATGGACACAAGACGGCAAACTGCAACCCGAAGTGGCCAACAAGGTCAAAGAGTGGTTCACCGTGCGCACCAACCCCGACGGCACCACCAGCGAAGGCTTGGGCGACTGGGACATCTCGCGTGACGCGCCTTACTTTGGCATCGAAATTCCGGACGCACCGGGCAAATACTTTTATGTGTGGCTGGACGCGCCTGTGGGCTACTTGGCCTCGCTGAAAAACCTGCTCGACAAACGCGGCGAAGACTACAACGCCTACATGGCCAACCCCGCGCTGGAGCAATACCACTTCATCGGCAAAGACATCGTCACTTTCCACACGCTGTTCTGGCCCGCGATGCTGCATTTCAGCGGTCGCAAGACGCCCAACAACGTGTTTGTGCACGGCTTCCTCACCGTCAACAACGGCGAGAAGATGAGCAAGAGCCGTGGCACGGGCCTCGACCCGCTCAAGTACCTGAGCTTGGGCATGAACCCAGAGTGGCTGCGTTACTACTTGGCCACAAAACTCAACAACCGCAACGAAGACGTGGACTTCAACGCCGAAGACTTCATGCTGCGCGTCAACAGCGATTTGATTGGCAAATTCGTCAACATCGCCTCACGTGCCGCTGGCTTCTTGACCAAACGTTTTGAAGGCAAGCTGACACAAAGTTTTGGCGAGCAAGGCACTGCGCTGCTCAACGACATTCACGCAGCCAAAGACAGCATCGCCCAAGCCTACGATGCACGTGAGTACGGCAAAGCCGCCCGCGAAATCATGTTGCTGGCCGACAAGGTCAACTCTTACGTGGACCAACACAAACCTTGGGACTTGGCCAAAGACGCCGCCAACAACGAAGCCTTGCATCAAGTGTGCTCGTTGCTCATCAACGCCTTTGCTGAGTTGAGCCGCTACTTGGCCCCTGTGTTGCCCGCGCTTGCGCATGCGGTCGAAGCCTTCACTGGCACCTCCATGCAAAACTGGAACACATCAGGCTACGTGACACACATCCAACCCTACCAACACCTCATGCAACGCGTCACCCCCGAACAACTCGAAGCTTTGTTTGAGCCACCTGTCGTAGCGGAAGAAAAAGTCACCCCAGGCGGCGAAGAAATCGCCCCCACCATCAGCATCGACGACTTTGCGAAGGTGGATTTGCGCATTGCCGAAATCGTCAACTGCGAAGCGGTGGAAGGCTCGACCAAACTGTTGCGCCTCACGCTCGATGTGGGCGAAGGTAAAACTCGAAACGTGTTTTCAGGCGTGGCCAGCATGTACAAGCCCGAAGACCTCAAAGGCAAGCTCACCGTGATGGTGGCCAACTTGGCCCCACGCAAGATGAAGTTTGGCGTGTCTGAAGGCATGGTGCTTGCCGCCAGCCACGCAGACGACAAAACCGATGCTGGCATTTACGTGCTCCACCCATGGCCCGGCGCAAAACCTGGTATGCGCATCCATTAATTGGGTTCTGACCCCAAATAGTCATGCTCAACTTTTTCCGTCCCAACGCCATCGATTCATTGAAGGGTTACACACGTCAGCGCTTTTACCAAGACGTGGGCGCGGGTATCACGGTGGGTGTGGTGGCGTTGCCACTGGCCATGGCGTTTGCCATTGCGTCTGGGCTCAAGCCTGAAGCGGGTTTGTTCACCGCCATCATCGCGGGCTTTTTGATTTCCGCTTTGGGTGGCAGCCGCGTACAAATTGGCGGGCCAGCGGGCGCGTTCATCGTCATCGTCTATGGCATCTTGGAACGCTACGGTTTGGCCAACCTCATCATCGCCACCGCCATGTCGGGCGTGATGTTGTTTGCCATGGGCTTGCTGCGTTTGGGCACCTTGATCCGTTTCATTCCAGTGGCGGTGGTGATTGGGTTTACCAACGGCATTGCGGTGCTCATCATGGTGTCGCAGCTCAAAGACTTCTTTGGCTTGCAAGTCAAAGCCATGCCGGCTGACTTCTTTGGCATCTTGCGCACCCTGAGCGACCACATCAGCAGCTACAACGGCGAGGCCTTGGGCTTGGCTCTGGTGTGTTTGGCCGTGTTGGCGTTTTGGCAATTGGCCCTGCCCCGCTTGGCCAACGCCATGCCCAGCACCAAAAGTTTTTCCACCATCCCCGGCTCCATCGTGGTGCTGGTGGGCGCCACAGTTGCTGCACAAATGATGGGGTTGGAGGTGGAAACCATCGCCTCACGCTTTGGCAGCATTCCTAGCAACTTGCCCGCATTTGCATGGCCAGAGTTCAGCTGGGAAACCGCCAAGTTCTTGCTCATCCCCGCCACCACGCTGGCCTTGTTGGGCTCGATTGAATCGTTGTTATGCGCCCGCATTGCCGACCAAATGATGGCCGACGGCCCCTACGGTGACCGCCACGATGCCAACCAAGAACTGATGGCGCAAGGCATTGCCAACCTCGTCACCCCCTTCTTCGGCGGTATGCCCGCCACCGGTACGATTGCCCGCACCGTGACCAATGTAAAAAACGGCGGCAACAGCCCTGTCGCTGGCATGGTGCATGCTGTCACGTTGTTGCTGGTCATGCTTGTGGCTGCACCTTTGGCAGGCGACGTGCCGCTGGCAGCGCTCTCGGCCATTCTGATGTTTGTGGCATGGAACATGGGCGAGTGGCGCGAGTTTGTTCATCTGCGCCAGTTCCGCATGACCTACCGCGTCACCTTGCTGCTGGTGTTCGCGCTCACTGTCATCGTCGATTTGACAGTGGCTGTGGAAGTAGGCCTCATTGCCGCGTGTCTGACCTTCATCTACCGCATCTCCAGCCTGAGCCGCTCTGAGCAAGTGCATGCCATCACCCACCACGAGCTGGCTGGCCATGAAACCCAGGTGCAAGCCCACCGCCTGTATGGCGCGCTGTTCTTTGGCGCGGTCAAGTTGGTGGAGGAAATTGAAGAACACCTGCCCGAGCAAGCTTTGGTGCTGGACCTGAAAAACCTCATCTACATCGACACCTCGGGCGCTGACTCACTCATGGCCTTGGCCCGCACTTGCCGCAAAAAGCAGGTGCGCCTCATCCTCTGCGGCGTGGACCACCAGCCCCTCGACATGATGCGCCGCTGCGGCCTGCTGGCCCAGCTGCCCGAGCAAGACCTACGCGCCGATTTGGCCCAAGGTTTGGCCGCAGCCCTCGGTCGTTAAAATCTTTGCAATTTCAAGACATTCCTAGGAAACCCACCATGTCGATTTTTCAGCGTGACCACTACACCTCCGAAGCCACTCAGTTCATCGAGTCGCTCAAGGCCAAAAATCCTCAGCTCGAAAAAGCCCAACGCGATGGCCGCGCTTTGCTTTGGGACAAGTCGGTGAACCGTGAAGTCCAGCAAGACGTGGAAGCTGGCCGTGTGGCGCAAAAGCCGTACGTGTACCAAACGAACGCTTGATCCGCTCGTTCGACTAAGCGCCTACCGTGCATCCTGCTGACACCACCCTGCCCAACGACGAGGCAACCCCTGCCTCGGTCATGCCCGAGGTGGTTGACCACGTGGCCGTGGCCCGCCTGTATGGCGAGCCGCTGTTTGCCATGCCGCAGGATTTGTATATCCCGCCAGACGCGCTCGAAGTTTTCCTCGAGGCCTTCCAAGGCCCGTTGGATTTGCTGCTGTACCTCATCCGCAAACAAAACTTCAACATCCTCGACATCCCCATGGCTGCGCTCACGCGCCAGTACCTGAGCTATGTGGACGAGATTCGCAGCCGCAACCTAGAGTTGGCCGCCGAATACCTGCTGATGGCCGCCATGCTGATTGAAATCAAATCACGCATGTTGCTGCCCCCCAAAAAAGTGGCAGAAGGCCAAGAGCCCGAAGACCCGCGCGCCGAGCTGGTGCGCCGCTTGCTCGAATACGAGCAAATGAAACTGGCGGCAGCCAAGCTCAACGAAGTGCCGCAGTTTGGTCGCGACTTTTTGCGTGCCCAGGTCTACATCGAACAATCGCTGCAGCCGCGCTTTCCTGATGTGCATGTGGTTGAGTTGCAGCAAGCGTGGGCCGACATCTTGAAGCGTGCCAAGCTGGTGCAGCACCACAAAATCAGCCGCGAAGAACTGTCGGTGCGCGAGCACATGAGCATCGTGCTCAAGCACTTGCAAGGCAAACGCTTTGTCGAATTTGAAAAACTGTTCAACCCCGAACAAGGTGTGCCCGTGCTGGTGGTGACCTTCATCGCCCTGCTGGAGCTAGCCAAAGAAACGCTGATTGAAATCACACAGGCCGAGGCTTTTGCCCCTATTTATGTGCGGTTGGCCTATACCCCCACATAAGCGCCGCACGTAAACTCCACACCCTCTTGGCAACACAGGACTGGCTTTGCGCCACACACGTTCTATGAGCAACACCCACGCTTCGCCCTACGGCACTTTGCCCCCTGCCTCACCCGTGGCTGCTCGCAAGCCCATCAGCTTGCCCCGCTTGAACGAGATGCGCGCGCGTGGTGAAAAAATCACCATGCTCACCGCCTACGACGCCACCTTTGCTGCCGTAGCCGATGCTGCGGGCGTGGAGTGCATCTTGGTGGGCGACTCGCTGGGCATGGTCTGCCAAGGCCTCACCAGCACCGTGGGCGTGACGCTAGACACCATGCGTTATCACGTGGAGAGCGTGGCCCGTGGCATACGCCGCGTGCAAGGCACGGCATGGATCATTGGCGACTTGCCCTTTGGCAGTTACCAAGAATCCAAAGAGCAAGCCCTGCGCAGCGCCGTCGAATTGATGCAAGCGGGTGCTCACATGGTCAAGCTCGAAGGCGGCGGTTGGACCACCGACCTCGTGCACTTCCTTGTAGAACGCGGCATTCCCGTCTGCGCCCATTTGGGCCTCACACCACAAACCGTCCACGCTCTTGGCGGCTACCGCGTGCAAGGCCGTGGCGACTCTGCCACCAAGCTGCGTCAAGAAGCCATTGCCCTGCAAGACGCAGGTGCCAGCATGCTGGTGCTAGAGATGGTGCCCGAGCCACTGTCCACCGCCCTCACGCAAGAGCTGCCCACCTGCCACACGATTGGCATTGGCGCGGGCAACGGCACAGCTGGCCAAGTGCTGGTGATGCACGACATGCTGGGCGTCAACTTGGGGCGCAACCCCAAGTTCGTGCACAACTTCATGGAAGGCCAAGCCAGCGTGCAAGCCGCCATGAGCGCCTACGTGACCGCCGTGAAAAATGGCGCTTTCCCCGACAACACCAAGCACGCGTGGGCCTAATCGTTCAAGCTTTCTCGTTTCATGCAAATCGTTCACACCCTCGCAGACCTGCGCCGCGTCTTAAAGCCTGCCGCCCTGCGCGCCTTTGTGCCCACCATGGGTAACCTGCACCAAGGCCATTTAGAGCTGATGCAAATGGCCCGCCAAGAAGTCGATAAGCGCGCCCCAACAGGCGGCATGACCGTGGCCAGCATCTTTGTGAACCGCCTGCAATTTGGCCCGAACGAAGACTTTGACACCTACCCGCGCACCCTAGAAAACGACTGCGCTTTGCTAGAAGCCAACGGCTGCGACGTGGTGTTTGCGCCGTCTGAAAAAGACCTCTACCCCGAGCCCCAAGTGTTCAAGGTGCACCCGCCTGCCGAGCTAGCCGATATCTTAGAAGGCGCGTTTCGCCCCGGCTTCTTTGTGGGCGTGAGCACCGTGGTGCACAAGCTCTTCAACATCGTGCAGCCCGACTTGGCCGTGTTTGGCAAGAAGGATTACCAACAACTCATGGTTATCCGCCGCATGGTGCAGCAAATGGCCTTGCCCATCGAGATCATCGGCGGCGAAACCCGTCGCGCCGAAGACGGCTTGGCTTTGAGTTCACGCAACGGCTACCTGAGCGCCGAAGAACGCGCCGAGGCCGTGCAACTGTCGATGGCGTTGAAAGGTTTGGCTGCGGCTGCTCGTGCGGGCAATGCGGCGGGTACGTTGGATGTGGCCGCTTTAGAAACTGCGGCGATGGATGCCTTGCGTGCGCGTGGCTGGGCACCCGACTACCTCACCCTGCGCCGCCAGCATGACTTGTCGCCTGTGATCGGTCCGTGCGCTGAGCCTCTGGTGGTATTGGGTGCGGCCAAATTGGGTAAGACACGGTTGATTGATAACCTCGAAGTTTGAGGTTTCTCTTTGGCTTAGGTGTTGGTGTACGTGGTGGTTGTCTCCGGCTAAGGTCGTGCACATGAATTTGTCAGCCGCAGTCTTCTCGCCTAGGCGAGAAGCGAGCTCAGCCAAAAATCAAAAGCGAAAGCCCACTGCCAAACGTGTGAGGTTGGCATCTGTGAAGTTGGCTTTTTGGTCGTACGCCATACGCACAAAATAATCACGCACATCCAAGGTCACTGACAGACCATTGCCTTTGACCTTCGGCTCGCCCACGTCACTCGCGCCTGAGCGTTCAAACGCATCCAACGTCAATCCCATGGCATTGGGCAATGCGCCGCGCCACACTAAATGCGTGACACGTTGGCCTGTTTTCAAACGGTCATCGTAAATTTGATACAGCGAGAACTGTCCTAGCTGACTTTGCGAATATGTGCCGCCCCACAACACCGAGTCATTCGGATCAAAGTTCAAGTTGTAATAGGTCTTGGTATTGGTACGCCCCCAACCCAGCAAGGGTGAAAAGCCATCCACGTTGTCTTGCTTACCATCCCAAGTGATGCTGCCGCCAACAAACCCGCCACTGGCTATCTGCAACGACGAAATCAACTGACCATAAGTGGCCAAGCCAGTGGATTTCTCAAACCCTGCCCGTGACTGGTTGAAGTTGTCTTGGTCTTGGTAATAGCCCACCCAAAACTTGGTGTCTTGGGTGTTGCCACGTAAATTAATGTCAGTCGCGTTGGATTTGGTCACCGAGTCTCGGTAGCTGCCCACTGTGGCCTTCCATGCCACGGCTTGCTCGGGTTTTAAAGGATCAACGGGATCAATGTTGGCGCGGTCTTGGATGGCGTAACTGACAGGCGCAGCGAGCAAACCCATCAGAACCACCACTGCAGCAAAACGATCAGTTCTCACCCTTGGCTCCGCGACCCATGAGCACCGCCACCGCTTGCGCGGGAGTCATTTGACCGTCAAGCAATGACACCACCGCCTGCGCAATGGGCATGTCCACGCCTAGGTGCTGCGCCCGTTGCACCACAGTGCGTGCGCAATACACACCTTCAGCCACGTGGCCGAGTGAATCGACCGCTTGTTGCAGCGTCATGCCTTGGGCCAAGGCGAGGCCCACTTTGCGGTTGCGGCTCAGGTCACCGGTGGAGGTGAGCACCAAATCGCCCAAGCCAGACAGGCCCATGAAGGTTTCGGTCTTGGCGCCCAGTGCCAGACCTAAGCGGGTGATTTCGGCCAAGCCGCGTGTGATCAGTGCGGCACGGGCGTTCAAGCCCAGCTGCAAACCATCACACAAACCGGTGGCGATGGCCAACACGTTTTTCACCGCGCCGCCAACCTCCACGCCCACGATGTCGTCATTCGCGTACACGCGCAGGCTGTTGTTGTGAAAGGCTTGCACCATGGCATCGCGCACCGCAGCGTCGTTGCTGGCAGCCACCAAAGCGGTGGGCATGCCGCGTGCCACTTCTTGCGCAAAGCTGGGGCCACTGAGTGCACCGCCACGCAACGCGGGGGCCACTTGGGCTTGCACTTCGTGGGCCATCAAGCCCACACCATCTGAAGCCGCTTCAAAGCCTTTGCACAGCCAAGCCACAGGGACCTTGCTACCCAAGATGGGGGCAAGCTGTGTCAGCATGCCGCGCAGGCTGCTCATGGGCGAGCCAATGACCACCAAATCCTGCTCGGCCAGCCAAGGGCCTAGGGGGTCTGACGACACTTGCACGCCTGCGGTGAAGGGCTGCTCAGGCAAGTAGCGTGTGTTCACGCGCTCGGCTTGCATGGCTTGGGCCTGGGGCACATCGCGTGCCCACAGCGTCACGGTGTGGTGTGCGCCAGCGTTGATCGCCAGCGCTGTACCCCACGCGCCTGCACCTAAAACGGCAATCTTCATGGCCAAGCCCGTGCGATTTATTGCTTGGTAGCTTCAGCCGCTTGTTGCTGCTGTTGTTCGTACATGGCTTGGAAATTGATTTCTGCCAAGTGCACAGGTGGGAAGCCCGCACGTTGAATCACGTCAGCCACGTTGCCGCGCAAGTAGGGGTAAATGATTTGTGGGCAAGCAATGCCGATGACAGGACCCATTTGGTCTTCAGGCAAGTTGCGCACTTCAAAAATACCGGCTTGCTTGGCTTCGACCAAGAACACCGTTTTGTCTTCGATCTTGGTGGTGACGGTGGCTGTCACAGTCACTTCCACAATGCCGTCGGCCACTTGTTCCATGCCCACGCCCAACTGGATATCCACCGAAGGTTGCTCAGTGCTGGTGAGGATGGCGGGAGAGTTGGGTTGCTCCAAAGACAGGTCTTTCAAATAGACGCGTTGAATTTGAAAAACGGGTGTTGCTTGCTCTTCTGACATGAGTTTTTCCTAAAACAAAAAAATGCCCGCATCGGCAATACCGAAGCGGGCAGCAAATCGGGATGGCTGAATTATGTCAGCTCAAGACTGCAACAAAGGCATGAGCCCGCCTTTGGCATCCAAGGCCACCAAATCATCACAGCCACCCACGTGGGTGTCGCCGATGAAGATTTGTGGCACGGTGCGACGGCCGGTGATTTCCATCATGTGGGCACGCGCCTCGGGGTCGGTGTCGATGCGAATTTCTTCGATCTGAGCCACGCCCTTCGAGGTGAGCAACTGCTTGGCACGAATGCAATACGGGCAAACGGCGGTGGTGTACATCTTGACAGCGGGCATGACAGGTTCTCCGAAATTTAAGCTTTAGCAACAGGCAGATTAGCTTCTTTCCAAGCTTTCAGTCCGCCTTGCAGCGAATGCACCTTCTCGTAACCCAGTTTTTGAGCGATGGTTTGGGCACGTGCCGAACGAGCGCCAGCGGCACACACCATGATCACAGGCGTGCTTTTGTTTTTCACCGCCTTGTCCAAACGGGCTTCCAACTCGTCCAAAGGCACGTTCACAGCACCTTTGATGTGGCTTTGGGCGTATTCGTCAGCACCGCACACATCTACCACCACAGCTTTTTCGCGGTTCATGCATTGCACCGCCTCAGCGGGCGAAATACCGGTGGCTGTTGCGCCTTGCACCACGGGCAACAGCAAAAAGAAACCACTGCTCGCAGCAATGGCAAACAACATCCAGTTATCGAGAATAAATTTCACGGGGGAATCCAATTCAGGGGGTTAAAAGTATCGAGTCAGGGCAGCATTCTAAAATCACGGCCAATCTTTCACTGACTCTGTTGATTTAAACCATGTACAAGCTCGTATTAATCCGCCACGGCGAATCCACTTGGAACCTTGAGAACCGTTTCACCGGCTGGACCGATGTGGACCTGACCCCCACTGGCGTCGAACAAGCCAAGAACGCAGGCAAGCTCCTCAAGGCCGAAGGCTATGCGTTTGACGTGGCCTACACCAGTGTGTTGAAGCGCGCCATTCGCACGCTGTTCCTCGCCTTGGACGAGATGGACGCCACTTGGTTGCCCGTGGTGAAAAGCTGGCGTTTGAACGAGCGCCACTACGGCGGCTTGCAGGGCTTGAACAAAGCCGACATGGCCAAGCAATACGGCGAAGAGCAAGTGCTGGTCTGGCGCCGCAGCTACGACACCCCACCTCCTGAACTCGAAGCCAACGATCCACGCAGCGAGCGCAACGACCCGCGCTACACCCGCTTCGAACCCAACCCCGTGCCCTTGACCGAGTGTTTGAAAGACACCGTGGCCCGTGTGGTGCCCTTCTGGAACGAAGCCCTCGCCCCCGCCATCAAGTCGGGCAAACGCATCGTCATCGCCGCACACGGCAACTCGATTCGCGCTCTGATCAAGTATTTGGACGGCATCAGCGATCAAGACATCGTGAGCTTGAACATCCCCAACGGCATTCCATTGGTGTACGAGTTGGATGAAAACTTGAAGCCCATCCGTCACTACTATTTGGGGGATGCTGAAGCTGCTGCCAAAGCCGCCGCGGCAGTAGCCACACAAGGCAAAGCCTAATCGTTCCACTTACAACGCGCCCACTGGGCGCGTTGTATATTGAGCACCTATCAAATTTGTTATTTCTCGAAGGCCACATGCGTCAAAAACTCAAGATTGCAGGCTGGGTCGCCATCGGCGCCCTGACCGGCGCACTGACCACCGTCTCGTTGCAAACCGCTGCACGCGCCAACATGGCCCCGCTGCCGCTGGAAGAACTGCAACAACTCGCCGCTGTGTTCAGCATGGTCAAGAGCGACTACGTCGAGCCCGTGGACGAGAAAAAACTCATCAGCGATGCCATCACTGGGATGGTCGCTAGCCTTGACCCACACTCACAGTACTACGACAAAAAGACCTTCAAAGAATTCCGCGAAGGCACCACCGGCCGCTTCGTAGGTGTGGGCATTGAGATCACCCAAGAAGAGGGCCTCATCAAAGTGGTGTCTCCCATCGAAGGCTCACCCGCTTTCCGCGCGGGCATGAAGTCTGGCGACATGATCACCAAGATTGACGACACCGCCGTCAAAGGCCTGTCGCTCAACGAAGCAGTCAAACGCATGCGCGGCGAGCCCGGCACCAAGGTGCTGCTCACCATCTACCGCAAAGACGAAAACCGCACTTTCCCCGTGAACATCATTCGCGAGGAAATCAAAACCCAAAGCGTCAAAGGCAAAGTCATGGAGCCCGGCTACGGCTGGATTCGTCTGAGCCAATTCCAAGATCGCTCGGTGGACGACTTCACCAAGAAACTCGAAGAAATCTACAAACAAGAACCCAAGCTCAAAGGCTTGGTGCTTGACCTGCGCAACGACCCGGGCGGTTTGCTCGACGCAGCCGTGGCCGTGTCAGCCGTGTTCTTGCCAGAGAACGTGAACGTGGTGTCCACCAACGGCCAATTGGCTGAAAGTAAGTTTGTTTACAAAGCTTCGCCTGAGTTCTATCGCCGCAGCAGCGGCAATGACCCCGTGGCTCGTTTGCACCAAGCCACCAAAGGCATTTACCGCACGGTCCCCTTGGTGGTGTTGGTGAACGAAGGCTCAGCTTCTGCCAGCGAAATCGTGTCGGGCGCTTTGCAAGACCACAAACGCGCCACCATCATGGGCAGCCAAACCTTTGGCAAAGGCTCGGTGCAAACCGTGCGTCAACTCGGCCCCGATACGGCTTTGAAAATCACCACCGCGCGTTACTACACACCCAGTGGCCGTAGCATTCAGGCCAAAGGCATCGTGCCTGATGTGTTGTTGGATGACACCGCAGAAGGCAGCCCCTACGCTATTCTGCGCATGCGTGAAGCCGATCTCGACAAACACCTAGAAAGCGGCCAAGGCAAAGACGCCAAAGACGCTGCTAAGGAAAAAGAAAAAGAGAAGGCCCGCGAAGAAGCCATGAAGCGTTTGGAAGAAGAATCCAAAAAGCCCAACAGCGAACGCCGCCCACCCGAGTTTGGCAGCGACAAAGACTTCCAACTTGAGCAAGCTTTGAAACGTCTCAAAGGCCAACCCGTGTTGGCCAGCAAGACGCAAAGCGAGCGTCCTGTTGAGAAAAAAGAGAAATAACTCAACACTGAGTTTGCGGTGAACGACGACCAACTGCTGCGCTATTCGCGCCACATCCTGCTTGACGATGTGGGCATCGAAGGTCAGCAGTGCTTGGTCGACAGCCATGTGCTGGTGGTGGGCGCAGGTGGTTTGGGTTCTCCAGTCGCGATGTACCTTGCGGCCAGCGGCGTAGGCCACATCACCATTGCCGACCACGACGTGGTCGACCTCACCAACCTGCAACGCCAAATCGCCCATACCACTGCGCGTGTCGGCCATCAAAAAGTAGAGTCAGCCGCACACGCCATGCTGGCGCTCAACCCCGAAGTGCGTGTGACCACGCTGGCTCACAAGCTAGACGCTGCCCAGCTAGATACCCTCGTGCCCACCGTGACCGTGGTGGTGGACTGCTGCGACAACTTCCCCACCCGCCAAGCTGTGAACGCTGCGTGCGTGAAGCACAAAGTGCCGCTCGTCTCAGGCGCGGCCATTCGCATGGATGGCCAGCTGGCGGTGTACGACGCGCGTGACGACAAATCCCCCTGCTACGCCTGCATCTTCCCGCCTGACCAAGCGCCCGAAGAAGTGCTGTGCTCCACCATGGGCGTGCTCGCGCCACTGGTGGGCGTGATCGGCACGATGCAAGCCATGGAAACGGTCAAGCTCATCACAGGCATTGGTTCACGCTTGACGGGGCGCCTCCAAATGCTCGATGGCCGTGGCATGGAATGGAATGAAGTACGTTTGCAACGCAACGCTAGCTGCCCGGTGTGTGGCACGAACCATAGCGCTTCCTGAACCACCTCGGCTGCAAAGCCCGCCCATCTGAAAACAAACCCAAGTGCTGTGTTTGCGCTTGCAGCTGCAGCGCCTCATAAGGGCCTGCGTTGTTTTTGTAGCTGTACGACCACGCATAGCCCTGCCCCACCATCCACGCGCCCACATCGTTGCCTTGGCGCGTGAGCTGCGCCAGCAAACGGCCATAGCTGTCACGCGCGCGGGCACGCACCTCGACCACTTGGCCTTGCAACGCGGCGTGCAATGCGGCGCGTGACTGTGGGCCCCAGGGCTGGCAAATCTCGGGGGCGTCGATGCCCAACAGCCGCACCTTATAGGCCTCGCCACCTTGCAACGGCTGCACCCACACGGTGTCGCCATCGCTCACGTGCGTGACGATGCCGGGCCATGCGTGCGCGGGCGTGATCATGCACACGCACAGCGCCCACACCACCACAAACTCACGTGCCGCTAAAACCATAAACCGCCCCAAGCAAAAACTACATTGTGCAAACCACTGCGTATCAGGTGGTGAGCCAGCCGTTACGATTAGCGCATGCACTCTGCAAAGCGTTTGTTCCCGTTTCTCAACTGGCCTAAGCCAACCCCTCAACTGCTCAAGAGCGAAGCCTTCGCGGGTCTGAGCGTGGGCCTGATGGTCATTCCACAGGGCGTAGCGTATGCGGCGTTGGCGGGTATGCCGCTCATCACGGGCATTTATGCATCGCTGTTGCCTGCGTTGGTGGCGGTGCTGTTCAGCGCCTCGCCACGTTTGTCGGTAGGACCCACGGCGCTCACCTCCATCTTGATTGCGGCCTCGCTCAGCGGCATGGCTGCGCCTAACAGTGCCGAGTGGGTCAACCTCACGGTGTGGCTCTCGCTGATGACGGGCTTGCTGCAAGTGGTGTTGGGCTTTGCGCGTTTTGGCTGGTTGCTGAACTTGGTCAGCTCGCCCGTGTTGATGGCTTTCACACAGGGTGCGGGCGTGCTGATCATCTCGTCGCAAATGCCAGCGTTGTTGGGTTTGACAAACGGCTGGCCTACCTTGCTCACTGGCACGGGTATGGATTGGGCCAGTCTGGTGTTTGGCATCGCCACGCTGGTGCTGCTGGTGTTGGCGCGGCGTTGGCAGCCCACCTTCCCGACCGTGTTGGTGGTGGTGATGGGCGCAGCAGGCGCGAGCTGGGCGCTGGGGCTAGAGGCCTCAGGCACAGCGGTGGTGGGTGCATTGCCACAGGGTTTGCCTGCGCTGTTTGTGCCAAGCGTCATTGAATGGGACATCTTCAAGCAGTTGGTGTTACCCACTTTGGTCATGACGTTGGTGAGCTTTTTAGAAACTGCGTCGAGCGCCAAAGTGGACAACGACCGCAGCGGCAAACGCTGGGACCAAGATCAAGATTTGATCGGCCAAGGCTTGGCCAAAGTGGCGTCGGGTTTGTGCGGCGCGTTTCCCACCAGCTCGTCGTTCAGCCGCTCCGCGCTCAACCTGTATGCAGGCGCGCAATCGGCATGGGCCACCATTTTTTCAGTGGCGGTGATTTGGATCATCCTCTTGTTCTTCACCGCGGTGTTGCACCCTGTGCCGCAATCGGTGTTGGCAGCCATCGTGGTGGCCGCGGTGTTGGGCCTCATCAAGCCACGCGCATTTGTGCAGCTGTACAACATCAACCGCGTCGAAGCGGCGACGGCGGTGGTGACGTTTGTCATCACCCTGCTCTCGGCCCCACGGTTGTATTGGGGTGTGCTGGCGGGTGTGGTGATGGGCCTGAGCCACTTTTTGCACACGCGCTTGCACCCGCGCATCATTGAAGTGGGCCTGCACCCCGATGGCAGTCTGCGCGACCGCCACCTGTGGAAACTGCCGCCCTTGGCCCCTAACGTTTACGCCTTGCGCATGGACGCCGAGCTGGACTTTGCCGCTGCCAGCACCCTAGAGCGCGCCGTGATGGAGCACCTAGGCCAGCACCCCAACGTGGCCCATGTGTGCCTGTTTGCACTGCCGATCAACCGCATCGACGCCACGGGCGTAGAGAGCCTCGCCAAGCTAGAAGCCATGCTGCGCGAGCGCGGCATCAGCCTGCACATCAGCGGCATGAAACTACCGGTAGAAACCGTGCTGCGCCGTGCAGGCTGTCTGCAAGCGCATGCGGGGCTGCACCTCTATCGCACGGATGCGGAGGCGATTCAGCAGCTGCGGCAACTCGAGGCGTTGCCTGCGGATATGGGGTGGTGCATTTAAACGTGTGCGGCAGATCGAAGCACGTCGCTCGCCCACTGATTCAAACTCTTCCCCGCCGCCTATGCAGCCGCCAATGCAGCGCCATGTGTGTCATGGCTCGTTGTCGGCTCGCGCGCCCCTGCTAAAGACCGCCGCAAACTACTGGCAGCGATTGACACCCTCAACGGCAAGCACGGCAAAAACACGGTGTACTTTGCCAGCGCACAAGCGGGCCTAGACCACGCGCCGATGCGGATTGCGTTTAATCGGATTCCTGATTTGGAGTCGGAGCGTTAGCGAAACACTCAGCGCTTCAGCTGCGCCACGGTCTGCGTGCTGGCTTTGAAGCTTCGCGCTTCTTCGTTTTGGGTTTTCAAAGCATCCAAGCTGCGTTTGAATTGTTTGATCCATTCCACCACTTGCACGTTGAGCTCGGCCAAACGTTGCTCCATGGGCTTTGGGTTGGACAGGAGCAAGTGAGCGATGGTTTGGTTGAGCGCGATGGTCTGGCGTGCCAGCTCATCGTCGGCCATCAGCACCACGTCGTTGCCTGTGCTTTGCACGAGGGTGAGATGGTCAGCCAAGGCTTTATCGCGTGGGGTGGCAAACACCAAGTTGTTCACCAGCGCATCGATGGCTGTCATGTAGCGCAGACCTGCTTGCTTGATCGCGTTGAGCTCGGCAGCGCGTTCAGCAGCCTGTTGCTTGGCAAGGTCTATCTGCGCTTGACGCATGGCTGCACGCTCGTATTGATAGCCAGTGACCAAGCTGCCACCCAGTGCACCGAATACCCCAATGCTGACGGCGAATAGCGGGCCTAGCCAATCTTTGCGATCCATAAAAACTCCTGCGCCATGCAGCTTTGTTGCGATACGCAACTATAGCCAAAACGATCTCGAAATTAATACGAATCACTTCATAATTTAAGCGGTGACGATCCAACCCTCTAGCGGGTCACAGTCGGGCAATCCATAGTGCACGTTGCCGGCTTCGTGCTGGCTTTGTGCCCAAGCGGCTTGCACCATGCAGAGCACGGCATCGAGGCTGTCGCCTGACGCATCGTCCACCAACGTGTCGTGCTGTGCATGGGTGAGTTTGAGACGCAGTCCCAAACGGGTTTGGCCCACTTCTAAAGCTTGTAGCAGTTGCTTACGGGCTATCAAACGCTCAGGGGTTTGTTTGGCTTTGTCGTCACTCTTGTAGCTGGTGTTGCCAATCAGCTCACGCGCCAGCAAGCCGGGGTAGGCCTCTAGCGCGATGCGTGATGGGTCTGCTGCGTACAAGCGTGGCAAGGTGACGCCCGCCTCGATCAGCAGCGGCACCCCCGCATGCAGCATGTAGGCGACGGGCGGGTTGACCCACTTCATGGATGGGCTGGAGCCTGCGGGGGTGTCGGTGGCGCGGTGGGCAAACTTGCCACCTACGGGGCGCGCATCGCAAAAGGCTTTGAAGGTCTCGCGTATCTCGGCACGATTGAGTGCGGTGTAGTGCTGCATGCAAGTCAGCCAGCTTGTAGGCCATTGCAAGTGCTCAACCAACTCACGCGGCAAGCCAAAAGGCAAATCGAATCCGCCCACCCACGATTGGGGCTGTTTCAACCAATCAGCAAACGAGGCAAGGGTGTCAAATCGCAACAGGCTTTGTAGCTGCACGCGGCCAGATTTGGCGTGGCCGACGGCCACAACAATGGATTTGCGTTTGGTGGGGCTGCTGCTGAAGTCGCAGCCGATGAGCATCATGCCAAATTAGGCGCGACCGACGATGGACGCAGTGGCCATCAGTTCTTCCAGCAACGCAAACGACACATGGCCCGACACACCGTAGGGGTCGAGCTCAGGCGTTTCGGAGTACTTCAACACGATGGATGGATTGAGTTTGTCGAGGCGCACATGGCCCATGGTCCAGCCGCCAAAACGACGCTCGGTGATTTCTTGGTAATCCAAGATGACCACGTCTTTGTGGCGCGGGTCTTTGACGATTTGGCTATAAAGCGCGTTCACTTGGTTGCGGCCACCTTCGATGGCTTGCAAGTAAATGCCGCCACCAAAACACAGCACGCCAGTGATGCCGTTGCTGATGTTGTGCTCGCGAGAGCTGTTGAGGATGGACTCTGTCTCTTCTGGAGTTTCGGGTTTGACCGAGCGGCTGACGTATAGCAAACGAACCAACATGGCATTTATCCTTATTTGGGAATCAGAGACAAGAACTCACGACGCAAGTTGGGGTCTTTCAAGAACGCACCACGCATGACCGAATTGATCATCTTGCTGTCCATGTCTTTCACGCCGCGCCATGACATGCAGAAATGGCTGGCTTCCATCACGATGGCCAAGCCATCGGGCTGTGTTTTTTCTTGAATCAGGTCGGCCAGTTGGACCACGGCCTCTTCTTGAATTTGAGGGCGACCCATGACCCACTCGGCCAAGCGTGCGTACTTGGACAAGCCAATCACGTTGGTGCGCTCGTTGGGCAACACGCCAATCCAAATCTTGCCAATGACCGGGCAGAAGTGGTGGCTACACGCGCTGCGCACAGTGATGGGGCCGACGATCATCAGCTCGTTCAGGTGCTCAGCATTGGGGAATTCGGTGATGGCCGGCGCTTGCACGTAACGGCCTTTGAAGACTTCTTGTAAGTACATCTTGGCCACGCGGCGGGCGGTGTCGCCGGTGTTGTGGTCGTGCTCGGTGTCAATCACCAAGCTGTCGAGCACACCTTGCATCTTGACTTCGACTTCGTCGAGCAAGGCTTCCAATTCGCCAGGCTGGATGAACTCAGCAATGTTGTCATTGCTGTGGAAGCGTTTGCGGGCGGCGGCAATGCGTTCGCGGATCTTGACAGAAACGGGCGTGCCTTCGAAGTTGTCTTTTGCAGTCATGGGGATGATGGTATCAGCGAAGCAAAGCCCCTACAGGGCAGCGTCTTCAGTAGCGTTTGCCTGTCAAAAACACGCCAAAGCGCAGCACCGCTGATGCCAGTGCATCGACCATGCGCTCGTGCCAGCCACGGCTGAGGTAGGCCTGTGGATCAATGCGGGTTGCCCCCTGCTCGATGGCATTGATCAAGCTGGTTTGCAAGGCCTGCGCCAAAGACGGATCGTGCGCGACGACATTGGCCTCACGTGCCAGCAAGAGACTGAAAGGGTCAAGATTAGACGACCCCACGGTCAGCCACTTGCCGTCGATCACAGCCACCTTGGCGTGCAAAAAGCTGGCGTGGTATTCGTAAATTTCCACACCTGCCGCCATGAGCTGACCATACAACTGACGCGCCGCGCGGTAGGGCAAGAAATATTCGTATTGACCTTGCAGCAGCAGGCGCACGCGCACACCACGACGCGCCGCCATCACCAAGGCACGACGCAAACGCAGGCCCGGGAAGAAATAGGCATTGGCCACGATGATGTCATGCCGCGCCGCACCAATGGCTTTGCGATATGTGCGCTCGATGTGCGCACGGTGGCGCACGTTGTCGCGAAGCACCAGCTGGGTTTCACCACGCGCAGGCAAGTGCAAGCTTTGTTTCGCACCACGCAGGGCGTCGAGTGCGCCGCCAATGTCTTGGCTGCGCAACTCGCGCACGGCTTCGATGCGCGACCACAGCTGCGCCATGGTGGCACGCGCAGTTGCGACCAAGGGGCCACACAAGCTAACGGCGTAGTCCAAACGAGGGGATTTGAGCAAGCCATCCACATGCGGATCTAGGTAATCGTCCAAGATGTTGATGCCACCACAAAACGCTACCGTGTTGTCCACCACGCAGAGCTTGCGGTGCAAGCGCCGCCAACGGCTGGGCAACCAAAAACCAATCCCAACAGCGGGGGCAAACACACGCACTTGCACACCTGCCTGCACAAACTGTGCAGCCCATGCCTCTGGCAACTCGCCTGTGCCCACACCGTCGACGACCACATGCACATCCACGCCACGTTGCGCTGCACGCATGAGCGCATGGGCCACATCAGCCCCAGAGCCTGCGAAATCAAAAATATAGGTTTCTAGCCACACCTCATGTTGCGCTGCGTCCATCGCGTCGACCATGGCCGCAAATAAATCCACACCGCCAATCAACAAGCGCATTTCGTGTGACTGTGTGTGCGGGTGACTCATGGGGTGTCCCAAGCAAACTCGACCAACAAAGGCAAGTGGTCGGACATGCGGCCCCAAATTGGGCCACGCGGCACATGGGTAGCCACACGGTGTACGCCACGCGCATACACATGGTCAAGCTGGACCAGCGGCATACGCGATGGGTAGGTCGGATGCGGTCTTCCTTCGTTGGTGTGCAAACCCACGGTAGCCATCATCTTGGCAACAGCGCTGCCCCAGTCGTTGAAGTCGCCCGCCACCAACAACGGCGCATCGGCTGGCACTTCGCGTTCAATGAAGTCGTGCAGCTGCTGGGTTTGCCGAATGCGACTGCCAGGCAAGAGCCCCAAGTGGATGACGATGACATGCACCTCCCGCTCTTGCATCTGCAAGGTCACATGCAACAAACCACGTTGTTCTAACCGGTGGTCCGACATGTCCTCGTGGCGATGCTCTAACACGGGCCAGCGACTGAGCAAAGCATTGCCGTGTTCACCATGTTTGGTGATGGCGTTGGTGCGGTACACAGGTGTGTAGCCCTCGGGCGCTAAAAAGTCGGCTTGAGCTTGATCGGGCCAGTGCTTGAAGCGACGAGCTTGTTGGCGGTTGAAGGCGCGCACTTCTTGCAGACAAATGATGTCTGCATCAAACTGCTCCACCGCGTGGCCGAGGTTGTGAATCTCTAAGCGACGTGCGGGGCCAAGGCCTTGCACGCCTTTGTGGATGTTGTACGTAGCGACTTTGAATGTTTTCATCTGCAACGGTAAGTTTGCCTCAGCAAACTGGCTCAACTTCAAATATCTGCTAAAAACATAAGATGCGTCAAAAATTATCACTTTGTTTTTTATATTCGTTATTGACCCTGACTTGCGCTGCTGAAGCACAAGCGCCACGTAGCCCTGTGGTTCAGTGGGGTGTCAGCGCTGGCGTTAACCAATACAAAGAACCGGGGCTGATGGAACTGCAAGGCCCAGAACTCGGGCTTCATGCACGTGTTTACAACTTAACAGCTATACCTCAGTTGCACTTAGAAAGTGATGTGTTCTTAGGGCAACAGCGTTACACCAGCACGAGTACAGGAAGTATGAATGGTGTACACAACATTGAAACTCGTTGGCGCGCTTTGATGCCCGTGTTTGCGAACAATGGCCATCAATATGGTTTGTATGCAGGTCTTGGCATTCACACCTTGTGGAATGACTTACGCGGAAGAACATCGACCAACAGTGGCGGCTATGAACGCAGTGCCACTCAGCTGTGGTTGCCCGTTCGTTGGGTCAGTAATTTCTGGGAGGTAGAAGCCGGTGTTTTGGTCTATGGACGCCACACCTCCAAACTATCGCAAGCCAACACAACCCCTCCTAGTCAAGACGTGGTCAATACTCAAAAAAAGGGGGGCTATCTGCAGTCCAAACTCAATCTTCAATTGGATGGACGCAACGCACTATCGCCCTATGTGCGCTACACAAGCCTAGGCGACTCTGATGTCGTGAGCAACGCCTACGAACCCGCAAGCAAACGATGGCAAGCCGGTTTGACATGGCAATTCACCACGCCTTGATATTGAAAGGCTCTGCGGCATCGCCCTCTATGATGCCGCCATGCTCACCCCACTAGACACTTTACCCATATGGCGCGCCGAAAGCGGCGCGGCCGCCCCTCGCCGTGTGGTGGCCGCTGACGACACCATGTCAGCCGATACGGCTTATCGACTGGCCTGCGAGGGCACGGGTCTGTTGTGGCAAGGTGACTTTCACAACGCACGCCAACTGCTGCAAGCCTTGGCCCGTCGCACCGAGCGCAAGCCTAAGAAAAACAAAAAGCCAGAGGTTGACCTCACACCCGTGCAAGCCTTCAATGCACACCGCTTGGCATTAGGCCAACGGGCCCGCATCTTGGCCATGGTGATCGTGCCTTTGGAAGGCGACTACACCATCCCCCTGCGCCGCGCACCCGACCTCCAACAAGCCTGCACAGACGCATGGGGGCCAGCAACTGGCGAAGCCTGCATGGTGTCGCTGCGCGAGCTTTTGGGCGTGGTGGGCGCGCACGAGTGGCGCAAAAAAGGTGTGGAGATTCACGCCTTAGGCGATGCCCCCAACAACCGCATCTACCCGCATTACGGCGTGTTCTCACCCGTGCGTGGCGAATATGTGGACCTGGTGGCGAATGCGCCGATCAAAGACAAATCGCTCGCGTTTGACATTGGCGTGGGCACAGGTGTGTTGTCTGCTGTATTGGCCAAACGCGGCGTGCAACGCATCGTCGCAACGGACCAAGACCCACGCGCCCTTGCCTGCGCACGCGAGAACCTGCAGCGCTTGCAGCGCATCGACAAAGTGGAATTGGTGCAAACCGATTTGTTCCCAGAAGGCCAAGCGCCACTGATTGTGTGCAACCCACCTTGGGTCCCTGCTCGCCCCAGCTCGCCCATCGAACACGCGGTGTACGACGAAGGCAGCCGCATGCTTCGTGGTTTCTTACGCGGCCTACGTGAACACCTGACGCCCAATGGCGAAGGCTGGCTCATCATGTCTGACCTAGCCGAGCACTTGGGGCTGCGCACGCGTGAAGAGCTGATTTGTTGGATCAGCGAAGCGGGTTTGAAGCTGGTGGACCGCCATGACATCAAGCCGCGTCACGGCAAAGCCACCGACGAGACCGACCCGCTGCACGCCGCGCGCGCCAAAGAAGTTACTTCTTTGTGGCGCCTAACAACTGCTTAATCAAACCCAACAAACTCACTCGACGTTCGCTTGATGGTGGATGCGTTTCAGCAGCTGCCTGAGATGACGCGGGCTCAGGTTCAGCGACTGGCAATGCTTCAGGTTGAGCTGCCGCCGCAGGCGTCTCAAACGGCATCGGCATTTGCAGCGCCTGCTGCACAGGGGTTTGGTGCACGGGTTCTGGTTTGGCTGGCGTGGCAGCAGGCAAATGAAGTGCCTGCAACACAAACTGATTCACCATCGCATTGAACGGCACTGGGTGTGCCGCATCGGCCACTTCCAGCACCTGTGCTTTTGGAAATTCGCGCTGCAACTCTTTGACTTGCTGTGGCGTGCACACACCCGAGTTGCCACCGTGCACCAAACGCACCGGCCCTTTGAACCCATCCAACAAATGACCAAACTTCATCCCCTTCCAATCTTTGCGGTAAGGCAAATCGAAGTGCGAAGGTGACTGCACAGCCAGCACGGCACCAATGCTCACATTGAACTGCTCTGCCATTTCTTCTGGCGTTGGCAAGCGACCTGCTTTTTTCATGCCGTCATACAAACCGTAGATCGACATCCATGGCAAATCCAAGCCAATGTCATTGAAGAACAAGCCACTGACGTGGTTATGCACATCATGCGCCAAGTACATGGCCAAGATGCCCCCCATGCTGGTGCCTAACACCTCGATGTGCGGCACAGGTTTGCCATCGGGCATCAACTCGTGGCGAATGAAATGTTCAATGTCTTCGAGATACACCTGCATGGTGTAGCCCTTGTCACCAGGCAAGCAACTGGAATCGCCTCGGCCACACAGGTCCACACTGATCACACGCAAGCCTTGTAGACCATCAGCCGCTTGCAGCAGCGGGTCAAACGTGGCACGGGTTTCTAACAAGCCGGGCAAGCACAACAGCACATGCGGGCTATCGACATCACCCACCGAGCTATAAGCCAAGTAGCGGCTGCCTTTGGACAGAGAAAACTGAAGAGCGGGGAATTTAGAGACGGTCATAACTGCAATCATCCTAGTCGATACACAGCAGATCACACGCTTGTTTTGCGTACGATAAGGCCATGTCTAGCGCAACCACATTTCAACTCGCCGTCCAAAGCGTCACTTGCGGCCCACTGAACAACTTGTCTTTTGCTTGGACACCTGGTGTGAGCTGGGTGTGTGGCGATGAAGGCAAAGGCAAAACCACGCTGCTGCGCTTGTTAGCCGGCGATATGCAGCCCACGGCAGGCCATGTTGTGGCACCTGAAGGCGGTGCGTTTTGGGTCGACCTGCAAACCCCTGCGCACGATGCCACCACCGTGCAAACCTGCTGGGACACGTTGCGTGCACAACACCCACACTGGAATGAAGAAGTACTGTGCGACTTAGCTGATGCGCTGAACATGAATGAACATCGCGAGAAGCAACTGCACATGCTCTCAGCAGGCAGCCGCCGCAAAGTGATGGTGATCGCAGCGCTCGCCTCAGGCGCAACCGTCACTTTGCTAGACCAACCGTTTGTTGCACTCGACTTTGGCTCGATTCGCATCATTCAAGAGTTTTTGCATGATGCCGCAGAGCATCCGAGTCGCGCATGGATCGTGGCAGACTACACCGCACCTGCCGATGTGCCACTCGCAAGCGTCTTGAATTTAGACGAACCACAATAAATCACAGACATGAAAAAAGGCTCCCGAGGGAGCCTTTGTCGTTTGCACCGAAGTGCAACTGAGCCAATGTTAGGCCTTGGCTGCATCCAAGTTGCGCAAGCGAATGTGCAACTCGCGCAATTGCTTCTCGTCCACTGGGCTTGGTGCTTGGGTGAGCAAACACTGAGCGCGTTGGGTCTTGGGGAAAGCAATCACGTCTCGGATGGATTCAGCGCCGGTCATCAACGTGACGATGCGGTCCAAACCGAAAGCCAAGCCGCCGTGTGGAGGCGCGCCGTATTGCAAGGCGTCGAGCAAGAAGCCAAACTTGAGTTGGGCTTCTTCAGGCGTGATCTTCAAAGCGTCAAACACTTTTTGCTGCACGTCGGCACGGTGGATACGCACCGAGCCGCCGCCCATTTCCCAGCCGTTCAATACCATGTCGTAGCCCTTGGAGATGCACTTCTCGGGCGCGGTGACCATCCAATCTTCGTGACCGTCTTTGGGGGCGGTGAAGGGGTGGTGCACGGCGGTGTAGCGCTGGCTTTCGTCGTCAAACTCGAACATCGGGAAGTCGACCACCCACATCGGCGCCCAACGGTCTTCGAACAAACCGTTTTTCTTGCCGAACTCGCTGTGACCAATCTTGATGCGCAAAGCACCGATGGCGTCGTTGACGATCTTGGCTTTGTCTGCACCAAAGAAAATCAAGTCGCCGTTTTGCGCACCTGAACGCTCGAGCACCGCATTGAGTGCAGCGTCGTGGATGTTCTTGACGATGGGCGACTGCAAACCGTCACGGCCTTTGGACAGGTCGTTGACGCGGATGTAGGCCAAGCCCTTGGCGCCGTAGATCTTGACGAACTCGGTGTACGCGTCGATCTCGCCACGGCTGATGCCGCCGCCTTCCACAGAACCATTCGGCACGCGCAGAGCCACCACGCGGCCACCCTTCATGTTGGCAGCGCCTGAGAACACCTTGAAGTCCACATCGCCCATGACGTCGGTCACTTCGGTGAACTGCAATTTCACGCGCAAGTCTGGCTTGTCTGAACCGTACAAGTGCATCGCATCTTGGTAAGTCATGACAGGGAACTCGCCGAGGTCCACACCAATGGTGTTTTGGAACACGCGCTTGATCATGCCTTGGAACATGTCGCGAATTTCTTCCTCGCTCAAGAACGAGGTTTCAATATCAATCTGGGTGAATTCAGGTTGACGGTCAGCGCGCAAGTCTTCGTCGCGGAAGCACTTGGTGATTTGGTAGTAACGGTCATAGCCCGCCACCATCAACAACTGTTTGAACAACTGAGGCGACTGTGGCAACGCGAAGAAGTGACCATCGTGCACGCGGCTGGGCACGAGGTAATCACGTGCGCCTTCGGGCGTGCTCTTGGTGAGCATGGGGGTTTCGATATCGACGAAACCGTTTTCATCCAAGTACTTGCGCACTTCCATCGACACTTTGTAGCGAAGCATCAGGTTGTTTTGCATGTATGGGCGACGCAGATCGAGCACGCGGTGCGTGAGACGTGTGGTCTCAGACAAGTTGTCGTCGTCGATTTGGAAGGGGGGCGTGACCGATGCGTTCAACACGGTCAGCTCGTGGCACAGCACCTCGATCTTGCCGCTCTTGAGGTTATCGTTGGTTGTGCCCTCAGGACGTGGACGCACCAAACCTTTGATCTGCACGCAGAACTCATTGCGCACGTCTTCGGCCACTTTGAACATCTCGGGACGATCGGGATCGCACACCACTTGCACATAACCTTCGCGGTCACGCAAGTCGATGAAGATCACGCCGCCGTGGTCACGACGACGGTTAACCCAGCCGCACAGGCTCACGGTTTGGCCATTGAGGGCTTCGGTCACGAGACCGCAGTAGTGGGAGCGCATTGCCATTTTTAGTTTCTCTTTTCTTTGAGTGCGGGGACGCTGGGAGAAACAGCGCCCATGGAAATTACATAAGTCAAAGCTTCATCAACGCTGAGATCGAGCTCAATGACATCGGCTTTGGGAACCAGCAAGAAGTAGCCGCTGGTGGGGTTAGGTGTGGTGGGCACGTAGACGCTCAAAAACTCGCCATTGAGTTTGCTCGCGACTTCACCCACGGGTGTACCCGTTTGAAAAGCGATGGTCCATGTGCCGCTGTGTGGGTATTGCACCAGCAAAGCTTTGCGAAACGCATTGCCACCATCGGAGAACAAGGTGTCTGACACCTTCTTCACGCTGGAGTAAATCGACTTGACGATGGGGATTTGATTCAGCAAACGGTCCCATTGCTTCATCCACCAACGGCCAGCCACGTTCGACACCAAAGCGCCTGTGAGCAACAACACCAGCACCAACAAGATGACGCCGAGACCTGGCACATGGTCGAGCCAGTAAATCATGTCGGGCGAGACCAGGCGCAGCTTGGTCAGCGTGCCAAGAAACGCGCTGTCCAATGAACCCACCAACCAGCTCAACACAGCCGCGGTGATGACCAATGGCGTCCAGACCAAGAGGCCCGCGAGCAGGTATTTTTTAATCGGCATGAAAGACCCAGTGATTTTTAAAAATTAGTGACACGCACAACCGCCGCCACAAGCTGCGGGAGGCGTGCTGGTGGCCGTGTCGGTGCTAGAAGCTGCCGCAGTTTCAGTAGCAGCAGCTGCGCCGCCCGCCACAGAGGCTGGGGCCGATGTGCCGCCCGAGCCGCCTTTGAAATCGGTGGCGTACCAACCTGAGCCTTTGAGCTGAAAGCCAGCAGCGGTGAGTTGCTTAGAAAACGTGGCTTTGCCGCACGCTGGACAGTCGGTCAGCGGCGCATCTGAAATTTTTTGCAGGACGTCCTTGGCATGGCCGCAGGACCCGCATTTGTAGGCATAAATGGGCATGGCGAGACGAATTCGGTAAAACCCTGAATTATAGGCGCCCCGCCCCTATTTCAAGGGGGTGCAGACATCCGTCCGGCCCTCTTTCATCCTAGCGGTGCTGGCTTAGGCTGCGCCCACCAGTTTGTGGTGACTGCCGTGGGCATTGCGAATGGCCTGTGGGCCCAAAGAGCCCAGCACCATGCCCGTCAAACTGGCCAATACGCCGGCCAACTGAGCGGGGAATTCATCACCCGCAGGCGTGACCAAGAACAAGCCCCAAGTGAGCAGGCCCAACACCAAAGCAAAGATGGCGCCCTGCGTGGTGGCACGCTTCCAGTACAAGCCAAACGTCAGCGGCACAAACGCGCCCACAAGTGGCACCTGATACGCACCCGACACCATTTCGTAAATCGATGTGCCTTGCATGCGAATGGCATAGCCCAACACCAACATGCTGAACACCAACACCGTCACGCGCATGGCGCGAAGCTCTTGTTGGTCGCTTTGATGAGGGTGGAATTGACGCCAAATGTTTTCGGTGAACGTCACGCTAGGCGCCAGCAAAGTAGCCGAGGCGCACGACTTGATAGCCGAGAGCAACGCGCCAAAGAACAGCACCTGCATGACAAACGGCATTTGCGTCATCACCAAAGTAGGCAACACTTTTTGCGGGTCATCTGCCATCAACGCGGTGGCTTGCTCGGGCATGATGATCATGGCGCTGACCACCAAAAACATGGGCACAAACGCAAACAAGATGTAGCAAATACCACCAATCACAGGGCCGTGCGTGGCCGCCTTGATGCTGTTGGCCGACATGACACGCTGAAACACGTCTTGCTGAGGAATCGAGCCCAACATGATGGTGATGGCCGAGGCGAAGAAGAACAAAATATCTTTCATGTTCGGCTCAGGCCAAAACTTGAACATGTCTTGGCTGATCGCCAATTCAATCACCTTGTCCGCGCCACCAGCCTGCCCTGCAGCAAACACAGCCAAGATGGAGAGCCCCACCACCAAGATGATCATCTGAATGAAGTCGGTGATCGCCACCGACCACATGCCACCAAACAAGGTGTAGGCCAAGATAGACACCACGCCAATGACCATGCCCAGCTCTAGGCTGACCACGCCATCGGACAACAGGTTGAACACCAAGCCCAAAGCCGTGACTTGCGCTGACACCCAACCGAGGTAGCTGACCATGATGATGAGCGAGCACACCACTTCCACCGTGCGGCCATAGCGCTCACGGAAGTAGTCGCTGATGGTGAGCAGCGTCATGCGGTAGAGCTTGCCCGCGAAGAACAGGCCCACAAAGATCAAACAAAAACCAGCGCCGAATGGATCTTCCACCACGCCGTGCAAACCGCCGTTTACAAACTTGGCAGGAATGCCCAGCACCGTCTCCGAGCCAAACCACGTGGCAAACGTGGTGGTGACGATCATGGCCATCGGCAAATGACGACCGGCAATCGCGAAGTCAGACGAGTTTTGAACGCGCTTGGCCGCCATCAAACCAATGGCGATGGTGACCAGCAAATAGACGATGACGAGTGTGAGCAGCACGGGTCAACTCCGCAAAGTAATTAAAAGTAGTGATGCAGACGCACAAACATCTGCATAGCAACGAGGCCAGCCAGGAAGCCACCACCCACCCACATGAGGCGTTGCAGCATGCGGTTGGTGCGGCGCTGTTCTTCGATGAGCTGTTGCAACTGAGCGCTGCCGTCGTTTTGACGGTGCTTCAAAAAGTCGTGCACCAAACGTGGCAACTCGGGGATGAGCTTGGCATAGCGCGGGGCTTCGGCACGCAGTTGGTCCCACAGTTTTTTGGGGCCCACTTGGTCGAGCATCCACTTTTCCAAAAACGGTTTGGCCGTGCTCCACAAATCCAACTCGGGGTCAAGTTGACGACCCAAGCCTTCGATGTTGAGCAAGGTTTTTTGCAACAACACGAGTTGCGGCTGAATCTCCACATTGAAGCGGCGTGAAGTTTGGAACAAGCGCATGAGCACCATGCCGAGCGAAATTTCTTTCAGCGGTCGGTCAAAGTAAGGCTCACACACAGCACGAATGGCGGACTCCAACTCATCCACACGCGTGTCTGCGGGCACCCAGCCCGATTCCACATGCAACTCGGCCACGCGCTTGTAGTCGCGACGGAAGAAGGCGGTGAAGTTTTGTGCCAAATACTCTTTGTCGTATTCAGTGAGCGTGCCCACGATGCCAAAGTCGAGCGAAATGTAACGGCCAAACGTAGCAGGCTCTAGGCTGACTTGGATATTGCCGGGGTGCATGTCAGCGTGGAAGAAACCATCGCGAAACACTTGGGTGAAAAAGATGGTCACGCCATCACGGGCGAGTTTGGGGATGTCCACACCGGCTTCGCGCAAACGCTCGGTTTGGCTGATGGGCACGCCTTTCATGCGCTCCATCACGATCACGTCGTTATGGCAGAAGTCCCAAATCATTTCAGGAATCAACACAAGGTTGAGGCCTTCCATGTTGCGGCGCAGCTGCGCGGCGTTGGCGGCTTCGCGCACGAAGTCGAGTTCGTCGTGCAGGTACTTGTCAAACTCAGCCACCACTTCGCGGGGCTTCAAACGTTTGCCATCTGCACTGAGGCGATCAACCCAACCCGCCATCATGCGCATGAGGCTCAGGTCTTTGTCGATCACGGTCAACATGCCGGGGCGCAGCACTTTGACCGCCACTTCGCGGGTGGCGCCGTTGCGGTCTTTGATGACAGCAAAGTGCACTTGCGCAATCGACGCGCTGGCCACGGGTTGGTGCGTGAACTCGACAAAGATCTCGTGGAGCGGTCGACCAAATGCGCGTTCGATGATGCCCACAGCGGCATCGGATGGGAATGGTGGCACACGGTCTTGCAACTTGGCCAATTCGTCGGCAATGTCGGGCGGCAATAAATCGCGGCGTGTCGACAGCACTTGGCCAAACTTCACAAAGATGGGACCGAGGTGCTCTAACGCTTCACGCAAACGCTGACCGCGTGGTGCAGACAAATCGCGTCCGATGGACACAATACGCGCCAGCAAACGCAGGCCGGGCTTTTGAAAACTGGTCAGCACCAGCTCGTCCAAGCCATAACGCAAGACGATGAGGACGATGTAAATACCGCGCAGCAAACGGGTCATCATGGCGCGGCCTTCGCGGTTTGTTGTTGCACAAAACTACGCAGGGCATCGACGATGCGCTTGGCAGTTTGCACCAGTGTGTGCGCGGGTGCGTCGCCAATCAGGCGGGCCACGTCTTCTTCTGGGTCCCAGCGCACATGGTCGATCAACCAATTGACTTCAGCGGCCAGCTGCACATCGCCTTCGATGCGAATGCTGGGTTTCTCGCCCTGCAACACGGTCTTGGCCAATTCAAAGGGCGAAGGTTCGTTCACACGCAGCACAAGATCAGCAGCTTTGCCGCCCGCATCGGGTGTGATGAACTCCACCAAACCCGCAGGTGTGAACGTGCATCGAAACACTTGGTCACGCCAGCACACTTGCACTTGGCGGCCTTTTTGGCGTTGCAAGCGGTCGCGTGCGGCAGGCTCTTGCATGAGCACGTGGTTCAACAAGAGCACCACGCGCTGTTGCACTTCAGCCACGGCCCAAGCAGGCGGTGTGAGGGATTGCGGGAAATCTGCGGGAAGTTTGGCGCGCAGCGTGTCTGCTGCGTCGGCCAACCAAGAAAAAGGGGACTGTGTTGCCATAGTCCCCAATTATTCCTTGTTTGGGCGCCCTTCTCGGCACGCCCGGATTTAACCGGTTTATTGCAAGGCTTGAACGCCTGCCACCAACCAGCCCAAGCTGCCATCTTTGGGCTTGGTCATGTTCCACACTTCGCGGAACGGCGTGGGACCAGAGGATGGCTCTTCACGGATGAGGCCTGAGAACTCCACGCTGGCCATGTAGCTGTTGCCTACGTCCTCGATACCCAGCAACTGGGCTTCGAGCATCACCACATCGGTGTGGTTGACTTGACCGTTGGCTGTGGCTTCGCGTTCAGCCAATTGGGTTTTGATTTCAGCCAACATAGCGTCAGTCATCATCATGCGCAAAGCAGCGATGTCTGAACGGTCCCATGCTTGCTGCAAGGTCATGAAGTTTTGCTTGGCAGCGCTGACAAAGCCTGCCGTGTCAAAGTCGGCAGGAATGCCCCAAGTTTGGTTGCCACCCAAAGCAGAACCAATCATCGAGCCACCACCTACGGGGGCGAAATCGGTATGCGTATCTACAGGACGGGCTGAGGAATCGTTGCCCACATTCTTGGGGTTGTACTGAGGCAAAGTGCTGGGGTTCGCAGGAGCGCCAGCGCCTTCAAAGGCGTAAGGGCTGTTGTTGGACGCCTCAGGTTGGCGACGACGCATGACTGCGCCGATGACCATCACCACCACCAAGGCCAACAAACCAAACATCAAGAACTGACCAAACTCAGCACCAAAGCCCATGGAATGCGCCAACCAAGCCAAGCCTAAACCAGCGGCCAATCCACCGAGCATGCCGCCCATGCCACCAAAGCGAGAGGGCTGTGGTGCGGGTGCAGCAGGTGCGTGTTGTGCAGCGGGCGCAGCTGCAGGTGCCGCATTCGGCGTAGCAGTGGGTGCGGCTGCAGGCGCAGGCTTGACGGCCTCACGCTGCGTCACGTTGCTGGACTGTTGACCCATTGATTTACCACCGCCTAAACGTTTGGCGGCCTCGGCGTGCATCGTGGCAAAGGCCATGGCCACCACAAAAAGGGCTGTCAAAAGTTTTTTCATTGCGTCATCTCCAGTTGTCGTTGTCTTGTTGTTGCGTCTCAGCACTTAATTCCAGCATGAAGCGCGACCACACCTGCGCTCATGTTGTGAAAGTCCACATGGCCAAAGCCATTTTGTTTCATGAGGGATTTCAATTCCTCTTGGCCGGGGTGCATGCGAATGGACTCGGCCAAGTATTGGTAGCTTGAGGCATCACCCGCAATCATCTGGCCCAGCTTGGGCAAGATGTTGAAGGAGTACCAGTCGTAGGCCTTCTCCAGCGGCTTGGCCACTTTGGAAAACTCGAGCACCAGCAACTTGCCATTGGGCTTGAGCACACGGCACATTTCGCGCAGCGCGGCGTCTTTGTGGGTCATGTTGCGCAGGCCAAAGGCCACGCTGACCACATCAAAGTGGTTGTCGGGGAAAGGCAATTTTTCAGCGTCACACACCAAGGTCGGCAAGACCAAACCATGGTCAAGCAAGCGGTCACGGCCGGTGCGCAACATGGCTTCGTTGATGTCGGTGTGCACCACGCGGCCTGTTTTGCCGACCTTCTTGGCGAAGGCCATCGACAAGTCACCTGTGCCGCCTGCGATGTCGAGCACTTGCGAGCCCTCACGCAAGTCCGCCACCATGACGGTGTAGCGCTTCCACACACGGTGCAGGCCTGCCGACATGAGGTCGTTCATCACGTCGTACTTGGACGCGACTGAATCAAACACGCCACGCACGTGTTTTGCCTTTTCTTTTTCGTCAACGGTTTTGAAACCGAAATGGGTGCTGCTCATATGGGTAATGTATCAATGCGCATGGCTGCTGCAGCCCGCGCCTGCTTTTTCGGGCATGGGGGCGTCGCGTTCAGTGCCCGCCTCTTTCAGGCGGCGTTCGTAGTCGGCCCACAGCTGGTCTTGTTCAGAGCCTAAGAAATACAAGTATTCCCAAGTGAACAAGCCGCTGTCGTGGCCGTCGCTGAAGGTCGGCTTGATGGCGTAGTTACCCACGGGCTCTAGGCCTTCAAGTTCCACCAAACGTTTACCCGTTTGCAACACCTCTTGGCCTGGGCCGTGGCCCTGCACTTCGGCCGAGGGGCTGTAGACGCGCATCAGCTCAAACGGAATGCGAAAACTCGCACCATCTGCAAAGCTAACTTCCAACACACGCGATGCGCCATGTACTGTGATGTCTTGGGGCGCGGGGGTATTTTTTTGCAAGCCAGCCATGGGGGTTTCCTAATTAAACGAGCACGCGCTCAATGCCACCGGCATTGGCGTTGGCCACGTAGTTGGGCATCCACTGCTCGCCCAACATCTTGCGCGCCATCTCGACCACGATGTAGTCGGCTTCGAGCAAACCGTTTTGCAAGTCGTCACCGTAGCGGCTCAGGCCTTGCAAGCAGCTGGGGCAGCTGGTGAGGATCTTCATGTCGCCTTTTGCTTCGCCGGTCATGGCGCGCAAAGAAGCTTCGTCTTTTTGCAACTCGGCTTCTTTGCGGAAGCGCACTTGCGTGGCAATGTCAGGACGCGTCACACCCAAGGTGCCAGACTCGCCGCAGCAGCGGTCGCTCTTGACCACTTGATCACCCACCAACGCTTTGACCGTTTTCATCGGGTCTTGTTGCTTCATGGGGCTGTGACATGGGTCGTGGAACAGGTAGCCGGCTTGTTGCTCGGCACTGAGCTTGATGTCTTTCTCTAGCAAATATTCGTGAATATCGACGATGCGGCAGCCTGGGAAGATCTTGTCGAACTGGTAGCCCTGCAACTGGTCAAAGCAAGTGCCGCAGCTCACCACCACGGTTTTGATGTCGAGGTAGTTGAGCGTGTTGGCCACGCGGTGGAACAACACGCGGTTGTCCGTGATGATCTTGTCAGCCTTGTCGAACTGGCCCGAACCTTTTTGTGGATAGCCGCAGCACAGGTAGCCAGGTGGCAACACGGTTTGCACGCCTGCGTGCCACAACATGGCTTGCGTGGCGAGGCCCACTTGACTGAACAAACGCTCAGAGCCGCAACCGGGGAAATAGAACACCGCCTCTGTTTCAGAGGTGGTGGTCTTGGGGTTGCGGATGATCGGCACGTAGTCTTTGTCTTCGATGTCCAACAAAGCGCGCGCGGTTTTCTTGGGCAAATTGCCGGGCATCTTTTTGTTGATGAAGTGAATCACCTGCTCTTTGATGGGCGCGGTGCCCACCGAGGCAGGGGGTGCCTTGGTTTGCTTACGCGCGACCACTTGCAATGCGTCGTACGCGAAGCGTTGCAGCTTCATGCCGACACCCACCATGGCGCTGCGCGCGAGCTTGATGGTTTCTGGGTTGGTGGCATTGAGCATGAACATCGCAGCAGCATTGCCGGGACGGAAGCTCTTTTGGCCCATCTTGCGCAACAGGTTGCGCATGTTCATGGACACATCGCCAAAGTCAATCTTCACAGGGCAAGGTGTGAGGCACTTGTGGCACACGGTGCAATGGTCGGCCACGTCTTCAAACTCTTCCCAATGTTTGATGGACACGCCACGGCGGGTTTGCTCTTCGTACAAGAAGGCTTCAACCAACAGCGAGGTGGCCAAAATTTTGTTACGTGGGCTGTACAGCAAATTGGCGCGTGGCACGTGTGTGGAACACACGGGCTTGCACTTGCCACAACGCAAACAGTCTTTCACGCTGGCGGCAATTTCGCCAATGTCGGACTGCTGCATGATGAGCGATTCGTGGCCCATCAAACCAAAGCTCGGTGTGTAGGCTTGGCTCAAATCGGCATGGCGCAATGAGGTATCCACATCTTGGTTGCGCAGCAATTTGCCTTTGTTGAAGCGACCCTCTGGGTCAACCTTGGCTTTGTAGTCCGCGAAAGGCTTGAGCTCGTCGTCGGTCAAAAATTCGAGCTTGGTGATGCCAATGCCGTGCTCGCCCGAAATCACACCATTGAGCGAACGCGCCAACACCATGATGCGTGCCACCGCTTCGTGAGCGGTTTGCAACATGGCGTAGTTGTCGCTGTTGACGGGGATGTTGGTGTGCACGTTGCCGTCACCGGCGTGCATGTGCAGTGCCACCCACACGCGGCCTTTGAGCACGCGTTTGTGAATGGCGTTGCACTCGTCCAAGATGGGCGCGAGTTGTGCACCGGTGAAGATGTTTTGCAACTGCGCACGGATTTGTGTTTTCCAACTCGCGCGCAAAGTGTGGTCTTGCAACTGCGAGAACAAGGCATCGCACTCATTGAGCCATTGCTGCCACAAACCACGCACTTCACCAATGAGCGAACGGGCTTGTTGCACACGGTCTTCGAGCAACTCGGGCGTAGGAATGTCAGCCGCGTCATCAGACTTGCCCAAAGGCAAATTACCTGTGGCAAAGAAGTCTTCCAAAGCGTCGCACAGCTCAATCTTGTTGCGCAAGCTCAGCTCGATGTTGATGCGCTCAATACCGTCGGTGTACTCGGCCATGCGTGGCAAAGGAATCACCACGTCTTCGTTCACCTTGAACGCGTTGGTGTGGCGGCTAATCGCAGCCGTGCGTTTGCGATCTAACCAAAACTTTTTACGCGCTTCTGGGCTCACCGCCACAAAGCACTCGCCGCTGCGGGTGTTGGCCATGCGTGAGACTTCAGAGGTCACGCGTGCCACTTCGTCAGCGTCATCGCCAGCGATGTCGCCAATCAACAGCATCTTGGGCAAGCCGCCGCGTTTGCTCTTGGTGGCGTAGCCCACAGCGCGCAGGTAGCGGTCATCCAAATGTTCAAGGCCTGCCAACAACACGCCGCTGCGTTTTTGCTCGGCAAACATGTAGTCTTTGATTTCCACGATGCTGGGCACCGCGTCTTTGGCGTTACCGAAGAACTCCATACACACGGTACGCGTGTGCACAGGCATGCGGTGAACAATCCAACGCGCGCTGGTGATCAAACCATCGCAACCTTCTTTTTGCACACCGGGCAAGCCGCTGAGAAACTTGTCGGTCACATCCTTGCCCAAGCCCTCTTTGCGGAAGGACTTGCCAGGAATGTCGAGGCGCTCTTGACGGATGAATGTTTTGCCGTCGGCTTGGTAGTACTTCAGCTCAAAGCTGGCCATCTCGGCATCGTGAATCTTGCCGAGGTTGTGGTCCACGCGAATGACATCGAGCCACTCTGCATCGGGGGTGACCATGCGCCAGCTGGCCAAGTTGTCGAGCGCTGTGCCCCACAACACGGCCTTCTTGCCGCCCGCATTCATGGCGATGTTGCCGCCAATGCACGAGGCTTCGGCAGACGTTGGGTCCACCGCAAACACAAAACCAGCGCGCTCAGCCGCATCGGCCACGCGCTGGGTCACCACACCGGCTTCGGTGTAAATCGTGGGCACTTTGTGTGCGATGCCGGGCAGGTCGATCATTTCGACCTCGGTCATGGCTTCGAGCTTTTCGGTGTTGATGACCGCGCTCTTCCACGTAAGCGGAATCGCGCCACCCGTGTAGCCTGTGCCGCCGCCACGGGGGACGATGGTCAAGCCAAGGTCGATACAACCTTTGACCAAGCCCGCCATTTCCTCTTCAGTGTCTGGGGTCAACACGACGAAGGGATATTCCACGCGCCAGTCGGTGGCGTCGGTCACGTGACTCACACGTGAGAGACCATCGAACTTGATGTTGTCGTTGGCTGTGTGTTTCTTGAGCAAGCGCGCTGCTTTTTTGCGCAGGGCGGCAATCGCTTCGAATTGGCTGTTGAAAGTTTCAATCGCGCGGCTGGCGGCTTGCAACAGTTGGCCCACCATGGCATCGCGCTCGTTGTCAGCATCGGGCGTGCGGCGTTGTTCAACTTCACCGAGACGGTGATGCAAGGCCTCGACCAACTGGAGGCGACGCTTAGGGTTGTCAAGCAAGTCGTCTTGCAAATAGGGGTTGCGTTGCACCACCCAGATGTCTCCCAGCACTTCGTACAACATGCGTGCCGAGCGGCCGGTGCGGCGCTCTTGGCGCAAACGCAGCAGCAATTCCCATGCATCTGCGCCGAGCAAACGGAGCACGATTTCTCGGTCAGAGAACGAGGTGTAGTTGTAGGGAATTTCGCGCAGTCGCGGGCTTTCTTCAGCCGTGGCGAGCAAGTGATTCAGCGAGGTGGGAGCATTCATGGTGTGATGTGCGCGCTAAGGCGCATTGGGGGCGCGAATTAAGGGGCCAATTTTACCGCAGGGGGCTTGGGTGCTTGGCTTTTGGAGCGGAGAGCACTTACTGGGGTTGGGGGTGTCTTGTGTTGGTTTTTAGGGGTATTGGTCTGGTGACGTTGGATTGAAGTCACTTCTGGACGGTGATCAGGCCGCATGCGCGTTGGCTCCTCTTCGCTGGGCTCAGAATGTCGCTCACCGCGCACACGGCCTGCTCACCGTCTGGCGGCGTTGCTTCGCTCGCCTCAAGCTCAAGCTGTTGGTTAACTGCGCCAGCCTTTGCACATTAGCCACTGGGCAGTGCCACAGGCGATGACGAGGGCCGAATACGTGGCCATTTTTCCGTCAACGCCCCACAGAATTAGGCCGCCAACTAAGACTGCCGTGCCTAAAACACCGCTCACCACGGTTTGTTTCAGCAAGCTCCAACTGGCCAAGGGCAACCACCAACGGGCGGTGAAGCGGGCCACGAGCACGCAAAACAGGGCCACAACCCACGCTGGCGCAATGAAGTTAAAAGTGTGAAGGATTTGTTCTAAAGGGCCCATGTGAGTAAATTTTATAATCTGGGTTATGGCAGTCTGGGCTTTAGGCCTCAATCACACGACAGCCCCGCTTGATTTGCGGGGCCGTTTCGCTTTTGCGGTCGAACAAATGGGTCCGACCCTCGCGACCCTGCGCCATTCTTTTGCGCCTGACAGCGAGGTGGCCATCCTATCCACCTGCAACCGCACCGAGATTTACTGCGCGGGCAGCGAGACGCAAATGCAGCAGACCATGGCTTGGTTGGCCAAGTCGGGCGGCGTGTCTGCCGATGATCTGATGGGCCACACCTACGCCCTGCTCGAAGCCGATGCGGCCCGCCACGCCTTTCGCGTGGCCAGTGGCCTCGACTCGATGGTGTTGGGCGAACCCCAAATTTTGGGTCAGATGAAAGACGCGGTACGTGCCGCTTCTGAAGCCGGCGCACTGGGCACCACGCTCAACCAACTTTTCCAACGCTCATTTGCCGTCGCCAAAGAGGTGCGCAGTTCCACCGAGATTGGCGCACATTCCATCAGCATGGCCGCTGCGGCTGTGCGTTTGGCCAGCCAGCTGTTTGAAGACCTGAGCGAAACCCGCGTGCTGTTTGTGGGCGCGGGCGAAATGATTGAGCTGTGCGCCACACACTTCGCTGCCAAAAACCCCAAGGCCATGGCCATTGCCAACCGCACGTTGGAGCGTGGCGAGAAGCTGGCCACCCAATTCAGCGGCGAAGTCATGCGCTTGGCCGACTTGCCGCAACGACTGCATGAGTTTGATGTGGTCATCAGCTGTACCGCCAGCACCCTGCCCTTGATTGGTTTGGGCGCGGTGGAGCGCGCACTCAAACAACGCAAACACCGCCCCATGTTCATGGTCGACTTGGCTGTGCCACGCGACATCGAGCCCGAGGTGAAGTCACTCGAAGACGTGTACCTCTACACCGTGGACGATTTGTCAGACGTGGTGCAAACCGGCCAAGCCAACCGCCAAGCTGCGGTGGCGCAAGCCGAAACCATCATCGACGCTGGCGTGCAAAGCTTTGAACACTGGATGGACCAGCGCAGCAACGTGCCACTGATTCAGCAACTCAACGCCCAAGCCGAAGACTGGCGCAGTGCTGAGCTGACCCGCGCACGCAAAGCAATTGCCAAAGGCGACGATGTGGATGCGGTGCTAGACGCCCTGTCACGCGGCCTGACCCAAAAAATGCTGCACGGTGCCATGGCTGAATTGCATGCAGGTGACGCCGAATCGCGCGAACGCGCACGTCACGCGATTGAGCATTTCTTTTTGCGCGGCAAATGAAAACGCGAGCCATGCTGAACACACACGCAACCAACCGCTCGAACGAAGCCACTCAAGGCGAGCAGTCCGTGTGCGTGGTGAGCGACATTCTGAGCGCAGCGAAGAGGAGCCAGCGCGCATACGGGCTGCTCGCCTTGCGCCAACCTCAGGCCGTTGTGGCTGACAGCCACATCTCCCCTTTCAACCTTTAGGGCTGCGGCATGAAAACTTTTTTGCGCGCTCAACTCGAGCGCCACGCGCAACGCTTGGCTGAACTCGACTTCTTGCTGTCTCGCGAAGACATCATGAAAGACATGACGCAGTTCTTGGCGCTGTCACGCGAACACACCGACGTGACGGCCACAGCCGGCCGCTACGCACGCTACCAACAACGCGAAGCCGATTTGCAAGCCGCGCAGCAGATGCTGCAAGACGGTGGCGATGACGCCGACATGCGCGCCATGGCCGAAGAAGAAATTGCCAGCGCCCAAGCTGAACTGTTACAACTCGAAGCCGAGCTGCAACGCATGCTGTTGCCAAAAGATCCGGACGATGCACGCCCTGCCTTCATCGAAATTCGCGCAGGCACGGGTGGCGACGAGTCTGCTTTGTTTGCCGCAGATTTGTTGCGCATGTACATGCGCTACGCCGAGCGCCAAGGGTGGCGCAGCGAAATCGTGAGCGAATCACAAAGCGAACTGGGCGGCTACAAAGAAGTCGTGGTCCGCATGGACGGCGGCGCAAGCGGCGATGGCGTGTATGGCTGGCTCAAGTTTGAATCGGGCGGCCACCGCGTGCAGCGCGTGCCTGCTACCGAAACCCAAGGCCGCATTCACACCAGCGCCTGCACGGTGGCGGTGCTGCCCGAGCCTGACGAGGCTGAGGCCATCAAGATCAATCCGTCTGATTTGCGCATCGACACCTACCGCGCCAGTGGTGCGGGTGGTCAGCACATCAACAAGACCGACTCTGCCGTGCGCATCACCCACTTGCCTACGGGCATCGTGGCCGAGTGCCAAGACGGCCGCAGCCAGCACAGCAACAAAGCGCAAGCGCTGAAAGTGCTGACGGCACGCATTCAAGAAAAAGACCGCGCCGAGCGCGCCGCTAAAGACGCCGCCATGCGCAAGGGCCTGATTGGCAGCGGCGATCGCAGCGACCGCATTCGCACCTACAACTTTCCGCAAGGGCGCTGGACCGACCACCGCATCAACCTCACGCTGTACAAACTCAACTTCATCATGGAAGGTGATTTGAGCGAGGCGATGCAAGCCTTGAAGCATGCGCACGAGGACGAGCAACTCGCGGCGCTGGAAGGCAACACATGAGCGTGATGCCGTCCAGCGCCACACCGGCTACACAAGCAGCACACACGCCATTGACCGTGGCCCAAGCCGCTGCATGGGCACAAACACTGGGCCTGCCGCGCCTAGACGCCCAAGTGCTGCTGCTGCACGCCTTGGGCCGCGCACCGCACGATCGCGCTTGGCTGTTGGCGCATGGCGATGACCTGCTGGACTCCGCGGTGCAAGACAACTTTGCTGCCTATGCACAACGTCGCTTGAGCACCGAACCCGTGGCCTACATCACCGGCCAAAAAGAGTTTTTTGGCTTAACGCTGCACGTAGACCATCGCGTGCTTGATCCACGTGCCGACACGGAAACCTTGGTGGAGTGGGCCCTGTCCTGCTTAGCTGACACACCCTCGCCCGACGTGGTGGACTTAGGCACAGGCAGTGGCGCCATTGCCTTGTCACTCAAACACACACGCCCTGATGCCCAGGTGTGCGCAGTAGACGCAAGCGCCGATGCCTTGTCTGTGGCTAGCGCGAACGCTGAGCGTTTGGCATTGCCTGTGGACTTTCACCATGGCTCGTGGCTAGCCCCCTTGAACGGCCGCACCTTCGACGCCATCGTGTCCAACCCGCCCTACGTGGCCAGCGATGACGAACACTTGGCCGCGTTGAAGTATGAGCCTTTGTTGGCACTGGCCTCTGGCGCCGATGGCTTAGATGACATTCGCATGATCGTGCGCGCAGCGACGCAGCACCTCAAACCCAATGGCTGGCTGTTGCTCGAACACGGCTATGACCAAGCCCATGCCGTACAAACCTTGCTGGGCAACCAAGGGTTTGTGAACGTACAAAGCCGTCCTGATCTTGCGGGCATCTTGCGCTGCTCGGGTGGACAATGGCCAACAGTGAAATAATTACCTTTTGATTTGGAGAGAACCCATGAGTGACACACAACAACGCATCGATGAACTCGTCAAAGGCAACGACGTGTTGCTGTTCATGAAAGGCAGCGCCAGCTTCCCCATGTGTGGTTTTTCGGGCCGTGCGGTGCAAGTGCTCAAAGCTTGCGGTGTGGACCCAAAAGCCATCAAAACCGTGAATGTGCTGGACGACGCAGAAATTCGTCAGGGCATCAAGGAATACAGCAACTGGCCCACCATCCCACAGCTCTACATCAAGGGCGAATTCATTGGTGGCTCTGACATCATGATGGAAATGTATGAGTCAGGTGAGTTGCAAAAAGTCATCAACGGCTAAACACCGAATGGGCTGAATTCAAGCCTCAAGAAAAAGCCCGCTGAAGCGGGCTTTTTTATTGGACGGGGACCAAGATTTGGTCGGTTTTGCACTGGGCATTTCCGTATCGCTGCAAGCACAGATTGGCTGCACACGATTCGATGGCCATTTTGCGAACCGCTTCATTCTGATCCACCACCACCGTTTCTTGGTAGGGAATGTATTCGGGTCGCGTGATGTCGTTGCAAATGGTGCTGGTGTGTGCACCGTCGCGCGTACCAAAGCAACTGCGCATCCCTGTTGACACATGGATCACGCGCTGACGCGTCTGCACCACTTGCACTTTGTTCTCTGGGTAATCCGCCCAAGCTTGAGGCGCGCACTCGCCTTGTACAGCCCGATACGCTTTGGTGGCGCAGCCTGTCAACAGCGCAGTTGCCAACATCAAAAACCACAGTTTCATTGCCACCCCTTTTGCGATGCCAACACAGCATTTGGATATTGCGCTTGTCCACGGCTGCCGTTGTAGCGGCCTAACGCCAAAAATAAGTCTCCGTTCTCAACGTTCAAGTAGTGCCGCAAGATGACGCAACCAAAACGCAAATTGGTTTGCGCTTGAAACAGCACACGGGCATCACCCTCAGCCAGCACACGTGTCCAAAACGGCATGACCTGCATAAAGCCCCTCGCCCCTGCGCTGCTGATGGCGAATTTGCGAAATCCGCTTTCCACTTGAATGAGACCCAGCACCAGCGATGGATCTAAGCCAGAACGCTGACTTTCATACCAAACCGTTTGCAAAAATTCGCGTCGTAAATGAGGACTCGCCAACTCATGCGCCAACACATCGGGTGTGCCGTTGGGCGTGGCCGCTGTAATGGACAAATTTGTGGGAGATGGGCTGGCTTTGCGGCGTTGCAGTTGTTTTTCTAAACGCGCTTCAGCTTGCGTGAGCCATTGCTGAAACGCGTTGGCCGCTTTCACATCAGCATGCACCAGCACTGGCGGACCAGACTGCTGCACCGCCGCGCTCAACGCGGTGCGTACCGAGTCGATCAGCGGTTCTTCGCGCTGATTACCCGCTTGCACGGCTGCATTGAAACAGACCAAAAACAAAAGCGCCCCCAAACGGAGCTGCCTTAGAGCAATCGCCAAGGGCGCTCGCAGCACACGACTGAAAAGACGCAGGCTGCGGACCATGAGAATCACAAACCGAGCTTGGCCTTCACATGCGCCAACACATCGGCCACGGCCACTTTGGTGGATTCGCTGTCGCGGCGGTGTTGGTACTCGACCACGCCGTCTTTCAAACCTTTGTCGCCAATGGTCACGCGGTGTGGCACGCCGATCAGTTCCCAATCGGCAAACATCGCGCCGGGGCGCTCGCCACGGTCGTCCAAGATGACGTCCACACCCAGAGCCAACAACGCTTCGTAGAGCTTGAAAGCTGCGGCTTTCACGTCTTCGCTGCGATCCATGTTGACGGGGCAAATCACAGCGGTGAACGGTGCAATCGCGTCAGGCCAAATGATGCCGCGCTCGTCGTGGTTTTGCTCGATGGCAGCAGCGGGCAAACGCGTCACGCCAATGCCGTAACAACCCATTTCCATGAATTGCGGTTTGCCATTCACGTCCAAGAAGGTGGCATTCATGGCTTGGCTGTATTTGGTGCCGAGGTAGAACACATGGCCCACTTCGATGCCGCGCTCGATCGCGAGCACGCCCAAGCCGTCGGGCGAAGCGTCACCCGCCACCACGTTGCGAATGTCTGCCACCAAATCAGGTTCAGCCACATCGCGGCCAAAGTTGACGCCGGTCATGTGGAAGTCGACCTCGTTGGCGCCGCAAATCCAGTTGTTCATCACGGACACATCACGGTCAGCTACTATTTTTAAGGGCTTCTTTAAATTCACAGGGCCGAGGTAGCCGGGCTTGCAACCGAAGTGCTCTTCAATTTCAGCCGTGGTGGCAAAACGGAAGCCACCTTCAAAGCCGGGCAGCTTGCCCACTTTGACTTCGTTCATGTCATGGTCGCCGCGCAAGAGCAAGAGCCACACTTGCGACTTGACGACTTCGCCTTTGTCATTGAGGGTGTCTGTCGCCAAAACCAATGATTTGACGGTGGTGTTCAACGGCACGTTTAGCAAAGCTGCCACGTCTTCGCAAGTGCTCTTGCCAGGGGTAGCGGTTTTGGTGAGCGCTTGTGTGGCCGCACCGCGCGTTTGCTTAGGCGCCAAGGCCTCTGCTTTTTCCATGTTGGCGGCGTAGTTACTGGTAGGGCAATAGACGATGGCGTCTTCGCCGGTGGCGGCAATCACTTGGAACTCTTCGCTCAAGTCGCCGCCAATGGCGCCGCTGTCTGCAGCCACGGCGCGGTAGGTCAAACCGAAGCGGTCAAAAATATTGCGGTAGGCGCCCGCCATGACTTGGTAGCTTTGCTTGGCGCTGTCTTGGTCGCGGTCAAAGCTGTATGCGTCTTTCATGATGAATTCGCGGCCACGCATCAAACCAAAACGTGGGCGACGCTCGTCGCGGAATTTGGTTTGGATTTGGTAGAAGTTTTTGGGCAGCTGCTTGTAGCTGCGAATTTCTTGGCGGGCGATGTCGGTCACCACTTCTTCGCTGGTGGGTTGCACCACAAAGTCGCGGCCGTGGCGGTCTTTGATACGCAAGAGTTCTGGGCCCATTTTGTCGAAGCGGCCGGTTTCTTGCCACAGCTCAGCGGGTTGCACCACGGGCATGGTCAGCTCGATCGCGCCTGCTTTGTTCATTTCTTCACGCACGATGGCCTCGACCTTGCGGATCACGCGCAAGCCCATGGGCATGTAGTTGTAAATGCCAGCACCGAGCTTTTTGATCAAGCCCGCACGCATCATCAATTTATGGCTGACCACTTCGGCATCAGCAGGAGCGTCTTTGAGGGTGGAAATGAGAAACTGGGAGGCTTTCATGCGTGCAATCGAATCGTCAATTTAGTAGGGAAATTAGGGCAAATTCTGAGTGAAGGGCTGCAGCTCTGTGCATAATCGACACAGTTTAAAAATTTGAGGTTCGATTATGCTTGACCGAGAAGGGTTCAGACCCAACGTCGGCATCATCTTGCTCAACCAGAAAAATCAGGTTTTTTGGGGCAAACGCATCCGCACCCACAGCTGGCAGTTTCCACAAGGCGGCATTGACCGCGGCGAAACGCCAGAGCAGGCCATGATTCGTGAATTGCACGAAGAAGTGGGGCTCAAGCCAGAGCATGTGCGCATTGTTGCCCGTACCCGTGATTGGTTGCGCTATGAGGTGCCAGACCGGTTCATCCGCCGTGACGCGCGCGGTTTTTACAAAGGCCAAAAGCAAATTTGGTTTTTGCTGCAAATGGTGGCACCTGACCATCATTTGAATTTACGTGCCACCGACCATCCCGAGTTTGACGCTTGGCGTTGGAACGACTATTGGGTGCCGCTGGACGTGGTGGTCGAGTTCAAACGTGGCGTGTATGAAATGGCGCTGACGGAGTTGTCACGCTTTTTGCCGCGCCAAGACAACCGCAGCCGTTATCTGCGAGCTGGCCAGCATCAGCCACAAGAGCACGTTGCCAGCATCAAGCGATTTGGTCCTGCCATCAATATGGAGCTGCCGCCAGGCGCGACCTTTGATCCAGACCCACAGGCTGATTTGCGACATCGCGAAGGCTCATAAAAAAAGCCCACTTCGGTGGGCTTTTTTATTTGGAGAGGACCAAATTATCGCGGTGCACCATCTCTGGCTCGGCAGCGTAGCCGAGTAATTCAGACATTTGGCTAGAAGGTTTGCGGCACAGCAAACGCGCTTCGGCGGCTGCATAGTTGGCCAAGCCGCGTGCCACTTCTTGACCTTGCCCATCCAAAATGGCGATGACTTCACCGCGCGAAAAATCGCCATCTACACCGGTCATGCCAATGGGCAAGAGGCTTGAGCCATCGCCTTTGAGCTTGCTCACTGCACCATCGTCGATGGTGACGGAGCCGCGCAACTGGAGATGGTCAGCCATCCATTGCTTGCGAGCTTGCTGCTTTTGGGTTTGTGCCACCAGCAAGGTGCCAATGGCTTCGCCTTGCGTCAAACGCAGCAAAGCATCAGGTTCACGGCCCCATGCAATGACGGTGGACGCCCCAGAACCTGCCGCACGCTTAGCCGCCAAGATCTTGGTGATCATGCCACCTTTGCCAATGCTGGAGCCTGCGCCACCTGCCATTTCTTCGAGCTTGGCATCGCCTGCACGTGCTTCGTGCACAAAAGTGGCAGAGGGGTCACGGCGCGGGTCAGCGGTGTACAAACCTTTTTGGTCGGTCAAGATGATGAGGGCATCCGCCTCGACCAAGTTGGCCACCAAAGCACCCAAGGTGTCGTTGTCACCAAATTTGATTTCATCGTTCACCACGGTGTCGTTCTCGTTGATCACGGGCAACACACCGTGCGTGAGCAGTGTCAGCAAGGTAGAACGGGCATTGAGGTAACGCTCGCGGTCAGCGAGATCGGCGTGTGTGAGTAAGACTTGGGCAGAGCCCAAACCGTTTTCACGCAATTTGGTTTCGTACATGTGGGCCAAGCCCATTTGGCCCACCGCAGCGGCGGCTTGCAACTCGTGCAACTCTTGTGGGCGGGTTGTCCAGCCCAAGCGCTTCATGCCTTCGGCAATCGCACCGCTGGACACCATGATGACTTCACGACCATCGCGCACCAAGGCACTGAGTTGGCGACACCATTCACCAATAGCTTGTTCGTCCAAGCCACGACCTTCGTTGGTAACCAAGCTAGAGCCGACCTTGACCACGATGCGGCGTGCATCGCGCAACACGGTGGAGGTGGAAGACGTCATGGCTGCTTATTCAGGCGTGGGATCAGCAAAGCGCGGATCAACATACTCTGGTGGTTGCTCAGAGACTTGCTGCGCTTTGATGTGTTTGAAGATGTCTTTGATCAAATGCTCGCAGCCCTCGCGCGTGAGCGCAGAGATTTGGAACACAGGACCTTTGTATTTCATGCGCTTGACGAAGTCGGCCACCAAGGCTTCGCGCTCATCGGCTGCAACCATGTCGAGCTTGTTGAGCACAATCCAACGCGGCTTGTCGTACAAGGCTTTGTCGTATTTTTTAAGTTCGTTGACGATGGCCTTGGCTTGCGCCACGGGGTCCACGCCTTCATCAAACGGTGCAATGTCCACAAGATGCAGCAACAAACGGGTGCGTTGCAAATGGCGCAAGAACTGATGGCCCAAGCCTGCACCGTCAGACGCGCCTTCGATCAAACCCGGCACATCGGCCACCACAAAGCTTTGCTCAGGGCCCACGCGCACCACACCTAAGTTGGGATGCAAAGTGGTGAAGGGATAGTCGGCAATCTTGGGGCGCGCATTAGAAATTGCGGAAATCAGTGTGGACTTGCCCGCATTGGGCATGCCCAACAAACCGACGTCGGCCAACACCTTCAACTCAAGTTTGAGTTCGCGCTTCTCACCGGGCCAGCCCGGTGTTTTTTGGCGCGGCGCGCGGTTGATCGCGCTCTTGAAACGCATATTGCCAAAGCCACCGTCACCGCCCTTGGCGATGGTGATGACCTCGCCTGGGGTGAGCAACTCAAACAACACATCGCCAGTTTCGACGTCGGTGATGATCGTGCCCACGGGCATTTTCAGGGTGATGTCGTCGCCGGCATGGCCGAACATGTCGGAGCCCATGCCGTGTTGGCCGCGTTTGGCCTCGTGGCGGCGTGAATAACGGAAGTCAACCAAGGTGTTGAGGTTGGGGTCAGCCACGGCGAACACATGGCCGCCGCGCCCGCCGTCACCACCGTTGGGGCCGCCGAACTCTTTGTACTTCTCATGACGGAAGGAGACGCAGCCGTTCCCCCCATCACCAGCGGCGATGTCGATATAGGCTTCGTCTACGAATTTCATGGGTCTAGTGTAAAAAG
>Ga0213920_1000121_pt1 | contig 81760 bp, 77 predicted proteins | sample McNCre1117MG_FD_161054 | JGI IMG/M metagenome (GOLD analysis project Ga0213920, IMG submission 161054) | Freshwater microbial communities from McNutts Creek, Athens, Georgia, United States - 11-17 MG | ecosystem: Environmental > Aquatic > Freshwater > Creek | place: USA: Georgia | collected...
TTTGTCACTGGTACAACCAGCGGCAAAGTCAAGGGTGGCTTGACCGTGTTGGTCAACGGCATCCGCGCCTTCTTGCCTGGTTCATTGATCGACACACGTCCGATCAAAGACTTGTCTCCTTACGAGAACAAGACCATGGAATTCAAAGTCATCAAGCTCGACCGCAAGCGCAACAACGTCGTGTTGTCACGCCGCGCTGTGGTGGAAGCTTCGATGGGCGAAGAGCGCGCCAAGTTGATGGAGACTTTGAAAGAAGGCTCTATCGTCAATGGTGTGGTCAAGAACATCACCGAATACGGTGCATTCGTGGACCTGGGCGGCATCGACGGCCTGTTGCACATCACCGACATGGCATGGCGTCGTGTGCGTCACCCATCTGAGGTGGTCACCGCTGGTCAAGAAATCACTGCCAAGATCCTCAAGTTCGACACCGAGAAAAACCGCGTGTCTTTGGGCCTCAAGCAAATGGGCGACGATCCTTGGATGGGTGTCAACCGCCGCTACCCACAAAGCACCCGCTTGTTCGGCAAGATCACCAACATCGCCGACTACGGCGCGTTTGTGGAACTCGAACCAGGCATCGAAGGCTTGGTGCACGTGTCTGAAATGGACTGGACCAACAAGAACGTTGCGCCTTCCAAGATCGTGTCATTGGGCGACGAAGTCGAAGTCATGGTCCTCGAGATCGATGAAGACAAGCGCCGCATCAGCTTGGGCATGAAGCAATGCAAAGCTAACCCTTGGCAAGACTTCGCTCAAAACACCAAGCGCGGCGACCGCGTGAAGGGCCCCATCAAGTCCATCACCGACTTCGGCGTGTTCGTTGGTTTGGCTGCCGGCATCGACGGCTTGGTTCACTTGTCTGACTTGTCTTGGAACGAAACCGGCGAAAACGCTGTGCGCGAATTCAAGAAGGGTCAAGAAGTTGAGGCTTTGGTCTTGGCTGTGGACGTGGACCGCGAGCGCATCAGCTTGGGTATCAAACAACTCGACTCAGACCCATTCACCACTTTCGTGTCGATCAACGACAAGGGCCAAACTGTCACAGGTAAGGTCAAGACTGTGGATGCCAAGGGCGCTGAAATCGACCTCGGCGAAGACATCGTCGGCTACTTGCGCGTCAGCGAAATTTCACGTGACCGCGTGGAAGACGCAAGCCACGTGTTGAAAGTTGGCGACGAAGTGACGGCTGTGGTGGTGAACGTGGATCGCAAGACCCGCAACATCCAGTTGTCCATCAAAGCCAAAGACGCTGTGGACCAACAAGAAGCCATGGCTTCCTTGTCACAACAGTCGAAGAGCGAAAACGCTGGCACGACCAGCTTGGGCGCTTTGTTGCGCGCTAAGCTCGACAACAACTGATGACCCGTTCAGACCTGGTCGAAGAACTGGCTGCCCGCTTTGGGCAGCTCACGCACCGCGACGCCGAGTTCGCTGTCAAGACGCTTCTTGACGCGATGAGCGACGCGCTGGTGCGCGGGCACCGCATTGAGTTGCGGGGCTTTGGCAGTTTTTCGATCAACCGTCGCCCGCCTCGCATGGGACGCAACCCGCGTTCCGGTGAAAGCGTGGCGATTCCTGAAAAACGTGTTCCCCATTTCAAGCCAGGCAAAGCCCTGCGCGAAGCAGTGGACACACGCACCAAGGAATTGTTGGCGGGGTCGGAGCTCAAAGGTTGAGAAACGGTTTTTTCCAGCAGCCGCAAGGCTAAAATGCTCCTCGTCACAGAGGAGCTAACTTGAAAAACCTCATGTGGCTGCTTCAGTTGTTACTGAAAGCAGCCATTTTTTTTACCCTGTTCGCTTTTGCGCTGAACAACCAACACGATGCCGTGGTCCATTTCTTTTTTGGCACCACTTGGAGCGCGCCGTTGGTGTTGGTGCTGCTGACCGTTTTCGTCATGGGCATGGCGGTGGGCGTCATTGGCATGGTGCCTCGCTGGTGGAAGCATCGCCGCTTGGCCCAACTAGCCAAGACGCCAGCAACGCCTAAAGCGACACCGTCAGCCTCTTCTACTGCGGACCCCACACATGGAATTTGACCTCAGCTGGATTTTGCTGGGCTTGCCCCTCGCCTTCATCTTGGGCTGGGTCGCCTCGCGCATGGACTTGCGCCAGCTGCGTCTTGAAAACCGCCAAACCCCGAAAGCGTATTTCAAAGGTTTGAACCACTTGCTCAACGAACAGCAAGACCAAGCCATTGACGCATTCATCGAGGCCGTCCAACACGACCCCGACACGTCTGAGCTGCACTTTGCCTTGGGCAATCTGTTTCGTCGCCGTGGCGAATATGAGCGCGCCGTGCGTGTGCACCAGCACTTGCTGTCACGCGGTGACCTGAGCCAAGCCGACCGCGACCGCGCCCAACACGCCCTCGCTTTGGATTATCTCAAAGCAGGTTTGCTGGACCGCGCTGAAGACGCGTTGAACAAACTCGAAGGCACAGCCCACCAAGCGCAAGCGCACTTGGCTTTGCTGAGCATTTACGAACGCTCACGCGACTGGGCCAAAGCCTCGGTCATTGCAAAAAAACTAGGCGACAGCGGCCAAGGCAGTTTTCAAGGCCGCTTGGCGCACTACTTGTGCGAAGAGGCTGAAAGCCTTGACGTGGCACAACATGCAGACCACGTTGTGGCCTTGCTCAAGCAAGCCACAGATGCCGCGCCCAACAACGCACGTGCACGCATAGCACTGGCCAAAACATACGAGCAAACAAATCGCGCCAGCGAGGCCTATGTCACGCTAGAAAACTTAGCGGCACAAGTGCCCACTTCTTTGCCCTTGCTTGCGCCTAAGCTCGCGGCCTTGGCACACACCTTGAACTGCGCGCCCAAAGCCTTGGCTTTGCTCGAAACCAGCTACGCCAAAACGGCATCACTTGATGTGCTCAACGCGATCGTCACTTTGCGCAAAGCGCAAGGCGAAGCCAACACAGGCGGCTTGTTTGCCAAACACTTAGAGCGCGAGCCATCATTGGTCGCCGCCACACAATGGATTGCTAACGAGAAATTTGAGCACGAAGAATTTCATCCGCAAGTGCAACGCGCCCTTGAGCGCGCTGCCAAACCTTTGCAACGCTACCGCTGCGCCGCTTGCGGCTTTGAAGCCAGTCAACATTTTTGGCAATGCCCAGGCTGCCAAGCTTGGGACAGCTACCCCGCTCGTCGCGTAGAAGAACTATGACAGTGAATAAAGAACAACTTAGCCTTGCCCACGTCCTAGTCGTAGGTGATGTCATGCTCGACCGCTATTGGTATGGCGCTGTCGACCGCATCAGCCCTGAAGCCCCCGTGCCCGTGGTGCGCATCACACGTGAAGAAAACCGTTTGGGCGGTTGTGCCAACGTGGCCTATAACGTGGTGAGCTTAGGCGCGCACTCATCGCTGCTGTCAGTGGTGGGTGACGATGAAGCCAGCCATTTGCTCGAAGACTTGGTCGCCAAGACAGGCATCGCCCCACACTTGGGCCGCGACAGCCAACTCAAAACAACCGTCAAGCTGCGCGTCATTGGCCGTCAGCAACAACTGCTGCGTGTGGACTTTGAGAACACGCCACAAAACGAGGTGCTGGCCTCGCAAACCGACCAATTTATACAACTGCTACCCAAGCACAACGTGGTGCTGTTCTCTGACTACGGCAAAGGCGGCTTGGCCCATGTGTCGCAAATGATCGCAGCCGCCCGCGCCGCAGGCAAGGCCGTGCTGATTGATCCCAAGGGCAGTGATTATTCACGTTACTCGGGGGCTACTTGCATCACACCCAACCGTGCGGAACTCGAACAAGTCATTGGCAAATGGAACAGCGAAGCAGAGCTGGTGCAAAAAGCACACGCCCTGCGCCAAGAACTCAAGCTCGATGCCCTGCTGCTCACGCGCAGCGAAGAAGGCATGACCTTGTTTGATGCGCAAGGCGAATTAACCGTGTCTGCTCAAGCACGTGAAGTATTTGATGTGACAGGTGCCGGCGACACCGTGATTGCGACCTTGGCCACCCTCGTCGCGGCGGGTTTGACGTTGCGCGAAGCCATGCCATGGGCCAACAAGGCGGGTGGCGTGGTGGTCGGCAAGTTTGGTACGGCCACGGTCAGCTACGAAGAATTGATGGCCTAAATACAGGGCGCGTACAAAGGCCCTTGTGCCACTTGGAGAAATTATGAAAATTGTCGTCACAGGCGCCGCTGGTTTCATCGGCAGCAACATCATCAAGGGTTTGAACGCCCGCGGCATCACCAACATCATCGCAGTCGATGACCTGACCGAGGGCGACAAGTTTCGCAACATCGCCGATCTGAAGATTGCCGACTACCTCGACAAAGATGTGTTCTATGAACTCTTTGCTGAAAACGCATTCGGCAAAGTCGAAGCCGTGTTCCACGAAGGCGCTTGCAGCGACACCATGGAGAGCGATGGCAAATACATGATGGACAACAACTACACACTCTCGTGTGGTTTGTTCAACGCTTGCCAACAAAGCGGCACACGTTTGCTCTACGCCTCATCCGCCGCCACCTACGGCGGCAGCGACACCTTTGTGGAAACACCCGAGTACGAGCTGCCACTCAATGTGTATGGCTACTCAAAGTTGCTGTTCGACCAACGCATGCGCTTGGAGTGCAACAACAACTTCAAGAAGTTCAAGCGCCAAGTGGTGGGTTTTCGCTACTTCAACGTGTACGGCCCACGCGAGCAACACAAAGGCCGCATGGCCAGCGTGGCGTTTCACCAATTCAACCAATTCAATGCAGAAGGCAAAGTGAAGTTGTTTGGTGAATACGGCGGCTACGCCCAAGGCGCGCAAATGCGCGACTTCGTGTTCATCGACGACGTGGTGGCTGTGAACCTGTGGTTCTTGGACAATCCAGACAAGTCCGGCATCTTCAACCTCGGCTCAGGTCGTGCACAGCCCTTCAACGATGTAGCCTTGTCGGTGGTCAACGCCATGCGTACCAAAAAAGGTGAAGCTGCACTTGATTTGGCAGGCGCTGCCAAAGCAGGTTTGATTGAGTACGTGCCCTTCCCCGACGCACTGCGTGGTAAGTACCAGTGCTACACACAAGCTGACCTCACCAACTTGCGCGCCAGTGGCTGCGACCACCTGTTTGCCGATGTGCAAAGCGGTGTCACACAATACATGGCGACTTTGAGTAAATAAGCCACGCGCCATGAACACCCCGCCAAACAACTTCGGTTCTTGTGCGGTGTTCAAAACGCTGAACCGATCTAAACAGTGCGGTGTGTTGCGTCGCTTATTGAGTAGCGTTGTGATGGGAGTTTTCTGTCACGCAGCCTTGGCGCTAGACATCAACCAAGCCAACGAGGCCGAGTTAGACAGTGTCAAAGGCATGGGCCCATCCCTCAGCGCCAGAGTGCTCACAACCCGCGCGCAAGGCCCATTCAAAGACTGGCAAGACCTGATGCAACGGGTATCTGGGATTCGCCAAACCAAAGCTCAGCAGTTCTCTGAACAGGGTTTGACCGTCAATGGTCAGCCGTTTGGCGCAAAGCCATAACGGCGTCTTCGCGCCAAAACGTTGCAGCGGCCAAGAACCCCTCCCACACGCAGCCATTGCAGCCGCGACCACAGCAAGTGGTGGGTTCAGGCGGGGGTGGTCTTAACATGCAGCCATGTTGCGCAGCCAAGTCTTGCGCAAAGGCAAACAACGCTTGTGCGCTTAGCGCATCTTGCAAGGGCATTTTGAGCAACGCATCAACTGACATGCACGCATCTTATCCGCCACCGCGTTGCATATAGAGGTCAAAGCGACGCATGAAGGTGTAGCGTTGTGCGTCATCCAACCCTTCAAATTGAAAGTGCACGTGCAAACAAGGTAACGCAACCAAAGCGATGCGGCGCAAGGGGCCGACCGACCAGTGAATCACCAAAGTTCCGAGTACTTGTCCATCGTGCGTGATAGAGATATGTGCGGTGTCGCCATCACAGTACCAAGCGTGTTCACCAATGGCGGCAGGTAACCAACCTAACCATTCAGTTTCGGTGCAGCCCATCTCACGCGAGAAGTTGACTGCATAAGAGGCTTGCAAAGCGAGGCCTAATCAGAGAAAGAATTAACCACCTGCAATGGGCGGCCAAATGGCCAACACATCGCCATCAACCAATACTTTGTTTGCTCGATCCTCCGGCGCAATGTAGGTACCGTTGACCAGCACCAGATGCACCAGCTTTTCCGGCAAGCCAAAAGGCTCAATGACTTGTGTGATCGTCACACCGTCATCCACCTCTAAGTTCATCACATTGCTGCGGCGTGCAGTAGGTGGCAAATAGTCGGTGAGTGTGGCGAAGAGTTTGAAAGTGATGTCCATGAGCCAAGGTTAACGCATCAAGAAGGTCATCACCGACGACGCGTATCACCTGCGCCTGTCCAAGCCCCCTGCCCTTGTGCGCTGGCAAGGTAAGCATCCATCAGCTTGGTCGGGTCGTGCTTGAGTTTTTCTTTCCACTCACCCAAATGCACTTGGCCTTCGACCAAACCGCGCATCACGCCCACATGGTCGGTCCAGCCCACGCTGTTGCAGCCCACCAGCACATCATCTTTGAATTGCAAACTCAAGTGACGCCCTTGCGCAGTCAATGACACTTGATCGCCACCAGGTACACCTTGCCAATTGCCAAAACTTGTGGAAATCAATCCCAAGGTATCAAGCACGTTGATTTGCGTGACGCCTTTGAGTGTGGCAGTTTGTCCCACCATGTTCAACGCGGCCACACGTGCTTGCTCAGCGGCGTTGGGTTGAATGGCGCTGACGATGGTGGTGCCACTCACTTTGTCAAACGCTTCCGCGCAATCGCCAGCGGCATAGATACCAGCAATGTTGGTTTGCATGTGCTCATCGGTCAGCACACCTTGCAAGCAGGTCACGCCTGATGACTTTAAGAAATCAATACAAGGCTTCACGCCCGTGGCGCTGATCACCAAGTCGGCTGGCAGTTTTTGCCCCGTCGATAAACGCACCGTCACAGCAGCATCGGTGGGCTCATCACCTAACCCCACAGCAGTGGCGAGCTTAGACAGCAAGCCAGGGTTTTCGCTGCCATTGGGCACAATGGCTTCAACCTTGGCGCTGGTAAACACCTGCACGCCTTTGGCCTCGCACCAATCGCGAATCATGTTGCCCGCCACAGGCCCCATCATGCGAGGCACCATGCGGTCACCCATCTCCACCACCGACAGCGTCACACCACGTGAGGCCAAAGCCTCCATGATGATGCAGCCGATAAATCCTGCACCCATTTGCACCACACGCGCACCGGGTTTGGCCAACGCCATGATGGCGCGTGCATCTTCTAGGGTCCAACAGGGATGCACTTGCGGGCTGTCCATGCCTGGAATGGGTGGACGTACAGGACGTGAGCCTGACGCAATCAACAATTTGTCAAAGCTCAACTGCTGATCGTTGTCGAGTTGAATGGTTTGAGCTGCACCGTCAATGGAGACCACGCGCGCGTGCACTTGTTCAACTTTCAAACGCTCAAAATGATCGGCAGATTTACGCAAATAAGTACCACGCTCGTCGATGTTGCCAATCAACAAGTACGGAATAGCCATGCGCGAATATGGAGGTTCGGCCTCATCACCCACCAAGGTGATGCGGTCGTTGGGCGCATGTTTGCGAATGGTTTCCGCAGCAATCACGCCAGCCGGGCCGGCGCCAAGAATGACGTGATGTGTCATGGCAATTACCTTCAGAGGCCGAGACGTTTTTTGGTTTCAGCCGTTGGACGACCTTCGTTGTCCCAACCACGTGCTTGGTAATACTTGGGCAACATGGTGGGCAACATGCTGACCTTGCCTTTGGCAGGGCCAGTTTTGCCTGGTTCTGTCAACAAGCGCTTAGGCAAGCTGTCGTCTTTGGCTGTGAAGCCTGCGGCATTGTTGAACTCGCGCTCCATGTTCCAAATACGCTCGCCAATTTTTTCGAGCTCTTCAGTCGTGTAGTCCTCGTTACAAGCCGCTTGCATTTGAGGCGCCAAGTCGGCCAAGCCCCATGCAAAAGTGGTGAAGATGCACAAGCCCGAGGAGTCAAATGCCGCCGTGGCATCTTGGAAAGCTTTGACCAACTCTGGTTTGCCTTCGTGCTCAAGCGGATCTGTTTTGACAGGAATACCAAGCACTTCAGACGCGATGGTGTAACCACGCAAGTGGCAAGCACCACGGTTAGACGTGGCATACGCCAAGCCAATACCTTGAATCGAACGGCCATCGTAAGCGGGGAACTCTTGCCCTTTCACGCTCATACTCAAGTCAGGATGGCCGTATTTTTCAGTCAGGCGCTTAGAGCCTTGACCAATCTCTACGCCAAAGCCGCGACCATTGACGGTTTGTTCTGCGAAGAACGCCAAGGCTTGTGCAGAACCAAACTTGGCATCAATGCCCAGTTGCTCTTGGGTGAGCACGCCCATTTCATACAACTCCATGACAGCGCCCACAGTGGCGCCGAAGCTGATCGGGTCAATGCCTTCTTCGTTACACAAGAGGTTGGCATATTGCAGCGCTTCCAAATCGTTCACGCCGTTGGCTGCGCCCAATGCCCAAGCTGCTTCATATTCCAAGCCGCCCGATGCGCCCCAGTACTGAGGTTTGTTTTGCACCGTGAAGTGGGTCTCATCCATCTTGCTGATGCGACCGCACGCAATGGTGCAACCAAAGCACGCTTGGTTGGTGACCAAGTGTTTTTTACCATCCGTTTCACGCGGTGTGGCCATGGCTTCGGCAGAAATATCTTTCGCGCCTTCAAACTGCACATCGCGGTGGTTGCGTGTGGGCAGGGCACCCACTTCGTTGATCACGTTCATCAGCACTTGTGTGCCATAGGCTGGCAAGCCCTGACCCGTCACTGCGTTGTCTGCCAAGATTTTTTTCTTCTCAGCGGTGACTTGCATGAAGGCTTTGGGGTCACGCACATTGCCCACGCCCAAAGTACCGCGCACGGCGATGGCTTTGAGGTTTTTGCTGCCCATGACAGCGCCCACACCCGAGCGACCCGCTGCACGATGCAAGTCATTCACCACAGCCGCGTAGAGCACATGGTTCTCGCCAGCTTTGCCAATGGAAGACACACGAGTCAGTGGATCTTGCAGGGTTTTCTTCAGCTCGGCTTCGGTCTCCCAAACGCTCTTGCCCCACAGGCCAGATGCGTCACGCAACTCGGCTGTACCGTCGTTGATGTAGAGGTACACAGGCTTCGGCGATTTACCTTCGCAAATCACCATGTCCCAGCCTGCCATCTTCAGCTCAGCGCCAAAGTAGCCGCCCGAATTTGAACATGCAATGGCGCCTGTCAACGGGCCTTTGGTGATCACCGTGTAGCGGCCCCCCGTGGAGGCCATGGTGCCCGTCAATGGACCCGTAGCCCAAATGAGTTTGTTCTCTGGCGACAACGGATCAACTTTGGGATCAATTTCGTTGATGAGGTACTTAGAACCCAAACCACGCGAGCCAACGTAATCGCGTGCCCATTGCATGTTGAGGGGTTCAGATTTGATCGTGCCTGTTGTCAGGTTGATGCGGAGAATTTTTCCAGCCCAAGTCATGATGTGTGCTCCTAGTTGGATTTAAGTGGCTGAGGGTTGGTTACCGAGCTTGTCGGCCCACTGCTTCATTTTGTCGAGGCCCGTCCAGTTGGCATCCACGAAGGTGATCGCACCTGTAGGGCAAGCTGATGCACAAGCAGGATCGCCACCGCACAAGTCGCACTTTTGAACTTTGCCGGTTTCTTGCACATAGTTGATCGTGCCGAATGGGCAAGCGATCGTGCACACTTTGCAACCCACGCAGGTGGTTTCATTCACCACCATCGCGCCAGTGACTTTGTCATGGGTGATCGCTTCAACGGGGCATGCATGCAAACACCAGGCTTCGTCACATTGCGTGCAGGTGTAGGGCACTTTCTTGCCGGTCTCGTGGAAATCAAACACCTTGATGCGCGATTTCGCAGTTGCAAACGTGCCGTAGTTCTCGAAAGAACAAGCCATCTCGCACTGCAAACAGCCAGTGCATTTGTCGGGGTTGATGTGCAGGATTTTTTGCATCTAGGACTCCTAGCTATGTAATGTGTTGCATAAGATTTTGTGAACAGGCCCCAACACGACAGATCAGGAATAACCCTTGAATCTATGTGTCTAAGCACCAGAATTTCTCAACTTGAGACAGTTAGGCTGCGACAGCGATCAAATTTCGACAAAATTGCACCCATGAACAGCTTTCCCAGCCCCAGCACACGCTTGAGTCGCATTGCACAAGCTCGTCAGCAAGTGATCGAGCAAGGAACTGTGCTGCAAAGCCCTTTGGTTGAAAGCTGGATTGAACGGTCATGGAAACGATGCCTCGCATGGGGACACGCCCCAACACAACAAGTGGCGTTTGAAGCGGTCAGTCACGCTCAGATACAACGCCTACAAGAGGTCAATCAACCCATGCTGCAGGCCGCTAAGGATGAGCTGGATCGACTCAGCCGAGCCATCTCGGGCACACGCTACTTTGCATTACTCACAGATGCGCATGGCGTGGTGATCGACACACGTGGCGAAATTGACAAGCACGAACCCCGCGCCAGCCGCATTGCGCGAGTCGGTGTCAACCTGTCAGAGCAGCACGTCGGCACCACGGCGATTGGCGCCGTATTGGCAGAGCAACATGCCATTTGGCTCCACCGAGGCGAACACTTTTTTAACGACAACACCACCTACAGCTGTGCAGGAGCTCCATTGTTTGGGCCATCGGGTGAGTGTGTCGGAATGCTGGATCTCACAGGGGTCGATGTTCCTGAGCGACCAGAGCTACAGCATCTCGCAGCCCAATCGGCGAGAAGCATCGAAAACAACTGGGTCAAACAAATGGCGTCAACGTTGTTGCTGCGTTTCAATTGGGCAGGTTTATCCATGGGCAGCGACAACGACGGACTCATTGGTTTAGATGCGGACGGCCAGATCATGTGCGCGAATCGTGCCGCACGTGCCATCACAGGATTGAGATTGCAAAATGGCGAACACTCAGGCGATGTGTTTGCCACGGCATGGCAATCGCTGTTTGATCTCTCACCAGATCAACGCATCGAAGTGCCACTGTGGAGCGGGTTGCAAGTACAGATTGCACTTGATCACAACACCCGAGCACCGAGCATCACCGCACAACCTGCCCCTGTGCTCAAAGCGATTGAAATCGATCTCATTCGTCGCGCCATGCAACAAGCACGGGGCAATGTATCGGAAGCTGCGCGACGTTTGGGAATCAGTCGCGCCACTCTTTACCGAAAAATATCACCTCAAAAATCAAGCGACAAATAATTTACTTCGTCGCATTTGGAAAGAACAATTGTTCGCCGCCAATTTTGTAGGTGCTAATGGAAGTTTGACCTGCGGGTGACACCACCCAATCCACGAATTTTTGAGCCAAATCAGCTTTGACATGCGGGTGCTTGGCGGGATTGACCACCATCACACCGTATTGGTTAAACAAGCGGTTGTCCCCCTCCACCAACACCTGCAAATCTTGGCGGTTTTTGAAGTTCAACCAAGTGCCGCGATCGGTCAATGCATACGCGCCAGTGGACGAAGCAATGTTCAACGCGGGCCCCATGCCACAACCGCACTCTTTGTAGCCTGCGCCTTTGTTTTCCAAACCAGCCAGCTTCCAGTAGCGCTGTTCAGCAGCGTGTGTACCGCTCTTGTCGCCACGCGAGACAAAGCCTGCTTGTGCACTGGCCACTTTTTGCAAAGCAGTCACGATGTCTTTGCCGCGTACTTTGGCGAGGTCATTGACAGGGCCTACCAACACAAAGTCGTTGTACATCACAGGGTAGCGTTTGACGCCAAAACCTTCAGTGACAAATTTTTCTTCTGCTGCTTGGTCATGCACAAACAACACATCGGCGTCACCTCGACGGCCTGTATCTAAAGCTTGGCCTGTACCCAAAGCCACCACCTTGATCTCAATACCAGACGCTTGTTTGAATGCAGGTAACAAATGGGCAAACAAACCCGATTGTTCGGTGGAGGTCGTGGACGCCATCACGATGTTGGGGACTTGCGCTTGCGCAACAGTACTGCCCAGGGTCAAAGCTGCGACTAAAAAATTGGCCCAACAGAACAAATGCGTGCGACGTGTCATCCCAACTCTCCTTTTAAAAACAAATGCGCCTCGGGGTGACTCTCGCCCAGAGGTTGATTGAAAAACTGATCGACAGGCAAGTCTGCCAACACGCGACCTGACTCTAAATAAACGACCCGCGTGGCCAAACGCTTGACCTGTCCTAAGTTGTGACTACTGAAGAGCAAGCTCGTTTCTTCTGCGGCAACCCAATCAGCGAGTAGACGCTCGACATCTCGCTTGGCATGAGGATCAAGGCTAGAAGTAGGTTCATCCAACAACACAAAATTTGGCTTTAAAGCCCATGCACGTGCCAACGCCAGACGCTGCTGCTGCCCCCCCGACAAAGTGCGCGCGGTACGCTCTGCCACGCCTTGCAAGTTCACACGCTCAAGCGCTTGCATCGCCCGAACATGCGCCTCGCGCCAAGACGCCCCCTGCAACCACAAACCCCAAGCCACAAAACGCAGCACAGAGGTACGCAACATGTGTGGTCGTTGAAACACCATGGCCTGCCGCACATCAGATGCCACAGACACTTGGCCAGCAGACACTTTGAGCAGGCCATGTGCCACACGCAGCAACGTGCTTTTGCCACAGCCATTGGCCCCCACCAAAGCGACACGCTCGCCGGCTTGCATCTGCAAGTTCACACCACGCAAGGCAAGGTGCTTGTCAAACTGCACCGACACATCGCACAAGTTGAGAACGTCGCTCATGCCAACACCCCTTGCACAGGATCAGCGCCATCCATGCGTTGGCGCCAGCGACGCAACGCAGAGATCAACACATTGAGCAACAACACCACCGTCATCAGCACCAGCCCCAAGGCCAAAGCCAGTGGCAAATCACCTTTGCTGGTTTCTAGTGCGATGGCGGTGGTCATCACACGTGTAAAGCCTTCAATGTTGCCCCCCACCACCATGACGGCACCCACTTCAGAGATGGCACGGCCAAATGCAGCAATCAGCACCGTGAGTAACGCATAGCGCTCGTCCCAAGCCAACAATATGCTGCGCAGCCAAGGCTTGGCACCCAAGGACTGCAGCTGTTCGCCATGATTGCGCTCAGCATCCTCTACACATTGACGCGTCAGCGCCGTCACCACAGGCAGCACAAGCACGGCTTGCGCCAGCACCATGGCTTTCAAGCTGAACAACCAACCCAAATAACCCAGCGGCCCCGTGCGAGACAGCAGCAAGTAAACCAACAAACCCACCACCACCGAAGGCAATGCCAACAGGGTATTGAGCACGGTCAGCAAGGCATCACGCCCCACAAACCGCGCCACCCCTAACCAAGCACCCAACAACAACCCCAAACCACAGGCGATGACGGTGGCCAAAACACTCACCCACAACGAGCGGCCAACGATAGACCAGAGCACTGGATCGAGCTGGGTTAATAGCTGCAAGGCTGTCAAAGAGGTGTCGGTTAACGTCGTCATAAAACAATCAAAACTTCAGTTATCGTACTGATCTACTCAATACCCTCACATATGTAACGCCGTGCATAGCGTCAGCCTTCATTACACCCTCAGCCACCGTGATGACAACGAGCCAGCCTCAGGCACAGAGGCAGCGCTGTTGCGTCATCCTTTGATGGATTTATTGCAGGCCGTGGCTCAAAAAGGCTCCATCTCAGCAGCGGCTCGCGAACTCAATCTTTCTTACCGCCACGTCTGGGGTGAGCTCAAGCGCTGGGAAGATATGCTGGGCCACGAGCTGATCGTGTGGGAAAAAGGCCAGTCTGCCAAACTCACCGAGTTTGGCGACAAGCTCATGTGGGCCGAACGCCAAACCCAAGCTCGCTTGGCACCGCAGTTGGCCGCATTGCGTGCCGACTTGGAGCGCACATTTGCAGTGGCCTTTGACCCCGACGCACATGTACTCACGATGTACGCGAGTCATGACGATGCATTGCCCCGCCTACGCGAACACGCCGCCTCTGCTGGACTGCATTTGGATATTCGCTTTTGCGGTAGCGTGGACGCCATACGCGCCCTCAATGAAGAGCGCTGCACCTTGGCAGGATTTCACACACAGAGCAACCCAGCAGACACATCCCACGCGGCGCATGCGTACAAAGGTCTTTTAAAGCCGGGATTGCACAAAATCATTGGCTTTGCCACACGCAGACAAGGCCTGATAACTGCTACTGGCAACCCCTTGCAGCTACACAACTTGACCGATGTCGCACGCACCCAAGCGCGCTTTGTGCAGCGTAGCCTAGGCACCGGTACACGCGTGCTGCTAGACGACTTGCTCGACCAAGCGCAACTCAACAGCCAAGACCTGAACCACTGGCCTGACGAAGAGCCTTCGCACACCGCACTTGCAGAAGCCATTGCATCTGGCCGCTGCGATGTAGGCCTCGGCATCGAAAGCACAGCCCACGCGCGTGGCCTTGGCTTTGTGCCACTGATTGAAGAGCAATTTCTCTTGGTCTGTCTCAAATCAGCCCTGGAAACGCCAGCGACCCAAGCCTTGCGTCAGTTCTTGCAAGATCACATGTGGACCGATGTGCTCAGCACACTGCCTGGATACCACCCACATCACTGTGGTGAAGTTCAATCACTTAGCAAATGCCTACCGTGGTGGACGTTTACGCGCACCAAAAAAACCAGTTAATACCCTGTTTGCACGTGAACTAATTTCAAGCACACTTTGAAAACTTCAAGCCTGCATGGACAAATAAAGACTTAGTCTTGTTACCATCACGGGTTGGCAAAAAAATGGAGGCACGCAGTGTCAAAACTTCTTAAATTTGCATTAGGCGTTGATCGCATCAGTGAGCAATTTGGCCACGTTGCAGCATTTGGCGTATTGGCCGCCGCCGTCATCTCGGCAGGCAATGCATTCATCCGCTACGGCTTTGACATCAGCTCAAACGGCTGGCTCGAAATTCAGTGGTACTTGTTCGCCGCCACCGTCATGTTGGGCGCCCCCTTGGTGCTCAAGCTCAATGAACACGTGCGCGTGGATTTGTTCTACGGCAAACTCAAAGACAAAGGCCCCGTCTATGTCGACTTGTTTGGCTTGGTCCTGTTCTTACTGCCCGTGATGGCCATGCTCGCTTGGTTGAGCTTTCCGCTCTTCATCAAGATGTATGTGACCAACGAAATGTCTAGCAATGCAGGCGGCCTGATTCGATGGCCTGCCATGCTTCTTCTCCCCTTGGGCTTTGGCTGGATGTTCCTGCAAGGTTTGAGCGAAATCATCAAGCGCGTGGCTTACTTGCAAGGCAAGTTTGAAATGGACACGCACTACGAAAAGCCAGTGCAATAAGGACTCACGATCATGCAAATGGAAAACTTCGCACCCATCATGTTCGGCGGCCTTGTGCTGACGATGTTGATTGGCTTCCCCGTCGCGTTCTCGCTGGCGTTTTTGGGCTTAGCTTGTGGCCTCTTCGCCATCAGCATGGACTGGTTCCCCGTGAGCTTCATGTCCAACTTGCCGTTGAATATTTTTGGCATTCTCAGCAACGACTTGCTGCTGGCCATTCCCTTCTTCACCTTCATGGGTGCCATTCTTGAAAAGTGTGGCCTCGCCGAAGACATGCTCGACTCGATGGGTCAGCTCTTTGGCACCGTGCGAGGTGGCTTGGGCTACTCGGTCATCATCGTGGGCTTCATCTTGGGTGCGATCACCGGCACCGTGGCTGGTCAAGTGATTGCCATGGCCTTGATCTCTCTGCCTGTGATGATCCGCTACGGCTACAACATGCGTTACGCCACTGGCGTGTTGGCTGCTTCAGGCACCATCACCCAGTTGGTCCCACCCTCACTCGTCTTGGTGGTGATGGCTGACCAACTCGGCCGCTCTGTGGGCGACATGTACAAAGGCGCATGGGGCCCCTCCATGCTGCAAGTGGCCATCTTCGCGCTCTACACCTTTGGCCTTGGCCTCATCAAACCTGACCATGTGCCAGGCATCCCGAAAGAAGCGCGCACCGCAGACGGTTTCCACCTGTGGATGAAGTGCTTGCGCGGCATCATTCCATCAGCCTTCTTGATTTTTGCGGTCTTGGGCTCGATGGGCGGCTTGCCCGGCATCAACACCGCCATTGCCACCCCCACCGAAGCCGGTGCCATGGGTTGCGTGGGCGCTTTGATCTTGGCTGCCATTCATAACCGTTTGGACAAAGCTCTGATTTGGGAAGCCATGCACAGCACCATGCGCCTCACAGCCATGGTGGTGTTCATCTTGATCGGTTCACGCGTCTTCTCGATGGTGTTCCAAGGCGTCGACGGCGCCAAGTGGGTCGAGCATTTGTTGACTGGTTTGCCAGGCGGCCAAGTGGGCTTCCTTGTGGTGGTGAACATCTTCATCTTCTTCTTGGCGTTCTTCTTGGACTTCTTTGAAATCGCGTTCATCATCTTGCCCATGCTTGGCCCCGTTGCCGACAAGATGGGCATCGACATGGTGTGGTTCGGCGTGCTGCTGTGCGTGAACATGCAAACCAGCTTCATGCATCCGCCTTTCGGTTTTGCCCTGTTCTACTTGCGCGGCATTGCTGACACCTTGTTCAAAGAAGGTCGCATCGAAAAACCCGTCAAGTCCAACGACATCTACATGGGCGCCATTCCTTGGGTGATCATGCAGCTGATCTTGGTCGTGATCGTGATCTTCGTGCCCGAAACTGTGACCATGTTCTTGGACAAAGAAGAAAAGGTCGACCTCGACAAAGTGGTCATTGAAATGCCCACCGAGCAAGAAGCCCCTGACGCTGAGCTCAAACTCGAAGGCACCAAGCCGGCAGCAGGCGAAAGCGCGGCTGAAGAACAAAAACGCATGGAAGACTTGTTCAAAAAATAAAGTCTCTCCACCGACCAGCCCCTCCGGTACGCCTGAGGGGCTTTTTCTTGGCAGTCACACACATCTACCTCTATGACCACCCCCGAACCAACCACACCCACAACTTTAGGCCCAACGCCTTTTGTGTTTCACCCCGCCATCGAAGATGGCATTGAAGGCCCAGCTTTCTCGCGTTGGTTTCAAGCCATCACATGGACCACCTTGGTGGGTTCTGGCTATTGGTTGTTCACGCTGTGGCAACAAGGCAAATTTGGCGGAGACACGGGTTTGAATGGTTTGCGCCATGCAGGTTGGTTTGTGTTGGGCTGGGCCCTGCTGGCATGGACCACATGGCATGTGATGCACAGCCGCGCACGCTTGGATGCCAAAGGCATTCATCAAACTTGGATTTGGGACAAACACATGAGCTACGACGAGTTGGCCTATGCCAAACTCATCCGCATTCGCGGCCTAGAGTGGTTCATGGCGCCCCGCTTTTATGTGCGCACCTTGATGGGAAAATTTGCAGTGTTTTACGTGAGTAGCCCTCATGTGCAAGCCGAATGCGAGCGCCTGAGTGCAGAGCTCGCTGCATTTCGAGAGTTTTAACACGCGCATGCATAGGGCACAAAAAAACCGCGCCAAAGCGCGGTTTTTTTATGTCTGCAAGAACGCTGAATTACAGCTTTTGTTTTTGCATGAACGAATCAAACTTGGCTTCCGTGAACTGGAACCACAAGTTGGAGTCACCACGGAACTTGGCGTAATCGGTGTACACCTTTTTCCAGTTGGCGTTCTTGGCGTTGAGCTCTTCGTAGAAAGCCATCGACTCTTTGAAAGCAGCAGCCATCACGTCTTTCGGGAACTCGCGCAACTTGGTGCCTGAGCCCACCAACTGCTTCAAAGCAGCTGGGTTACGTGCGTCGTACTTGGCTTGCATGTCGGTGTGAGCCATGGCCGCAGCAGCTTCCACGATGGCCTTGTTCTCTGGCGACAGAGCAGCGAATGCTTTGTCGTTGATGAAGAAGTCGAGCTGTGGACCACCTTCCCAAAAGCCTGGGTAGTAGTAGAAAGGCGCAACCTTGCTGAAGCCCAATTTCAAATCGTCATAAGGGCCAATCCACTCGGCTGAGTCGATGGTGCCTTTTTCCAACGCTGGGTAGATGTCGCCGCCAGGAATGTTTTGTGGCACAACGCCCAAACGCTCCAACACTTTGCCACCGAAGCCACCGATGCGGAACTTCAAACCTTTGAGGTCAGCCACCGATTTGATTTCTTTACGGAACCAGCCGCCCATTTGAGCGCCTGTGTTGCCGCCTGGGAAGTTAACGATGTTGTACTTGGCGTAGAACTCACGCATCAGCTTCAAGCCGTTGCCTTCGTACATCCAAGCTGTCATTTGACGGCTGTTCAAGCCGAAAGGAATGGCACAACCCAAAGCAAAGGTTTCGTCCTTACCGAAGAAGTAGTAAGGGGCTGTGTGAGCCATTTCGACAGAGCCTTGTTGCACACCGTCGACCACGCCGAAAGCGGGCATGATTTCGCCAGCTGCGTGCACCGAGATTTCGAACTTGCCACCCGACATGGCTTTGACAGCCTTGGCGAAGGTGTCAGCTGCACCGTGGATGGTGTCGAGCGACTTAGGAAAGCTCGAGGCCAAGCGCCAGCGAATGGCAGCTTGTGCATGCACTGCGGGGGCTGCACCGGCAGCCAAGATACCTGCAATACCTGCGTTTTTAATGACGGAACGACGGTCCATGAAAGACTCCCTTGAGTTGTTGATACAAATCGCTTCTAGAGCACACATTTGTGACGTGAGACCCTGAACGATGGGGCATTGTATGCAGTTGTAAATGCTCGCAAATGCACGGGTTTACCCCCAAAGAACTTATCTTTCAAAATTCTTCTGAGGGTGTGAAATTACTTCAATGAAAAGTTAATTCAAAAGCGTTGCAAAACGCTTCTCGATGGACGCTTGAATGCCTGCCGCATCCAATCCCAACTCGGCCAAGAGTTTGACCGGGTCACCATGCTCGGTGAACAGATCGCCAATACCCAACACCAACACCGGTTTGGGTTGTTGCAGGTCTTGCAAAGCCTCCAATACGGCGGAGCCAGCACCGCCCATGACAGCGCCCTCTTCCACCGTCACTAAGGCATCGTGCGTGGCAGCAATCTTGGCCAGCAACTCGGTGTCCAGTGGCTTGGCCCAGCGCATGTTCACCACCGTGGCATTCAGCGCCTCACCTGCTTGCAGCGCGGGATACAACAGCGTGCCAAACGCGAGGATCGCAATGCGTTGGCCTTCACGGCGCACCTCGCCTTTGCCAAACGGCAAAGCATTCAGGCCAGGCTGCACAGGCACACCAGCGCCAGCACCGCGTGGGTAACGCACGGCGACGCAATGGTCTTGTTGGTAAGCGGTCGTCAGCAGTTGGCGGCATTCATTTTCATCGGCAGGGCAAGCGATGCTGACGTTAGGAATGCAGCGCATGAATGGGATGTCGTACAAGCCTGCGTGCGTGGCGCCATCGGCCCCCACAATGCCTGCGCGATCCAGCGCCAGCACCATGGGCAGTTTTTGCAACGCCACATCGTGAATCACTTGGTCATACGCACGTTGCAAGAAGGTGGAGTAAATCGCCACCACGGGCTTGACACCTTCACAGGCCAAACCAGCCGCAAACGTCACAGCGTGTTGTTCGGCAATGCCCACGTCGTGGTAACGCTCAGGAAAGCGTTGATGAAACTCCACCATGCCCGAACCTTCACGCATGGCGGGCGTGATGCCCACCAGCAAGGGGTCATGCTCGGCCATGTCACACAGCCATTGGCCAAACACTTGGGTAAAGGTGGTTTTGGCAGGGCTAGTCGCGGGCACCAAACCCACTGCAGGGTCAAACTTACCTGGGCCGTGATAGGCCACAGGGTCGGCCTCGGCCAGCTTATAGCCTTGGCCTTTTTTGGTCACCACGTGCAAAAACTGCGGGCCTTCCAAGTGCTTGATGTTTTCCAACGTAGGAATCAGCGACTCAAGGTCGTGTCCATCGATCGGGCCGATGTAGTTGAAGCCAAACTTTTCAAACAAAGTAGCAGGCACCACCATGCCTTTGGCATGTTCTTCAAAACGTTTGGCCAGCTCGAACAAAGGCGGCGCACCTTTGAGCACTTGCTTGCCCACCTCTTTGGCTGCGGAGTAAAACTTGCCGCTCATGAGTTGTGCCAAGTAGCGGTTGAGCGCCCCCACGGGTGGGCTGATCGACATGTCGTTGTCGTTCAAGATGACCAGCAACTTGGACGTGGACACACCGCCGTTGTTCAACGCTTCAAAGGCCATGCCTGCGGTCATTGCGCCGTCGCCAATCACGGCAATGGCATGGCGTTGCTCACCTTTTTGTTGCGCTGCAATGGCCATGCCCAAAGCAGCCGAAATACTGGTGGACGAGTGCGCAGTGCCAAAGGCGTCGTACTCGCTTTCGTCACGACGCGGAAAACCACTCAGTCCGTGTCGTTGGCGCAGCGTGCTCATTTGGTCGCGACGACCCGTCAAAATTTTGTGTGGGTAGGTTTGATGGCCCACGTCCCACACGATGCGGTCGTGCGGTGTGTTGAACACATAGTGCAAAGCCACCGTCAACTCAACCGTGCCGAGGTTGGAACTCAGGTGCCCACCTGTTTTGGCCACGCTGTTCAACAGGTACGAGCGCAACTCATCGGCCAGCACTGGCAACTGATGGCGCGGCACAGCCCGCAGGTCTGCAGGTGAATTGATGGTTTGCAACAAATTAGGCATGTGTGATCAAGTGTTCCGGTTCACCACGCGCTCAGCCAAAGCGGCCAACGTGTGGGTGTGCGTCAAGCCTGTGCTGTGCAAGGCATCCAGCGCCTCACGCAACAGAGACTGCGCATATGACTTTGCCTCTTCCAAACCCAACAATGACACGTAAGTGGGTTTGTCATTCGCAGCGTCTTTGCCTGCGGTTTTACCAAGCGTGGCTGAATCGGCGATGACATCCAAAATATCATCCACCACCTGAAAAGCCAAGCCCAAGGCTTGACCATAGCGCTTCAAAGCATTCAGGGCCTGCGGTGTGGTCTCTCCACAAGCAGCCCCCATCATCACGCTGCCTTCTAGCAATGCACCCGTTTTCAAGCGGTGCATTTGGCGCAATTGGTCTTCGGTCAACGCTATACCCACGCTGGCCAAGTCAATCGCTTGACCACCAGCCATACCTGCATGACCTGCAGAGGTCGCGAGCAAACGGCACAAACGCGCTTGCACACCATCAGGAATAGCCGAGGCATCAGGTGTGAGAAATTCAAAGGCCAACGCCTGCAAGGCATCGCCCGCCAACAAAGCTTGGGCTTCGCCAAACTGCACATGCACCGTGGGCTTGCCACGGCGCAGCACATCGTTGTCCATGCACGGCATGTCGTCGTGCACCAGTGAATACGCATGAATCAGCTCGACTGCACAGGCGGCACGCAAAGCGGCTTCATCGAGTGCTGCGTCTTTTTTGCCGTGGGCTACCGCCTCACGCGCAGCCAACACCAACAATGGGCGCAAACGCTTGCCACCATCCAGCACGGCATAACGCATGGCCTCGCCCAAGCCTGCGGGGGCTTCAGGGCTGATCCAATTTGACAAGGCGTCTTCAACAACAGCCAGCCAATGGTTGCTCCACTGGTCGAGTTCGGCAGGGGTCATGGGTGTGCTCACGTGGGTGTCCAAGCTTTCAAAGCGCCGTTGTCTAGCACCTTGATTTGCTGCTCCACCGCGTCCAACTGCGCACGGCAGTAACCCAAAAGTTCAGCGCCCCGTTGATAACCCGACAACAAATCGGACAAAGGCAACTGCCCCGATTCCATTTGCTGCACCAAGCCTTCTAGCTCTTTCAAAGCAGCCTCATAGCTGACGGGCGCAGTGTCTGCGCCGCTTGGGGTAGTTTTGGCCTTGGGCATGGTGAGCGAATATCCGTTTTGAGATGGGTCAAATAGCTCACCATTTTAGGCCGCATGCGGGGCAAAGTTGGCCCCCTTGGGTACAATGGGCATTCTTCAATCGACCTTCGGGCCGATTTATTTTTGTCCACTTACCTCCCTGTGGGGAGTCTTTAGGTCAGGTCACCCATGTCTGATTTAAGTCTTCAACTGCAGCAGGCGCATAGCCAACTACCAGTTACCAGTTATTTCGATGAGGCGCTTTTTCAGCGCGAACTGGAGACCATCTTTCAGCAAGGGCCCCGTTATGTGGGCCACCAGCTTGCCGTGCCCAATGTGGGCGACTACTATGCTTTGCCGCATGAAGGCGAAGGGCGTGCGCTCGTGCGCTCGGCCAACGGCGTAGAACTGGTATCGAACGTGTGCCGCCATCGCCAAGCGGTGATGCTCAAGGGCCGTGGCTCACTCCAAACCCAAGCCCCCGGCTCTGCGGGCGGCAACATCGTGTGCCCCTTGCACCGCTGGACCTATGCGCCCTCAGGCGAATTGCTGGGTGCACCCCACTTTTCGCACGACCCATGCCTCAACCTCAACAACTACAAGTTGCGTGAGTGGAATGGCATGCTGTTTGAAGACAACGGCCGCGACATCTTGGCCGACCTCGCTGGCATGGGCCCCGCCAAAGATCTGAACTTTGACGGCTACGCCCTCGACCATGTCGAACTGCATGAGTGCAACTACAACTGGAAGACCTTCATCGAGGTCTACCTTGAGGACTACCACGTCGGCCCCTTCCACCCCGGCCTTGGCAACTTCGTCACCTGCGACGACTTGCAATGGGAATTCAAGCCCGAGTACTCGGTGCAAACCGTGGGCGTGGCCAACACCTTTGGCAAACCCGGCTCTGACGTCTACAAAAAATGGCACGACGTGCTGCTCAACTACCGCAGCGGTGCGCTGCCCGAGCGCGGTGCGATTTGGCTTACCTACTATCCGCACATCATGGTGGAGTGGTACCCACATGTGCTGACAGTATCCACACTGCACCCTGTCAGCCCCACCAAAACGCTGAACATGGTGGAGTTCTACTACCCAGAAGAAATCGTCGCCTTCGAGCGCGAATTCGTCGAAGCCCAACGCGCGGCCTACATGGAAACTTGTATCGAGGATGACGAAATTGCCGAGCGCATGGACGCAGGCCGCAAAGCGTTGATGGACCGTGGTGACAACGAAGTTGGCCCTTACCAAAGCCCCATGGAAGACGGCATGCAGCACTTCCATGAGTGGTACCGCGGCAAACTCGACTTCGCACAAAGCTAAGCCGCACGCATGCAAGCCCTGTGGATGCTGCTGGGTGCAGCCTTTTTTGCCACCATGGGGGTTTGCGTCAAGTTTGGCTCTCAACACTTCAACTCGGCCGAGTTGGTGTTCTACCGTGGCATCGTGGGCTTGATCTTTTTAGCCATCATTGCCAAGCAACAAAAAGTCTCGCTGCGCACCCGTTACCCTGGCATGCATGTTTGGCGATCGGCCATTGGGGTACTGTCACTCAGTGCTTGGTTTTATGCCATTGCCCATCTGCCGTTGGCTACAGCCATGACGCTCAACTACATGAGCAGCGTGTGGGTCGCCGCTTTCTTGGTGGGCGGCTCACTCATCCACTGGAATCCTGAAGACGAGCGCAGCCCTTGGTCGCAAGGCCCTCTGGCATTGAGCGTGATTGCTGGCTTTGTCGGTGTGGTGATGATGCTGCGCCCCACCCTTGAACAAAACCAAATTTTTGCAGGCTTGATTGGTTTGATGTCGGGCTTTGTCGCCGCTTTCGCCTACATGCAAGTGATGGCACTCGGTCGCTTGGGCGAGCCAGAGGCACGCACCGTGTTCTACTTTGCGATTGGCACCACAGTGGCTGGACTGATTGGGATGGGGTTTGCTGGCGTGTCCGAATGGAATTGGGAACACGCCGTGTGGCTCTTACCTGTAGGCATCTTTGCATCACTGGGCCAGCTGTGCATGACCCGCGCCTACAGCAAAGGCGCCACCTTGGTGGTGGCCAACTTGCAATACTCAGGCATTGTGTTTGCTGCGCTTTACAGCTTGCTGTTGTTTGGTGATGACATCCCCCTCATCGGCTGGGCAGGCATGGCACTCATTGTGGCCAGCGGCATGTCAGCCACGTTGCTGCGGGCCCGTGCCGCACCCAATGCGCCAGCAGAAGAACACTAAACCACACCTCGCCTGCGAGGCTTTTTAGGAAGACGCCATGTACACCACGCTTATTTCAGTTGCGCAACTCCAAGCCTTGCAAGCCAGCGGCACACCTTTGGCCGTGTTTGATTGCACCTTCGATTTGATGAACCCATCTGCAGGCCATGCACAGTATGTGGAACAACACATCGCAGGCGCACAACACGCCGATTTAGACCATCACCTCGCCACACACGATGCATCAAAACGCGTCAACGGCGGACGCCACCCATTGCCCCAGCGCGAAGTGTTTGCAACATGGCTGCAAAGCGTCGGCCTCAACAGCAACACCCAAGTGGTGGTGTACGACCGCAACGGCATGAACTACTGCGGCCGCCTGTGGTGGATGCTCAAGTGGTGCGGCCACGAAAACGTGGCAGTGCTCGACGGCGGCCTGCAAGCATGGGTGGCTGCTGGTGGTGCAATTGCATCGGGTGATGAACCAGCGCAAACCACAGGCAACTTTGTCCTGCAAGCACCTTGGGTCAAGTTAGTCGACACCACCCATGTGTCAACGCATTTGAACGACGGCACACAAACCATCGTTGATGCACGTGGTGCGCCCCGCTACCGCGGTGAGGTGGAGCCACTCGATCCAGTAGCGGGCCACATCCCAGGCGCGCTGAACCGACCATTCAACACCAACCTCAACGCAAATGGCTTCTTCAAAAGCGCCGATGAATTGCGTGCTGAATTTGCCGTGCTGCTCGGCAACGCCAAACCCGAATCCGTGGTGCACCACTGCGGCAGTGGCGTGAGCGCTGTGCCCAATGTGTTGGCGATGGAAGTGGCCGACTTAGGACGCACAGCACTCTATGCAGGCAGCTGGAGCGAGTGGTGCAACACGCCCGGCCTGCCCTGCGAAAAATCTTGAGCTTAGTGCTGCGCCCACTCGCCTAAAGCGGCGACGAGGGCAATGCCGGCAAAGAGCCAAGCCACTTGCGCAGCCGTCTCTTTGGGTGAGAGGCGTTTTTGCAATTGTGGAATCAAGTCGGCCAGCGCCACATAAATAAAGCTGCTGGCCGCTGCCACCAAAAAGAACGGCAAGTACTCTTGCAACGCTCCTACGAGCACATAGCCCATCACACCGCCAATGGCAGTCACGCCTCCTGCAAGCGTGAGCTTGAACAAGGCTGCGCGTGGGTTGCTGAGGGTTTGGCGCAACACCACCAAGTCGCCCACGTGGTGTGGCACTTCATGAGCCATCACCGCCAAAGCAGCCGCAATGCCCAAACGTGGATCGGCCACAAACGCAGCAGCAATCAAAATGCCATCGCCAAAGGCGTGCACGCTGTCGCCCAACAACACAGCCCAGCCACCGCTGTGGTGGTTGTGGCCATGAGGGTGATGATGTGCGTCGTGCGCATCGTGTGTGTGGTGAGCGTGTGAGTCGTGGTCATGCGTCACAGCGTGGTCATGCCCATGTTCATGCCCGTGATGCCACAACTCTGCTTTGTCGAGCAGGAAGAAAAACACCAGTCCGACCAACAGCGCCAAAAACAAAGCGTGGGCAGACACACCTGCCGCGACCGACAACTCAAACGCCTCAGGCAACAAACGTGTGAACGCCGTGGCCAGCAAAGCACCGGCTGCAAGGCTGAGTAAATGTTGGGTGAAACGTGACAGCAGCGCATACGCCAACAAGGCCGCCAACCACACACTGCCCATGCCAGCGACCAAGGTGCCGACAAGAATTGAAATCAAAGTCATGGGCTGATTATCCCGCGACCAAGGCGCGTCCGTTCAAACTGAAAATTTAGAAAAGTTTGAACAGGCTGGTGGCTTCAAGATCCAGCACTTCAATGTCCGAGGCGTTACGCAGCTGCCAGCGCCAACGCACGATGCCCAAGCTGGGGTTGCTTTGCGAGACACGCGTATCCAGCACCGTGAGGCGCAGACGCAGCAGATCGCCAGGACGCACCGGATGCAACCATTTGACATAAGCCAAGCCCGGCGAGGCATAAGACTCAGAACCTGCCAAAAATGCATCGGTGGCCAAACGCATGGCAATGCCACAGGTGTGCCAACCGCTGGCAATCAAACCTTCAAACGGACCTTGTGCGGCGGCTTGTGGATCGGTGTGAAACCACTGAGGGTCCCACTGCTTGGCAAAGTCCAACACCTCGGCCTCGGTGACAGCATAAGGGCCCGCGTGCAAGACTTGGCCAATTTGGTATTCAGCAAATTTCAAAGCGTGCACCTAAAGGTGAGAGGTCATTGAGGAATCCAGCTTGCGGGTCGTTTGCCCAAGAAGGCCGCGAACCCTTCATGCGCTTCGTCGGTGCCACGCACACGCGCAATCGTGCTGGCAGTGAGCTCGCGCACTTGCTCTGTCACGGGTGCCACACTGAGTTGGTCCATGAGTTGTTTGATTTCAATTTGGGCTTGTGGACCACCGGCCACCAACTCAGCCACCACACGGTCCACTTCGGCGTCGAGCGCATCAGCACTCACCACGCGTTGCACCATGCCCATGCTCAGCGCTGTGTGTGCATCCATGCGCGTGGTGGTCAGCGCCAAGTAACGTGCATTGCGTTTGCCCACCGCGTTCACCACATAGGGGCCAATCACGGCGGGCAAGATGCCAAACTTGGCCTCGCTCACCGAGAAGCTGGCGTTGTCAGCCACCACGGCCATGTCACATGCGCAGGTCAAACCCACGCCACCACCCAAGGCTGCGCCTTGCACACGGGCAACTGTGGGTTTGGGACTGGTGGCAATGCGGTGCAACATACCTGCAAAACGACCTGCGTCTTCGGTATTCCATTCGAGCGTCGCCACGCTTGCGCGTTGCATCCATTGCAAGTCGGCACCTGCGCTGAAGTGCTTGCCCTCGCCAGCCAACACAATCACGCGCACTGCATCGTCTTGGCTGAGTTGCGTGAAGGCAGCATCCAGTTCGCCAATCATCACCTCATCAAAGGCGTTGAACACTTGCGGGCGTGACATGGTGATTTGCGCCACGCCTGTGCCGCGCTGGCTGATGACCAAGGTTTGAAACGCTTGGCTCATCAATAGGTCTCCAAGTGCAGACGACCTTCTTGTTTGAGCGATTGGCCCACGGTGTCCCAATTCAGACCCGCTTGGGTGGCCACATCGCGCAAGGCCAGCACCACGCCTTCTTCCATGCTCTTCAAACCGCACACATAGATGTACGTGTTGGGGTCTTTGAGCAAAGCCACGAGGTCGGCGCTGCGCTCGCGCAAGAGGTCTTGCACATAGCGTTTGGTTTGGCCTTGTTCGCGAGAGAACGCGAAGTTGATGTCAATGAAATCTTTGGGCAACTTTTGCAGCGGACCAAAGTAAGGCAATTCTTTTTGCGTGCGGGCACCAAAGAACAGCATGAGTTTGCCGCCTTCAAACTTGCCACTTTGACGCAAGCGACGACGCCACTCCGTCATGGCGCGCATGGGCGCGCTACCCGTGCCCGTACAAATCATCACGATGTTGGACTTGGGATGGTTGGGCATCAAGAAGCTGCTGCCAAACGGGCCAATCACTTGCACGGTGTCACCCGTTTTCAGGTCACACAAATAGTTCGAGGCCACGCCTTTGACAGGCTTGCCTTCGTGGTCTTCCACCACGCGCTTGACGGTGATGGAGAGGTTGTTGTAGCCAGGACGCTCGCCATTGCGAGGGCTGGCGATGGAGTATTGGCGCGCATGGTGCGGCTTGCCTTGTGCATCTGTGCCAAGCGGCACGATGCCAATCGACTGGCCTTCCAACACAGGAAACGGCATATGGCCAAAGTCCAGCACGATGTGGTGCGTTTCATTGGCCGTGCCTGCTTCGTTCACTTGCACATTGCCCACCACGGTAGCGGTGGTCGGAGCTTTGGGGGCGTGCAAGTTGGTGTACGGATGGGCTGCAGACCAAGGTGGCACAGTCGCGCCATACGCGGCTGAATTAAACGCAGTGCCCTCGCCTGCTGACGATTCAGCCGACGCAGAAGACGGTGCAGTCGACACTGTTGAGACAACCGCCGCATCGCCACCCAACGCAGACAACTCGCTGTCTGACAGTGCTGCAGGCAAATCATCCCAAGAGAGCTGTTCTTCCACGGTGTACGCCGCCGCTTTAGGACGCATGCGCCAGTTGTCAATCGAGCCCGTGGGGCACGGTGGCACACAGGCCATACAGAAATTGCACTTATCGGCAATCACCACATAGTTACGACTGTCGTGTGTGATGGCACCCACCGGACAGGTGGCCTCGCAAGTGTTGCACCGGATACAAATTTCCGGGTCGATCAAATGCTGGTTAAAAAATTCGGCAGGTGCATTCATAACATTGACAGTTCAATAACGATCAGTTGAAACGGACGTAATCAAAGTCCACTGGTTGACGGTTGATGCCCATCACAGGAGGCGCGATCCAGTTGGCAAACTTGCCTGGCTCGACGCAGCGACCCATCAGGCTACCCACATAGGCGCGGTCTTCATTGGATGGCAACCACTCGCCTACTTTAGCGTTCCATTCGGCTTCGCTCACGACACGGCCATCAGGTGTGATTTTGGCACCCGACAAAGAACCGATGTTGCGGTGGAAAGCCTTGTGCGGCGCGGTCAGTTTGAATTGGATGCCGGCCTTTTCAATCACACGGTTCCAACGCTCGATACCGCCTTTAGAGTCGGTGATGTAGTCATCGCGCAGCACTTCGTTCAAAGCATTGAGCATCGGCACTTCTTTTTCAATCAGCTTGCCGTCTTCCACGGACAAGATCTTGTAGCTGTTGCCTTTCAAGACGTGGTCATCGGTGCGCTTGCCTTCTTCGTAGCGGCCTTTCAAGCCTGAGCTGTAGAAGGTCGCAGCGTTGGACGATTGGTCTGCGCCGAACAAGTCGATGGTCACAGAGAAGTGGAAGTTGATGTAACGCTGGATGGTGGGCAAATCAATCACACCGGCTGCGCGCAGCTTGCCCACGTCATCGGTCTTGAGCTGGTTCATCACATCCACCGTGCGTTGAATGGTACGGCTCACGCCAGACTCGCCCACAAACATGTGATGCGCTTCTTCGGTCAACATGAACTTGGTGGTGCGTGCCAGTGGGTCGAACGCTGACTCAGCCAAAGCACACAACTGAAACTTGCCGTCACGGTCGGTGAAGTAAGTGAACATGAAGAAGCTCAACCAGTCAGGCGTCTTCTCGTTGAACGCTTGCAAGATGCGTGGGTTGTCCGCATTGCCGCTGTTGCGCTCCAACAAGCCTTCTGCTTCTTCACGGCCATCTTTGCCGAAGTATTTGTGCAGCAAGTACACCATGGCCCACAGGTGACGACCTTCTTCCACGTTCACTTGAAACAGATTGCGCAAGTCGTATTGGCTAGGTGCAGTCAAGCCAAGGTGGCGTTGTTGTTCAACCGATGCTGGTTCAGTGTCGCCTTGCGTCACGATGATGCGACGCAAGTTAGCACGGTGTTCGCCAGGCACGTCTTGCCATGCAGCTTCGCCCATGTGGTCACCGAAGTGAATCTTGCGGTCTTGCTCAGCAGGGTTCAAGAAAATGCCCCAACGGTAGTCAGGCATCTTCACGTGGCCGAACTGGGCCCAACCTTGTGGGTCCACACTCACAGCCGTACGCAAATACACATCAAAGTCTTGCGAGCCGTCTGGCCCCATGTCATTCCACCATTGCAGGTAGTTGGGTTGCCAATGTTCGAGCGCACGTTGCAAAGTGCGGTCTTCGCTGAGGTTGACGTTGTTTGGAATTTTTTCGCTGTAGTTAATACCGGACATGAGAGTCTCCTTGTGAAATTAAACGCGGTTGAGATCGAACGCGGCTTTTTCGCCTTTGCCATACACCTTCAAAGCACCTTTTTCGCCAACCGCGTTGGGGCGGTTGAAGATCCAGTTTTGCCAAGCGGACAAGCGGCCAAAGATGCGTGTTTCCATGCTTTCTTTTTGGGCAAAACGCAAGTTCGCTTCCAAGCCCGTCAAGCTGTCGGGCGACATGGCGGCACGCTCTTCCACCGCCAAACGAATTTCGTCTGCCCAGTCAATGTCATCAGGTGCGGCAGTGACCAAGCCCAAGGCCAATGCTTTTTGTGCATCGAGCGATTGACCCACCACAGCGCGTGCACCTTCGAGTGGACCCACTTCTTCGTAGAAGCGGCGTTGCAAACGTGATTGGTGGTTGACCATGGGGAAGAAGCCAAAGTTCATTTCGCTCAAAGCGATGTGCGGTGTTTTCTCTGGCGTGTCTGGCAAGTCAAGCATGTAGGCACGGTCTGCGGCAAACGCCAACTCAGCCAAGGTGCCCGCAAAGCAAGAGCCTTCGTCAATCAAAGCAAACAACGAACGTGAGGTCACATCCACGCGGGCCAAGGTACGGCGCAACAAACCAATGGTTTCGTTGACCAGCCAATGGTCTTGGTGCTGAGCCAAGATGGCATCGCTTTGCAAGGCCAGCTTGGCGTCACCAGCGGTTTTGAGCAACCACGTGCCGATGTCGAGTTCGTTGGTACGCAAATTCAAAATCGCATCGTCCAACTCACGCGCCATTTGCAGTGGGTACCAGTTGGCACCTGCGGCTTGAATGGCAGCCACGGTATCGGGCAATGCGCCCTTGGGTGCGTGCACTGTCAATGTGGCGGTACGCTTGACGCGGTCAATCGCCACTTGCACGTATTCATAAACGATGGTGTCTGCACCGATGTCACGCTTGAGCGGTGTCAAGGTCACGCCTTGGCCTGCGGCTGCAGCACCTGGACGCTTGCAATTGGCTGCGGTTTGGCTGGCACGTGCGTGCACGGCAGCGGCGAACTGCGCGGGCTTAGCGATCTCATCGACCAAGCGCCAATCCACAGCTTTTTGACCACGCACACCTTCGACGCTGGTGCAGAAAATATCGGCATGGTCATGACGCACTTTGCGCTTGTCCGTCACACGGGTCAAACCACCCGTACCTGGCAACACACCGAGCAATGGCACCTCTGGCAATGACACTGACGAAGAGCGGTCATCCACCAACACAATTTCATCGCAAGCCAAAGCCAACTCATAGCCGCCGCCTGCGCAAGCACCGTTCACAGCTGCCACAAATTTCAAACCGCTGTGACGGCTGCTGTCTTCAATGCCATTGCGTGTTTCATTGGTGAACTTACAGAAGTTCACTTTCCATGCATGGGTAGACACACCCAACATGAAGATGTTGGCGCCTGAGCAGAAGATGCGGTCTTTCAAACTGGTCACCACCACGCTCTTGACTTCGGGGTGCTCAAAACGGATCCGATTGAGTGCGTCGTAAAACTCAATGTCCACGCCTAAGTCATAGCTGTTGAGCTTGAGCTTGTAGCCAGGGCGAATGCCACCGTCTTCGTTGATGTTGAGTTGCAAGGTGGCAATTTCACCTTCGTACTTCACCGACCAGTGCTTGTACTGGCTAGGGTCCATCTGGTAATTGACCGTGGTGGGTTGGCTCATGTCTGGGTCTCCAAGTTAAATCAGGCAGATTTGCAGTTGCGTTCACAGAGGTTGAGAACCTCTTTGCTGCAGTATATTGCAAGCATCCGAATAAAACATGCATTTTTATTCACACAAGGGAAAACACCTAAGTCTGCTGCTGCGTGCAAAACGCCATTCGTGGAGACGGGCCGCGCTGCGGCGGTTAAAGCGGCAGATCGATGACAGCGCGCAGCCGCGCGCGCAGCATTTGAAAGCTCTCTTCCAACGGCTGGGCGCTGGTATCAAAGGTCATGTCGGCTTTGGCATAAAAAGCCGAGCGCCCTTCGAGAATCATCTTCAAATCTTCAATGGCTTCGGCGCTGCCAGCCATCGGTCGCATGTCGCCTTGCGCAGCCACACGCGCCAAGTGATCTTCCGGCTTGGCCTGCAACCACACGGTGTAGCAATGCGAAAGCATTTCATTGAGCGTGGCCGAGTCCGACACCAAACCACCAGGCGTGGCAATGATCACTTCTGGGTAGATCTGAATGGCTTCTTCCAAGGCGCGGCGCTCGTAGCGGCGGTACGCGTTGGTGCCATAGAGGTTGTGAATTTCAGAGATGCTGCAACCCGCAAACTTCTCAATCTCGCGGCTGAGTTCAATGAAGGCATAGCCCAAATCATTGGCCAAACGCTGACCCAGCGTGGTTTTGCCAGCACCACGCAAGCCAATCAGCGCAATGCGGTTGGTACGCGCAGCTTCTTGGGTGGTGCCAAACAACACCGACACCTGTTCGCGCACACGTCGCAAATCGGCCTCACTGCGCGTGCTCAGCATTTCTCTTAGCAACAGCCACTCGGGCGAACTGGTGGTCACATCACCGATTAACTCAGCCAGGGTGCATTGCAAGGCACCCGCCACTTGCAGCAGCACCAAGATAGAGGCGTTGCCCTCACCGTATTCCAAGCTGGCCAAGTGACGCTCAGACACATTGGCCGCCACAGCCACCGCCTTGCGCGTGAGTCCGCGGCGCGCCCGTAAAGCGCGCACACGCTCCCCCAGTGCTACCAGGAACGGGTTCTTCAGTTCATCCACCTCGGCCATGTGTTACTTCCAATCAATCCTAGGACTAACCCTAAAACATGCAATATATTGCTAGACGTGCGATTTAACGCATGTTAGTCTTCGTGTAAGCATAATAATTCATGTTGGAGCGTATGACAAGCAGCCAAGTCTCAGCCGATGCCATTGCACAGGCTCAAACCCGATTCAAAACACGCCTCGCGGCCGTGACCACCCAGATTCACAACCGTCCGCTCGACAACACCTTGGACGACTGGCTCAACGCCAATTTGGGCACAGACACGCCAACTTACCGCGAACTCAAAGCGTCCTGCCAAGAAGGCGTGGCCCAAGGCTGGCTCTGCAAATACGAAGGGGGTGGCCTGCGCTATGGCCGTATCTTCAAACCCTCCGAAGATTTGCACGGCTTCTCGATCGACGTGGTTGACATGGAAAACGTAGCCGGCCCACACCATGCGCATCCACAAGGCGAGATCGACCTCATCATGCCCATCGAAGGCGACGCGCTGTTTGATGGACGCCCTGCAGGCTGGCTCGTCTGCCCACCCGGCAGCGCCCACCGCCCTACCGTGAGCCACGGCCGCGCCTTGGTTTTGTATTTCTTGCCGAACGGCGAAATTGAATTTACTAAATAAGAAAGCCCTCATGACCGAACTTCTCTCCAACTACGTCAGCGGCCAATGGCAAAGCGGCAAAGGTGCAGGCACTGCCTTGCACGACCCTGTGCTGGGCACTGAACTGGTCCGCGTCGATGCATCCGGCCTGGACTTGGCCGCTGCGTTTGCCTTTGCACGCCACAACGGCGGGGCAGCTTTGCGCGCCCTCACTTATGCGCAACGTGCAGCCATGTTGGGCGCTGCGGCCAAAGTGCTACAAGCCAACCGCGATGCGTACTACGACATCTCCACCGCCAACAGCGGCACCGTGAAAAACGACACAGCCGTGGACGTGGACGGCGGCATTTACACCTTGGGCACTTACGCCAAGATGGGCGAGAGTTTGGGCGATGTGCATTTCATGCACGACGGCGAACCCGCTCGCTTAGCCAAGGACCCCTTGTTTCAATCACAACACGTGCTCACGCCCACCCGCGGCGTGGCCTTGTTCATCAACGCCTTCAACTTCCCATCTTGGGGCTTGTGGGAAAAAGCAGCACCTGCGCTCTTGTCCGGTGTGCCTGTCATCGTCAAGCCAGCCACCACCACCGCCTGGTTGACCCAACGCATGGTCAAGGACGTGGTCGATGCAGGCATCTTCCCCGCGGGGGCCATCTCTGTGATTTGCGGTAGCTCGGCGGGGCTGATGGACCAACTCGAACCCTTTGATGTGGTGTCGTTCACAGGCTCTGCCGATACAGCTGCCATCATTCGCTCACACCCAGCCGTCACCAAAAAATCAGTGCGCGTGAATATCGAAGCCGACAGCGTCAACTCTGCGCTGCTCTTGCCTAGCGAAGCCGCGGGCAGCGAAGCCATTGATTTGTTGGTGAAAGAAGTGGCCCGCGAGATGACCGTCAAGTCTGGCCAAAAGTGCACGGCCATTCGCCGCGTGTTGGTCCCCGAAAGCCTGTATGACACCGTGGCCCAAGCCATCGGTGCGCGCTTGGCCAAGACCACCGTGGGCAACCCCCGCAACGAGACCGTGCGCATGGGCTCGGTCGTCAACCGCGAACAGTTCAACGCCGTGCGCGACGGCTTGGCGTATTTGAGAGCCCAAGCCAGCGTGCTGCACGACGGCAGCACCCACGCTTTGGTCGATGCCGATGCGGCCGTGGCCTGTTGCGTCGGCCCCACCCTCTTGGGCACGGTCAATGCCGCTGGCAGCGATGCGGCTGACCGCATTCACGACACCGAAGTGTTTGGCCCTGTGGCCACCTTGGTGCCTTACCGCAACAACGACCTCAGCCACGCCCTGCAACTCATTCGCCGTGGCCAAGGCTCATTGGTCGCCTCTGTTTACGGCACTGACCCTGACGCTTTGGCGCAGGCCATTCCTGAACTCACCGACAGCCATGGTCGTGTCCACGTCATCTCCCCTGATGTCGCAGCCATGCACACCGGCCACGGCAATGTGATGCCGCAGTCGCTGCACGGTGGCCCCGGCCGCGCAGGCGGGGGCGAAGAACTCGGCGGGTTGAGGGCACTTAACTTCTACCACCGCAGAGCGGCCATCCAAGCCAGTACCGCCGTGCTCACCAAACTCAAATGAGATAACTCAAATAAAAACACCACACGGCACGAGGAGACAAATATGACAAACACAACAACAACCGTCGCCGCCCCACCCGAGCATTTCAACTTCGCGCAGTTTTTGCTCGAACGCAATGCAGGGCATGGTGAGCGTCCCGCTTTCATCGATGACGCAGGCACATTGACCTACGGCGAGTTGGCGCAACGCGTGCGCAGCTTGGCTGCGGGTTTGAGAGGCTTGGGCTTGAAACGCGAAGAACGCGTGCTGCTCTTGATGCACGACTGCAACGATTGGCCCGTGAGTTTTTTAGGTGCGATGTACGCAGGCTTGGTGCCTGTCGCCGTGAACACCTTGCTCACCGCGGATGACTACGCGTACATGCTGGAACACTCACGTGCACAAGCCGTGTTGGTGTCTGGCGCCTTGCTGCCCACACTCACAGCGGCCATGATCAAGTCGGACCACGAAGTGACCAAAGTCATCGTGTCGCAACCGGCCGCCCCACTTCACCCTGCCGAAGTTGAATTTGAATCGTTCATTCAAGCCAACCAGCCCATGGCCAAAGCCGCACAAACCAAGGGCGACGATCCTGGCTTTTGGTTGTATTCATCGGGCTCGACAGGGCGACCCAAAGGCACCGTGCATTCACACGCCAACCCGTATTGGTCGTCGTTGTTGTATGGCCAAAACACCTTGAAGCTCACCGAAAAAGATGTGTGTTTTTCAGCTGCCAAGTTGTTCTTCGCTTACGGTTTGGGCAACGGCCTGACTTTCCCCATGACGGTAGGCGCCTGCGCCATCCTCATGGCCGAACGCCCCACACCAGACGCCACCTTCAAACGCATGATGGGCGGCGTGGGCGGGGTCAAACCGACCGTCTTCTTTGGTGCACCGACAGGTTTTGCGGGCATGTTGGCGCACCCCAACCTCCCCAGCAAAGACCAAGTCGCGATGCGTTTGGTGTCTTCCGCGGGCGAAGCCCTGCCTGCAGAACTGGGTGAACGCTTTCACAAACATTTCGGTGTCCACATCGTCGATGGCATCGGCTCCACCGAAATGCTGCACATCTACTTGTCTAATTTGCCGCACGACGTGCGCTACGGCACAACCGGTTGGCCTGTACCCGGCTACGAGGTCGAACTCCGCGGTGACGATGGTCAGCCGGTGGCAGACGGTGAACCTGGCGACCTCTACACCAAAGGCCCGTCCGCCGCACTCATGTACTGGGGCAACCGCGAGAAAAGCCGCGAAACCTTCCAAGGCGGTTGGACAAAGAGTGGTGACAAATACATTCGCAACGCCGATGGCACTTACACCTATGGTGGGCGCTCAGATGACATGCTCAAAGTCAGTGGCATCTATGTCAGTCCCTTCGAAGTTGAAGCCACATTGATTCAACACCCTTCTGTGCTCGAAGCTGCCGTCATTGGGGTGATTGACGCCGAAGGCCTGACCAAAACCAAAGCCTTTGTGGTGCTCAAGTCGGGCGCAGAAGCGAGTGAAGAAGTCCTCAAAGCTTTCGTGAAAGACAAGCTCGCGCCCTACAAGTACCCACGCGTGATTGAGTTTGTCTCGGAATTACCCAAGACCGCCACCGGCAAAATTCAGCGCTTCAAACTGCGCGCCCAAGAAGCCCAAGGCTGATAAGCCCCATGGCCCACGCGAGTTCCTTCGTCCACATCGACTCGCAAGGTCGCGCCATCCGCATTGAGCACCAATGGCTCAACGCGCATCTAGCAGATGCGCCGCTCTTGGTGTTCTTGCACGAAGGTTTGGGCTCGGTCGCCATGTGGCGCGACTACCCACAACACCTATGTGATGCGCTGGGCGTGCGCGGTCTCGTTTATTCACGCCCTGGCTATGGACAGTCCACACCGCGTGATGCTGACGAACACTGGGCGCCTGACTTCATGCACCGCCAAGCACACGAGGTGCTGCCAGCCCTGCTGCACGCACTAGGCGTGACGCAAGCCCCTTGGTTGTTTGGCCACAGCGATGGGGGCTCCATCGCGCTGCTGTATGCCTCGCAGCACGACACAGCAGGTGTGGTGGTGCTGGCCCCGCACATCATGGTCGAAGAGGTGTCGGTCAACAGCATTGCACTGGCCAAAGAAGCCTATGAAAACACCGATCTGCGCCAGCGTTTGGCCCGTTACCATAGCGATGTAGATTCTGCGTTTTGGGGTTGGAACCGCATTTGGCTGGCTCCTGAATTTCGCAGCTGGTCCATCGACAACGAACTCTCAACCATTTCCTGCCCTGTGCTCGCCGTGCAAGGCATCAACGACGAATACGGCACCTTGGCGCAAATTAGAAACATTCAACACCATGTGCCGCACACCCAATTGCTTGAAATCGACCACTGCGGACACTCACCTCACCGCGATCAGCCGCAAGCACTCACGCAGGCTTGTTTGCAGTTCTTTCAATCACAAGTTTCAACCACCGCGCAACCCTAAATAAAACCAGGAGACAACCATGCAAAAAAGAACCGTTTTACTGTCCGCCACTGCGTTTGCAGTGATCGCTGCGACCACCAACACATGGGCACAAGCACAACCCAAACTCAAAGTCGGTTTCATGCTCCCCGCCACGGGCACGTTCGCATCACTGGGCACCGCCATCGACAATGGCTTCCGCTTGTACGTGGCCGAGCAAGGCGGCAAGATCGCAGGTCGCGAAGTGGAATATGTGCGCGTGGATGACGAGAGCGATCCATCCAAAGCCACGGACAACGTCAACAAGCTCATCAAGCGTGACAACGTCGATGTCATCGTAGGCACCGTGCACAGCGGCGTGGCCATGGCCATGGCCAAAGCTGCCAAAGAGTCTGGCACTTTGTTGATCGTGCCTAACGCCGGTGCTGCTGCCGTGACCGGCCCCATGTGCGCCCCCAACATCTTCCGCTCGAGCTTTAGCAACTGGCAACCTGGCTACGCCATGGGCGAAGTGGCAGCTAAAAAAGGTCATAAAAAAATCGTGACCATCACCTGGAAATACGCAGCGGGTGACGAAGCGGTCAAAGGTTTCAAAGACGGCTTTGAAAAGAGCGGCGGTGCTGTGGTGAAAGAACTCAGCCTGCCTTTCCCCAACGTCGAATTCCAAGCGTTGCTGACCGAAATTGCAGCCACCAAACCTGATGCCGTGTTCACCTTCTTCGCAGGTGGCGGTGCTGTGAAGTTTGTCAAAGACTACTCAGCCGCTGGTCTGAAGAAAACCATTCCACTGTATGGCTCTGGCTTCCTGACCGATGGTACTTTGGAAGCCCAAGGCGCCGATGCCGATGGCTTGTTGACCACGCTGCACTACGCCGACAACTTGCCCAACAAGCGTGACCAAAGCTTCCGCTTGGCCTACGCCAAAACCTACAAACTCCAACCCGACGTTTACGCGGTGCAAGGCTATGACGCAGGCCAAATGCTGGGCATCGGTTTGAACGCCACCAAGGGTGACGCGAAAAACATCCAAGGCTTTGCACAAGCTGTTCGCGCCGCCAAGATCGATAGCCCACGCGGCACCTTCACGATCTCCAAGAGCCACAACCCCGTGCAAGACATTTACTTGCGCAAAGTGGTGGGCAAAGAGAACGTGATGGACAGCATCGCTTCAAAGGCTTTGGCTGATCCAGGCCTGGGCTGCAAGATGTAACTGAGCCCTTTCACCACCGCTCTTTGGGGCGGTGGTGATGTGTGCTTGACTTAACCCTATCGGCAGAACCTTGATGGACTTTGCGACTTTTCTAATTCAGTGCCTCAACGCAGTCCAGTACGGACTGTTGTTGTTTTTGGTGGCATCTGGCCTGACGCTGATCTTCGGCATCATGGGTGTGATCAACTTAGCCCACGGCAGTTTCTACATGATTGGGGCCTACATGGCCTACGCCTTAGCGCCCGTGGTGGGCGCTGCGTTTGGCGGAGAATTTTTCAGCACCATGGTCGCCGGTTTGGTGCTCTCGGTCATTCTGGGCTATGTGCTGGAATGGGCGTTTTTCAGCTATTTGTATGAGCGTGAACACTTGCAGCAGGTGCTCATGACCTACGGCTTGATCTTGGTCTTTGAAGAGTTGCGCAGCTTGTTGGTGGGTGACGATGTACATGGCGTCACCGTGCCCGAGTTTTTGAATGGCACTTTGCCTCTCAATGACGTGATGACGTATCCCGTCTACCGACTGTTCATCAGCGGTGTGTGCCTGCTGTTGGCCGTGGCCATGTGGTTTGTGTTCACCCGCACGCGCTTAGGCATGATGATTCGTGCTGGCACCAACAACCGAGAAATGGTGCAAAGCTTGGGCATCGACATCACGTTTTTGTACCGCGTGGTGTTTGCCATTGGCGTGGCGTTGGCGGTGTTCGCCGGCATGATCGCCGCACCGGTCTCTAGCGTCTACCCCAACATGGGCAATGCCGTGCTCATCATCTGTTTTGTGGTGGTGGTGATTGGTGGCATCGGTTCTATCAAGGGCGCTTTGGTCGCCGCTTTGCTGATTGGCATCGTCGACACCTTTGGCAAAGTGCTTGTGCCTCAAGCGGCGGGCGTGTTGGTGTATGTGTTGATGGCGCTCATTCTTTTGTGGCGTCCCAACGGTTTGTTCAAGGACTGAGTAATGCGTCATCCTTCTTCTTTTGTGGTGGCCGCATTTGGTCTGCTGGCCTTGTGGCCTGTCATCGCCAGCTCGTATGGCGTGGACTTGGTGGCCAAGATCATGATTTACGCTTTGCTCGCCTTAAGCCTTGAGTTGCTGGTGGGCAGCACCGGCTTGGTGTGTTTTGGTCAAGCTGCATTTTTCGGCATTGGTGCGTATGCGGCATTGCTGCTCGCACCCGCCGATGGCAGTGCGCCTTCGCTCTTGTTGTCATTGTTGTCTGCCGTGATGTTGGCAGGGCTTTATGCACTGGCCGTCGGCGCGCTGTCGCTGCGCACGCAAGGCGTGTACTTCATCATGGTGACCTTGGCGTTTTCGCAAATGGCTTACTACGTGGTGCACGACACACCGTTGGGTGGCGGCACCGATGGCATCTACATGTACGTCAAGCCTGCACTCGGTTGGATTGACCTCGACCAACCCATGCACTTGTATGGCTTCATTTGGTTCAGCTTGTTGATCGGCTATGTGTTTCTCACACAGCTGCTGCGCTCGCCGTTTGGTCGTGCATTGGCAGGTATTCGTGTGAACGAACAACGCATGAAAGCCACTGGCTTTTCCACCTACCCCTACAAGCTCGCCGCCTTCACGCTGTCGGGTGCCATCGCGGGCTGGGCGGGTTATTTGTTTGCCATCAAAGACGGCTTTGTGAACCCCGAGTTGCTCAGCTGGCACTTGAGCGGCGCTGTATTGGTGATGATCATTTTGGGCGGTCTCGGCCACATGCGCGGCGCACTGATTGGCGCATTTGCATTTGCGTTGCTGCAAGAGCTGTTTCAATCCGAAGCCGTGTTTGGCAGCTACGCCAAACACTGGCACTTGGGACTGGGCATGGCCATCATCGCGTGTGTGGCTTTCATGCCGCACGGCTTGGTGGCTTTGCCCAAGCAGTTCCGTGAACGCCTGAGCGGTCGCACCACCACCCCACACGCCACCACCGAGGAGCAAGCACCATGAGCGCTCAGATCCTCTTGAGAGGCAACAACCTCACCCGCCGCTGGGGCGGCTTGGTGGCCGTCAACAACGTGTCACTTGACCTCGCACGCGGCAGCGTTCACGCCGTCATTGGCACCAATGGCGCAGGCAAGTCCACGCTCATCAATTTGCTGTCAGGCGAGTTCCCCCCTTCATCGGGCCAAGTGGAGTTGTTAGGCGAAGACGTGTCGCAATGGCCGCAACCTCGCCGTGCACGTGCAGGCCTAGGCCGCAGCTACCAACGCAACACCATCTACCCCAGCTTCACCGTGCTAGAGAACTGCCGCCTCTCGGCGCAAGCGCAACACCAGCAAGCCTGGGCGTTTTGGCGTCGTGCGGAGACGGATCCCACCACCCAGCGCATCGGCCACGAAGCTGCGGTACGCGTGGGCTTAGGCAATGTGTTGCACCGCCAAGCGGGCTTTTTGAGCCACGGCCAAAAACGCCAGCTGGAAATTGCCATGTGCTTGGCCACAGCCCCACAAGTGCTGTTGCTTGACGAACCCTTGGCGGGTATGGGCGCAGAAGAAACCGAACGCATGCTCACCTTGCTCAAAGAACTCAAACAAGACCACGCCATTTTGTTGGTCGAGCATGACATGGATGCGGTGTTTCGCATTGCCGACTGCATCACCGTCATGGTCAACGGCAACGTGATTGCCTCGGGCACACCCGATGAAGTGCGCAACAACCCCGACGTGCGCAGCGCCTACTTGGGAGACCACTGATGTCTGTCAGTTCTGAAATCATTTTGCAAGCCCAAGACGTGCATGCGTGGTATGACAGCAGCCACGTGCTGCATGGCGTGAGCTTGGACATTCGCAAAGGCGAAACCGTGGGCCTGCTGGGTCGCAACGGCATGGGCAAGAGCACACTCATTCGCAGTTTGCTTGGCCATGTGCATCAGCGTGATGGCCACATCCATTTGTTTGGCCACGACATTTCCAAAGCACGTCCGCACGAAGTCGCACGCATGGGCGTGGCCTATGTGCCAGAGGGCCGTGGTGTGTTTGGCAACCTGAGCGTGCGCGAGAACTTGGTCATGGCAGCACGACCCGGCCGCGATGACCGCAACGACTGGACGCTCGAACGCGTGCTGTACACCTTCCCGCGCTTGGCCGAGCGCTTGAGCAACTTGGGTAGCCAGCTCTCAGGCGGCGAGCAACAAATGCTCTCTATTGGTCGCGCGTTGATGACGCACCCCGACCTCATCATCTTGGACGAAGCCACCGAAGGTTTGGCCCCACTCATCGTGGCTGACATTTGGCGCGTGATTGACGAGATCAAAGCCAGCGGCTTGGCCGTGCTCATCGTGGACCGCGATTGGCACAAAGTGCTCTCCCGCAGCAACCGCGCGTTGGTGCTGCAAAAAGGTTTGGTGGTCATGCAAGGCGATGCGCAAGACATGCTGCACAACCCTGATCTGCCCAACTACCTAGGCGTGTGATCTGACATGAAGGCCATTTACATCGACGGCCACGGCGGCAACGAGGTGGTGCATGTGGGCGAGCGCCCCGCACCTCAAAGACAAGCAGGCGAAGTGCTCGTTCGCATGCAAGCCAGCACACTGAACCAAGTCGACCTCTACATGCGCAACAGCGGTGCGGGCATCACCCACCAGTTGCCACAAACCATGGGCATTGAAGGTTTTGGCCATGTGGCCGAATGTGATGCCGACAGCGGCCTCTCGGTCGGCGATGCTGTGGTGATTCACCCCAGCATCAGCTGTGGGCAATGCGAGTTTTGTCTACGCGGCGACGATGTGTTGTGCACACGCATTTCATTCATTGGTGAACACCGAGACGGCGCTTGGTCCGACTATCTCTCGGTGCCTGCACGCAATGTGCTGCGTGCACCCAGTTATCTGAGCGCAGTCGAAGCAGCGGCATTGGCTGTGACCCACCTCACGGCATGGCGCATGCTCGTCACACAGGGGCAGCTCAAAGCAGGCCAAACCGTGTTGGTGTTTGGCATTGGTGGCGGTGTGTCTGTGGCGGCTTTGCAAATGGCCAAGGCCATGGGGGCGCGCGTCATCGTCACCTCGCGTCATGCGCACAAGCTTGAACGTGCGCACGCACTTGGCGCAGATTTGGGGGTTCACACATCCAACGACGATGTGGTGAAAAGCGTCATGGCCTTCACAGGTAAACGCGGCGTGGACTTGGTGATTGAAAACGTGGGCGAAGCCGTGTGGGGCGACGCCATGAAGTCGCTGGTACGCGGTGGGCGTTTGGTGACATGTGGCGCGACCAGCGGCGACCAACCGCCTGCTGATTTGCGCCGCATCTTCATTCGACAACTGCAAATCATTGGCTCAACTTTAGGCAACTTGCAAGAGTTCAAAGACTTGCTGGCTTTTTGTGAGCAACACCAAATTCGCCCTGTGATCGACCGCGTCTATCCCATGGACCAAGTGCACGAGGCCTTGGATGTGATGTCACGCGCCGAGCAGTTTGGCAAGCTCGCGTTGAATTTACAAGCCTAGCAATCGAACGGCATTTCCCTTCAAGATGCCAGGCATCACCTCGGGCTTGAAGCCCGCCACTTCAAAGTCTTTCATCCAACGCTCAGGCGTGATCAACGGATAGTCGCTGCCAAACAAGATGCGATCTTTCAACAGCGTGTTGGCATATTGAATGAGTTGCTTGGGGAAGTACTTGGGGCTCCAACCCGAGAGGTCAATCCACACATTGGGTTTGTGCGTGGCCACGCTTAAGGCTTCGTCTTGCCACGGAAAGCTCGGGTGGGCCATGACGATTTGCATGTCTGGCCAATCAATCGCCACATCGTCTAAGTGCATCGGGTTGCTGTAGGCCAAACGCAGGCCGCCACCGCAACGCATGCCACTGCCAATGCCGCTGTGCCCTGTGTGAAAGATGGCAGGCATCTTGTAATGGTTGATCACCTCGTAAATCGACCAAGCCACCTTGTCATAAGGGTGATAGCCCTGCACCGTGGGGTGGAACTTGAAGCCCTTGATGCCCTCTTCTTTGATCAAACGCTCCGCCTCGCGTGCCCCCATCTTGCCCTTGTGCGGATCGATGCTGGCAAAGGCAATCATCATGTCGCTGTTGTCGCGAGCCGCCTTGGCAATTTCTTCGTTGGGAATGCGGCGACGACCCAGCTGTGATTCGCTGTCCACCGTGAACATCACCAAGCCAATTTTTCGCTCGCGGTAATAGGCCACGGTTTCGTCAATGGTGGGGCGGCGGTTGCTGCCAAAGAACTTGTCAGCGGCGCGGTCGTATTCCTCGCCGTAGTTGTCAAAGGGGTTCCAGCAGCTCACTTCGGCGTGGGTGTGGATGTCGATGGCGATCAGGTCTTCGTGTTTCATGCTTGGATCATATGGCGTGTCGATCTAGGGAAAGTCCTAGGACTTTTCGGCTGCCAACACTTTCACAATAACGTTATAAAAAATAACCTTATACAGCCACTGAACGGAATTGACATGACCACAACTCTCCATCCTTCGATCGAACGTGCGCGCGCCACAGGTGTGTCACTGGAAATGCAAGGCGCCGTCGCCGTGGTTCGCCTGTGCCGCCCTAGCAAACGCAACGCACTCAGCGACGGTTTGATTGAAGCCTTGCGCGATGTGTTCCAAAACCTGCCCGCCGAAGCCCGTGCTGCCGTGATTCACGGCGAAGGCGACCACTTCTGTGCAGGCCTTGATTTGTCCGAACTCAAAGAACGCGATGCAGGCGAAGGTGTGCACCACTCACGCAGCTGGCACGTCGCCTTGGAAGCCTTGCAGTACGGCCGCGTGCCTGTGATTGCGGCGTTGCACGGTGCCGTAGTGGGTGGCGGTTTAGAGCTGGCCTCTGCCTCACACATCCGCGTGGCCGACGACAGCACGTTTTACGCGCTGCCCGAAGGCACACGCGGCATCTTCGTGGGCGGCGGTGGTTCGGTACGTATTCCTAAACTGATTGGCGTGGCACGCATGACCGACATGATGCTCACCGGCCGTGTCTACAACGCCCAAGACGGCGAGCGTTTGGGCTTTGCCCAATACCTCGTACCCACTGGCGAATCTTTGGCCAAAGCCATCGAGTTGGCTCAACGCATTGCCACCAATGCACCACTCACCAACTACGCGCTCATGCACGCGCTGCCTCGCATTGCCGAGCAGCCAGCAGACCACGGTTTCTTGACTGAGTCGTTGATGTCCTCCATTGCACAGTCTGCCCCCGAAGCCAAAGCGCGTGTGCGCGCTTTCCTCGAAGGCAAAGCACCCAAGGTCAGCAAAGACTGATCACCACCGCATACAAAAAACCTCAACAAAAAAATTGCCACTGAGCAAACGAGGAGACAAAGAATGACCCAAGCAAAATTTCGCCCGCTGAAGTTCGGCGTGACCCGCGTCGAAGTACGTGATGGCCCAAGCGGCACACACTATCTGAAAGCCGAACAAGCGTTGCAAGATTACCCAGATCGCATGACCGATCGTCTGCGTCACTGGGCCGAACAAGCACCCGAGCGCACGTTGTTTGCACGTCGCGTCAAGCAAGCCGATGGCAGCTTTGGCGATTGGCGCCACATCAGCTACCAAGAAGCTTGGACCACCGCCCGCAACATTGCACAAGGTTTGATTGACCGTGGTTTGAATGCCGAGCGTCCTGTTGCCATCTTGAGTGAAAACAGCTTAGAGCACGCCATGCTGGCCTTGGGCTGCATGTTGGCGGGTGTGCCGTTTGTGCCCACCTCGCCCCCCTACTCGCTCATCAGCGTGGACTATGACAAGCTCAAGCACGTGTTGAAAACGATCACACCTGCATTGGTGTTTGCACAAGACGAACGCTATGCCAAAGCCATCACCGCCACCATGGGCGACGACATTGAAGTTGTCATGGCCAGTGGCAGTGTGCCGGGCCGCGCCACCACCAGCTTTGCACAACTGTGCGCCGTGCCCGCGACCGATGCGGTCGACCAAGCCATGGCTGCAACAGGCCCTGACACGGTTGTGAAATTCTTGTTCACCAGCGGTTCGACCAAGCTGCCCAAAGCGGTGATCAACACCAACCGCATGTGCTGCGCCAACCAGCAGCAAATGACCCAGTCCATGCCGGTGCTTGCCGAGAAGCCCTTGGTGCTGGTGGACTGGCTGCCTTGGAACCACACCTTCGGTGGCAACCACAACTTTGGCATGGTGGTCTACCACGGTGGCACGCTCTACATTGACGATGGCAAACCCACGCCCGCATTGATCAACGAAACCCTGCGCAACCTGCGCGAAATCGCGCCTACCGTTTACTTCAACGTGCCCACGGGCTATGAAGCCATTGCCAATGCGATGAAGACCGATGACGCCTTGCGCAAAAACTTTTTGTCACGCGTCAAGATGTTCTTCTATGCAGGCGCTGCATTGGCCCAGCCCATTTGGGACAGCTTGTACGACAGCGAAGAACGCGAAATTGGCGAACGCATTGTGATGACCTCAGGCTTGGGCATGACCGAGTCTGGCCCCTTTGGTTTGTTCGTCACCAACCCAAATGTGCGCGCAGGTGACCTGGGTCTGCCCACACCCGGCCTAGAGCTCAAACTGGTGGACACCGATGGCAAAACCGAGGTGCGCTATCGCGGCCCCAACATCACCCCTGGCTACTGGCGCGCACCCCACGAAACTGCCGAAGCGTTTGACGAAGAAGGTTTCTTCAAAACAGGCGATGCCGTGAAGTGGATCGATGAAACCGATGTGCACTTGGGCCTCAAGTTTGACGGCCGCATTGCAGAAGACTTCAAACTCGCGACGGGTACGTTTGTGAGCGTGGGCCCCTTGCGCGGCAAGATCATTGCGGCTGGTGCACCTTACATCCAAGACGTGGTGCTCACAGGCATCAACCAGAAAGAAATTGGTGCCATGGTGTTCCCGACGCCACGCGTGCGCGAACTTGCGGGTTTGCCAGACAACACCCCCTTGGCCGATGTGTTGGCCGCACCTGCTGTGTTGGCACACATGCAACAAGTGATCAACGAATTGTCGGCAGCCAGCACTGGCAGCGCCAACCGCATTGCACGCATGTGCTTGCTGAGTGAACCGCCCACCATCGACAAAGGCGAGATCACCGACAAGGGCTCGATCAACCAACGCTCTGTGCTGCACCACCGTGCCGACACAGTCGCTGCGTTGCACGAAGACAGCTTGCACTACATCCTCAAACCTCAGGCTTAAGAGAAAAAATCATGGCGTCTCCAAAAGGATTTTTCAACGCATTCCAAGATGTGTGGATGCACGAAGGCGTGCGCACACCGATGGTGGACTACTGCGGCGCACTCGGCCACATTTCTCCCACCGACCTTGGCATCAAGGCGGCACGCGAAGCGTTGAAGCGCGCGGGCATTGCCCCCACAGAAATCAACTCCGTCATCACAGGCAACATGGCCCCTGGTGACTTTGACCAATTCTTCTTGCCTCGCCACATTGGTCTGTATGCAGGCGTGCCGCAAGAAGTGCCGGCCATCATGGCCCAACGCATTTGCGGCACAGGCTTTGAGTTGTTCCGCCAAGCGGGCGAGCAAATCGAAGCAGGTGCATGCGATGCCGCACTGGTGGTGGGCACCGAGAGCATGACCCGCAACCCCATCGCAGCTTTTGACCACCGCACCGGCTTCAAGCTTGGCGCACCCGTGGGTTTCAAAGACTACATGTGGGAAGCCCTCAAAGACCCAGCCGCTGGCATCAACATGATCCAGACCGCTGAAAACTTGGCCAAGAAATACAACATCACCCGCGAAGAGGTGGACCAATTTGCGTCTGACTCATTCGCCAAAGCAGTGGCTGCACAAGAAGCCGGTTTTCACGCAGGTGAAATCGTGCCTGTGATCACGGAGAAATTTGAACTCGTTGGCTACAAAGCTCGCGGCATCAAACTGCAAGGCAAAGTGACCGAAGTCAATGCCGACACACATGCACGCATCTCCCCCGTAGAAGTGCTGGCCAAGTTGAAGCCTGTCTACGAAGGTGGCGTGCAAACCGGCGGCAACAGCGCGGCCTTGGTCGATGCAGCTGCTGCGTGTGTGGTCACTTCAGGTGCCTATGCCAAAGCGCATGGCAAAAAGCCTATGGCTCGCGTCGTCGCAGCAGCGTCTGTGGGCGTACCACCCGAGATCATGGGCATTGGCCCAGCACCAGCCATTCGCTTGTTGCTGGAGCGCACAGGTTTGCAACTCTCAGACATTGGCCGCTTTGAAATCAACGAAGCACAAGGCGCACAAACTTTGGCGGTGGGCAAAGAACTCGGCTTGGACATGTCCAAGCTCAACGTCAATGGCGGTGCAATTGCGTTGGGCCATCCCCTCGCCTGTACGGGTGTGCGTTTGACCATCACCTTGGCACGAGAACTCAAGCGCTCAGGATTGCGCTACGGCATCTCCAGCGCCTGCGTGGGCGGTGGTCAAGGCATTGCGCTGCTGATCGAAAACCCTGACGCAGCCTAAGCCCTGCGGCCAACACAATCATTCAAAGAGATCGTTATGAACATTCAAGGACAAGCAGCATTGGTCACTGGCGGTGGCTCAGGCCTGGGCGAAGCCACAGCACGTGAACTGGCCCGCTTAGGCGCCAAGGTCGCGGTGCTCGACCTCAACTTAGACAACGCACAGCGCGTTGCCAAAGAGATTGGCGGTATCGCGATATCGTGCAACGTGTCAGACCCCGAGAGCATGGCCAAAGCCATCGAAACCGCAGCAGCTGCACACGGCCCTGCACGCATCTTGATGCAGATTGCAGGCATCGGCACCGCCAAGCGCGTGGTGGGCAAAGACGGCAATGCCGCACCGCTGGAAGACTTCATGAAAGTCGTGAACGTCAACTTGGTGGGCACCTACAACGCAGCACGTTTGTTTGCAGCGGCGGCTGCCAAGCTCGATCCACTCGAAGACGGTGAGCGTGGTGTGATGGTGTGGACAGCCTCAGTCGCTGCCTTTGACGGTCAAGTGGGCCAACAAGCCTACAGCGCATCGAAAGCAGGCGTGGCTGGCATGACCTTGCCCATGGCACGCGACTTGGCCCAGCATGGCATTCGCGTGTGCACCATAGCACCCGGCTTATTTGCCACACCACTGATGAAAACATTGCCTGAACCTGTGCAAGCGTCACTGGCTGCCAGCATCCCCTTCCCTTCACGCTTGGGCAAGCCCGAAGAGTTTGCGCAGTTGGCCTCACACATCGTGAGCAACACCCACCTCAATGGCGAAGTCATCCGTTTGGATGGTGCTTTGCGCATGGCCCCACGTTGAACGGGAAATAAAAATGAGCAAAACCGTTGTTTACGAAGTGGAAATCATGTTCGGTGACTGCGATCCCGCAGGCATCGTCTTCTTCCCTAACTACTCCAAATGGATGGACGCGTCGTCCCTCAACTTCTTCGTCAAGTGCGGCGTGCCCACATGGCGTGAGTTGGTCAAGACCACCGGCATCATTGGCACGCCTCTGTTAGAGATCAACACCAAGTTCATGCGCCCTGCCACCTATGGCGAGCGCATTCAGATTCACACCAGCATCCAAGAATGGCGCGAGAAAGTGGTCATTCAAAAACACGTCGTCATGCGTGGCGACACCGTGCTGTGTGAAGGCTTTGAAACTCGCGCGTTTTGCATCAAACATCCAGATGATCCTGACCGCATCAAAGCCATCCCCGTGCCTGCTGACATCAAGGCTTTGTGTTCTTAATTTTTCCCTGCAACTTTTCTCACCACAACTAGGAGACAACCATGAACTTCAAGAAGACCCTCGTGACCCTCGCTGCCACCGTGGCGTGTTCCGCCGCTTTGGCCGACATCAACATCGGTGTGAGCCTTGCCTTGACAGGTCCTGGCTCAGGCTTGGGCATCCCCATGCAAAACCAACTCAAGTTATTCCCCAAAACAATTGCAGGTGAAAAAGTCAACCTCATCATATTGGACGACGCCACGGATCCAGGCAAAGGCTCTGCCAACGCACGTCGCTTCGTCACAGAAGACAAAGTCGATGTGATCTTCGGCTCATGCATCACGGCAGTGGCCGCCGCCATGACAGACATCGCATCTGAAGCAGGTACCGTGCAATTGGCAGGTTCTCCTGTGGGTGTGCCTGCTGGCAAAGACAAGTGGCTGTTCCGCTTGCCACAGTCCAACACGGTGATGGGCCATGCTGTGGTTGAGCACATGAAAAAACAAGGTGTGAAAACCATTGGCTTCTTGGGCTACACCGACGCCTATGGCGAACAGTGGCTCAAAGAAATCACACCTCAGCTGGACAAAGCCGGCATCAAAATCGTGGCGACTGAACGCTTCGCACGTACCGACACCAGCGTGACGCCACAAGCTTTGAAAATCAACGCGGCCAACCCAGATGCAGTGTTGGTGGTGGCCTCTGGTTCAGGCGCTGCCATGCCACAACTTGGCTTGGCTGAACGCGGCTACAAAGGCAAGATCTACCAAACACACGCAGCAGCCACACAAGACTTGATGCGCGTCGGTGGCAAAGCTGTGGAAGGCACTTTTGTGGTGTCTGGCCCAGCGGTGATTGCAGAGCAATTGCCTGACAGCCACCCTTCTAAGAAAGTGTCTGTGGACTTCGTCAACAAATTCGAAGCAGCCAATGGTCCTAAGTCACGCAACCAGTTTGCAGGTCATGCTTATGACTTCCAAGTGACCATGGAAAAAGTGTTGCCTGTGGCACTGAAAAAAGCCAAGCCAGGTACGCCTGAATTCCGCGCTGCCATTCGTGATGGCATCGAAGGCATGGGTCGCACCGTGTTCGCACACGGCGTGATGAACTGGACCAAAGACGACCACTGGGGTTACACACAAGAAACCGGTGTGATGCTCAAAGTGGTGGACGGCCAATTCGCGGTCGAACGCTGATCACCATTGCGTGACATAAGCGCCCAGCAGGTCTAACTTGCTGGGCGTTTTCTAAAAGTTGTCAGAAGAGAAACGAGACACAACATGGATTTTTCAATCGTCAGCATCTTGACGCTGGACGGATTTACCAACGGCGCGGTCTATGCCCTACTCGGCTTGGCCACCGTGTTGGTGTTTACCGTCACCCGTGTCATCTTCATTCCTCAAGGTGAATTTGTCGCTTATGGCGCGTTGACCTTGGCCATGCTTCAAGCAGGCAAAGTTCCTGGCACCGTTTGGTTGCTGATGATCTTGGCGGGTGTCGCGAGTCTGATGGAATGCTGGAGCCGCTGGCACCATGACCACAACTTGGTCAATGGCATCAAAGCTGGTGTGCGCATGCTGATTCCACCCATGTTGATTGCGTTGCTCACTTGGTGGTCTGCCACCCAGAATTTTTCGATGTTGGTCCAAGCCCTCCTGAGTGTGGCTGTGGTGGCCACATTTGGACCTTTGGTCTATCGCATTGCTTATCAGTCATTAGAGTCAGCACCACCGTTGGTGCTGCTCATTGTGTCGGTGGGCGTGCACTTCGCCATGACAGGTTTGGGCTTGTTGTTCTTCGGTGCAGAAGGTTTCCGCAACCCCAGTTTCCTCAACGAAAGCTGGACCGTTGGCCCCCTCAACATCACAGGTCAAGTGGTCATCATCTTCTTGACAGCGTTGATCATGATTTTGGTGCTGTGGCTGTTTTTTGAACGCACCTTGTTTGGCAAAGCTTTGCGTGCCACCGCGGTGAATCGCACCGGCGCACGTTTGATGGGTATCTCTACCCACGCTGCTGGCCAATTCACATTTTTATTGGCGGCTGGCATTGGTGCCGTGTCGGGCTTGTTGATTGGCCCGACCACCACCGTGTTTTATGACTCTGGTTTCTTGATCGGTCTCAAAGGCTTTGTGGCCGCTGTGGTGGCAGGTTTGTCTAGCTACCCTGGCGCGTTGATTGGTGCGTTGTTTGTCGGTGTTGTTGAATCGTTTGGCTCGTTCTGGGCCAGCGCATTCAAAGAAGTGATCGTGTTCACTTTGATCTTGCCTGTGTTGCTGTGGCGTTCTATCAGCAGCGGCCATTCTGATGAGGAGCATTGAAATGCGCCGCTGGTTAATTCTGTTTGCCTTGGTTCCTTTGGTGGCGGCATTGCCCGTCCCTGACTATTGGATTTTTCAACTCAACTACATCGGCCTGTACGCCATGACCTGCATGGGGTTGGTGTTGCTCACCGGTGTGTCTGGTTTGACTTCTTTCGGTCAAGCCGCGTTTGTGGGCATTGGTGCCTACACCACCGCATGGCTGACGCTCAACTTGGGTTGGTCACCTTGGCTGACCTTGTGGGTTGGTTTAGGTTTGACCTTCATCAGTGCCTTGGTCGTGGGCATGATCACCTTGCGCATGTCGGGTCACTACTTGCCATTGGCCACCATCGCTTGGGGCTTGTCGCTGTACTACCTCATGGGCAACTTGGATGCCTTGGGCAAGTACGACGGTTTGTTGGGTTTGAAAAGTTTGTCCATCGGCAGCTTTGACATTGGCCAAGGTCGCCTCTTCTTTGTGTTGACATGGCTCATCTTGCTGGCCTCCGCCTTGTGTATGTCACAGCTGCTCGACTCACGTGCGGGTCGTGCCATCCGTTCGTTGAAGAACGGCACGCAAATGGCTGAAGCCATGGGCATCAACACCTTCCGTTACAAAGTCACGGCGTTCGTCATGGCGGCTTTGTTGGCCTCTATCGCGGGTTGGTTGTTGGCGCACTTTCAGCGCACGGTCAACCCTTCGGCCTTTGGTTTGAAGATGGGCATTGAATATTTGTTCATGGCCGTGGTGGGTGGCGTGGGTTACATCTGGGGTGCCATCGTCGGTGCAGGCCTGATCAAACTCATGGACGACTACTTGCAAGTGTTGCTGCCCAAACTCATTGGCACCAGCGGCAGCTACGAAGTGATTGTGTTTGGTGTGGTGCTGGTGCTGGTGCTCAAGTACATGCCCGATGGCCTGTGGTCATTGGTGTCGCGCTACATGCCACGCCGCGACCGCGATGTGGACTGGGCCAATGCCGACCACTTGCCAGAAACGCACAAGCCACAACGCGGTGAATTGCTGCTCGACGTGCAAGACATTCGCAAACAGTTTGGTGGTTTGGTCGCTGTAAATGACATTCGCTTCCAAATCAAGGCTGGCGAAATTGTGGGCTTGATTGGCCCCAACGGCGCAGGCAAATCCACCACCTTCAACCTCATCACCGGTGTGTTGCCTTTGACATCCGGTGCGGTGAAGTTCCGTGGTGACACCATCAGCGGTTTGCCATCGCGCGAAATCTTGCGCAAAGGCATGGCCCGTACCTTCCAACACGTGAAGATGATTCCAGACATGACCGTGTTGGAAAACGTCGCCATCGGTGGCTACAGCCGTGGCCACACCGGGGTGTTGTCGGGCATGCTGGGCACCAACCGCGACGAAGAACAACGCTTGTTCAAACTGGCCCAGCAACAGCTGGAGCGCATCGGCATTGGCCACACCATGCACGAGCAAGCAGGCAATTTGGCCATGGGCCAACAACGCTTGATGGAAATTGCGCGTGCCTTGTGTGCCGACCCTGCCCTGCTGCTGTTGGACGAACCCGCCGCTGGTTTGCGCCACAAAGAAAAACAAGCCTTGGCCGATGTGCTGCGTCAGCTGCAAAGCGAAGGCGTGAGCATCTTGCTGGTCGAACACGACATGGACTTGGTCATGCAAGTCTGTGACAAATTGGTGGTGATGGAGTTCGGCACCTTGTTGCTCGAAGGCACACCCAAAGAAATTCAGGACAGCCCCGTAGTGCGAGCCGCCTACTTGGGTACCGAACACTAAGGACTGGCTATGACAACGCCCCTTCTCGACATCCAAGCCCTCCACGCAGGCTACGGCAAAGCCGAAGTGCTGCATGGCATTGACCTGCACGCCGACGCAGGCCAAGTGATCACCGTCATTGGCCCCAATGGCGCTGGCAAAACGACGTTGCTCAACACCCTCATGGGCTTGTTGCCCACACGCGGAAAACTGTTTTACCGTGGCGAAGACATCAGCGCTTTCACACTCGAAGAGCGCGTGATGATGGGCATTGCCTTGGTGCCTGAAAAGCGCGAATTGTTTGGCACCATGACGGTGGAAGACAACCTCGAGCTCGGTGGCTTTCGCCAAATGCGCATGGGCAACCGCCAATGGCGCAGCCGCATTGACGATGTGTACGACCTCTTCCCTCGCTTGAAAGAACGCCGTGCGCAATTGGCAGGCACGCTCTCGGGTGGTGAACGCCAAATGCTGGCCGTGGGTCGATCACTCATGTCCAACCCTGATGTGTTGATGCTGGACGAGCCTAGTCTGGGTTTGGCACCGCTGATCGTGAAAGAAATTTTCTCCATCATCGAAACTCTGCGCAAAACCGGCGTGACCATTGTGTTGGTCGAACAAAACGCACGCGCGGCATTGGCCGTGGCCGACTATGGCTATGTGCTCGAAATGGGTGAAGTCAGCTTGCACGGTCCAGCGGCAGAACTGGCCCAAGACAGCCGTGTGATTGACACCTACCTCGGCGCTGCACGCAAAGATTAAGAAGCATTCACCATGAGCCACTACCAACCCAAATTGGATGACGTTCAGTTTGTGCTGCACAACGTGTTGCACGCACCTGAACGCATTGCCGCACTCGCGCCTTACGGCGAAGTTGATGCTGACTTGATCAACCAAATTTTGGAAGAAAGCGGCAAATTCATCGCAGAACAAATTGCCCCACTCAACCCTGTGGGCGACCACGTGGGCGCACAGTGGAAAGACGGCAACGTCACCATGCCCCCCGGCTTCAAAGACGCGTACCAAGCGTTTTGGCAATCGGGTTGGGCATCGTTGTGCACCGCCACCGAAGATGGCGGCCAAGGCCTGCCTGCGGTGCTAGAGAGCGTGTTGTACGAGTGGCTATCTGCGGCCAATCATGGTTGGACCATGGCCCCTGGCCTGTTGCACGGCGCGTATGAATGCATCAAGCACCACGCCAGTGACGAGCTCAAAGCGCAATTCCTCAGCAAAGTGGGCACGGGCGAATGGCTGGCCACCATGTGCTTGACCGAACCCCACGCAGGCAGCGACTTGGGGCTCGCCTCCACCAAAGCTGTGCCGCAAGCCGATGGCGCGTATTTGATTTCGGGCACCAAAATTTTCATCAGCGGCGGCGAGCACGACCTGACCGACAACATCGTTCACTTGGTGTTGGCACGCTTGCCCGATGCACCTGCGGGCCCCAAAGGTTTGTCGTTGTTCCTCGTGCCGAAGTTTTATGCCGATGGCACGCGCAGTCATGTGCACTGCGAACGCATTGAAGAAAAAATGGGCATCCACGGCAGCCCCACCTGTGTGATGCGCTTTGACGAAGCGCGTGCCTGGTTGGTGGGCGAAGTTGGCCGTGGTTTGAATGCCATGTTTGTCATGATGAACGCTGCACGCTTGCACGTCGCCTTACAAGGCGTGGGCTTGCTCGACGCCGCTTGGCAAAAAGCCGATGCCTATGCACACGAGCGCCGCCAAATGCGTGCACCTCGCTTAGCGGGCGAAAAAGGCGCGGCCCCCGCAGACCTCATCATCGAACACCCCGCCATGCGCCGCATCTTGGACACGCAACGTGCGTGGGTCGATGGCTCACGCGTGTTGGCCTACGAAACCGGCTTGGCACTCGACGAAGCCAAACACCACCCCGATGCTGCGCAACGCGAAGCTGCGCAACGTTGGTGCGCTTTGATCACCCCCATCCTCAAAGCCTCGTGCACCGACCAAGGCTTTCATGGTGCAAGCGAATGTTTGCAAGTGTTTGGTGGCCACGGCTACGTGAGCGAATGGGGCATTGAACAGAACGTGCGCGATGCTCGCATCGCCATGATCTACGAAGGCACAAACGAAATTCAAGCCATCGACTTGTTGATGCGCAAAGTTGTCAGCGACGGTGGTGCGGCCATGAGCGCAATGTTGGATGCACTGGCACATGGTTTGTCTGCCAACAAAGCACATGAAGCACAAGTGCTCGAACTATTTGCTCAACTCAAAGCAACCACACACACGTGTGTGCAAGCGGCACAACAGCCCGATGGCCAAGTGCGCTTGAGCTGGATTGCGAATGACTACCTGCGCTTGGCCACCCTCGCCTTGCTGGCTTGGAGCTGGACACGCATTGAAGCTGCCCAAGGCAGCGATGCACCACGCTGGCAAGCGCCTGCTGCTGCATTGCGTGCGTGGGTGTTGCCAGAGTTCGGCATGCGATCTGGCATCATTGCGGCCCAACTTGGGCATTGATTCATGAACACCACCGCACGCAAAGTTTCTACACCACGCAAAACCAGTGAGGTGCTCACTGACGCCGCCAACGACAACGGTGGCACTGACTACTTAGAAACTTTGCTGGGCTACAACGCCAGTCGTGCGGCGCACACTTTGGTGTCGCACTTCATTCGCGGTGTGGGTTCGTTTGAGTTGCGTACGGTTGATTTTTCTGTGCTGTCTGTCATCGGCCATTGGCCCGGCGTGACATCGCGCCAGCTGTGTCAACAGCTCAATGTCTTGCCGCCCAACATGGTGGTGCTGTTGCGCGAGCTAGACAAGCGTGGCTTGATTGAACGCCAACCCCACCCCACTGACAGACGCGCTGTGGGCTTGCTGCTGAGTGCCGAAGGTAAAGCGTTGATGAAAAAAGCAGAAAAGGCGGCCAGCGCTGCTGATTTGCAAGGCACTGCGCACCTGAGCCCTGCGGAACGCAAAACCCTGGCGCGCTTGCTACAAAAAATCTACCTCAAAGCTGAGTGATCAGCGCTGTGCGACGAGCACACCTGCAAAGAACCCAGACAATTCGTCAAAGCCATCCAAGGGCAACACATGCGCCACGTATTGGTCAGGGCGAACCACGATCATGCAGCCCTTGTCGCGGTTGATGCCACGCATATCAAAGATATCGCCCACGCCTTTGTGGTCCACACAAAACACTTTCTCGTGATCTTGCAAACCCAGCTTGCCTGTTTTAGGTTTGAGCAACGAGGGCATGTGTTCGTAAGCGAGCTGGTCAAAGGTTTGCTGGAACACCGCGCGGTAGTCAATCACCGCATCAATGTCTTCACCCTTGCGTGTGTGTTTGACGATGGGTGAATTGGCATTGGTTTCCAACCAGTCTGACAACTTGTGAATGGCTGAGCCTGCACTAGAGCTGTCTGCCTTGCCTGCAAACGCATAGATGCGCCAGCGTGCATCGGCCTCGGCCACATGGCCCAGTTGCATTTGCTTGGCGTCTGACACGCGCACCACGGGGGCTGAGTGGAAACGACGGCCAACCTCTTCACCTTTGGCCAATGCTTGGTGTGCGCTGGCTGCAAACAAATAGGAGGTGTCGTACTTCACCGCTGTGCCGCCTGTGAACTCTAGGTTGTCTTTGAACTGGCGAATGATGCGTGGCTCTTCGGTGCCATCGCGCTCGGCTTGTGTGGTGGGGGCCGACATCACACGCGACCATTTGTGATCGGTTTCCACCAGTCGTTTGGCTTCGGTCAAACGCTCCTTGGAATAGCTGCGCAGCAAGCTGGGGTTGGCGCGACCTTGCAGCACATGGATCAGCTTCCAGCCGAGGTTGAAGGTGTCTTGCATCGACACGTTCATACCCTGCCCTGCTTTGGGCGAATGGGTGTGACACGCGTCACCCGCGGTGAACACGCGTGGGTTGCGATCCTCGCCCTCGGGTACATCGTCAAAGCGGTCGGTGATGCTGTGGCCAATGTCATAGATCGACCACCACACCACTTCTTTCACATCGATCGAATACGGTTTGATGATGCGATTGGCCGCAGCAATCATGTCGTCTTGGGTGAATTTGCGGTGTGCGGCTTTTTCATCGGGGCGAAGTTTGTCTAGCTCCACATACATGCGGAACACATAGCCACCTTCGCGCGGCAAGATGAGCACGTTGCCTTCGTTGGCCGAAGAGATCAAACACTTCTGACGCACATCGGGGAAATCGGTGTTGGCCAAAATGTCCATCACGCCCCAGGCTTGGTGCGCAGCGTCACCATGCAGCTCGCCGCCAATGGCTTTGCGCACAGCCGAGTGCGCGCCGTCGCAGCCCACCACGTAGTTGGCGCGCACGGTGCGTGTGGCGCCCCAGTTGACGCCGCTGGAGTCACGCAGGGTCACGGTCACAGGGTGGTCGTCGGTGGTCTCGTCAATAGTCAGGCCCACCACTTCCCAGCTGTAGTCGGGCTCTAGGCGTGAGGGAGAGTTTTTCATCACTTCTAAAAACAACTCGTGCAAGCGCGCTTGGTTGATCAAGATGTGCGGCATCTCCGAGCTGTCGTCAGCCACGTCTTGCACGCGGCCCACGCGTTTGATGTGCTCGGGGTTGTTCGGGTCGGGCATCCAAAACGCGGTTTGGTTGACCCAATACGTTTCACGCTTGACCTTGTCGGCAAACCCAAACGCTTGGAACATTTCCATCGTGCGCGTGTTGATACCGTCGGCCTTGCCTTTGATGATGTTGCTGGGCATGCGCTCGGTGATCATCACCTCAATCTCTGGGAACTGCGCCAACTGCGCAGCCAGGCACAAGCCCGCAGGCCCAGTGCCTGCAATGAGCACGTCTACTTTTTCGGGCAAGGGCTCGTTGATGCCACGGTTGCGTCGGTTAGGCGCGGCTGGTTTGATGTCTGGGCTACCACCGCGAAATCCGTCTTTGTAAAACTGCATGTCTTGTCTCCGTGATTGAAATGTGTCCGAAATCTCGGCATGGATAAATGATAACTACACTTACTAATATCCGTCAAGATGGTATGTATGATTACCATATGGGTATTTCTACGGAGACACAGGCATGGTGATGCACGACATGGCAGGGCACTTGATACGTCGCCTGCAACAGCAATCCACCCAAATCTTTGCGCAGCGCACCCAAGCCGCGGGCTATGACCTGACCTCGGTGCAATACGCTGCGCTAGACGCCATTGCCAACAACCCGCATGTGGACCAAGCCACCGTGGCCGAAATCATTGGCTACGACCGCGCCACCATTGGCGGCGTGATTGAACGCCTAGACACCAAAGGCTGGGTGCGCCGTGTAGTGAGCGAGCAAGACCGCAGATCGCGCGAGTTATCGCTCACAGCCAAGGGCAACAAAATTTACTTGGCCCTGCTGCCCATCGTGCATGAACTGCAAGCTGACATTCTTCACCCCTTGAGTGCGGCAGAGCAAGAGCGGTTTATCAAGCTGGCTCGGCAGGTGGTGTGGCATGACAAATCGGCTGACTAGGTTAAAAATTAGCCTGCACAAACATAGTGCGACTTAAACATCCCAGAGCTCCCTCAAGCCAAACGCCATCCCTGCTTGCGTGCACGTGACATTATTTGAATTCAGCAACATCAGCTTTTCGGGAAAGCCGAATGCTAATGAAACTGGTAGTGAGTCGAATGGCAAGTAATCTGAAATTAACTACATTCAAATATGAATACAATTTAAGTAGTTATTAGAGGTATGTATGAGCTCTTACTTTGAAATCGCCTACGCTGCAGCATCAAACAGACTTTGTTTTCTCACTGGTACAGGTTTCTCGAAAGCAGTTACAGCTAATGCGGCTCCTAGCTGGAAAAGTTTGCTTGAAACGCTATGTCAATCATTGCCAAATGCAGACAAACTCAAAGCTGCATTGTTTCCAACAGTTTTATCAAGTTTCCTGCCACTTGAGGAAGCTGCTCAAATTCTTGACATCGAGCTCCAGAAGGTTGGCAAATCTGCTCATCTAGAAATCGCGTCACTCATTCGAGAACTTTCATTAGTTGGAGACACCAAACCAATCACAGCGTTCATTGAAGAAAACACTTTCAGCATCAAAGTTGTCACTACAAACTACGACAAACTATTTCAACAGCTCGCAGCAAAAGTTGCACCACAGACAGTAACTCCAGGTCTACCTATCCCACGATCCCCTGCAAAAGTTCGTGTTTATCACGTTCATGGATCAATAGACTCTCCGAAAAATATGGTGGTAACTTCGGATGACTATTTCAAATTTCTGAATAGCGACTCTTATTTTTCAAAGAAACTAAGCACCATTCTTCATGAAAACACAGTTGTGATCTTGGGTTATTCACTTGGGGACACCAACCTAAAGTCAATACTCAGTGATTACAAAGTCTTCTGTCGAGCAAACGGAATTAGTGGGAATATTTTCTTTGTCTCTCGAAGTGCAGTGGATCAGCATATCAAGGACTATTACGCACACAGTTTTTCCATTCGAGTTATTGATGGAATAGATATTCTCGATTTCTTCTCTAAAGTGAACAATACCTTACCTGAAGCTGTAGATAACCTCGTCTCTTCACAAGAGAACACAAAAAAGGTGTTGTATGAAAATAAAAAGTTTACTGATGACTATCTAAAAATCGAAGCTTCTTTCTTCCACATTGTTGCTTCAATTTCTGCATTAGGTCTTCGAATAAGTGACCCTGACGTAGTAAAACTAATCGGCGTAATCATTGAAAAAAAGATTGAGTTCACAAAAGAGAATGGGGCTTGGACACAGTACACCCAGCTCGCAAAATGGCTAACTTACCTGGCCACGCTAATTGAACTCAAAAACACGCCAATCGAACAAATGTTTTTAGATGCAGTTGCTCATTCCATGAAGAAGATGAGCAAGTTGCAAGTGTGGGGCTACTCATGGCATGCCTACCGAACATGGTCTACAAACTGGGCCGACATCAGTCCAGACAATAGAAGCCTAATTCACAATCACATTCGAACCTGCTGCTCCGATGAAGATGTACTAGAACTAGTGAACAGCCTGTAAGACAACGATTTCGCCTCAATGCGCCTCATCCCAATTCAACCCCACCCCCACCTCAGCCAACAACGGCACTTTGAGTTGCGCCACCTCAGCCATCAGGCGTGGCACTTCGGTGCGGACCCATTCCACTTCTGACTCGGGTACTTCAAACACTAATTCATCGTGCACTTGCATGATGACTTTGGTTTGGCGTTGTTGATCGTCAATGGCTTTTTGCACGGCGACCATACTCATCTTGATGAGGTCCGCGGCTGTGCCTTGCATGGGCGCGTTGATGGCGGCACGCTCTGCGCCTGCGCGGCGTGGGCCGTTGGGGCTGTTGATTTCGGGCAAGTACAAGCGGCGACCAAACACGGTTTCGACATAGCCTTGTGCTTTGGCTTGTTCGCGTGTGTCGTCCATGTAGCGCTTCACACCCGCGAAGCGTTCAAAGTAACGGGTGATGTAGTTCTTGGCTGCACCGTTGTCGATGCCCAGCGCTTTGGCCAAACCAAATGCGCTCATGCCGTAGATGAGGCCAAAGTTAATGACCTTAGCGTAGCGGCGCTGCTCGGTGCTGACCGCGTCCACACCCACGCCAAACACTTCAGCCGCTGTAGCGCGGTGCACGTCTAAGCCATCATGGAATGCTTTGACCAATGCCTCGTCACCACTGATGTGCGCCATGATGCGCAGCTCGATCTGGCTGTAGTCGGCACTGGCTATCACGCAGCCCGCAGGGGCCACAAAGGCCTCGCGCACTTTGCGACCTTCGGCGGTGCGAATTGGGATGTTCTGCAAGTTGGGGTCGTTGCTCGACAAGCGGCCCGTCACGGCCACGGCTTGCGCATAGTGCGTGTGCACACGACCTGTGCGGGGCACGGCCATTTGTGCGAGTTTGTCGGTGTACGTGCCTTTGAGTTTGCTAAGACTGCGGTGCTCCAAAATTTTGGCAGGCAGTGGGTAGTCTTCGGCCAATTTCTCCAGCACTTCTTCGTCGGTGCTGCGTGCGCCGGTGGCGGTTTTTTTGATGACGGGCAAGCCGAGTTTGTCAAAGAAGATTTCGCCCAGTTGCTTAGGACTGGCCAAGTTAAACGGCTGGCCTGCAATTTCATATGCTTCTGTTTCTAGCTGCACGATGCGTTGGCCCAGCGCGTGGCTTTGCGCGGCCAGTGTGGGCGCGTCAATCAACACACCGTTGCGTTCGATGCGGTACAGCGCCTCGCTGCTGTCAATTTCCAATTGGTAAATGAAGCGCAGTTTGTCGTCCGCTTGCAAACGCGGCCACAACACTTGGTGCACGTCTAGCGTCATGTCGGAGTCTTCGCACGAGTATTCGGTGGCACGCGCCACGTCCACTTGTGAGAACGGAATTTGGTGCGCACCCTTGCCGCACAGGTCTTCGTAGTTCAACCCTTTGCGGCCCACATGGCGCTCGGCCAAACTGGCCAGGCCGTGGGGCTTGTGCACTTCCAGCACATAGCTTTGCAGCATGGTGTCGTGCGCGTAGCCCTTCACCTCAATGCCGTGGTTGGCCATGACGTGGCGGTCGTATTTGATGTGTTGGCCCAGCTTCTTGATGTCGGCGTTTTCAAACCAAGGCTTGAGCTTGGCCAGCACCTCGTTGATGGGCAGCTGCGTGGGTGCATCGCCATAGCTGTGTGCGAGTGGGATGTAACAGGCTTCGCCCGGCTTGACTGAAAAACTCAAGCCCACAATCTCGGCGCGCATGGCGTCGAGTGAGGTGGTCTCTGTGTCAAACGCCACCAGTTCGGCAGCATTGAGTTTGGCCAGCCATGTGTCAAACATGGCCCAGTCCAGCACACAGTCGTAATGCTTGTCGGTGACCGCAGATATAACGGCTTCGGGTTCGTCAAATAGGCCGGGGTTGGGTTCAAACTTCGGCTTAGCTTCGGTAGCTCCAGCTGCACTGGTTGAATCTGCACCTTCGCTGATGGCACGTGCCAAACCTTTGAAGCCATAGGTTTCGTAAAAGGTTTTGAGTGCAGGCTTATCGGGCTCGGCCAAGTGCAGTGCATCGAGCGCGGGCAAGCCCGGCACATAGGCCGACAAATCGCAATCGGTTTTCATGGTCACCAACTGGCGGCCTGTGGGCAGCCACGAAGTAGCTTGACGCAAGTTCTCGCCGGCCACGCCTTTGATGGCACTGGCGTTTTGCAGCAAGTTATCAAGCGAGCCGTATTCCATCAGCCACTTGGCAGCAGTCTTGGGGCCGACCTTTTGCACACCAGGCACGTTGTCCACCGTGTCACCCACCAAGGTTTGGTAGTCGATCATCAAATGCGGAGGCACGCCAAACTCAGCGGTCACGCCAGCCACATCACGCTTCTTGCCGTTCATGGTGTCCATGATGGTGATGTGTTCATTCACCAGTTGGCTCAAATCCTTGTCACCACTCGACACCACCACCGTCACGCCTTGCTTGGCCGCGGTCACAGCCAAAGTGGCAATCACGTCGTCGGCCTCGACACCGGGCACATCCAACACGGTCCAACCCAACATGCGCACCATGGCGTGGATGGGTTCGATTTGCGAGCGCAAGTCGTCGGGCATGGGCGATCGGTTGGCTTTGTACGCGGGGTACATCTCGTCGCGGAAGGTGGGGCCTTTGGCGTCAAACACGCAAGCGGCCAACTGGGTGGGCACTTCTTTGCGCAAGGCCTGCATCATGTTGATCATGCCGCGAATGGCGCCTGTGGCTGGGCTCGTTGGATCGCCTGGCACAGCGCGCAGGTCGGGCATGGCATGGAAGGCGCGGTAGAGGTAGCTGGAGCCGTCGACCAGCAGCAATGTTTTGGATTCACTCATAGGTTGTGATTGTGCCTTGTGTGTTTTTTGTTGCTGGGCTCGCTGGACGCGATTGGTGGGCGTCGCTGCTTCATGCTGGAGTACCAGAAATCATGGCGACGCCCACCAGTCACGCCCAGTCTGCGGCGTAGGTTTGTGCACACCTACGGCAGAGTCACAAATGCACGGGCCGTAGTCTTGGGGGTTGAGGGATGAGCGGGTGACGATTTCTGGTACCCCAGCATGAGGAACCCGCTCATCCCTCAGCCCCCAAGCGAGCCCAGCACCAAAAGCGAAAGAAGCAAACAAGCCCCAACTACAATGTGCGAACTTTTTAACCCCTTGGCAGTCATGGCAGTTTTTACCGAAGTTTCAGAGTCCTCCGCGCAAGAACTGCTGACCCAACTCAAGCTTGGCGAGTTGGTCGAAATCAAAGGCATCCAAGGCGGGATTGAAAACACCAATTACTTCCTCACCAGCAGCACCGGCCAATACGTGCTCACGCTGTTTGAGCGCCTCACGCACGAGCAACTGCCGTTTTATCTGTACCTGATGAAACACCTGGCACAAGGCGGTATTCCTGTGCCGGACCCCATGTCTAACCAAGACGGCGACATCTTGCTGACCGTCGAAGGCAAGCCTGCTGCGGTGGTCAACCGCTTGCGTGGCAAAAGCGAACTCAGCCCCAGCGCTGCCCACTGCGCTGCTGTGGGCGACATGCTGGCCCGCATGCACTTGGCTGGCCGTGACTACAACCGCCAGCAGCCCAACTTGCGCGGCCTGCCTTGGTGGAACGAGACCGTGCCTGTGGTGCTGCCGTATTTAGATGCATCACAAGCCGCGCTGATTCAAACCGAGCTGGCTTATCAAAACCACACTGCAGCCTCGTCGGCCTACACCGCCCTGCCCCGTGGCCCTGTGCACGCCGATTTGTTCCGCGACAACGTGATGTTTGATGGCACAGCCGAAGCACCTGAGCTAACAGGCTTCTTCGACTTTTACTTTGCAGGCGTGGACACTTGGCTGTTTGATGTGGCTGTGTGTTTGAACGACTGGTGCATCACGCACGCCGAGGGCACGCATGATGCGGCCAAGGCCCAAGCGTTCATCGACGCTTATCAAGCCGTGCGCGCCTTCACACCAGCTGAGCGTCAGCTGCTCAACCCCATGTTGCGTGCAGGCGCCTTGCGTTTTTGGACCTCACGCCTGTGGGACTTCCACCTGCCGCGCGAAGCCAGCATGTTGCAACCCCACGACCCGACACACTTTGAGCGTGTGTTGCGCCAACGTGTGGCTCACCCTGTCACACTCTGAGCTATGAAACTCAACGTCGTCCCCGCAAAAACTGGCTCGCTCTGGGTGCGCCAAGGCATTCGCGCTTTTTGGAAGCAACCCCTGGCACTCACAGGCTTGTTCTTCATGTTCATGGCGAGCATGTCCATTCTGTCTATCGTGCCAGTGCTAGGCGGCTTCTTGGCGTTGATGCTGTTGCCCGCCGCATCACTGGGCTTGATGGCCGCCACACGTGAAGTAGAGTTGGGCAAGTTCCCCATGCCCCTCATCTTGGCGGCAGGGTTTAGAACCGGCGCAGAAGGCAAGCGCAACATGATTGTGTTGGGCCTCATTTATGCGTTGTGCTTTGTGGGCGTGATGGGCTTATCCACATTGGTGGACGGTGGTGACTTTGCCAAGTTGTATTTGATGGGTGGCTCGTTAGAGATGGACACCTTGATGAAACCCGAATTTCAAAACGCGATGTGGCTCTCGCTCATGTTGTATTTGCCTTTGTCCATCGTGTTTTGGCACTCGCCTGCCCTCACGCATTGGAACGCTGTGCCTGTAGCCAAAAGCTTGTTCTTCAGCACCGTGGCTTGCCTGAGCAACTGGCGTGCGTTTTTGGTGTTCGGCTTGATGTGGTCGTTCATCTTCTTAGGCACCACATTTGGTATCACGCTGATTGGCAGTTTGATTGGCGACGGCGACTTTGCCGCCATGGCCTTGCTGCCTGCCATGCTGATGTTGGCAGCGATGTTTTTTTGCTCGACGTATTACAGCTTCGTTGACTGCTTCACGTCAGACACGATTTACGCCTAAAGCAGCTGCGTGGTGCTGCGCACCACGCTTGTGAATCACCTCAAACCTGCGTGAGCTTGGCCACACTCAGCGCCAGCCACTTGGTGCCGTGACGCGGAAAGTTCACTTGCGCACGGGCATCGTCGCCCACACCCTCAATGCTGATCACCGCACCCTCGCCAAACTTGGCGTGGAACACCTGCACACCACTGCGCACCCATGCATTCGGGCCACTGGTCACAGGGGCTGCACGTTGAGGTACGGGCTTGGGCGCGACGGCTGTGGCGGCACCACCACCCCATGCGTTGTTTTGCCAGCCGTTGTTGTTCTGCCAAGCATCACGCCGCGTTGGCATCGCATCTGCAAACGCTGAACGCGCAGGCGTGATCCACTTCATCGTGTGCTCTGGCAGCTCTTCGAAGAAACGGCTTTTCAAGTTGTAACGCGTTTGACCGTGCAACATGCGGGTTTGCGAATGGCTCAGGTACAAACGCTTGCGCGCACGCGTGATGGCCACGTACATGAGGCGGCGCTCTTCTTCCAGACCATCAAAGTCGTTCATCGAGTTTTCGTGAGGGAACAAGCCCTCTTCCATGCCCGTGATGAACACGCAGTCAAACTCCAAGCCCTTGGATGCATGCACCGTCATCAACTGAATCGCGTCTTGACCCGCTTGCGCTTGGTTGTCGCCCGACTCCAACGCGGCATGCGTGAGGAAGGCGGCCAAGGGCGACAAGGTTTCGCCCGTGTCGGCGTTGATCATGGTTTGGGGTGTGGCGGGTTCATTGCCATCCGTCACGACAGGCTGACCGTGTTCATCGATCGGTAGAGCCACGGCATCACGGCCAAAGCCTTCTTGTGTGACAAAGCTCTCGGCGGCGTTGACCAATTCCTGCAAGTTTTCAATGCGGTCTTGGCCTTCGCGTTCGCCTTGGTAATGCGTGATGAGGCCTGAGTGGTCGAGCAACAGCTCAATGATTTGGCGCAGGTTTTGGCCTTGCGTTTGCTCGCGCAGCACATCAATCTTGGCCACAAAGGCGCTGAGGTTGGCGCCTGCTTTGCCAGCCACAGCAGTGACAGCATCGCTCATGGCGCAGCCCATGGCACGTGAGGCATCTTGCAGCTGCTCGATGCTGCGTGCACCAATGCCACGCGGCGGGAAGTTGACCACGCGCATGAAGCTGGTGTCGTCGCGTGGGTTTTCAAGCAAGCGCAAATAGGCCAAGGCGTGTTTGATTTCGGCGCGTTCGAAGAAGCGCAAACCACCGTACACGCGGTAAGGCATGGCGGCGTTGAACAGCGCGGTTTCAATCACTCGGCTCTGTGCGTTGCTGCGGTAGAGCACGGCTATTTCGCTGCGGTGTTGCACGCCATTTGAGCCATCGCCATTTTGGCCATCGCGCAAGAGCTGCTTCATCTCTTCCACCATCCATTGCGCTTCGGCAAAGTCGGTGGGGGACTCATACACACGCACTGGCTCGCCAGCGCCCTGCGTGGTATGCAGGTTTTTGCCCAAGCGGCCTTTGTTGTGGCTGATGAGGTGGTTGGCACTGTCCAAAATGTTGCTGAAGCTGCGGTAGTTTTGCTCCAGCTTGATTTGGTGCGTCACCTTGTACTCGCGCACAAAGTCGGCCATGTTGCCCACGCGTGCGCCACGGAAGGCGTAAATGCTTTGGTCATCGTCGCCCACGGCCAAGATGGCACCACCGCCTTGGTCCACAGGGCCAGCCAGTTGTTTGAGCCAAGCGTATTGCAGCTTGTTGGTGTCTTGAAACTCATCCACCAAGATGTGCTGAAAACGGCGACGGTAGTGTTCACGCAAGGGATCGTTGTCGCGCAGCAACTCGTAGGAGCGCAGCATGAGTTCGCCAAAGTCCACCACGCCTTCGCGTTGGCATTGGGCTTCGTACAGCTCGTACAGCTCCACACGTTTGCGGTCGTCGGGGTCACGGGCCACCACGTCTTTGGGGCGCAGGCCGTCTTCTTTGCAACCGGCGATGAAGCGCATGGTTTCTTTGGGTGGAAAACGCTCGTCATCCACGTTGAACTGTTTGCTCAAGCGCTTGATGGCGCTGAGCTGGTCTTGGGTGTCCAAGATTTGAAAAGACTGGGGCAAGTTGGCCAGCTTCCAGTGCGCACGTAAAAAGCGGTTGCACAGCCCGTGGAAGGTGCCCACCCACATGCCGCGCACGCTGACAGGGAGCATGGCCGACAAACGCGTGAGCATTTCTTTGGCGGCCTTGTTGGTGAACGTCACCGCCAAGATGCCGCCCGGCGACACCTGCCCAGTTTGCATGAGCCACGCAATGCGCGTGGTCAGCACCCGAGTCTTACCCGACCCCGCCCCCGCCAAGATGAGCGCATGCGCCTGCGGCAGCGTGACTGCAGCGGCTTGTTCGTTGTTGAGGCCTTGGAGCAAGGGGGATGTGTGGGGGGTGGAATGCATCGAAAGATTTTAGGTTTAGAATCAGCCACCGGGCCCAAGATTCTTGCGCTCGGTTTTTTTATGCCTGCCTTTTGCACCTAAAAAAAACCGGCCAAGCCAAGCGCTCAATCTTCGAACGTTATTTTCTGGAGCTTGGGAAATGGAAATTTTTGATTACGACAACATCTTGTTGCTGCCACGCAAGTGCCGCGTGGAAAGCCGCTCTGAATGCGATGCAGGTGTTGAACTCGGTGGCCGCAAGTTTCGCTTGCCAGTTGTCCCCGCCAATATGAAAACCGTGGTGGATGAAAACATCTGCTTGTGGATGGCGCAAAACAACTACTTCTACGTGATGCACCGCTTCGATTTGGACAATGTCCAATTCGTGAAAGACATGCACGCCAAGGGTGTGTACGCCTCGATCTCTTTGGGCGTCAAAGGCCCAGACCGCGAAACTGTGGACACATTGGCTGCTGCTGGTTTGACACCTGAATACATCACCATCGACATCGCCCACGGCCACGCCGACAGCGTGCGCGACATGATTGGCTACATCAAGGCCAAGTTGCCTAAGAGCTTCATCATCGCGGGCAACGTGGCCACGCCTGAAGCCGTGATCGACCTCGAAAACTGGGGCGCTGACGCGACCAAAGTGGGCGTGGGTCCAGGCAAGGTGTGTATCACCAAGCTCAAAACAGGTTTTGGCACAGGTGGCTGGCAATTGTCAGCGCTCAAGTGGTGCGCCCGCGTGGCGACCAAGCCGATCATTGCGGACGGCGGCATTCGCAGCCACGGCGATATCGCCAAGAGCATCCGCTTTGGCGCCAGCATGGTGATGATTGGTTCGCTGTTTGCAGGCCACGAAGAGTCGCCAGGCAAGACGGTGGAGGTCAACGGTGAGTTGTTCAAGGAATACTACGGCTCAGCCTCTGACTTCAACAAAGGCGAATACAAGCACGTGGAAGGCAAACGCATCCTCGAGCCCGTCAAAGGTAAGTTGGCCAACACGCTCATCGAAATGGAGCAAGATGTGCAAAGCTCGATCAGCTATGCAGGCGGCACCAAACTGATGGATGTGCGCAAGGTGAACTACGTCATCCTGGGCGGCGACAACGCGGGCGAACATCTGTTGATGTAAACCTCGCGCAACGGCCAACTGTTGACCCCCCAAAAAAGCCTGTCTGCTCCATGCATGACAGGCTTTTTTGCTTTTACCCAGCTGGATGCTGAAGCCGTCTATTTGTTCAACAGCTCAAGTGCCAAGGTGTGTAAACGGTGACCGGGCTGCGTCATCGCTTCGACGATGCTGAAGTGCTGCAAGCCTTCCAAGGTCTCGGCCACCGGCACGCGGTCTTTGCCCCATGCTTGCTGAATCAAAAAGTTGTGGCGAATGAACTCTTCGCTCTCAATGCCACCCGCCACGCTGTAGAGGGTTCTCTGCTTGGGGGCGGGCATCCATGCGGGACTGTTGCGCAACACCACCTCATCGGTGAGTCGCAAACTATCTGTGAGATACGGTGTGGCTTGCACTGAAGCCAGCTCATACAAACCAGAAATTGACAACGCTTTAGTCACCAAATGCGCAGGCAAATCAGCGGCATAGGCTTTCCAATCACAAGCAAGCAACATCGTCACCAAATGACCGCCAGCTGAATGCCCCACCAAAGTGATACGGCTGGGGTCGCCACCAAAGCGATGGATATTGCGCCACACCCAAGCCACAGCTTTGACCATTTGCAGCGTGATGTCAGACACCGTCACAGCGGGGCACAGCGCGTAGTTGGGCATCACCACATGCGCACCTTGTGCGGTGAACATGGGCGCGATGAACGAATGGTCAGTCTTGTCGAGCGAGCGCCAGTACCCACCGTGCACAAACACCACCACAGGCGCTTTACCACCCGCGGTGTCACTTGAAAAGATATCCAAGGTTTCGTTCAAGCCACGGCCATAGGCCACGTCTTGAAAGCAACGGTGGCTGTGGCGTACCTGCGCCGAAGCTTCACGCCAATTTGCAAAATGCGTCGCATGCTCTGGCACCAAAGCGCGGTTGTTGTACATGCGGTCATACCAAGCGCCATCGCGTTGCGTCATAGTTTTTTCTCCAGAAGGATTTGCACATTGGCCCAGCTGCGGTTGTTGGTGTGGCTGTTCTCAAGCACGCCGTTTCCGCTGTACACACTGCCCGTGTTGTAGTTCAGAGGGTTGAGGTTGCTTAAGGTCAAACGCCATGCGGTGCTGCTGTCAACGCGCCACAAGCCATACACATCCATCACACGCTTTTGCGAAATGGTGGTGAGTTGCTCGGCACTCAAACGGGTGCTGTAACCGGGGTTGTAGTTGATGTTGCCACCTATGGTGAGCGGCGCAGATTTAAGTTTGTAATCCGCACCGACGTTAGCTGTCATGCTCGGCTGTTGATCCAAACGGTTATCTGGCCCCATGACGCTCAACACGCGTGAGCGATAAAAACTCAGGTTGTTGCGCAGGTCAATGTGCGGGGCATCTGCAATCCATTGGTCCATGCGGAATTTCGCTTCTAGCTCGATGCCTTCTGTGATGGCTTCACTGATGTTTTGTGGGCTAGACAGCCAGCGGCCACCTGACTCTAGCGTGGTCACATTGCGAATCAAATTTTGCACACGGCGATGAAATGCACTGGCGCTCAAAACACCGCCTTGTGGCAAATAGCGCTCAACCGCCACATCCAAGCCTGTGGCAACTTCTGGCTTGAGATTCGGGTTACCCGCCACATCGGGGTTGGTGGCGCTGTTGTCGTCGCGCGTATACGTGCGACGCGCCAACAAAGTGGGCATGGTGGGCGTTTTAAAACTGCGCGTGAGACTCATACGCACTTGGTCACGGCTATCGGGGTCAGGGCGCCACATGGCATGTAGCAAGGGCGTCAATACGCTGTTGCGATTCGTCACATCGCCCGTCGCTGTATTACCTTCCGTGGTCAAACCTTCGTAGCGTGCGCCGAGATGCGTGGCCCAATGTGGCGTGAGCTGCCACTCATCCTGTGAATACACGGCATAGCGCATGGAGCTGGCTTGGTAGTCAGCACTGCGTGCAAAACCTTGATAAGCCCCGTCCACCTCTTGCGTGCGTCGCACCGATTCAGCCTCAGCACCACTCACCCACTGGTGACCACCGCCCATGACATTGGTGTACTTGCCACTGAGGTTGGTAGAGCGGTCTTGCACATGCGAGTTTTCTGTCACTCGAGGGATGAGCGACGGATTGGTCGATGTTTGTTGAAATTCGTTATGGCTATTCCAACCACCCACGTTGAATTTCCACTCCATGCTGCTGTCCGTTGAGAGCTTGCGTCGCCACTGACCGTTCAAGCGCGCCACGGCAAAGTGATTTTTATTTTCGCTATTCGCTGTCGCGGGACTATTGGCCACAGCCGTGCCATTGAGCGTCTCTGTGGCTTGCATGGTGCCTGGCGTCTTGCCTTGCGACAGCGCCACAAATGGCATCAAGGTAAACGTTTCACCCGGATCACCTTTGAGCTGCCAACGTGCGGTGGCGTTCATACCCTCACGATCGTAATGACTATCGCTCACGCGATGACGAACCGTACTGCCTGTGCCATCCACGCGAGTTAAATCATTTTCACTGTGGTCTGGCGCCGCATAACGGTTCACAGACAAGGTGTAGTTCGCGGTCCACTGCTCTGCATCGTGGTACTTGACCAAAGAAGCCGTGGGCGATGCATAGCCCCCTTGAAATGATGAGCCCACCTTCAACTCCGTGGGCATGCCTTTGCGGCCTTCGCGGGTGATGATGTTGATGGTGCCTGCAATGGCTTGCGCGCCTGTCTCTGCTGTGGGTGCGCGGTAAATTTCAACGCGTTCAATCATCTCTGGTGTGAGTGACTCCACGCTAAAGCCAGGTGGCACACGCTGCCCATCGAGCAAGATTTGTGTATAGCCTTGGCTCAGGCCTCGCATGCGAATGCCACCACCTCGACCGGGCGCACCACCCAAGGTGATGCCGGGCATGCGCTTCAATATTTCGCCAAGGTTCGAATCACCTTGACGCTCAATCTCTTCTCGGCCAATCACAATTTTGCTGGCCGTGGACTCGCGGCGTTGCTGCGTATCGTTGTCACGACCACTGGTGATTTCGATGCGGCCCATATCAGATGTGGCCGTTGCAGGTGCTGCCGCTTGCTGCGCCCAAACCGCCGTGGCGCTGAGTGCAAACGGAATCCAAAGAACACGATTGATGTAGTGAGAATGCATTCCAAAAAGTTTACCTAGGTATCAATACCCTTGCCGTGTAAAGTTCAGGTTTTCTTTTTTACGCAAGTTCCATGAGCCAAGCCTCCGCGCCACACGCCTACGAAATCAAAAGTGCCTCGTTGCCCTTGGTGTCTTTCCTTCTCAAAAGTCCCGATACATCCGCGCTCCAAGCCGATATGGCACGCCGTTTGGGGGCTACCCCTGGGTTCTTTGACAACGACCCCGTGGTGATCGATTTGAGCGTCCTAGAGGACCCACACAACCTGCTCGACCTCCCCTCGGTGTGCCTGATGCTGCGCACTCACCAAATGCTGCCTGTCGCAGTGCGAGGCGCGAATGAACACCAATTAGCTAATGCACACAAAGCGGGCTTGTTTGAAGCACGCGACTTGAGCATTCAAGCCCCTGCAGCACCACGCGTTGAAACCGTGGTGCAAGAGGTGATTCGCGAAGTGGAAGTCGTGCGCGAGGTGCAAACCGGTAACGGCGCAGCCATGGTCATCGACAAGCCACTGCGCTCAGGACAACACGTGTATGCCAAGGGCCGTGACTTGATCGTGCTGGCGATGGTCAACCCCGGCGCTGAAATCATGGCCGATGGCCACATCCATGTGTACGCACCATTGCGTGGCAAAGCCATCGCAGGCGCACGCGGTGACGAACAAGCGCGTATCTTCACTTCAAGCCTAGAAGCAGAGCTGATTTCGATCGCTGGCACCTACCGCACCAGCGGCGATGCACCATTGCCTGCAGATGTGGCTGGCAAACCCGCGCAAATCAGCCTGCAAGGCGATAAGTTGGTGATACAAGCACTGTAAAATTCGACAATTAAATATCGGAAACAACTAGGGCTTTATTTCATGACAAAAATCGTGGTGGTGACTTCTGGCAAGGGCGGCGTGGGCAAGACCACAACCAGCGCCAGTTTTTCCTCTGGCCTCGCCTTGCGCGGCTTCAAAACGGTGGTCATCGACTTTGACGTCGGCCTGCGTAACCTCGACCTGATCATGGGTTGCGAGCGTCGTGTGGTGTATGACTTCATCAACGTCATCAACGGTGAAGCCACGCTGAACCAAGCCTTGATCAAAAACAAACAGTGCGACAACTTGTTCGTGCTCGCAGCCTCTCAAACTCGTGACAAAGATGCGTTGTCACAAGACGGCGTGGAGCGCGTGTTGAACGAACTCAAAGAGATGAAGTTCGACTACATCGTGTGCGACTCCCCTGCTGGCATCGAAGTGGGCGCCATGATGGCCATGCACTTTGCTGACGAAGCGCTGGTGGTGACCAACCCCGAAGTGTCTTCGGTGCGCGACTCTGATCGCATCTTGGGCATGCTCAGCAGCAAAACTAAACGTGCGATTGAAGGCGACACACCCATCAAAGAACACCTGCTCATCACGCGCTACAACCCTAGCCGCGTAGAAGAAGGACACATGCTGTCGCTGGAAGACATTCAAGACATCTTGCGCATCCCCTTGATCGGTGTGATTCCTGAATCAGAAACCGTGTTGACCGCTTCTAACCAAGGTTTGCCTGCAGTGCATTTGGAAAACACCGATGTGTCTGAAGCCTACAAAGACGTGATCAGCCGTTTCTTGGGCGAAGACTTGCCCATGCGCTTCACTGAGCACGTCAAGCCTGGTTTGCTCAAACGTATTTTTGGCGGGAAGTAAGCCATGTCGTTGCTCTCTCTCTTACTCGGTGAGAAGAAAAAAACAGCGAACGTTGCCAAAGAACGTTTGCAGTTCATCCTCACCCACGAGCGTACGGGTCGTAACCCACAGCCCGACTACCTGCCTGATTTGCAGCGCGATTTGGTGGCCGTGCTGTCTAAATACGTGAAGATCAATCCAGATGACATCAAGGTCAATCTGGAGCGCCACGACAACCTCGAAGTGCTCGAAGTCAAAATCGAACTCCCAGAGTAAACGGCGTCATTGCCCACAAAACAAAAAGCGACCCTCGGGTCGCTTTTTATTTGGCTTTCACAAGCAAAAGGTGGAATTAACCGCCTTTGTTTGAACGCTTGCCAGGGTTCTTTTTGCTACGTGTCGCAACACCGCGCTCAAGACTCACGCGTTGACCACGACCGCCTGTGCGCAGCACAGTGCCTGGCAGTGGAATTGGTTTTGGTGCGCGTTTGCGATCGGCTTCAGTGACGATTTTGTTTCCCATGAAATTTTCCAAATAAAAAGTTACAGCCCCTAATTAGGCCACAGGTTCGGTGTATTTTCGCACGTAACCACCCATAATCTAGCGAAACAAGGCAATTTATGAACCCGAAAATCAGTGAATTACTAGACCGCATCCAGCAAATGGAGCTGGAGATCGAGCTAGAAATGAAGCGTAAACGCGCTGAACTGCAAGCCGATTTCGAAGAAACCCGCGTGCGCTTTGAGCGAGAGGTGCTGGAACAACAGCGTCGATTCAAGACAGGCGTGTTGGCCTACATGCTGTCTGCCAATTGGCTGAGTGTCTTGACAGCTCCTGTGATTTATTCGGTGTTGTTTCCCATGCTGATGCTTGATCTGTTCATCACGGTGTACCAACATGTTTGTTTTCGAGCCTATGGCATCGCACGTGTCAAGCGCAGTGACTACTTTGTGTATGACCGTGCGCATTTGGCCTATCTGAATCTGATTGAAAAAATCAACTGTGCTTACTGTTCGTATGGCAACGGCTTGATGGCCTATGGCCGTGAGGTGGTGGCGCGCACCGAACAATATTGGTGCCCGATCAAACATGCGAGAAAAATCATGGCGGCGCACCCCTATTACACCGGTTTTGTAGACTTTGGCGATGCACAGAGCTACAAAGAAGAACTCGAAAACTTGCGCACTGAACTGGCTAAACTCAAATAACAAAAGACCGAATGCCACACACCGACATTGATAAACGCTTGATGGATCTTGAGATCAAGGCCAGCTTCACTGAAGACTTGGTGGAGCAACTCAACCAAACCATCTTTCAGCAACAGCAGCAAATCGACGCACTCATTCGCGAAGTGAGTCAACTGCGCCAGCAAACACCAGACGGCGGCACGGGCGGGTTCACCAGCCTGCGCGATGAATTGCCACCCCATTACTGAGCATGAGCGAAGCTTTGACAGAGCAACCGACTTTTGAACTGAGCGAATTGATGCTCTCAGTGCTGTATCGATTGAGCGCTTATGCCGTTGTCAACCTGATTGATGATGCGGCCATGCTCTCGATCGTGTTCATTTGAATTTTTACTGGAGACACCCATGACAAAGACCGTTGATTACTACTTCGCCCCCATGAGTCCTTGGACGTATTTGGGCCACCAACGCTTTGTGCAAATGGCCAAAGCGGCGGGCGCCACAGTGCGTGTGATGCCCATGGATTTGGGCAAAGTGTTTCCCATCTCAGGTGGTTTGCCTTTGGGCAAACGTGCGCCACAGCGCCAAGCGTATCGACTGGTCGAGTTGACACGTTTCAGCCAACACCTGAATTTGCCACTCAACCTGCACCCCAAGTTTTTCCCTGTGGCAGGCGACCCATCTGCCAAGCTCATCATTGCGGTGGACATGCACCACGGCACAGATGCCGCGTTGGCCATCACAGGGGCTGTGCTAGCCGCTGTGTGGGACAAAGAACGCGACATTGCAGACGCTGCCACCTTGGGCACGCTGCTGGCCGAACAACAGCTTGACGCGGCATGCTTGGCGCTGTCCAACACCCCCGAGGTGCAAGCCCGCTACGACAGCTACACACAAAGTGCAATAGACATCCAAGTATTTGGAGCCCCCACCTATCTGATTGACGGCGAGATGTTTTGGGGCCAAGACCGTTTGGACTTTGTGGCGCAAAAGCTCAAGGCTTAATTCAAAGCGCAACGCCTCAAACGAGGCCCAGAAACAATTCAGCCACCGAAGTTGCACAGTAGGTGCAACGCGGTGGCTGAATGCTTTTTAGCCCGCTAAACGCGGGAACTCATTAACGAGGTGTGCGTGGCTTGGGTGCGCGTTTTTTCGCATCAAAACCGCCACCAAACGACTTGCCACCGGCTGGACGGCCTGGCTTGTCAAACGGTGTGCGACCTGCTTCAAACGGGGCGCGTGGGCCACGTGCTGGAGCACGGTCATCAAAGCTGCGTGGCGCGCGGTCTTCGAAGCTACGTGGGGCACCGAAGTTGCCACGTGGTGCGCCATGGCCTTCGCCAAAGTTGCCACGAGGTGCACCACCACGGCCTTCAAAGCCACGGTTCTCACCGAAGTTGCCGCGAGGCGCGCCTTGACGTGGTTCGAAGCTGTTGCCACGAGGTGCATCAAAACGGTTGTCTTGACGACCTTCAAAGCGGTTGTCAGGACGGCGGTCATCCGAGCGTGGCTCGAAACGGCCATAGCCTTGACCTTCAGAACGGCCACCAAACTTGTTGCTGCCACCGAATCCACCACGGCCACCACCACCGCCGCCGAACTTGCCGCCGCCTTTGCGGTCGTAGTCACGGCCACCGCCACGTTGTTCGAGGCGTTGTGTGGGTTCCATGCCTGGAATCACTTCAGCAATGAATTGCTGGCGTGTGTAGGCTTCGATGTCGAAAATTTTGCGCTTGTCGCGGAACTCGGCCAAGGTCACAGCCAAGCCTTGACGGCCCGCACGACCGGTACGGCCAATGCGGTGGGTGTAATCCTCAGACTTCATGGGCAAACCGAAGTTGAACACGTGTGTGATGGTGGGCACGTCAATGCCGCGAGCGGCCACGTCAGTAGCAACCAAGAACTGCACTTGACCTTGACGCAAAGCCATCAAGCGGCGGTTGCGCAAACCTTGGCTCAACGCGCCGTGCAATGCCACAGCGGAGAAGCCTTCTTGTTGCAAGTCATTGGCCAAACCATCGCACTCGATTTGGGTGCTGGCGAAGATGATGGCTTGGTTGATGGTGGTATCGCGCAAGAGGTGATCCAACAAACGGCGTTTGTGTTGCGCGTTGTCAGCCCAGTGAAGTACTTGACGGATGTTGACGTGCTTCTCTTGAGGTGAGTCAATTTGCACGCGTTGAGGCTGACGCATGACGCGTGTGGCCAACTGTTGAATGCGCGGCGCAAACGTGGCGCTGAACATCATGGTTTGCTTGCGGTCGATGGTGAGTTGGTTGATTTCAGCCAAATCGTCGGCAAAGCCCAAGTCGAGCATACGGTCGGCTTCGTCCACCACCAAGAATTGAACCTTGTCCAACTTGATTTGCATGGAGCGTTGCAGGTCGAGCAAACGGCCAGGTGTGGCCACGACCAAATCAGCATTTTGCAGCTTGGCGATTTGCAACTGGTAAGGCATGCCGCCCACCACGTTAGCCACGCGCAAACCACGGCAATGCTTGACCAAGTCGATGGCGTCGTGCGCCACTTGTTGTGCCAATTCGCGGGTTGGGCAAACGATCAAGGCGCCAGGTGTTGGGGCTTTGAAGTTGCGTGGGCTGGTAGGGTCTTTGCGCTTGGCGCGCTTGGGTGGCTCTTCGCCTTTGGCAGCCGCATCAGCCACGAGCTTGTCCCAAGCAGCTTTGTCAGCGGCTTCGGCTTCGGCTTGTTGTTGAATCAAGGTGTGCAACACAGGCAACAAGAACGCTGCTGTTTTGCCGCTACCGGTTTGGCTAGACACCATCAAGTCGATGAAACCTTGTTTGGCTTCAGCGTTGGCCGATGGCAAAGCCAAAGGAATGGTTTTTTGTTGAACCGTGGTGGGTTGTGTGTAGCCGAGGTCGGCCACAGCTTGCACCAGTTCACGGGCCAAGCCCAGTTCGACGAAGCCGTTAGGCACGTCGGCTTGTTCAACTTCAGCGGTGTGAACGCCTTCGGTAGAACCCACATCTTGTGTAGGAATAGAAATAGTTTCGGCAGGCGCAAATTCGCCTGTCACATTCAAAGTGTCAGTCATGATTTTTTCTCGCACGTGAGCGCCGCAAGTTGTGCGGCTGCTCCGTTCTAGGTTAAAAAACATCAACCATCAAACGGAACCTGCTCTGACCCGCTGAGGGGTTTATTCAGTGCTTGGGGCTCATTTCGCGAGCCCGGTGAATGAAGGGAGATGTACAAATTCGCTACGTCTTGGTAGCGAAGACCGCAATTATGGCACAGATTCGGGTTTTTACCTAATCACAGCTTCAAGAAGTGTTCACGGTAGTGAATCATTTCGTCGATGGATTCGTGCACATCGGCCAGCGCCGTGTGTTTCTGGGCCTTTTTGAAAGCATTTAACACCTCGGGCTTCCAGCGGCGTGACAGCTCTTTGAGCGTGCTCACATCCACGTTGCGGTAATGGAACCACGCTTCAAGCTTGGGCATGTATTTGTTCAAGAAGCGGCGGTCTTGGCCGATGGTGTTGCCACACATGGGTGACACGCCCTTAGACACGTACTGTTTCATGAACGCAATGAGTTGCTCTTGGGCTTGCTCTTCCGTCGCAGTGGAGGCTTTGACTTTGTCAATCAAGCCACTCTTGCCATGTGTGCCTTTGTTCCATGCGTCCATCTTGCTGAGCAATTCGTCGCTTTGGTGAATCACAAATACCGGGCCTTCAATGCGGATTGATAAATCGGGGTTGGTGACGATGACGGCAATTTCCAACAAACGCTCGCGCTCGGGATCAAGGCCAGACATTTCGCAATCGAGCCAAACCAAGTTCAAGTCTGACTTGGCGAGTTTGGGAATCACGGGGGTAACAGGAGTGGTTGCAACTTCAGACATAGGCTAGATTGTCGCCCATCATCTAAACTCCTCCCCCATGATGAATCCCTCTCTCGCGATGACCTTGACGCTGGCAGCTGTGCTGGTGGCCAACCTGCTCACCAAACTTTGGCTCAGCGGCCGTCAAGTGCGCCATGTCGCGCAACACCGCGACCAAGTGCCTGCCGCCTTCGCACACACCATCAGCTTAGACGCGCATCAAAAGGCGGCGGACTACACCCTCGCCAAAGCGCGCGTGGGCGTGGCCGATATGGGGCTAGATGTCCTCACCTTGGTGGCGTGGACATTGCTCGGTGGTTTGGACTTACTCAACCAAGTCACGCTGGATTGGCTCGGCGAAGGCATGGGCCAGCAAATTGCATTGGTCGTGAGCTTCAGTTTGATTGGTGGTTTGATTGGCTTGCCTTTGTCACTGTTTCAAACCTTTGGCATCGAGCAGCGCTTTGGCTTTAACAACACCACACCGAAGCTGTGGGTGAGCGACATGCTCAAAGGCTTGTTGGTGGGCATGGTGTTGGGCTTACCGATTCTTTGGCTGGTGTTGTGGCTCATGCAAGCGGGTGGCATGCTGTGGTGGCTCTACACTTGGGCGACCTTGGTGGCTTACCAACTGTTTGTGATGTGGATTGCACCCAACGTCATCATGCCCCTCTTTAACAAGTTCACACCGCTGGAAGACGCCACGCTCAAAGAACGCGTCACGGCCCTGATGACCCGTTCAGGCTTTACCGCCAAAGGTTTTTTTGTGATGGACGGCAGCCGCCGCTCTGCCCACTCCAACGCCTTCTTCACAGGCTTTGGTGCAGCCAAGCGCGTGGTGTTTTTCGACACGCTACTCGCCAAATTAAATGGCGACGAAATGGAAGCCGTGTTGGCACACGAACTGGGCCACTTCAAACATCGCCACATTTTGAAAATGATGGCCACCAGCTTTGCCACCAGCCTCGCTGGCCTTGCTTTGCTGGGTTGGCTATCGCAGCAAGTTTGGTTTTACACAGGCTTGGGTGTGATGCCCAACCTCAATGGCAACAACAGCGCACTGGCCTTGTTGTTGTTCATGCTGGTGCTGCCTTTGTTCACCTTCTTTGTGTCGCCCTTGTCGGCACGCCGCTCACGCAAATTTGAGTTTGAAGCTGATGCGTATGCGGTGGCCAACAGCGATGGCAAGGCTTTGGCCAACGCGTTGTTGAAGCTTTACCAAGATAACGCCTCCACACTCACGCCTGACCCTTGGTATGTGGCGTTTTACTACTCGCACCCGCCCGCTTCTCAGCGCTTGGCGCGCATGGCCGCATGAAGCAAACTGGCTTGGTGGTGGCCAGCCACGGACGACATTGCGTGGTGGAAACACCCGATGGTGAGCGCCGCATTTGCCACCCGCGTGGCAAGAAAAGCCAAGTGGTGGTGGGCGACCGTGTGCAATGGTTAGCCAGCACCGACGAAGGCACGATTGAAAAAGTGGAGCCACGCCACAACTTGTTTTACCGACAAGACGAGATTCGCACCAAGTCGTTTGCAGCCAACTTAGACCAAGTGTTGATTTTGTTAGCCGCTGAACCTGAGTTCTCGGAGATGCAACTCACGCGTGCACTCATTGCCGCAGAGGCGGAGCACATCACGCCGCTCATCGTGCTCAACAAACGTGATTTGACCGAACTGCATGCACGCGCCTTGGCCCGCTTAGAGCCTTACGTGAAGATGGGCTACACCGTGTTGCAAGGTGCATTCAAATCGGGGGATTTGGATGACTTGCCTGAACGCTTGAAAAACAAAACTACGTTGGTGCTTGGCCCCTCGGGCACAGGCAAAAGCACGCTCATCAATGCCCTCGTGCCCAACGCCAATGTGGCCACGGCCGAGATTTCACAAGCGCTCAATTCAGGCAAACATACCACCACATCGACCACATGGCATTGGGTCGATGCCGAGCGCAAAACAGGCTTGATAGATTCACCTGGCTTTCAAGAATTTGGTGTGCATCACATCGATGCCATGCAATTAGCTGCCTACATGCCTGACTTCAAACCACATGTGGCGAACTGCAAGTTTTACAACTGCACGCATTTGCACGAGCCTTCGTGCGGTGTGCAAGACGCGGTAGAAGCTGGTGCCATCAGCCCCTCGCGCTACAAGCTGTACGGCATGTTGTTTGCCGAGCTCACGCAGCCCGTGAATTACTGAACCCCGCAGAAGGGCTTAGACAAAGCTTTAGCCCAGCAAGCGGGCCAAAGTGAGCAAGGCCAGTAGCACCATCCACAGCACCACACTGCGCCAAACCAAACCCACGACACTGGGCAAATGTGCCATCTCGGGTGTACGGCCTGGGGTGCTTTCGCTGTCAAGATCGTGCGCATCGGCCTCATCTTCAGCACGCAAAGCCTCGCCCCCCAAACGGACATTCAATGCACCCGCTGTGGCTGCAAGCACCACGCCATCGTTGTCATCTGGAAAACGCTGGGCATGATTGCGCCAGCAGTCAATCGCTTCTTCAAAGTTACCCACCACGGCAAACGCAGTAGCCGTCAAGCGGGCTGGCAGCCAATCCACACGACGCCAAGCTTCGCGTGCGGCGTTTTGCAAGGTGTCGCTGACCCAGCCTTTGGTGGCTTTGGGCTGTGCTTGCCATGCGTGTGACACCATGTCGCTCATGCGGTAAATCACCGCACCTGCAGGGCCAAAGCCCAAGGCAGCGAGCACAGAGAACCAAGTGAGCACACCAAACACATGGTGGTGCGCGGAGAGCACCGAGTGTTCAATGACATGGCGCAGCAATTCGCTGCGGGGTAAGCTGCCCACTTCCACATGCTGCCACTCGGCCAACAGCTCACGCGCCAAGCGCTCGTCGCCCACATCCAAGGCGTCACGAATGTCGGTGAAATGGTGGCTGAACTGACGGAAACCCAAGGTGACGTACAACACCGCCACGCTCCAAATCATGGCCACGGGCCAGCCAAAAATACCCATCAAAACCCAATGCGCCACGGTGGCCAACACGGCAGGCAAACCCACGGCGAGCGACCATGTGGTCCACGCCAAGCGGGGGTGGCCGGCATCCAAAGTCTGGCTGATCCAATTGACCCACGCACGCACGGTGACATGCACCCAATTACCGCGCACCAAGGGGCGGGCTTGTTCAATCAACAACGCGAGGAGCAGGGAAAGAAAACTCATGTCTGAATGATAGCTGTCAGATCTTTCAATTTTGCTGACTTAAGCAGACAAGAAGCGGTAAAAGTTACGCAGCATGCCTGCCGTAGCACCCCAGACAAAGCGCAACTGATCACCGTCTTGGTAAGGCATGGACAACCATTCGCGGGTCACGCCCTCAAACTCGTAGCGGTGCCAGCGATGGTGAGCCGGGTTCATCAAAAATGCCAAGGGCACTTCAAACGCATCCGACACCTCGTGGGTGTTGAGTTGCAGCGTCATGGCGGGTGAAA
>Ga0213920_1000122_pt1 | contig 81662 bp, 80 predicted proteins | sample McNCre1117MG_FD_161054 | JGI IMG/M metagenome (GOLD analysis project Ga0213920, IMG submission 161054) | Freshwater microbial communities from McNutts Creek, Athens, Georgia, United States - 11-17 MG | ecosystem: Environmental > Aquatic > Freshwater > Creek | place: USA: Georgia | collected...
ACGACCTCACGCCGCACGAAGAACACTTTGGCACCGCACCGCGTTGTCTGCGCCAGACCGAGGACGAGCAGTTGTGGCTGCACCCCGGCTTCACCGTTGAACTCTTCAAAGACGATGCCGAGGGCTACTACCTCAACAGCACCACGCCCGCGCCTTGCTGGTTTGTGCTGTGGCGCATGGAAGAGGAACCCACCCTCAGCGACGAGGTGATGGCCGTGCCCACCATGGTCAGCCTGAGTTACCACGATGCAGGCCGGTGGTTGGATGCTCAAGAAAACGTGGACCAAGTGCCCGCCCCATCCGAGGTGGTGGCTTGGATGAATGCATTCATGGACGAGCATTGGGTGGTCGAGGCCAAGCGCCGCAAACGACCCGACAGTTTCAGAGCTTTGCAAGACCGTTTCGGTAACCCCGCCTCGGTAAGTACCGAAAAAATTCGCGGCGGTGGCATGGGCGGCGGCAACCTCGGAGGCACAGGTCATGGCCAATGACGAAACGCCTGCTGGTTTTTTAAGCCGCTGGTCGCGTCGCAAAGCCGAGGTGCGCGAAGGGCGCGTCTTGGAAGAGCCCGCACCGCCTCGCACCGTGCCGCAGCCCAGTGTCTCGCCTTCGGCGCGTGCAGCGGATGCCTTGCCACATGCTTTGCCCCTTGCTGCGGGCGAGCCATGCGAAGCGGTGGTGCCGGCCGAGGTGCCCAAGCCAGAGGCGCCTACTTTGGCGGATGTCGAGCAACTCACGCCAGAGTCCAGCTACGCCAATTTCGTCGCCCGTGACGTGGCGCCTGAGGTCAAAAACGCCGCCATGAAAAAACTGTTCAGCAATCCGCACTTCAATGTGATGGACCGCATGGACATTTACATCGACGACTACGGCATTCCCGATCCTTTGCCTGCCGAGATGTTGCGCCAAATGACCAGTGCCAAGTTCTTGAACTTGTTCGACGACGAGCCAGCCCCTGATTCCCAAGGCGACACGACACCGCAGCCACCGACCGAAGTCGTGGCACAGTCCGTGCCTGCCGAAAACCCTTCACTCACAGATAGCCCTACGCATGACCACGCTGATTTGCGACTGCAACCAGACGCAGCCCCTCGACCCGCAGGCACTGAGCCAAAGCCTCTCTGAAAACCTCACGCTGCACACGGCCTTGTGCCGTCGTGAGGCGGGTGCGTTTGTCAAAGCCGTGCAAGGCACCGACGACGTCGTGGTGGCCTGCACCCAAGAGCAACGCTTGTTTGGCGATTTGGCGGTGGAGGCGCAAGCCAAAACCTCGGTCATCAAATTTGTGAACATTCGCGAAACCGGTGGCTGGAGCAGCGATGCCAAAAATGCGGCCCCCAAAATGGCCGCACTGTTGGCTGCTGCGCATTTGCCCGAGCCTGAGCCCGTCACCACCGTCACCTTCAAAAGTGCAGGGCGCTTGCTCATCTTGGGCGACATCGACCAAGCCGAAAAAGCAGCGGCATTGTTGGCCGACACCTTGAACGTGACCCTCTTCACCCAAGGCGCGGGCGACGCCGGTGGTGCGCAAGAGCGCCGCTACCCCGTGTTGGGCGGCAAAGTGCTGCGCGTGGAGGGGTGGTTGGGCGCGTTCACCCTGACGTGGCAACGCAGCAACCCGATTGATTTGGATGTGTGCACCCGCTGCAACGCCTGTGTGGCCGCTTGCCCTGAACAGGCCATTGGCTTGGATTACCAAATCGACCTGAACAAATGCACCTCGCATCGCGACTGCGTGACCGCTTGCGGCCCCATTGGTGCGATTGATTTTCAGCGCGTGGCGCAAGAAGAAACCGCCGAGTTCGACTTGGTGCTCGACTTGCGCGCGCACAGCGCGTTCAACCGCCATGCTTTGCCGCAAGGTTATTTCCGCGAAGCCAGCGTGGCCAACCTCTTGCGCTTGCGCGAGCTGGTGGGTGAGTTTGAAAAGCCCAAGTTCTTTGCCTACAAACAAAAGCTGTGCGCGCACAGCCGCAACGAGCAAGTGGGTTGCAATGCCTGCATCGACATTTGTTCTGCGGAAGCGGTCAGCTCGGACAAGTCGCGTCAGCAAATCAAGGTCAACCCCAACCTGTGTGTGGGGTGTGGCGCCTGTACCACTGTCTGCCCTACGGGGGCGTTGACCTATGGTTACCCGCGCGCCAGCGAGCAGGGGCAAAAGCTCAAAACCCTGCTGAGCACCTACCAAAAAGCAGGCGGCAAAGACGCCGTGATCTTGTTGCACAGCCAAGAGGCGGGTCAAGCGGTGGTGCAAGAGCTGGGCCGTGCGGCACAGCTCAAGTTGGCTCAAGGCGTGCCCGCGCATGTCATTCCTGTGTCGGTCTGGCACACGGCCAGCTTAGGCTTGGACGTTTGGTTGTCGGCCTTGGCCTATGGCGCAGCCCAAGTGCTGGTGCTGGTCACTGCCGAGGAGGCGCCGCAATACCTCGACGGTTTGCAAGCGCAGATGGACCAAGCGCAAGCCTTGTTGGAGGGCTTGGGTTTTGCAAAAGCCGCCCAAGCACCCGTGCAACTCGTGCGGGCCAAACAAGCCCTCGAGTTGGATGCGGAGCTGCAACGCCTGACCACAGGCAAGTCGCGCTTGAGTGCTGCTATGCCTTTGGCCACCTTCGCGGTTGCGGCTGAAAAGCGCAGCACGCTGAATTTTGTGATCGACCACTTGCTCGAGCACGCGCCTGCTCTGAAAGCTGGCACGGCTCCCGAAGCCTTGGCCTTGCCTGCCGACGGTGCTTTGTTGGGCACGGTCGAGGTCAACAAAGACAGCTGCACTTTGTGCATGAGCTGCGTCAGCGCTTGTCCTGCCAATGCCTTGCAAGACAACCAGCAAGCACCTCAACTGCGCTTCTTTGAAAAGAACTGCGTGCAGTGCGGCTTGTGCGTCAGCACCTGCCCTGAGAAAGCGCTCAACTTGGTGCCGCGTTTGCTGTTGACGCCGCAGCGCAAAGAAGTGCGCGTGCTCAACGAAACCCAGCCGTATGGCTGTATCCGTTGCCGCAAACCCTTTGGCACGCTCAAAGGCGTGGAAGCCATGATTGGCAAATTGGCTGGCCATGCCATGTTCCAAGGGGCAGCGCTGGAACGCCTCAAAATGTGCGGCGACTGCCGCGTGATCGATATTTATTCTGCTGGCGACGAGCAAAAAATCCTCTAAATTATTTGTATGACCGCACCTCACCTGACCTCCGCTCTTGATGAAGAAACCGCACGCGCCGAGCTGTATGGTTTGATTGCCGAGCTGTTTTATGCCCCGCCACGTCCAGAGCTGTTGGCGCAGTTGCGCGTGGCGCCCACCGAAGCGCCCACAGCCGGTGGGTTTTTGGAAGAACCATGGCGTCAATTGGTCGGGGTGGCCCGCGAGATGGACGATCTGAGCATTCAGCGCGAGCACGATGCTTTGTTTGGTGGCGTGGGCAAGCCCGAGGTGTATGCGTACGCTTCGCACTTCTTGACCGGTTTCTTGAACGAAAAGCCATTGGCCCAGTTGCGTACCGATTTGGCGGCCTTGGGGCTCACGCGCGATGCCACCACCATGTCCGAAACCGAAGACCATGTGTCGTATGTTTTCGAAGTCATGCGCTTTTTGGTGGCGGGCGATGATGTGTCGGTGTCCAACCTCACGCAGCAAGCCAAGTTCTTCGGCCATCATGTGCAAACGTGGCTGCCCGCGTTTTGCGATGCTTTGCAAGCCAATCCGCGTGCGCGCTTTTATGGCGCATTGGCCGAGTTGGCACGTGCTTTTGTGAGCGTTGAGTCGCAAGGCTTTGACATGCTGACCTGAGTTGATTGAAAGCGTTTCGATTTTTCTTTTGAGAAGGGTTGAGGCGCTTTGGTGACAGTAAAGCGTTGTTTCGCCGAAGTACCCATACAGTTTGTTGGTGTTTTGGCGTAATTACGTATAGGACAAACCGGTTTCTTCGATACAGTATGCAAAGTTGTGCATACGCACGAACCCACGAGGAGCAAGACATGTCAAAAGAACAACCCAAAGATCAAGTCGCACCATCGCGCCGTGGTTTTTTCATGGGCGCAGCCGCCGCTGGTGCTGCCGTGGCCGCCGTGACCGCATTGCCAGGTGTGAATGCACCTGAAGCCGCAGTGAAAGCATTGCCCCCCGCACCTGAAAACGGGGGCGGTTACAGCTTGAGCGAGCACGTCAAACGCTATTACCAGACCGCACGCGTCTGATCAGGAGCACCTATGTTGTTAACCCGTAAATCTTCCGGTACTGCCAGCCCATCGGCTGCTGGTTCTACATTGGTCAACCGCCTGCAGCGCGGTTTGTCGCAAGCTTTGCCTACCTTGGACCGTCGTGGTTTTCTGCGCCGCTCTGGTTTGGGTATTGGCGTGGGCTTGGCTGCCACGCAACTGACGTTGGTCAAAAAAGCCCAAGCTTCTGGCTCGATGTCTGGCGAGAGCACCCACAAAATTGAAGTCAAACGCACGGTGTGTACCCATTGTTCTGTGGGTTGCGCAGTCGATGCGGTGGTTGAAAACGGCGTCTGGGTGCGCCAAGAAGCCGTGTTTGATTCCCCCATCAACCTTGGTGCGCATTGCGCCAAGGGTGCCGCCCTGCGTGAGCACGGCCATGGCGAATTCCGCCTGCGCTACCCGATGAAGCTGGTCAACGGCAAGTACGAGCGCATCAGCTGGGACACAGCTTTGGACGAAATCAGCGCCAAGTTGTTGGAGTTGCGCAAGACTTCAGGCCCAGACAGCGTGTACTGGATCGGTTCCTCCAAGCACAACAACGAACAAGCTTATTTGTTGCGCAAGTTCGTGAGCTATTTCGGCAGCAACAACTGCGACCACCAAGCCCGTATTTGCCACTCCACCACCGTGGCCGGTGTGGCGAACACGTGGGGTTATGGCGCGATGACCAACTCGTACAACGACATGCAAAACAGCAAGGTCGCGATGTACATCGGTTCGAACGCGGCAGAAGCCCATCCTGTGTCGATGATGCACATGCTGCACGCCAAAGAAAACGGCTGCAAGATGATCGTGGTGGACCCACGCTTCACACGCACTGCAGCCAAGGCTGACGAGTACGTGCGTATTCGCTCAGGCTCTGACATTGCCTTCTTGTTTGGTCTGTTGCACGTCATCTTCAAGAACGGCTGGGAAGACAAAAAGTACATCAACGACCGCGTGTTCGGCATGGACAAGGTCAAAGAAGAAGTCATGGCCAAGTGGACGCTCGACAAGGTCGAAGAAGTCTGCGGCGTGTCGCCTGAACAGGTGACCAAAGTGGCCACCATGCTGCATGAAAATAACCCCGGTACTGTGGTGTGGTGTATGGGGCAAACCCAGCACACCATTGGTAACGCCATCGTGCGTGCCTCGTGCATCTTGCAATTGGCTTTGGGCAACATCGGCAAGTCCGGTGGCGGCACCAACATTTTCCGCGGCCACGACAACGTGCAAGGCGCAACAGACGTGGGTCCTAACCCCGACTCGCTGCCTGGCTACTACGGCATCGTCGAAGGCGCATGGAAGCATTTCGCCAAAGCGTGGGGCGTGGAATTCGATTGGCTCAAAGGTCGTTTTGCATCGCCCGCGATGATGACCAAGCCCGGCATCACCGTGTCACGCTGGATCGACGGTGTGATGGAGAAGAACGAACTCATCGACCAAGACAGCAATCTCAAGGCGGTGTTCTATTGGGGCCATGCGCCCAACTCCCAGACCCGTGGTTTGGAGATGAAGCGCGCCATGGACAAGCTGGACTTGTTGGTGGTGGTCGACCCCTATCCTTCAGCCACTGCTGCCATGGCCGCGATGCCTGGCAAAGCCGAAGACCTCAACCCCAACCGTGCGGTCTACCTGTTGCCCGCGGCCACGCAGTTTGAAACCAGTGGTTCGGCGACGGCCTCGAACCGCTCGTTGCAATGGCGCGAGAAGGTGATTGAGCCTTTGTGGGAGAGCCGCACCGACCACATGATCATGTATCAGTTCGCTCAAAAGCTTGGCTTTGGCCCAGAACTGGTCAAAAACTACAAGCTGCAAAAAGTCAAAGGCATGGACGAACCCATGCCCGAAGACATCTTGCGCGAAATCAACAAGTCCGTTTGGACCATTGGTTACACCGGTCAAAGCCCAGAGCGCTTGAAAGCGCACATGCGCAACATGCATTTGTTTGACGTCAAGACCCTCAAGTCCAAAGGCGGTAAAGACAAAGAAACCGGTTACGACTTTGGTGGCGACTACTTCGGTCTGCCTTGGCCTTGCTTTGGTACCCCTGAACTCAAGCACCCAGGCTCCCCTAACCTGTACGACACCTCCAAGCACGTCATGGACGGCGGTGGTAACTTCCGCGCCAACTTTGGCGTGGAAAAAGACGGTAAAAACTTGTTGGCCGAAGATGGCTCGCATTCATTGGGCGCGGACATCACCACGGGCTACCCAGAGCTCGATCACGTGTTGCTCAAGAAGCTCGGCTGGTGGGACGAACTCACCGATGCCGAAAAAGCATTGGCCGAAGGCAAGAACTGGAAGACCGACAACTCGGGCGGCATGATGCGTGTGTTCATGCAAAACCATGGTTGCCATCCCTTCGGCAACGCCAAAGCGCGTGCCGTGGTGTGGAACTTCCCTGACCCCATCCCACAACACCGTGAGCCTTTGTATGGCACGCGTCCTGACTTGATGGAAAAGTACCCCACGCACGCTGACAAAAAAGCGTTCTGGCGTCTGCCCACTTTGTACAAGACCGTACAAGACAAAAACATCGCCGACAAGGTGCACGAGAAGTTCCCACTCATCCTCACTTCGGGCCGTTTGGTCGAGTACGAAGGTGGCGGCGAAGAGACCCGTTCCAACCCTTGGTTGGCCGAGTTGCAACAAGAAGCGTTTGTCGAGATCAACCCCAAAACAGCAGCCGATCGTGGCATTCGCAATGGCGAGCGCGTGTGGCTGTTGGGCGCGACAGGCGCACGTTTGAACGTGCAAGCTTTGGTGACAGAGCGTGTGGACACGGGGACCGTTTGGATGCCCTTCCACTTCTCAGGACGCTGGCAAGGCAAGGACATGCTGGAGCACTACCCCAAGGGTGCAGCGCCTATCGTGCGCGGTGAGGCTGTGAACACAGCCACGACTTATGGTTACGACAGCGTCACCATGATGCAAGAAACCAAAACCACCGTTTGCAACATCGAACGCGCCTAAGGAGAATTAAATGGCACGCATGAAATTTATCTGTGACGCAGAGCGTTGCATCGAATGCAACGGTTGCGTCACCGCTTGTAAAAATGAACACGAAGTCCCATGGGGCGTGAACCGCCGTCGTGTGGTGACGTTGAACGATGGCGTTCCCGGCGAGAAATCGATCTCTGTCGCGTGTATGCATTGCTCCGACGCACCTTGTATGGCCGTTTGCCCTGTGAACTGCTTTTACAAGACCGACGAAGGCGTGGTCCTGCACGACAAAGACATTTGCATTGGCTGTGGCTACTGCTCTTACGCTTGCCCGTTTGGCGCACCTCAGTTCCCCAGCCAAGGCACCTTCGGTGTGCGCGGCAAGATGGACAAGTGCACCTTCTGCGCGGGTGGCCCAGAAGCCAATGGCAGCGAAGCTGAGTTTGAGAAATACGGTCGCAACCGTTTGGCCGAAGGCAAGTTGCCTGCCTGCGCCGAAATGTGCTCGACCAAAGCTTTGCTCGCTGGCGACGGCGACATGGTGGCTGACATCTTCCGCAACCGCGTGGTCAAGCGCAACAAGGGTGCCGAAGTGTGGGGCTGGGGCACGGCCTACGGCTCGAAGCAAGCGGGCCAGGCACCTGCCAAAGTTGAAGGGGTGAAAAAATGATGACACGTCTATCACTCATGATCTTGAGCGTGGCCGCGCTCACCGCTTGCGGTGAGAAGGCGCAAACGCTGGGCACCAAAAACGACGCCACGGCCTACAGCGGTGCTCAAAATCACTTTGTAGACCCAGGCTGGACGGCCGGTGACAAAACCAGCTGGGAGCAACACTTGCGTGCTCGCGGCCAATACGGCATGAACGACCACAGTCGCGCACCGTAAACAAGGGGCACACCATGTACCGCTCTTTTCAATCGGTGTTGTGTGCAGTTCTGACAGCGTTTGCACTGTCGGCTGTCGCACAAGACAAAGCGCCTGCGGTGGCTCCGGCCATCCAGAGCGTCAACATTCAAGACGTCAAGCCTGACGCCAGCGATGCGCCTGGCTATGCCGAGCAAACCAATGGCGAGCGCAGCAAAGTTCAACCCGGCAACAACGCGCCCATGTGGCGTGGCGTGGGTGCCGGCGTGGAAGGCTACAGCAGCCTGCCCAAGTCCCAAGCGCCTGAAGCGGGCGTGCTGATTCAACCGTTTGTGCAGTATCCAGGCTCACGCCTCACCAACGGTGGTGAAGCGTGGCGTCAAGTGCGTAACAACTGGATCATTCCTTACGGCGGTTCGCTGCTGTTGATCGTCTTGGGTGCCATCGCTGTTTTCTACTGGCGCAAAGGCATGATGCGTTTGCACGGTGCGCCAACAGGCAAAGAAATCGAGCGCTTCACCCCGTTCGAACGCTCCGCCCACTGGACCAATGCGATTGCATTTGTGGTGCTGGCCTTGTCGGGCATCACCATGGCGTTTGGCAAGTTTTTCATCAAACCTGTCATCGGCGAATCTTTGTTTGGCTGGATCACGTATTTGCTCAAAAACGCGCACAACTTCGCGGGGCCTTTGTTTGCCGTGTCGTTGACTGTGGTGTTTTTCACTTTCCTTAAAGACAACTGGCCCAGCAAAGAAGACTTTGTCTGGATCATCAAAGCGGGCGGCATGTTCGGTGGCAAAGAAGTGCCTTCGCACCGCTTCAACGCGGGCGAGAAAGTGGTGTTCTGGGGAGGGGTGTTTGGCTTGGGCTTGGTGGTGGTGGCGTCTGGCTTCGTGCTCGACAAAATCGTGCCCGGCTTGATCTACGAACGCAGCACCATGCAAATCGCACACATGGTGCATGCCGTGGCCACGCTGCTGATGATCGCCATGTTCATGGGCCACATTTACATGGGCACCATCGGCATGGAAGGCGCTTACAAAGCCATGAAAACCGGTTACGTGGACGAGACGTGGGCCAAAGAGCACCACGAACTCTGGCACGATGACATCCAAGCTGGCAAGATTCCCGCGCACCGCTCGGAGCCCGTGACGGGCCCTGCGGTCCGCGCTTGAACACCGCCCCGATACAGGAACTGATATGACCAAAACACTCTTAGTCTTGATGTTGGCTGCGGCCAGCGCCACCGCGTTTGCCAAATTGCCCGCCTCAAGTGACGAAGCCAAGGCCAAAGCCGCTGAAGCGGCTGCCAAGACAGCACACGCAGGCAAGATGGACGGCTACTTGCTTTGCAAGTCGCAAGACAAAGTGGCGGCACACGTGCAAAAGACCAACAAAGCCAAAGCGGGCAAGCCTGCCACCACGGCACCTTGTGTGGATCCAGGTAAGTTTGTCTACACACCGCCTGAGGCTGCAGCGCCAGCGGCTACGGCTTCGGCACCCGCCGCAGCGGCGCCTGCCAAAGCAGCGGCACCTGCTGCTGCACCGGCTAAAAAATCGTAATCCACACAGCGTTGCTGTTCATTGGGCCGCGCCTGCCAAGGTGTCGGCCCTTTTTGTTGTAGCCTGTCGATCTATGCCCCTCGCTTCATCACCTGTGCCCTCTCTACCTCGCCTCACCCAAGCCCAAGCCGAACTGACCCGTCAGATTGACGTGGTCAACGAGCATGGCGTGCGTGAGCACACGTCCATCCCTGCCGAACGTGCGCTGACGGTGTATGTGGACAAACGCGAACTCGTCACGCTCATGACCTTGGGCGCACACCCCGAGTTGTTGGTGCTGGGCTATTTGCGCAACCAGCGTTTGGTGAGCGATGTGAACGAGGTCGACTCCATCACCGTCGATTGGGACGCTGGCGAAGACGGTGCCGGCGTGGCGGCGGTGAAAACCCACCAAGGCATTGCCGACATGGCTGCGCGCACTGAAAAGCGCGTGGTCACCACCGGCTGCGGGCAGGGCAGTGTGTTTGGGGACTTGATGGGCGAGATCGACCACTTGGTGCTGCCCGATGCACGCATCAGCCAAGCGCGTTTGTACGGGCTGCTCAACGCCATTCGCTTGCAAGAGAGCACCTACAAATCAGCCGGCTCGGTCCATGGCTGTGCGTTGTTCAGCGGCGAACGCATGCAAATTTTTGTTGAAGACGTGGGCCGTCACAACGCCATCGACACCATCGCCGGATGGATGTGGATGCATGGCGTGGTTGCCAATGCCGATTCGATTTTTTACACCACGGGCCGCTTGACCAGCGAGATGGTGATGAAGTCCGCCCAAATGGGGGTGGCGGTGGTGGTGTCGCGCAGCGGCATCACGCAAATGGGCTACGACGTGGCCACACGTTTGCAGCTGTGCACCATTGGCCGCGCCACCAACAAACACTTTTTGGGCTACACCGCACTCGAACGCTTGCAGTTGCAACCTGAGTTAGCGCAGGGCGGCGTGCACAAGGTGGGCGCATGAGCACGGGCATCACTTGGTGGACGCAAGCTTGGCGCACGCTGTGGCGCGATGCCCGCGCAGGCGAGCTGCGTTTGCTCCTGGTGGCGGTGGTGTTGGGTGTCGCGGCACTGAGTTCGGTCAGTTTTTTGGCAGACCGTTTGAACGGCGGTTTACAACGCGATGCGCGTCAGCTCTTGGGGGGCGATGTGGTGGTGGTCAGCGACCAAGCCACGCCCGCGCACATCGTGCAGCGTGCCAAAGCCGACGGTTTGCAGGGGGTGACCACTTTGAGCTTTCCCACCATGGCGCGTGGCCAGTCGCAAAGCGGTGCCGAGAGCAACAGCCGGTTGGTGGCGCTCAAGGCGGCAGAAGCGGGCTACCCGTTGCGTGGTGAACTGAAGGTGGCCAGCAGCTTGGCGCAGGCGCAGCTGGCCGTTGAAACAACCACACACATTCCTGTGAGTGGTGAGGTGTGGGTCGAGCCCGCAGGCTTGGATGCCTTGGGTCTCGATGTCGGCGACAGTGTGTTGCTGGGCAACAGCCGCTTGCTTATCAGCCGCGTGCTCGTGTATGAGCCAGATCGTGGCGCGGGCTTCATGAACTTTGCGCCGCGCGTGCTGATGAACAGCGCCGATTTAGAGGCGACGGCCTTGATTCAACCCGCCAGTCGCGTGACGTGGCGCTACGCTGTGGTCGGGTCAGATGCTGCTGCCAAAAGGTTTTTGACATGGGCGGATGCCGAGAGCAAGAAGCCTGAGGTGCGTGGTGTGCGTGTGGAGTCGCTCGAAGCAGGGCGCCCCGAGATGCGCCAAACTTTGGACCGTGCGGGTAAATTCTTGAACCTTGTTGCTTTGCTGGCCGCCTTGCTCAGTGCTGTGGCGGTGGCGCTCGCCGCCCGCGCATTTGCCGCTCGCCATTTGGACGACTGCGCCATGCTGCGCGTGTTGGGCTTGAGCCAGCGCCACATTGCGCTGTCATACACCGCAGAGTTTGTGTGGGTGGGCTCGTTCGCCAGCGTGTTGGGCTTGGCTTTGGGTTATGCCGTGCACTTGGTGTTTGTGGCCTTGCTCAAAGGCTTGGTCGAAACCGCGTTGCCAGCCCCCAGCGTGTGGCCGGTGGTCTACGGCTTGGGCACAGGTTTGACCTTGTTGCTCGCGTTTGGTTTGCCGCCCGTGTTGCAGTTGGCCAGTGTGCCCGCCTTGCGTGTGATGCGCCGTGATGTGGGCGAACTAAAAGCCACCACGCTCAGCGTGTGGGCCTTGGGGTTGACCGGCTTTGCCGTGCTGTTGATTGCCGTGAGCCGTGATTTGAAACTCGGCCTCATGGTGGTGGGCGGTTTTGCAGGCGCGGTGTTGTTGTTTGCGGTCATGGCGTGGTTGGCCGTCTCTGTGTTGCGCCGCAGCGTGGTGGAGGGCAGTGCGCCGCCTTGGCTGATGTTGGCCACGCGGCAAATCAGCGCGCGCCCTGTTTATGCGATGGTGCAGGTCAGCGCGCTGGCGGTGGGCTTGCTGGCCTTGGCGCTCTTGGTGCTCTTGCGGACCGACTTGATCAGCAGCTGGCGCAACGCCACGCCAGCAGATGCGCCGAATCGTTTTGTCATCAACATTCAACCTGATCAGTCGTCCTCGTTTTTGAAAACTTTGCACGATGCTGGCGTGAACAAGTTCGACTGGTATCCGATGATTCGCGCACGTTTGGTCGCGGTCAATGGCAACACGGTGACGCCTGACAGCTACACCGAAGAGCGCGCTCAGCGTTTGGTGGACCGCGAATTCAACGTCTCGTTCAGCGCGAACAACCCCGAGCACAACACCGTGGTGGCGGGCGCATGGCAAGCCGAAGAGGCGGAGGGTTTGAGCATCGAAGAGGGCATTGCCAAAACCTTGAAACTCAAACTGGGCGACAGTTTGCGCTTTGACATGGCCGGTGTGCTGCACGAAGCGCGCATCACCTCGGTGCGCCGCGTGGACTGGACGTCCATGCGCGCCAACTTCTTTGTGATGTACCCCGTCAGCCGCATGACCACAGGTGCGGGGTTTGATGTGCCCACCACGTACATCGCGGCCTTTCGTGCGCCGCAGCCTGCCAAGCCTTCGCCCACGTTTGACAACCAACTCCTGAGCCGCTTCCCCAATGTCACCAGCGTGGACATGGGGGCGACCCTGAACCAAGTGCAGGCGGTGTTGGGTCAAGTGGTCAGCGCGGTGGAGTTTTTGTTCTTGTTCACATTGGCGGCCGGGTTGGTGGTTTTGTTCGCAGCCGTCACCGCCACCCGCGAAGAGCGCGCGCGTGAATATGCGGTGTTGCGTGCGCTGGGTGCGTCCAACCAGTTGCTGGCTAAGGTGCAGCGCGCCGAGTTGGCGGGCGTGGGTGCTCTGGCGGGCGTGTTGGCCAGCTCGGTTGCGATGGCGATGGGGTGGGGCTTGGCGAAGTTCGCGTTTGAATTCAATTGGAACCCCAGTCCGTGGGTGCCCTTGATTGGCGCAGCGACGGGAGCCGCTCTGGCGCTGGCCGCTGGCTGGTGGGGCTTGCGCGATGTGTTGCGTCGCCCTGTGGTGCAGACCTTGCGCCAAGCCAGCCATTGATGTGCCGCAACGCGGCACCACACCCTTGATTGAGAATGACGAGATGCAAATCGAAGAAAAATCACCGTTTGATACCCCGTTTGAGTGGATCGGTGGCGAACCCCGCGTGAAGCTGTTGGTCGACCGCTTTTATGACCTGATGGATTTAGAGCCGGGCTATGCCGAGCTACGCGCCGCCCACGGCCCTGAGTTGGCCAACGCCCGTGAGCGCTTGTTCATGTTTTTGTGCGGTTGGTTGGGCGGACCCGACTACTACGTTGAAAAGCACGGCCACCCGCGTTTGCGCATGCGCCATATGCCTTTTTCGATTGGCATCAAAGAACGTGACCAATGGGTGGCGTGCATGGACCAAGCGATGAGCGAAACAGAGGTGCCCGAAGGTTTGCGCACACGTTTGAAAAACAGCTTTTTCCAAACCGCAGACTGGATGCGCAACAAAGGCGTGTGAGCCTGTCTCGCGCGCAAGCCACTTAAGCGTTGCTGGGCCCCAACAACACCACCAACGCGCCTGCGCCGCCATCTGAAGGCTTGGCCTGAACAAAGGCCAGCACCTCATTTTTCTGCACCAACCAGCGTTGCACTTTGCTTTTGAGCACGGGTTCTTTGCCGGGGGAGCCCAAGCCTTTGCCGTGCACCACGCGCACGCATCGCCAGCCCATGCGTTTGGCGTCACGCACAAATTGACCGAGGGCTTCACGCGCTTCGTCGCTGCGCAGCCCATGCAGGTCGAGTTGACCTTGCAAGCTCCATTCACCTTTGCGCAGTTTGCGGGTGATGTCGGTGCCGATGCCGGGGCGTCTGAAGCTCAGTTGGTCATCCACGTCGAGCAAGGTGCTGACGTCGAACTCGTCGCTCATGCTTTCTAGCAACGCGGCTTGGTCGTCCAAGTCTTGTTGCAAGGGACGCGGCTCGGGGCGCTTGGCGAGGTTGAGCACACGGGCTTTGACGGGGATGGGTTTCACGGCCCCTACGGCGCGGACAAACAAATGTCGCTCTGCCTCGGCTTTGCGTTCAGCTTCCTGCCGCGCGGCTTCTGCGATTTGCGCAGCCAACGCCGCATTGGCAACGGTTTGGCGAATAGCCGCGAGGTCTTGCAGCGATTTGGCTTTCACAGCAACCCTTCTTCGGCCATCGACAGGTATTTGCCTTGTGCCACGATGATGTGGTCGCGCACGGACACATCGATCAAAGCCAGTGCTTCTTGCAGCGTGCGGGTGAGTTTCATGTCGGCTTGCGAGGGTTTGACGGTGCCGCCGGGGTGGTTGTGCGCCAACACCACGCCGTCAGCACCCAAAGCGAGCGCCGTCTTGGCAACTTCTCGGGGATAGACCATGGTTTGCGACAGCGAGCCCCTGAACATGGGCTGGTACGACAGCAGGCGGTTGTGGGCGTCAAGGAACAAAACTGCAAAGACCTCGTGTTTGAGTTGCGCTAATTCAAGTTGCAAGTATTGTTTCACCGCATTGGGTGAATTCATCACCGTGGTTTCGGTTAATTCTTGGGTCAATGCCCGACGCGCCATTTCCAGTACCGCCACCAATTGCGCCCGTTTCGCCGTGCCGCCCATGCCTTTGCAGGTTTTCAGCTCGGAGGCGGTGGCATGAATCAAGCCAGCAAAGCCTTTGAAACGGTCCAACAACTCCTGGGCCATGGCAAACACGCTTTTGCCTTTGATGCCGGTCCGCAAAAACAAGGCCAATAACTCGGTGTCGGTGAGCGAGGCGGGCCCGTGGGTGAGCAGCTTTTCACGCGGGCGCATTTCTGGGGGGAGTTGCTGGATCGACATCGGTTCGGTCATGGCGTGGCTCATTCAAAAAGGGCTACGGGCGCTCGTGCAGGGGCTTAGGAGCGGCATGGCTGGAGCTTTCTACAATAGGCTCCAGTTCTAAGAGAGTCCCATGTCTGCATCCAACGACCACCCTACCATCGGCCCCGCTTCATTTTTAACGCTGCACTACCGGCTTTCGGGACCGCAAGGCGATGTCATCAACACCTTCAACGACAAACCGGCCACGCTGTCGCTGGGTTCGGGCGAGTTGTCGCCTGCGCTGGAGCAGCAGTTGCTGGGCTTGGCAGAAGGCACGCGCACCACGTTTGAGCTGCCCGCTGGCGCCGCTTTTGGCGAGCGCAATCCCGACATGCAACAGTGGGTCAGTAAGAGTCTGCTCAAAGAATTCGGTGACCCCGATGAGCAATACGCGGCGGGCGATGTGGTGCAGTTTCCTGCACCCAATGGCCAAGGCTCATTTGCAGGGGCCGTGCAACAAGTGACCGAAGATTCGGTGCTGTTTGACTTCAACCACCCGCTGGCCAACCAGCCCGTGACGTTTGAAGTGCACGTCATCGGCATTCTGTAATCGCCCGTGCGAGCCGCCGTTTTATGAACAGCACTTTTCAAGAAATCGTCCTTGCGGAGCCGCGTGGCTTTTGCGCGGGCGTCGACCGCGCCATTGAGATCGTGGAGCGTGCGTTGACCAAGTTCGGGGCGCCTGTGTATGTGCGCCATGAGATCGTGCACAACACCTACGTGGTGGACAACCTCAAGCAGCGCGGTGCCATCTTCATCGAAGACTTGGCCGATGTGCCGCCTGGTGCCACGCTGGTGTTCAGCGCGCATGGCGTGCCCAAATCGGTGGAAGCGGAGGCGCAGCGTCGTGGGTTCACGGTGTTCGATGCCACCTGCCCGTTGGTGACCAAGGTGCATGTCGAAGTGGCCAAGCTGCACAAAGAGGGCTTTGAGTTCATCATGATTGGCCACAAGGGGCACCCCGAAGTGGAAGGCACGATGGGCCAGTTGTTAGACGGTATTTATTTGGTGGAAGACGTGGCCGATGTGGCGCATGTGACGCCTAAGCAAACCGAGCGTTTGGCTGTGGTGACCCAGACCACTTTGAGTGTGGATGATGCCGCGCACATCACCGACGCGGTGATTGCCCGTTTTCCCAATATCCGTAAACCCAAGATGCAAGACATCTGCTACGCCACCCAAAACCGCCAAGACGCGGTGAAGGTGCTGAGTGCCGAGGTCGATTTGGTCATCGTGGTGGGCAGCCCCACCAGCTCCAACAGCAACCGCTTGCGCGATGTGGCCCAGCGCTACGGGGCAGAGAGCTACATGGTCGACAACGCCGAAGAACTCCAACCCGTTTGGTTTGAAGGCAAGTCGCGCGTGGGCCTGACCGCTGGTGCGTCGGCCCCAGACATCTTGGTGCAACAAGTCATTGCCCGCATGCGCGCCTTGGGTGCCGTGTCTGTCCGAACCTTGGATGGTGTTGAAGAAACCATCAAATTCCCGCTCCCCAAAGGATTGAAGTAAATGTTAGATATCACCCAGCTGCGCCGCGATTTGCCCAGCGTCATTGCCAAACTCGAAACACGCAAAACACCACAAGCGTTTTTGAATGTGGACGCGTATCAAGCCCTCGAAGCTGAGCGCAAAACCCTGCAAACACGCACGGAAGAGTTGCAGTCCAGCCGCAACACCTTGTCCAAGCAAATTGGCATGCTCAAGGCCAAAGGCGAAAGTGCTGACGCCGTGATGGCGCAGGTGGCCGACCTCAAAACCGAGCTCGACACCTCTGCCGTGCGTCTTGATGCCTTGCAAGCCGAGTTGCAAGCCCTGTTGTTGGCGGTGCCCAATTTGCCACACGACAGCGTGCCCGTCGGTGCGGACGAGCATGGCAACGTGGAGCTGCGCCGTTGGAGCCCTGTGGGGACCGAACCTGCCGCCTTGGGCTTCGCCCCCAAAGACCATGTCGACTTGGGCGAGCCCTTGGGTCTCGACTTTGAAATGGGCGTCAAGCTGACCGGCTCACGCTTCACGGTGATGAAAGGCCAAATTGCCCGCTTGCACCGTGCCTTGGCGCAGTTCATGTTGGACTTGCAAACCCAAGAGCACGGTTACACCGAGTGCTACACGCCTTACATCGTCAACGCCGATAGCCTCAAAGGCACAGGCCAGTTGCCCAAGTTTGAAGAAGATTTGTTTGCTGCCAAGAAAGGTGGACAAGACGGGGTCGCCAGCGGCGAAAACACCGAGCTGTATTTGATTCCCACCAGCGAAGTGCCGTTGACCAATTTCGTGCGTGACGTGATCGTGGCTGAGGCCGAGTTACCCATCAAGCTCACCGCGCACACGCCTTGCTTCCGCTCTGAAGCGGGCAGCGCCGGGCGTGATACCCGTGGCTTGATTCGTCAGCACCAGTTCGACAAAGTGGAGATGGTGCAAATCGTGCACCCCGACCACAGTTACCAAGCCTTGGAAGACATGACGGGCCACGCCGAAGCCGTGTTGAAAAAATTGGAATTGCCCTACCGCGTGATGGCGTTGTGCACGGGCGATATGGGTTTTGGCGCCACCAAGACCCATGACTTGGAAGTGTGGTTGCCTGCGCAAAACACCTACCGTGAAATCAGCTCAGTGTCGAACTGCGAAGCATTTCAAGCCCGCCGTTTGCAAGCGCGCTTCAAAAATGCGCAAGGTAAAAATGAGTTGGTTCACACCCTGAATGGCTCGGGTTTGGCCGTGGGCCGTACCTTGGTGGCGGTGTTGGAAAATCATCAGCAAGCAGATGGCAGCATTCGCATACCTGCCGTGCTGCGCCCCTACATGGGCGGGCTGGAAGTGTTGAGCGCCTGATAGAATATTGGCTTCGACAAAACGAACCGCATCAGGAGAGGTGGCAGAGTGGTCGAATGTACCTGACTCGAAATCAGGCGTAGGAGCGATCCTACCGAGGGTTCGAATCCCTCCCTCTCCGCCAATGAACAGCCCTAAGTGATTGATTTACTTAGGGCTTTTTTCATTTTTTTGTGTAGGCAACAGCAGTCCCAAGCTGGGACTGATGGACTCGAGGCACTGCGTTGCGGTCGCGCCGCTCACCACCGCAAGGCGGTAGCCCACGTAATAAAGCGACCAAATAGCCATACAACAAGCCGGCACGTTGGTGTGCCCCTCATGTGTCAAGGCCTCAATAATGGGGGCCAGCAAGGCCATGACTTGATCGCGGATGCGTTCTTCGTAGGCTGCCGACCACATCCAACCAAATGCGGCACTTTCGCGGCGTATTTTGATGTGTTTGATGTCTGACGCGTAGAGCGTCAAGAGGTAGCGGTGAACGAATGCGCTCACGTTCTCATCGGGTTTTCTTTGGAACTTCTTTGTAATTTTGTTGATTTGCTCATCGCTCAAGGCGATGCTGATTTCTGCCAGTAAATCAATCTTTGAAAGCCCGATTCGATAGGCTTGAACAGGACTGAAACCCGCGTGGGTAGCGATCTCCCGCATGCCCACTTCAGCGTAACCCTTTTGCTCAAAGAGTTGCCGAGCAGAAGAAACGAACTGACTTTGTCGATCCATCTAATTCAAACTTAATTTATAAATACGAATATATTATCAATAGAAGCAAGTTCTAATTTTAGTTGTTAACGCGTTTACAATTGAAAAAATTCTTGAAAATTCGTAAAAACTTTTGGTAATGACTTCTCTCTTGTGGCAATCCGATGACGCTGCGCGCTTGAAATGGCTTCGCGAGAACGCCAATATCACTGCAAATGAATTCGCTAAAACCCACGCAATCTCCTTAGCCCAACTCGCTCAGTTGGAAAACGAAGGAGACAGCACCTTTTACAGCCCAATCATCAAATATCAATTGGGTAAGAAACTGTTGAAGATGTTGGGTGAAAAAACTGCGTTAGAGACGCACTCCGGTTCATTGAATGAGCCATTCAACCAGAAAGATCAAGCCCTCGCTTCGTTGGAAAAAATTGCTGAAGCGTCAAACCGTGATTACAACCCACCCGCCTATAAAGCCTTTGAGGAATCTATACTTTTTTGCTGGAAAGAACACATCGTTTTTTCACGTCTCATATTGCTCGCAATGTGCTTGCTGATTGGCAACCACTTTTTAAAAGAGCAGCTGATCGCGTTTGGTGAAAAATATTTATTAAACGATGTTGCGGTTGTCGTGGAAGTAATCTCGAACAATGCGGATGAAAAATTTCCGAAAGCTGCCGAGCCAACAGTCAGTGCCCTATCAAGTGATGCCAATATTCAGTTGGCTTCTCCCCCGTTGGCGATGCCAAGCAAAGATTGCCGATGGACCGAAACGCCGGTGACATTGATGTCCCCATCGCCCAAAAAACCTACTGAGTACGTCTATTTGATGGCTATCAATGACTTGTCCACATGTGTCATCGGTCAAGACAAGCCAATGAGCACGCACATTCTCAAGGCAGGGGAAGGCCAGACCGTGAATGGTCTTGCACCTTTTCGAATTTACAGCGAGCGGCTGTCAGATTTGAAAATATTTTTCCAAGGACGCCGTGTCATCCTTCCCAACCAAGAAGTCAGCGATGTGCTGCTGGTTGAGTCAGCCGTTGAGTGATGAACATATGAAGGTCATCAAGCGTTATGTGTCGAACTTGGACAATGACCTTATTTTGGCGCTAATCAGCTTAGATTTAGACAAATATGTGGTTGAAATTTTTGGAGAAGAGTGCGTAGATTTTCAAAGTGAAGCCGAAGCAATTTGGCATACAGAATCGGCACTTAAGAATTTCTACGTGAGTAAATAATAATTAAATTATTTGCGTAAGTTATGAATCAACGTGTGGTGCTCAGTCAGTGTTGCTTTGTTGAATGTAGATGAAACGAACTTACTCTCAATAACTCACAGAAACTCTCTATATCTATTAAGGAATAATTTAATTATTTCAAAACGAAATCATGGATGATTAATGCTTCTATGATGTACAGCCATCTATGCTGCGCATCATTTTTTATTTATCCATTCTTATGCTCCAGCTGTCGGCGCAAGCCACAGCGCAAGAGTATCAAATTGATCGCGCATTTTATCATGATACTCAAAATGAGTTATTAATTGATGATGTTACCAGCATTCAATTCAAACCTTATTCAGGAACTTTACGTTTGGGGTATCAAGCGGGTGCTACATGGGTACGGCTGAAAATAAATTTTCCTAAGGGTAAGGTTAAGACAGCTAGTATCAATAATCCCCTGATTTTGAGGGTAGGCCCGCATTTTTTAGACCAAATTGATGTGTACCAGTTCGCAGAAGGTGCCTGGTCTCGCAGGACAGCAGGTGATTTATACAAAAAAATAGACCCAATATGCGCGGACGATACGCATTGTTTCACTTTGCAAGCTTTGCATTCCAGTGAATTTCTATATTTGAGAATTCAGACGGAAGGGTTGACCCAGATTCAAACAGAGGTCCAATTGGCTGATGAGTTGATGGATGCGATGTTGCATCGGATTAAAAACATCACCGCATCTTTGGCAATTGCGAATCTTTTGTTGGTGATTGCGCTTATCTTCGTTCTTTTGGCAAGGACGATGCTGACGTATACCTACTTGATGTGTCAGGCCGTTATTACCTTGTATATATTTATCAGTACAGGTGGCCTCGCGGAACAGTCCAGCACTTGGAGGCCAGAAACCTTGAACCTGTTGCTTCATTTGCTGTTTGTTCTCAGGGTTAGCATGATGGGCTTCATTGGATGGGGGTTTTTGTTCAGTTACGACCCAAGTCAAAGGTATAAAAAATATATGCTTGGGTTTATGCTTGTTTCAGTCATGAGCATATGTTTGATATTTTTGGGTGAAATCAATTTAGCATTAGAAATAGCGTTGATTCTCTTTATATTAAATCCCTTTATTCAAATATTAGGTATTTTTTCTGTTAAAAAAATGACGCGAAAGATTCGGGTTGTGTTGCTCGTGGTTTATGGGATATACATCTTCTTGGCTTATTTTGGTAGTATGGTTGCCATGGGTTGGATCAATCCATTGACCGAGGATGGTTTACTTCAACATATTTCAGATGTGCGTCTAAACGGTTTGCTGATTGCAGCTTTGACTTTTTGGGCAGTGATTACGGAGCAAGCGCAGCAGAAGCTGGATAAATTGCAAGAAATACAAGCGCTCGAGTTGCATGCGGCCCAAGCACAGGCCAATCAAGATTTGGTGAACGAGCGCAATGCATTGATTGACATGTTGACCCATGAATTAAAGACCCCGTTAAGTACGATTCGGTTTGCGCTCGCTACGCTGAAAAGTAAGTTCAACTCAGACGATGAGTCAATGGGGCGCGTATTGCGCATTGACAGCAGTGTGATACGGATGAATGCAATGATTGAACATGTGGCGCGATCAAACAAGATCGATCGCACGATACTGGATGTGTCGACCACAAAAATTCCAGCGGCTGAGCTGATGGAAGAATTAATCAGTGAGTTCTCTCATCCTGAGCGGTTTGATTTACAGATTGAAGAAAATGCCTATTTCAAGGCCGATCCTCAGATGCTGACATTGATCTTAGAGAATCTTCTGAGCAACGCCTATAAATACACTGCCGATCAAAAAATATCGATCACGATTGACCATCCTATGCCGCCTGAACTTCAGGTTGGAAAGTCGTCATCGCCAGTAATTCCAATTTCAACGTTCACCCGTTTTTTAATCAGCAATCGTGTTGCTGCAGACAGTGAGCCTGACGAATCACGATTATTTGAAAGATATTACAGGCATCCTAATTTTCAAAATCATGCGGGTATGGGAATCGGACTCAGTTTGGTTCATTCTGCCGCTGAGAAAATTGGAGCTGTCGTGCGTTACAAACATGAAAATGGCTGTGTGATCTTCGAAATTATCATTTCCAATGAAGGATGACGATGAATATATCGGCTTATGAATCTAATTCGCCTTTGGTGGTGGCGCTGGTTGAAGATGACCCATTGCTGCGCAATGAAATTGACGTCCACTTGCAAGCGCATGGTTTTGAGGTGCATGCCGTCAACAGCGCTTCGGCTTTGGATGATTTGATTGCACGCACAGCCTTTGATCTTTTCATCATTGATTTGAATCTGCCCGGCGAAGATGGCTTGAGCTTATGCCGCCGCTTGCGTCGCTCATTGCCAAGTGCAGGCATTGTCATCATGACGGCAAGGGTGGCGTTGATTGATCGTATTGCGGGGTACAAACAGGGAGGTGCGGACATTTACTTGGTTAAGCCTGTCGCCCCAGATGAGTTGGTGTTGATTCTGTTGAGCTTAGGCCGGCGTTTGAAACAAGTTAAAACTGGCGAAGAGTGGTCTTTGAGTTTGCGCGACAGAACGCTTGTCAGTCCCCATTCGGATCAAAAATTACGTCTCACAAGCCGAGAAAAAACGTTGTTGGTGGCGTTGGCTCAGGCCAAAGAAAACACCCTGGAGTCCGCCGCTTTGTGTGACTTATTCGGTGATGACGAGGACGACGTGGCTGGTATGAGCAAACATGCGCTGGAAGAGTTGGTTGCTCGGTTGCGTAAAAAGCTCAAAACAGCACAGCCAGAGGACGCTGAAGCTGCCATTAAGTCTGTTTGGGGCGTGGGTTATCAATTGTGCTTGCAAATTAAATTTATCTTTTAAACTTATTTATATTGATGTTTATATATTTAATTGAATATATTATCAATTGAGTTTTTGAAAATATTTTATAAATTCCTTTGATTCCGAGAGTTATTGAGAGTATTCGCGGGTAATTAAGCGCGAATGAGGGAGGGTAATTCGTAACCTTCACCGGCAAATACACACGCCGACCATGAAATACGAATTCTCTCGATCCCTTGACCTGACTTGCCCGGCCGGAGCGTGCTTCTGATGCCGACACTCGCAAAGTCGGCGGCGGGGGTGCTGTCCTCCCATGAACTGACGCCTCGTTGGATCTTGGCGATCGCCTTGTTTTATGTGGCGTCATCCGATGGGACGCTAAGTGACGCCCAAAGGCGCCTACTTGTCAATGTTCTCGATGGTGATGAGCCCGCCCTTGATGTTGCCGCCACGTATGTTCAAAGCATCGCCATTGAACAGTTTTTGCAAGCTGCCCCCAGCGTCTTGAGTACGCAAGAAAAACTATGCGTCTTGGTCAATGTGTGCGATGTATTGGTGGCCCACAGCCCATCTGATACGGAGAGGCTGGCCTTGTTTGACCGCATGCTCAAAGCGTTTGGGTTGAGTACCGAGGCCTTTGCGCCTTATTACAAAACGATTGTTCTGAAAAATAGCCAAGCTGTTTTGGGCGCTTACGACAGTCAAGCTTCGAGCTCTGAGCAATTAACGGCCCATGTGGCTTTGGCGACGTCGCTTTTGTACACGATGGCCGCCAGCGGTTCGCTGGCGCCAGAGAATATGGGGCAACTTCAGACGCTCATCGGTCGGTTTGATGGGTTGCAGGCCATTGCTTTGGCCTACATTCGCCGCGTCAAATTTAACCAATTCTTGCCACAGGCAAGCGCACAGCTGTCGGGGCCACAAAAGTTATACATCTTGGTTCACGCGTGCGACGCGCTGCTGTCAGACGGCCGCATCGAAGACCTTGAGCGCCAGATGTTCCAAGCCATGTTGACGGCATTTGGTTACAGCGAAAGGTCATTTCGCCCTTACTTTCACACCTTAGAAGTTAAGAACGACAAACCCGATGACGTCACTGCGGTTACGCAGGGCGTTAAAAAAGCTCGGACTTTTGAGACACGTTCCATTCGTGTCGGCGACAAAACCAAATCGCTTTTGGGGTCTGACGCGACGGTTGCCAACCCAAACGCTTTAGGGGCGGCGTCGCTCGAATCTGAAGTCCCAACAGTGCTCAGTCGCACCGTACAAGACAACATTCAAGAAGTTCACGGTAAGTCTGGGGCCGATGGCAAACGGGCCTTCATCAACCCCAACGCCAACTTGGATGCGAATATTCAAAAAATCGGCGCCGATAAGACGGTATTGAACCGTCAAACGCTACATGACCAAGGCCTGACCATCAACCGTCAAACCATGGCGGCAGATGCTTCCGCCGCCAACCGGCAAGCGTTGGCAGCGGGAGAATTCATCACAAATCAACAAGTTCTTCCTGCAGACGGCATGCTGGGCGATAACCGTCAAGCGGTGGGGGTGGATCGCTTTGATGACCAACGGGTACTCATCACAGACGAAGAGCGTTTGAAGGATTTGGATTTCATCATTGATAACTTGCAACGCAAGATTGATCAATTCGAACGCAAAAACAAAACGGTGTTGCGAGAGGCCACACAAGCCAAATTGGCCCATCCGCCCGACCCTTCGGACGATATCGCTCAGATCAGCACGCCCCATCACCCCAAGGCGTTGGCCACCACGCACCTTCAAGTTGAAAAAGCGCCTGAACGCATTCTCGATTTGCATGACGAGGCGCGTGATTGGAACGTCATTTGGATCAGTTCAACCGTCGCCATCATTTGCTTCACTTGTGCGATGTCTGTGCGCATTGTTCTGGGCTAATCGGATGACCTCACTCAACACACGATCATGTCTGCCATGTACCGCTTGCTGTGAAGGTTGGTTAGATGTTCAAGGACCTGTGGCCCATGCGAAGTTAGGCGTGCCTTGCCAACACTGCACGAGCGAGGGTTGCAACATTTATGCATCGAGGCCCACGCAACCGTGTCGAGATTTTGCTTGCGCTTGGCGTCAGCCACATACGCCGTTGCCTGACGAGATGCGTCCCGACATCTGTGGTGCCATTGTGATGTTTGACCATTTGACGTGGTTGGGTGACGGCGTCATCCTTGCTGTGGCAACAGGAGCTCAAATGCCACATGCCACCTTTCAATGGCTGCAGGGCTTGGCAGCGATTTTGCAAAAAAATTTGGTGACTGTGGAGTTTGGACAAGAAGACAATATTTATACCGGCGACTATCAGCTGCGCATGACAGGACCCGAGGCATTTAAGCGCGACATGGTGCAGCATTTCACGCGCATCAATGCCAAGCGATGGTTGCAGCGCAGGAAGAGTTTTTTCATGCAGGACTTGAGCAACGTGGGATGGGTGTCCATGATCGCGTAGCTTGCTTAGGGTGAGCTCGCGCGTGGCAAATCCAACGTTACGCATGCCCCGCCACTGGCCGAGTTGGCGATCGTGAGCGTGCCGCCATGCTTCTCTGCAATGGCGCGTGAGATGGCCAATCCAACCCCAAGACCGTCGGCTTTGGAGGTCACAAACGGTGTCCCCACGCGGTCCAGCAATTCAGGTGCAATACCGGGACCGGTGTCGCTGAATCGCAAAATGCAGCGGTCTTGTGTGGTTGTCAGACGCACCGTCACAAATCGTGTCGTGCTGTGTTGCATCGCTTCAATGGCATTGCGCAACACGTTGACCATAATTTGCGACAACTCAACGCGATCACCCCAGACCAAGGCGTTTGGGGCGTCTAGATCGAGCTGAAACTGCACATCGTTTGCTCGAGCCCGAATGCGCATCAGATCCGTTATATTGCGTGTCAAGCGTTGAAGATCCACCAATTTCTGGTGCGTTTGGTTGGGTTTGATGAAATTTCGTATGCGTTCAATCAAAGCGACCGCACGGTTCGAACTGTTTTGAATCTCTTCTAAGCTGTGCGCTAACTCCGCTGCATTGAAATGTTGGGTCGTTAAAGCCGTTTTGGCGTTTTGCGCGTCCATCAGGATTGCCGTTAACGGTTGGCTAAGTTCATGCGCAAACGAGGCCGACATGGTGCCGAGTGCGCGTTGTCGGTCGAGGTGTGCGATTTGCGCCCCCAAGCGTTGCGCCTCCTCTTGTCTGGCGCGCAAGATGGCTGCTTGGGCGCTTTGCTGTGAGGCGCGTTCTAAAAACGTGCCGACAAAAGCAAAATTGCCAAGCACTGAGGTCAGTATGCCCATAAAGACGGTCAGGACGCTGTCAAAGCCTGAGACCGTCGCGCCCGCAGGTGCGAAGCCTAAGGTGACGCGCAAAAAGCGAAGACCGATGATGCAAGCGGCAATGAAGTACACCGCAGCCAGCCAATTGGCGCTGCGTATGTGCTGGGTTCGGGCAATCTGAAACGAGAGTCGGTGGATGTAGGCAAAAAGCCCCACCAAGACGAATATGGACCAGAGAAATCTCATCATGTGGTTTTCTGCCACGAGGTTCCAATATTCAAACACGAGGATGGCGACCAAAAGCCCGGCCAACACGGTGCCCAATCGCCAAGGGCGTTGGAGTTGCATGCGCAATGCCAAGATGGGCAAGATGTTGGCGATCCACAGCAAATAGTTAGCAACGGAATGGGTCAACCAATCGGGGCCGCTGCCGCGAATGGCAAAAAAGAAGCACGACAGACTAAAAATTAGCCCGCCGCTGCACCACAAGGCGGCCGCTGTAGAGCGCTGACTCGACAGCACCATCCACGCGGTGGCGGGGAGTAATACATAGAGAAATCCAGTGACTAAATAAACGGTTTGTATGTCGTAGTAGGTCATGCCGTCTTGTCGTGTCAGAGAGTCATATTGAAAGTATCAATTTAGCAGAATGGATGAATCGCACTTGGCGTCTTCGCGCCCCAAATTCAAATGTGTTCGCCATCCGACGCTACCCATTATTGGATACAAAAATATAGTGAAAACCCTATAAATGACGGTTTATGACCCGAAATGGATGGTTGATGTATACAATTTTTAATATGCACAACCATGTATCTCTTGCTGCTGCGTCGTTTGAGGGTCAGGACGAGGGCGGTTCACAAACTGTCAAAGTTCAACTTAAATTGCGAGAAATGATTTTCGCCGGTGAGTTGGAAGCCGGTGCGCGCATCACCGAATTGTCCATGGTCGAGCGGCTGGGTGTGTCGCGCACGCCCATTCGCGCGGCCTTGATTCGTTTGGAACAAGAAGGCCTGCTGCAGCAGTTGTCGAGCGGTGGTTTTGGCGTTCGCACTTTTTTGGAAAGCGATGTGGCGGATGCCATTGAGTTGCGGGGGACCGTGGAGGGCTTGGCGGTGCGTTTGGCTGCGGAGCGTGGCGTTTCACAGGCGCTGCTGACCCAAGCCGCGCAATGCTTGGACGACATCGATGGGCTGCTGCAAGCGCTCACGCTCGATGACGAGGCTTTCTCAAGTTATGTCCGTCTGAACGCCCAATTTCATGGTTTGCTGGGCCAACTTTCTGGCTCGCCGATGCTGCAGCGCGAGCTGGCGCGCGTGGGCAGTTTGCCTTTTGCGTCCCCCTCGGGCTTTGTGGTGGTGCAGGCCAACACGCCCCAAGCCCGTGACATGTTGGTGGTTGCGCAAGACCAGCACCGCCAAGTGCTCGATGCGGTGATGCGCCGCGAAGGTGCTCGAGCCGAAGCCATCATGCGTGAGCACTCGCGGTTGGCGCAGCGCAATTTACGTGAGGCGGTGCACCGACCTGATTTGAAGAGCAACGCCATCATGGGCATGCGTTTGATTCGCCCCAATTGAGTTTCAGATTTTTCGATTCATTCAAAGGAGACAGTTCATGCAAAAACGTTTTTTCCTCAGCGCCATCGCGCTTGGTCTGTTGGCTGCTCATGCAGGCTCGGCCTTGGCCCAAGACAAATTCAAGATCGGTTTGATCTTGCCCATGACCGGCCCTTTTGCCTCGACGGGTAAACAAATTGAAGCTGCAGCCCGCCTGTACATGACACAAAACGGCGACACCGTCGGCGGCAAAAAAGTCGAGTTGATCGTCAAAGACGACACCAGCGCCCCTGATGTGACCAAGCGCATCGCCCAAGAGTTGGTGGTGAACGACAAGGTCAACGTGTTGGCCGGTTTTGGTTTGACGCCGCTGGCTTTGGCCACTGCGCCTTTAGCCACGCAATCTAAAACGCCGATGGTGGTGATGGCCGCGGCCACCTCCAGCATCACGCAAGCCTCGCCTTATGTGGTGCGCACCAGCTTCACGCTGCCCCAAGCCGCGGTGGCCATGGCCGATTGGGCGCCTAACAACGGCATCAAGAAAGTGGTGACCTTGGTGTCCGACTACGGCCCTGGCATTGATGCTGAAAAGTTTTTCAAAGACCGAATGCTCTTCAACGGCGGCCAAGTGTTGGACACCCTGCGCGTGCCCATGCGCAACCCCGACTTCGCCCCGTTCTTGCAAAAAGTGCGTGACCTGAAGCCCGACGCTTTGTTCGTCTTCGTTCCCTCGGGCGCAGGTGCGGCGTTGATGAAGCAGTTTGCCGAGCGCGGCATGGACAAAGCCGGTATCAAGTTGATCGGCACGGGCGACATCACTGATGACGATATTTTGAACAGCATGGGCGATGTGGCCAATGGCGTGGTCACCTCGCACCACTACTCGGCCTCGCACAACTCCCCCCTCAACAAGAAGTTTGTGGCCGCGTTTGAGAAAGCCAACGCAGGCTTGCGCCCCAACTTCATGGCGGTGGGCGGCTACGACGGCATGCGCGTGATTTACGAAGCGGCTAAGACCACTAAGGGTGGCAATGGCGAGGCTTTGCTCAACGCCATGAAAGGCCAGTTGTTTGAAAGCCCACGCGGCCCGATGTTCATCGATGCCCAAACGCGTGATGTGGTGCACAACATCTACATCCGCAAGGTGGAGAAGGTGGGTGGTCAGCTCTTTAACCAAGAGTTCAGCACCTTGGCAGACGTCAAAGATCCAGGCAAGAACAAATAATGCTCACTTTGTTGTTTGACGGCGTCGCGTACGGCATGCTGCTGTTTATTCTGGCAGTGGGCTTGTGCGTGACCATGGGGTTGATGAACTTCATCAACCTCGCGCATGGCGCATTTGCCATGCTGGGGGGCTACGTCACCGTGGCGCTGATGCAGCGTCACGGCGTGCCGTTTTTGGTGTGTTTACCGTTGGCCTTTTTGGCTTCGGCAGCCGTCGGTGTGGTGCTGGAGCGCACGCTGTACAGGCCCATGTACAAAAAGCCGCACTTGGACCAAGTGTTGTTTTCAATTGGCTTGGCCTTCATGGCTGTGGCCTCGGCGGACTATCTGATGGGCTCGCAGCAGCAAATCATGCAGCTGCCCGATTGGCTGCGTGGGCGTACCGAGTTGTTTGCCGACACGCCGTTTGTGTTGGGCATGGGCCACTACCGCTTGTTCATCATCGCGGTGTGCGCAGCGTTGACCGTGGGCTTGCAGTATGTGTTGTCGGCCACGCGTTTTGGCAGCCGTTTGCGCGCCAGCGTGGACGACCCGCGTGCCGCGTCGGGCTTAGGGATTAACGTGAACGTGGTGTTTGCCGCGACGTTTGCTGTGGGTTCTGGCTTGGCAGGTTTGGGCGGCGCATTGGGCGCTGAGGTGCTGGGCTTGGATCCGACCTTTCCTTTGAAATTCATGGTGTACTTTTTGATCGTGGTGGCCGTGGGCGGCACCACCTCCATCACGGGGCCTTTGCTCGCCGCTTTGCTGCTGGGCATTGCCGATGTGGCTGGCAAGTACTACATCCCTAAATTGGGCGCATTCATTGTGTACGCCCTGATGATTGCGATTTTGATTTGGCGTCCGCAAGGCCTCTTCGTTCGCCAAGGAGGCAAGTCATGAACGCACACACTTCCTTGTTGCGTGCAGCCCGTTGGCAGCCTTTGGAGCTGGTGTTTTGGGTGCTGGCGTTTGCTTCGCCTTGGGTATTGGCGCCGCACGCGCTCATCATCAACGAGATCGCCATCGTGGCTTTGTTCGCGGTGTCGCTGGACTTGGTGCTGGGTTACACCGGCATCGTGTCTTTGGGGCATGCTGCGTTTTTGGGGTTTGGTGCGTATTCGGCCGCTCTGTTTGCCAAGCACATCCATCCCGACCCTGTGTTGGGCTTGATGGTGGGCATGGGCGCAGCCACTTTGCTGGGCGCGTTGTGTTCACTGACCATCATGCGTGGCAGCGATTTGACGCGCTTGATGGTGACCTTGGGCACCGCGCTCATCTTGCTGGAGTTGGCCAACAAGTTCAGCGACTTGACAGGCGGCGCCGATGGTTTGCAGGGCGTCATCATGGGGCCGTTGCTCGGGCAGTTTGAGTTTGACCTGATGGGCCAGACTTCGGCGTGGTACTCCTTGGTGGTGCTCTTGGTGTTGTTTGTGCTGGCGCGTCGCTTGGTGCATGCGCCTTTGGGTGCGACGCTCAAGGCCGTGCGCGACAACCGCTTACGTGCGATGGCCATTGGCATTCCTGTGACAGCCCGTTTGGCCGTGGTTTACACCGTGGCGGCAGGCATCGCGGGTGCTGCTGGCGCCTTGATGGCGCAGACCACAGGCTTTGCATCACTCGATGTCTTTGCCATGGATCGATCCGCCGATGTGATGCTGATGCTCGCCATTGGTGGTGTGGGTTGGTTGTATGGCGGCATCGCGGGTGCGGTGGCGTTCAAGCTGATGTACGACGTGATTGCCAGCATCACCCCACAATATTGGACGTTTTGGATGGGACTGTTTTTGGTGGTGCTGGTCTTGGTCGGGCGCGAGCGCCTGATTCGCCCTTGGACTTGGTTTTCTGCGGCAGCCCGCAAAGAGGGGGCGTCATGAGCGCTGCACCCCATATGAATCAATCCGGCCAAGGCTACGCCTTGCAAACGCAAGGCTTGGTGAAACGCTTTGGTGGCATCACTGCCACCGACCACGTCAACCTCAACATTGCACACGGTGCGCGTCACGCACTGATTGGCCCCAACGGCGCCGGTAAAACCACGCTCATCAACTTGATGACGGGCGTGTTGCCCGCGACCGAAGGCCGCATTGTGTTGCAGGGCGAAGACATTTCTGGCTTGGCCCCGCACCAACGTGTGCGTCGCGGCATGGTGCGCACGTTTCAAATCAACCAGTTGTTCAACTCGCTGACGCCGTTGGAAACCTTGGCCATGGTGGTCACGCAGCACCGCGGCGAGGGCGCCCGTTGGTGGCAACCGCTGGGGCACAGCGTGGCCATCACCGAGCGGGCTGAAGCATTGCTGGAACAGTTTCACCTCACCGACGTGATGCAACAGCGCACCGAGCATCTGGCCTATGGCAAGCGCCGGTTGCTCGAAATGGCGATTGCCTTGGCCTGCGAGCCACGCGTGTTGTTGTTGGACGAGCCTGTGGCGGGCGTGCCTGCGGGTGAGCGCGATGAGTTGCTGCAAACCGTGGCGGCCTTGCCCAGCGATGTGTCCATCGTGCTGATTGAGCACGACATGGACTTGGTGTTCAACTTTGCCGACCGCATCACCGTGTTGGTCAACGGTGCGGTGTTGACCGAGGGCACGCCGCAAGAGATTGCGCATGACCCGCAAGTCAAAGCCGTGTATTTGGGGACCAGCCATGACTAAAGCCACAGAACTTTTGCGCATCGACGGCTTGAGCGCAGGCTATGGCGAAGCCGTGGTGCTGCACGACATTTCGCTCCGTGTGAACGAAGGCGAAACCTTGGCTTTGCTGGGCCGCAACGGCACCGGTAAAACTACGCTGATGGACACCTTGGTGGGCGTGACCACGAAGCACGGTGGCAGCATCCATTTGGCAGGCGTGCCCTTGCAGCGCATGGCGCCACACGAGCGTGCCGCAGCGGGCATTGGCTGGGTGCCACAAGAGCGCAACATTTTCAAGTCGCTCACCGTGCATGAAAACCTCACGGCCGTGGCTCGGGATGCGCGCGATACCAAGCACCGCGCTTGGACACCTGAGCGTGTGTACGAGTTGTTCCCCCGTTTGGCTGAACGTCAAGACAACTTGGGCACCCAACTCTCAGGCGGCGAGCAGCAAATGCTGGCTGTGGGACGCGCCTTGGTGCTGAACCCCCGCTTGTTGCTGTTGGACGAGCCTTTGGAGGGGTTGGCGCCCATCATCGTGGAGGAGTTGTTGCGCGCGATTGCACGCATCACCCGCGAAGAGGGCTTGAGCGCCATCATCGTTGAACAGCATCCGCAAGCGATTTTGAAAATCAGCCATCAAGCGGTGGTGCTTGACCACGGCACGGTGGCGCACAGCGGCAGCGCACAAGCGTTGTTGGATCAGCCTGAGCTGTTGGACCGCCTGTTGGGTGTGGCCCGTGTCGATTGAACATCGAGAAAGAGAGCACGTATGTTTTTGAAAAACACTTGGTATGTCGCCGCCACGTCGGCGGAGGTGCAAATCAAACCCTTGGGTCGCACGGTGTGCGGTGAGTCCATGGTGTTCTACCGTGGCGAGGGCGGCAAGGTGTCGGCACTCGAAGACTTTTGTCCGCACCGAGGTGCGCCCTTGTCCTTGGGCAAGGTGTGCAACGGCAAGTTGGTGTGTGGCTACCACGGCTTAGAAATGGGTTGCGACGGCAAAACGGTCGCCATGCCTGGTCAACGTGTGCGCGGCTTTCCGGCCATTCGCAGCTTTGCTGTGGTGGAGCGTTATGGCTTCGTTTGGGTGTGGCCGGGCGACGTCGCCTTGGCCGATGAGGCCAAGATGCCCGTGTTTGAGTTCTTCGATAACCCTGCATGGTCGTATGGCGGTGGGCTGTATCACATTCAGTGCAACTACCAACTGATGATCGACAACCTGATGGACTTGACGCACGAAACCTATGTGCACGCCACCAGCATTGGGCAGAAGGAAATTGACGAAGTGCCTTGCACCACCAAGGTGGAGGGCGACCACGTCATCACCAGCCGTTTCATGGAGAACATTTCTGCGCCACCGTTTTGGCAAATGGCACTGCGCAGCAACAACTTGGCCGATGACGTGCCCGTGGACCGCTGGCAAATTTGCCACTTCACGCCACCCAGCCATGTGATGATTGAAGTGGGCGTGGCCCATGCGGGCAAAGGTGGTTACAACGCGCCACAAGAGCACAAAGCGTCGAGCGTGGTGGTTGACTTCATCACGCCAGAAACTGAAACGTCGATTCTTTATTTCTGGGGCATGGCGCGCCAATTTCAACCTGAAAACGCTGAATTGACGGCCAAGATTCGTGAAGGCCAGGGCAAGATTTTTTCGGAAGATCTAGAGATGCTCGAGTCGCAGCAACGCAACTTGAGCAAGTACCCTGAGCGCAATTTGCTGATGCTCAACATTGATGCAGGTGGCGTGCAATCGCGCCGCGTGATTGACCGCCTTTTGGCCCAAGAAAACAACGGAGCAACCGCATGAGCGACAACTTAAATGGCGGCATCGACACGCCCGTGGGCAGCGATGGCGTGTTCATCCTTGAACTGGTGAAGTCAGGCCAACGCCTGCAAGTGGGCGCCGATCAAACGGCCTTGCAAGTGCTGGAGGCTGCAGGACTGGATGTGCCCATGTCGTGCGGCCAAGGCATTTGCGGCACATGCTTGACGCCTGTGGTGGGCGGTGTGCCGGATCACCGCGACATGTACTTGAGCGGCGAAGAGCAAGATGCCAACGATCAGTTCACACCCTGCTGCTCGCGCAGCAAAACGGCGGTACTGAGGCTCGATCTCTGACCTAACGGGGTGTCGTCTGGGGGCTTGGGTTTCTTCGGTAAAAATAGCCCGATGAATCTCCCCTCACGTTTCGTCAACACGGCCTTGTTGTCCCATGTGTTCAAGTGGACGGCCTTGGCGATCGTGGTGGCGGTGTTGGCAGGCTCCGCGTCTGCCTTTTTCTTGTTTGCGCTGGACTGGGCCACCCGCACCCGCGAGGCCAACCGCTGGCTGCTGTGGGGCTTGCCATTTGCAGGCTTTGCGGTGGGTTGGGTGTATCTGACGTTGGGCCGTCGGGTCGAGGCGGGCAACAACCTGTTGATCGACGAGATCCACGACCCTCAAAGCGTGGTGCCCTTGCGCATGGCACCTTTGGTGCTGGCGGGGACAGTGATCTCGCATCTGTTTGGCGCCTCGATCGGGCGCGAAGGTACAGCCGTGCAAATGGGCGGCGCCTTGGCAGACCAGCTCACGCACTTTTTCAAACTCAAACACGAAGACCGTCGCATGGTGTTGATGGCCGGTATCAGCGCCGGCTTTGCTTCGGTGTTTGGCACCCCGCTGGCAGGCGCTGTGTTTGCCTTGGAAGTTTTGGCAACAGGGCGCATGCGTTACGAAGCTTTGTTGTCCTGCGTCATCGCCGCGGTGGTGGCCGATCAAGTGGGCTTGTGGTGGGGCGTGCAACACACGGCGTATGCCGTGGGACAGGTGCCTCACATCACCGCATGGCTGTTGCTGGCCATGGCCATGGCTGGCGTCGTGTTTGGTTTGACAGCTCGCACCTTTGCCGTGAGCACGCATGCGCTCGGTGCTTGGATGAAGCAGCGCATCGCCTACGCGCCCTTGCGTCCACTTTTGGGCGGCGTGGTGGTGGCAGGCTTGGTGCTGATATTTCACGCAGATCGGTACATCGGATTGGGCATTCCTGTGATCGTGGAGGCGTTCACCCAACCGCTGCCTGCGACAGACTTTGCGGGCAAGATGGTGTTCACCATCGCCTCGTTGGGTGCAGGCTTCAAAGGCGGCGAGGTCACGCCCTTGTTCTACATCGGGGCCACCTTGGGCAATGCATTGGCGCCTGTGCTGCATGTGCCATTTGCACTGCTGGCTGCGGTGGGGTTTGTGGCGGTATTTGCGGGCGCCGCCAACACGCCACTGGCATCGACTTTCATGGCCATGGAATTGTTCGGGGCTGACGTGGGCGTTTTTGCGGCGCTTGCGTGCACGACCAGTTACTGGTGTTCGGGTCATACGGGTATCTACCGAGCACAGCACAAAGGCCATGTGAAACCGTCTAAAAGCTAGGGTTTACGCCAGTCTCTGACGTGACTGGCGCGTATTTCTACGTATCAGCACCTCGGACTTGGATTGTCTAAGACGCTCAAAATAGCGCCTGTATTTTTTCCCGAATCCATTCCATATTTATCTGAGGAGACACCATGATTCGTACCCTTAAATTGACAGCCATTGCGTCGTTGATGTTTGCTGCTGGCTTGGCCACGGCTGCCGACACCATCAAAATCGGCGTGACCGGTCCTTACACCGGCGGTTCATCGTCCATGGGCGTGAGCATGCGCGATGGCGTGCGCTTGGCCGCACAAGAGATCAACAAAGCCGGTGGCGTGTTGGGCAAGCAGATCCAATTGATCGAGCGTGACGACGAAGCCAAAAACGAGCGCGGTGTGCAGATTGCCCAAGAGCTGATCAACAAAGAGCAAGTCGTGGCGACCATGGGTTTCATCAACACCGGTGTGGCTTTGGCTTCGCAGCGTTTCTACCAAGAAGCCAAGATCCCTGTGTTCAACAACGTGGCCACTGGCTCGATCGTGACGCAGCAGTTCAAGGCCCCTGAGTTCCCAGACAACTACATCTTCCGCAATGCTGCGCATGACAGCATTCAAGCGCCGATGATTGTGGAAGAAGCGATCACACGTCGTGGCTTCAAGAAAGTGGCCATCTTGGCTGACTCCACCAACTACGGTCAATTGGGTCGTGAAGACTTGGAAAAAGCACTGACCGCCAAAGGTGTGAAGGCTGTGGCCGTTGAAAAATTCAACATCAAAGACGTGGACATGACCGCCCAGTTGCTCAAGGCCAAAGAAGCCGGCGCTGAAGCGATCCTGACTTACGCGATTGGCCCTGAGTTGGCACAAATCGCCAACGGCATGACCAAGCTGGGTTGGAAAGTTCCGATGATTGGCAGCTGGACGTTGTCCATGGCCAACTTCATCGACAACGCAGGCCCTGGTGGTGAAGGTGCGCGCATGCCACAAACCTTCATTCAAGAGCCCAACACCATGAAGCGCAAAGCCTTCATCGACAGCTACTTGAAGACCTTCAAGCCCAAGAACAACCGCATCGACTCGCCTGTGTCTGCGGCTCAAGGTTACGACTCGGTGTACTTGTTGACTGCTGCCATCAAGCAAGCGGGCACCACAGAAGGTCCTAAGGTTCGCGAAGCCTTGGAAAACCTGCAAGCCAAAGTGGAAGGCGTTGTGACGACTTACGACAAGCCGTTCACCCACGACGACCACGAAGCCATCACCGCCAACATTCCCGTGTTCGGTGAAGTCAAAGGCAGCAAAGTGGTGTACGCCTATGAAGAAGATGCCAAGAAGGGTTCTGACATCCGTCAAAAAGCTGCCAAGCAACCCGCTAAGTCATCGGCTAAGCAAGAACCTGCCAAGAAGTAATTTCTAGGCTCCGAGCGAGCGCCGTATCTGCTGATTCATGTTTGGCTGATACGGTGCTTTTTTTATCTTCAAAATTTTTTAAACCAGAGCGCACTTATGGAAATTCTGCTGCAACTTATCTACAGTGGCATAGCGCTGGGCATGATTTACGCGGTCATCGCGTTTGGCTACCAGTTGACCTTCGCCACCTCCGACACCCTGAACTTTGGTCAAGGCGAGGCCTTGATGTTGGGCGCCTTGGTCGGTTTGACCTTGGTCGATACCTTGGGTGTCAATTACTGGCTGGCATTGCCTGTCGTGGGCCTGTTTGGTCTTCTGCAAGGTGCCTTGGTCGAGCGCATTGGCGTTCGTCCCGCGATCAAAATTAAGAGCGAATTTGGTTGGATCATGTCCACCATTGCGCTGGGTATTATTTTCAAGAACGTGGCCGAAAACATTTGGGGCCGCGATGACTTGAAGTTCCCTTCACCTTTGCCAGAAGCACCCATGAAAGTCTTGGGTGCCAACGTGCTGCCCATGGAGTTGTTGGTCATCGCCGGTGCGTTGGTGATGATGCTGGCTGTTGAGTTCTTCAACCGCAAGACCATTTACGGCAAAGCCGTGGTCGCGACTTTCAACGACCGTGATGCCGCTAAATTGATGGGCATCAACACCGGTTTGGTGATCACCTTCTCCTATGCCTTGTCGTCACTCACCGCTTCGTTTGCGGGTGTGTTGATCGCGCCGTTGACCTTGACTGGCGCCACCATGGGTGCGGTGCTCGGCTTGAAAGCTTTTGCGGTCGCCATCATCGGTGGTTTGACCAGCGGCATGGGCATCATCGTCGGCGGCATCATTTTGGGTGTCGCTGAAACCACCACAGGTTTTTACATTTCCACCGGCTACAAAGATGTGCCCGGCTTGGTCTTGTTGCTCTTGGTCTTGGCTGTGAAACCTGCCGGACTGTTTGGTAAATCTGCGATCAAGAAAGTTTGACCATGAATCGCAAATACGTTTTTGCTTCCGTGATTGCCTTTGTGCTGCTGGCCTTGGTGCCCGTGTTCACGCACAACCCTTACTACATCCACTTGGTCGAGACCATCATGATCTACGCGATCTTGTTGTTCGGCTTGGATATCGTGGTGGGCTACACCGGTCAAGTGTCTTTGGGCCATGCCGGTTTGTTTGGCATCGGCGCCTACACCGCGGGTGTGTTGTTTCTTAAACTCGGCGCGCCGTTTTGGGTGATCGTGCCTGCCAGCATTGCTGTGACGGCCGTGTTCGGCGCGTTGCTGGCTTTGCCTGCGCTGCGCGTGTCGGGCCCGTATTTGGCGATGGTGACCATGGCGTTTGGCACCATCATCCAAATCTTGATCAACGAAATGACCTTCCTCACCGAAGGCCCCATGGGTTTGAAAATTCCAAAGCCCACGGTCGCTGGCTACAAGTTTGACGAGCAGTCGTTTTACTGGGTGGTCACGGCTTTGTTGGCGTTGTCGCTGTTGGTTGTGCACCGCGTGTTGCGCTCGCAATTGGGCCGTGCCTTTGAAGCCCTGCGCGGCAGCCCTGTGGCGTCTGACTGTATGGGCGTGTCGGTTTACAAATACAAGGTGTATGCCTTCGTGATCAGCGCAGGCTTTGCGGGCTTGGCGGGTTGCTTGTATGCGTACTCTGAGCAATACATCTCCCCCAACACGTACAACAACGAACTGACCGTGATGTTCTTGTTGGCCGTCATCATGGGGGGGCGTAAAACACGCATGGGTTCCATGTTGGGTGCCACCATCATTGTGTTGCTGCCTAAGCTGCTCGATGACTTGGAAATGTTCCGCATGGTCGCCAGCGTGTTGGCGGTATTGATGTTGATCGGTGCCATCATCGGCATCGCTCGCAAGATGACCACCGTACAAACCATGGCGGTGCCTGTGGTGGGCACGGCAGCTTTGGCCATGTTTGCTTTCTGGTTGGAGAGCATCACCGATTGGCGTCTGTCTATCTTCGGTTTGATGATCTTGTTTGTGGTGTATTACCTCCAAGACGGTATCGTGGGCTTTGTGCGCAGCTTGTTGTCGCACCGTTCGCGTGGTGCACAGATGTCGCATGTTGCGCATGCTGTCGACAGCAGCGCTGACCCGATCATTCGCGCTGCGAAAAATGGTGGCGACGATGTGTTGGTGGCCAAAGAGGTGCTGATGCAATTCGGCGGCTTGAAGGCGATCAACCAAGTGGATCTGCGCATCAAGCGCGGCACCATCCACGGTTTGATCGGCCCCAACGGGTCCGGCAAGAGCACGATGATGAACGTGTTGACAGGCATTTACGTGCCCACAGCCGGCAGCATTGAGTTTGAAGGCCGCTCAGTGGTGGGGCGTACCTCGTCTGACATCGCGTTGTCGGGCATTGCGCGTACGTTCCAAAACGTGCAGCTGTTTGGCGAAATGACGGCCCTGCAAAACGTGCAGGTCGGTTTGCACCACACCTTCCACAGCAACTTTGTGGACGTGGCGTTGAATACCTCGCGTTACGCCCAAGAAGACAAGTCCGCCACCGCGCGTGCTGAAGGCCTGTTGGCGTTCGTGGGCTTGGCCGATTTGGCCGAAGAGCAGGCGCGTAACTTGCCGTATGGCAAGCAACGTTTGCTTGAAATTGCCCGTGCTTTGGCGCTTGACCCTCAGCTTTTGCTGTTGGACGAGCCCGCTGCTGGATTGACCGCGCCCGACATCAAAGAGTTGGTGTCCATCATTCGCAAGATCCGCGATCACGGCATCACCGTCATCTTGATCGAGCACCACATGGACATGGTGATGAGCATTTGCGACACCGTCTCGGTGCTCGACTTCGGTCAAAAGATTGCGGAAGGTCAGCCTGCTGACGTGCAAGCCAACGAGAAGGTCATCGAGGCCTACCTCGGCGGCACGGCGACTTAAGCGCACACGGAGAATTAGAGATGTTGAAGATTAAAAATCTGGAAGCCGGTTACGGCAAAGTCCATGTCTTGCATGGCATTTCGATCGACGTGCCCAAAGGCAAAGTGGTCACGCTGATTGGCTCGAACGGGGCGGGTAAAACCACCACCATGCGCGCTATCAGCGGCATGATCGCCCCGACGGCCGGTGAGATCACGCTGAATGGTGAGCGGATTGACGGCATGGAGTCGTTCACGATCGCCAAGCGCGGTCTGGCGCATTCGCCCGAAGGCCGACGCGTGTTTGCCACCATGACGGTGACGGACAACTTGATCTTGGGTGCGTTTCCCCGTCTGACAGGCAGCCGTCCCAAAGGCGATGTGCCCGCGGACTTGGACCGTGCGATGGACTTGTTCCCCCGCCTCAAAGAGCGTCGCAACCAATTGGCCGGCACCTTGTCGGGCGGTGAGCAGCAAATGTTGGCCATGGCCCGTGCCGTGATGCTCAACCCTGAAGTGGTGTTGCTCGACGAGCCTTCGATGGGCTTGGCGCCTATTCTGGTGGAAGAAGTTTTCAAAATCATTGAAAACCTCAAAAGCCAAGGCGTGACCATGTTGTTGGTGGAGCAATTTGCGGCAGCGGCCTTGAACGTGGCCGATTACGGGTATGTGATGGAAAACGGTCGCATTTCCGTGCACGGTGAAGCCAGCAGCTTGAAGAACGACCCCGCCGTGAAAGCGGCGTATTTGGGCGGGGGCCACTGAGCGTACGCTCGGTCTCCTTGCGTTAGGCTGAAGCCACAACGCCCGCCGCTTGCAAAAGCGGCGGGCGTTGGCGTTTATAGAATGCGTGTTCTGATGTTTTTGAGGTCTGTATGAACCCAGTTGCGGCTGTTCTCTGTCGGTTGGCCAAGGTGGCGGTGTGGCTCGTTGTGTCTATGGGCGCGGGGCTGTCCGGTTCGGCGTGGGCGCAAACCTTCAAAATGCCTTGTGAGGTGGAGGGCACCATTCCCTCCTTGAACGACCGCAAGTTAGACGCGGCCAAGGTGGTGGTCGAAATCCAGTCCTTGGGGAAAAACGTGTTCCTGAAAATCAACGGACCCAAGCTGTACCAAGTGCAGGTCACCAGCCTGACCACCGAAGAGTTCGATGGCAAAAACCTCACCACAGCGAAAGAAATGGGGGCTTACAAAAAGCACCGCACAACAGGGTTGGAGTCAGAAATTCGCTTAGAGCGTGAGCCCATCATGTTGCACGCCTTTCACGATGTGAGCTACCACGGCAAGATCACGCGAGTGCATGTGGACGGGCCTTGCACGTACACGCCTTGATAGGCGTGGTGTGCGATCATGGGGATGTTTTTTAAGTCAGAACCAACACCAAAATCCCGTGCATTGACCGGTCACTTGCTGCACCAACAGGTCCAGCAAACTGCCGATGGCCAAGACGGGCAGGACGGCATAGATGAGTACCCACACGACCACCATGAAGGTCAGGCGCGGTTCTTCCAAACGGTGGCCCATCACGGTTTCGGTTTTGCGACGCAGTCGGAGTTTGTTCAACATGGGTGTGTGGTTCACAAGGATCAAAGGATTTTAGGGGCATGATGAAGGTCACTTGGGACACGCTAGACGCTGCGTCATGGGACGCGCACCACGCCCGTGCCGCTGCCGCATTGCAGCAGGACTGGGCCTACGGCGCTTGCATGAAAGCCTTGGGCGTGGGTGTTTTGCGCGCTTATGTGGCGCAAGACGGTGCCCCCGTGGCTTTGGCTCAGTTCATCGTTCGACGCTTTTTAGGCGAGTTCGCCTGCGTGGCCTTGTGCTCGTTGGGACCCGTGTGGTTGCAATCTTTGTCGGGTGCCGATAAGGCGGCGGTTTACAAAGCGCTGAAGCGCAGCATTCCCCTGAAAAATTTGCGCTTCGTGGCGGTCACCCCCGAAGAGCCGCAAGGCCCCGATCTGGGCTTGTCGCGCCTGCGCCGTGTCATGACGGGGCACAGCACCGTCATGCTCGACATCACACCCTCCATGGCCGATTTGCGAGCCCAACTCGACAAGCGCTGGCGTCACCGCTTGGGTGGCGCCGAAGCGTCTGAGTTGACCGTGCACCGTGTGGGCACCAATGCAGGCCAGTACCGCTGGTTGTTAGAGACCGAGATGCAGCAGCGTGAGCAACGCGGCTTACACGGTTTGCCTGTGCAATTCTTCGATTTGTATGTGCCTTCGCGCAAGCAGCCGTCACACACGATTTTGACGCTGCGCGCCGACGTGGGCCGCGACCGCGTGGCGGGCATGATGTTTTTGATTCATGGTGAAGCTGCCACCTACCAAGTGGGTTGGAACAGCGATGCGGGGCGTGATTTGCATGCCCACAACTTGATTTTGTGGCGCGGCATCGAAGAACTGCGCGAGCGGGGCGTGCGCCGCCTCGATTTGGGCGGCGTCAACACCACCCGAAGCGCCGGCATTGCGCGTTTCAAAATGAGCACGGGCGGCCAAGTGCTGACTTGTGCCGGTACTTTCATCTGATGGACGCGCACAACAGCATGTTTGAGGTGAAAGATTTGGCGTGCAGCCGTGGCAACAAGCCTTTGTTTGAGGCGGTCAGTTTTTCTTTGAAGTCAGGGCAAGCTTTGCACCTAGAAGGCGACAACGGCGTGGGTAAAACCAGCTTGCTGCGCATGGTGTGTGGCTTGTCGCCAGCGGATGCCGGCGAAGTGCGATGGCAGGGGCAACCGGTGCAGGCCGACCCGAGCGCATTTCGCGCCGCCTTGTTTTATTTGGGCCACAACCTGTCTCTGAAAGAAGAGCTCAGTGCCTTGGAAAATTTACAGGCCGATGCCGCGGTGGCGGGGCGCACCTTGACGCAAGAACAAGCCTTGGTGGCGTTGGCCCGCCTAGGCCTGCGCGGCCGCGAGCACTTGCCGTTGCGCGTGATGTCACAAGGCCAAAAGCGCCGCACCGCTTTGGCCCGTTTGTTGGCCAGCCAAGCCCCGCTGTGGGTGTTGGACGAACCCTTTGTGGCGCTGGATGCCAAGGCCGTGGACGGTTTGCGCAGCGTGCTGGCAGGTCATGTGGCGCAAGGGGGCATGGTGTTGTTCACCAGCCACCAGCCCATCACCTTGCAACGCGCCGATGGCGCGCCTTTGGCGGTACAGAGCTACCGTTTGCAGTCAGTGCCTCAGAAAGCACGGCCATGAACCGCCAAGCCTTTTTAGCCGTGTTGCGCCGGGATTTGTTGCTGGCCTTGCGCCGCAAGAGCGAAGTGCTGACGGCGGTTTTTTTCTTCGTGGTGGTGGCTGCGTTGTTCCCGCTGGGTATTGGTCCGGAATTGAATACCTTGCGCCTCGTCGCACCGGGTGTGCTGTGGGTTGGCGCCTTGTTGTCGAGCATGCTGGCGCTGCAGCGCCTGTTTGAGGCCGATTACCGCGATGGCACGTTGGAGCAAATGGCCTTGTCGCCTGCCTCAATGCCCTTACTGGTTGGGGCCAAAATGCTGGCGCATTGGCTGGTCGCAGGGGTGCCGTTGGTATTATTGGCCCCTGTTTTGGGCTTGCAATTTGACCTTTCGGCAGATGCGCTGCTCACCTTGACCCTGGCCTTGTTGATCGGTACACCTATTTTGTCTCTGGTGGGCGGTATTGGTGCCGCTTTGACCTTGGGTGTGCGCGGTGGCGGCGTGTTGCTGTCGTTGCTGGTGCTCCCTTTGTTTGTGCCGGTGCTGGTGTTTGGCGCTGGCGCGGTGGAGGCACAAGCCAGTGGCTTGGGTTCGCAAGCCCATTTTTCAATTTTGATGGCCATGTTGTTGCCCGCCGTGTTTTTCAGCCCTTGGGCGTGCTCGGCTGCTTTGCGCATTGCGCTGGAATAATTTTTGACATGACGACCTCCCGCACCAGCATCAACTGGTTTTACTACGCTGCACCGCAAACCTTTTATGGGTTAGCGGCCAAGCTCTGGCCTTGGTGCGCGGCATTGGGCACCTTGCTGGGTTTGGCGGGGTTGTGGCTGGGCTTTGCGGTGGCGCCCACTGACTTTCAACAAGGCGAGGGCTACCGCATCATCTTTGTGCACGTGCCGGCGTCTTGGATGTCGATGGTCATTTACTTGGCCATGGCGTTTTGGAGCGTGTTGGGTCTGACTTTCAACACCCGTTTGGCCGGCATGATGACCCGCGCTTTGGCGCCGACCGGCGCTCTCTTTGCTTTCTTGTCGTTGTGGACGGGGGCGCTGTGGGGCAAGCCCATGTGGGGCGCTTGGTGGGTGTGGGATGCGCGGCTCACCTCAGAGCTGATTCTTTTCTTTTTGTATTTGGGCTACATCGCCTTGACCTCGGCCATTGACGACACCCGTCGCAGCGACCGTGCGGGCGCGTTGATCGCCATCGTGGGCGCCATCAACGTGCCCATCATTTACTTTTCGGTGAAATGGTGGAACACCTTGCACCAAGGCGCGTCGGTCTCGGTCACGCAAGCCCCGAGCATGGCCCAAATCATGTTGTGGAGCATGTTGCTCATGGCCTTGGCCTTTTGGGCCTACACCGTGGCGCTGGTTCTGTACCGCGTGCGCACGCTGATTTTGCAGCGCGAGAGTCACACGGCTTGGGTGCAAGCGTTGCCCGAAGTCGCAAACACAACCGGAGCCGCAGCATGAGGTGGGACAGCTGGTCGCAGTTTTGGGCCATGGGCGGTTACGCCGTGTATGTGTGGGGCAGCGTGGGCGTGACTGCCGCATTGATGGCTGTTGAAGTTTGGCAAGCCGGTGCAGCCCGTCGCGCTGTGTTGACGCAATTGCGTGCCGAGCAAGCCGTGGCCCAGTTGCCTGTTGAGGAATTGATGTGATGAAACCCAGAACCAAACGCTTGGCATTGATCGTGGGCGGCATCGTGGTGCTGTGCGCGGCAGCGGCCTTTGTGCTGAACGCGTTCCAGAGCAATTTGGTGTTTTTCTTCACCCCCACACAAGTCAGCAACGGCGAGGCGCCCAAGGGCCGCACCTTCCGTGCCGGCGGCATGGTGAAAGAGGGCAGCTTGGTGCGTGAGGGCAACAGCGTGCGTTTTGTCATCACCGACACTGAAAAAGAAATGCAAGTCACGTTCGTGGGCTTGTTGCCCGACTTGTTCAAAGAGGGCCGTGGCGTGGTGTCGCAAGGCAAATTGGGCGATGACGGCGTGTTTGTGGCCAGCGAAGTGCTGGCCAAGCACGATGAAAACTACATGCCGCCCGAGGCCAAGCATGCGCTGGATCAGGCGGCCGCTGCCAAAGCCGCTCAGTCGGTCAAAACCAACCCGTGAGCCCCCCATGATTCCAGAGCTAGGTAATTTCGCATTGATGTTGGCCACGGTGGTGGCCTTGGTGCAGGGCGTCTTGCCCCTGACCGGTACTTTTGTCGCCAATCCACAAACCCAAATCAGTTTGCAATCGCTCGCGCGTCCTGCGGCGGCCCTGCAGTTTGCGTTGGTCGCTTTTGCGTTTGGCGCATTGGCCACGTCGTTTTTGAGCAACGATTTTTCGGTGCTCTACGTCTCGCAGCATTCCAACTCGTTGCTGCCCAAGCCCTACCAGTTTGCGGCCGTGTGGGGCGGCCATGAAGGCTCGTTGTTGCTGTGGGTGCTGATGCTCACGCTGTGGTCGGTGGCGGTGGCTTTGTTCTCGCGCAGCTTGCCGCTGGACATGGTGGCCCGTGTGTTGGGCGTGTTGGGCCTGATTTCGGTGGGGTTCTTGTTGTTCATCTTGACCACGTCTAATCCCTTTGAGCGTTTGCTGCCTGCAGCGATGGACGGTCGCGACTTGAACCCCTTGTTGCAAGACCCCGGTTTGGTGATCCACCCGCCCATGCTCTACATGGGCTACGTGGGCATGTCGGTGGCGTTTGCCTTCGCGGTGGCGGCCTTGTTGAGCGGTCGTTTAGACGCAGCATGGGCCCGCTGGTCGCGCCCTTGGACGGTGATTGCGTGGGCCTTTTTGACCTTTGGCATTGGCTTGGGCTCGTGGTGGGCCTATTACGAGTTGGGCTGGGGCGGCTGGTGGTTCTGGGACCCTGTTGAAAACGCCTCACTCATGCCTTGGTTGGTGGCCACGGCCTTGATTCACTCCCTGATGGCGACGGAGAAGCGCGGCAGCTTCAAAGCGTGGACGGTGTTGCTGGCCATTGCGGCGTTTTCTTTGTCGTTGCTCGGCACGTTCTTGGTTCGCTCAGGCGTGTTGACGTCGGTGCATGCCTTTGCCACCGACCCCAAGCGCGGCGTGTTTGTGTTGCTGTTTTTGGCGGTGGTCGTGGGCTCGTCGCTCACGTTGTTTGCTTGGCGTGCGCCGCGTGTCACCTTGGGCGGGCGCATGGAGCTGGTGTCGCGTGAGTCGTTTTTGTTGGCCAACAGCGTGCTGCTGGTGGTGGCCACGGCGGCGGTGTTGTTGGGCACGATTTACCCGCTCGTCATCGATGCGCTGAATTTGGGCAAGCTGTCGGTGGGGCCGCCGTATTTCAATGCGGTGTTTGCGCCGCTGCTGGTGCCCGCCATCTTTTTGATCATTCCGGGCTCGGTGGCGCGTTGGCGTGATGCGCAAGTGCGTGAGATTGCTTACAAATTGCGCTGGACCGCTTTGGGCGCTGTGGCGCTGGGTGTGGGCTTGCCGTTTGTGCTGGGGGCTTGGTCTTGGGGCTCAGCCTTGGGCCTGTTCTTGGGGGCTTGGGTGGCTTTGGGCACCTTGCAACAAGTGCTTGAACGTGTGCGCAAGCCTGGCCGCATTGGCGCGTCCTTCTGGGGGCAGCAAATCGCCCACTTTGGCATGGCCGTGTTGGTGGTCGGCGTGACGGGCGTGAAGTCTTACGAAGTCGAGCGCGATGTGCGCATGCATGTGAACGATGTGGTGACCATCGCGCCGTACACCTTCCGCTTGAAGTCGCTCGATGAGGTGATGGGGCCTAACTACAAAGCCACCCGTGCTGATGTGGAAGTGTTGCGCGATGGCCAGTTGCTGGAAGTGTTGCAGCCTGAGAAGCGCCGCTATTTTTCGTCGGCCATGCCGATGACCGAGGCCGCCATTGATTCGGGCTTCATGCGCGATCTGTATGTGTCCTTGGGCGAAGCCCTGAACGAAACTCGCACCGAGTGGAGCGTGCGCGTGTACTACAAGCCCTTTGTGCCTTGGCTTTGGGCGGGGGTGTTGCTGATGGTGTTGGGCGGCGTGTTGGCGGCGGTGGACCGTCGCTATCGCAAATAAACCGCAGGTCCGATCGTTATGAAAAAATTTCTGATTCCTTTGGTCTTGTTCTTTGGTTTGGTGGTGTTTTTGGCGGTCGGCTTGAAGCTGGACCCTCGCGAAATTCCATCGCCGTTGGTGAACAAGCCTGCGCCTGAGTTCAGCCTGCCGACGCTGGCGGGAGACGCCAAGTTCTCCCCCAAAGACATGCTGGGTCAGGTGTGGATGTTCAATGTGTGGGCCACGTGGTGTGTCGCGTGTCGTGAAGAGCATCCGGTGCTGGTCGCTTTTGCGCAAAAAAACAGCGTGCCCATCGTGGGCTTGAGCTACAAAGAAATTCAGCCCCAAGATGCCGCCGCCAAAGCATCGGACGAGGTGAAGCTGCAAGTCGCGCGTGAGCGCAGCGTGGTGTGGCTCAAGCGCCATGGCAACCCTTACGTCACCTCGGTGATGGATTTGGACGGGCGCGTGGGCATCAACTACGGCGTTTACGGCGTGCCTGAGACCTACATCATCGACAAGCAGGGCGTCATCCGCTACAAGCGCGTGGGCGTGGTCACGCCCCAGTTGCTGGCCGACAAAATCTTGCCCCTGATTGAGGCGCTGAACAAATCATGACTTCTGTTTATTCTGTGAAGCTTTGGCTGCTTTCGGCTGCCGTTGCCATGTGTGCGACGACGGCTTCGGCGCAGGTTGTGTCGCCTCAAGCGCCCAAGCCCATCCTCGCACCAGCCCCAGTCCGTGAGGCCGCACCTTTGGCAGACGACCCCAAGCTGGAAGCCCGTTTGGTCGACATTTCGCAAGAGTTGCGTTGTTTGGTGTGCCAAAACGAGTCCTTGGCGTCCTCGCATGCCGAGTTGGCGGACGACTTACGCCGCGAAGTGCGCGACTTGATTCGTCAAGGTAAAACCGACCAAGAAGTGAAAGACTTTTTGGTGGCCCGCTACGGTGACTTTGTGCTGTATCGCCCCGAAGTCAAACCCTTGACTTGGGTGCTGTGGTTTGGCCCCTTTTTGTTGCTGTTGGTGGCTGCGGTGTTGATGGGCGTTTATTTGCGCCAACGTCGCCAGCAGGTGCAGCCCGCGCCTTTGAGCGATGCAGATCGTGCACGTGCGCAGAAAATTTTGAAGGCTTGATGTGAACCCTGCTTTGACCTTTATCGTCTTGGCCGTCGGCCTGATTGCCGTCGTGTTGCTGGTGCTGTGCGTGGCCCTGTGGCGTGGTGCGCAAGCCGGTGCGTTGGCCTCGCAGGCGCGTGACGCAGCCCGCGACAACCCCGCGTTGGCCAACGCTGCCGTCTACCGCGATCAGCTGCTGGAGTTGGAGCGTGAGCACGCCTTGGGCAATTTGAATGACTCAGAGTTGCAGATCGCCCGCGATGAGTTGAGCCAGCGTTTGCTCGACGATGTGGGGCCTGCAGAGGCTGACGCTGATGCCTCAGGTCGTGGGACGTCAAGTGGTGCGACGGCTGTGGTTGTCCCGCGCCAACCTTGGGTTGGGTTGACGGCCTTGATCGTGTTGGTGCCGGTGTTGTCATTGGTGATGTATGGCCTGTTGGGTCAACCCGAAGCGTTGGACCCCTTGGCTTTGAAGCAGGGCGTGAGCAAAGAAGCCGAGGTCACGCCTGAAAAACTCGCCACCATGGCCGCCGCTTTGAGCCGCCGTTTGGAAGACGAGCCCAACAACGTGGAAGGCTGGGTCATGCTGGCGCGCGTGCAACGTGCCTTGGGTCAATTCGAGCCTTCGGGCCAATCACTGCGCAAGGCCTTGGCTTTGAGCCAAGACGACAACTTGGCGATTGATTTGGCCGAGGTGCTCGCACAGCAAAACGCGGGCAATTTTGCGGGCGAGCCTTGGGCCATCATTCAGCGCGTGCTGAAGGCCGATCCGCGCCACCTCAACGGCCTATTTTTGGCAGGCAGCGCCTCGTACACCGAATCGAACTACAGCGCTGCTTTGCGCTTTTGGGAGCGTGCCCGCGAGGTGGTTGCTGCCGATTCGCCCGATGCCCCCGAGCTCGACCGTGCCATTGCTGAGGCTCGCGACAAGTTGGGCATGGCGCCTGCTGCACCGAACGCCGCTTTGAAAACCTCGCCCAGCGTTGCTGGGCCTCAGGCGCAAATTCGCGGCCGTGTGAGTTTGGCGCCTGAGTTGGCCGGCAAAGTGCGCCCTCAAGACACCGTGTTTGTGTATGCTACCGCCGTCAATGGCTCACGCATGCCCGTCGCGATTGTGCGCACCACGGTCGCTGCCTTGCCCTTTGATTTTGTGCTGGACGACAGCACCGCCATGAACCCGAGCGCCAAGCTCTCCAGCATGACCGAAGTGACGGTGCGGGTGCGTGTGTCCAAGAGTGGCCAAGCTGTGCCACAAGCGGGTGACATCATGGGCAGCGTGAGTCCCGTCAAGCTGGGCAGTCACGACCTGAAGTTGATCGCCAAAGACATCCAGCCTTGAACTGAACAAGCCAACACCCTCAAGAGGGTGAGCCCATAAAAAATCCCCGCTGCGGCCTTGGCCGGAGCGGGGATTTTTTTGACCTGAGGTGAATGCGTCACCTCATGGACAACCTAGCGCAACTTACAGCAAGCCGTGCTGGCGTGCAAAGTGCAGGGTTTGGGTGCGGCTCTTCACGTCCAAACGACGGAACAGGCGCCACAAGTGAACCTTCACGGTGTGTTCGCTGATTTCGAGTTCGGCGGCAATGTCGCGGTTGCTCAAGCCACGGTCCAGCATGACGATGAGTTGCTTTTGACGCTTGGACAACTTGGTCTCACCCACCACCACGGTTTCTTCATCGCCGCCTTCGGCCGCAAACAAACCTTGAATGGCCGACGAAATTTCGGGGGCTGGGGTAGATTTTTCGAGGTACAAATCGGCGCCGGCCTCAATGCAGGTCTCTTCTGCTTCGCCAGCGGGCATGGAGGAAATCACCACCAACGGAATATCGCCGTACATCGTTTTGACTTCGCGCACCGCGCTCGTGCCTTTGACGCCTGGCAACAACAAATCGAGCACAAACAACTCGGGCTCACCGTTTTTGATGATGGCAGCTTGCAGTTCGCTGAACTTTTCCAATTCAACAACCTTGGAGGCGGGGCGCATGCGACGCAATAGCATGGCGATCGCTTGGCGAACCAAAGGATGGTCGTCGATGATGTACAAACTCATTTTTTATTACTCCAACAAATATCTTAGTAGTTTAGCCCCATGGCGTCACGGACATCGCGCATGGTCTCGCGCGCCGTGATGCGGGCTTTTTCTGTGCCTGCATCAACGATATCACGGACGATTTTAGGGTTTGCAATGTACGGTTCGGCACGTTCCAGCATGGGCTGCTGCTCGCGCAGGATGGCATCAATGATGGGTTGCTTACATTCTAAGCAACCAATACCTGCTGTTTTACAGCCTTGCGTCACCCATTGGCGTTGGTTTTCGTCTGAATAGACGATGTGGAATTGCCACACGGGGCATTTGTCGGGGTTGCCCACGTCGGTGCGTTTGACGCGAGCGGGATCGGTGGGCATGCGCTTGACTTTGTGTTCCAGCGTGGCACGGTCTTCTCGGATGGCAATCGAGTTGTTGTAGCTTTTGCTCATCTTGGCGCCATCTAGGCCGGGCAATTTGCTGGCTTCGGTCAACAAGGCTTGTGGTTCGGGCAAGATGACTTTGCCTGTGCCTTTGAAATAGCCTTCCAAGCGCTCACGGTCTTGGCTGTCGAGTTCTGGCGCAGAGGCCAAATAGCCCAGTGCACCTTCTGCGGCTTTGGCATCGCCTGTTTCTTGGTAGGTTTTGCGTGCTTTTTCGAAACGTTTGACGCTGTCTTTGGGTAATTTGGCCAAACTGACTTGCACTTTGGCTTCAGCATTGGTTTCGCGGCCGTAGAGGTGGTTGAAGCGGCGAGCGGCTTCGCGGGTCAGTTCGACGTGGCTCGATTGGTCTTCGCCCACAGGCACGTATTTGGCCTTGTACATCAAGATATCGGCGGCTTGCAGCAGCGGATATCCCAAGAAGCCGTAGGTGGCGAGGTCTTTGTCTTTGAGTTTTTCTTGCTGGTCTTTGTAAGTGGGCACGCGCTCCAGCCAGCCGAGTGGTGTGCCCATGGCCAAGAGTGTGAACAATTCGGCGTGTTCAGGCAGGCGACTTTGCAAAAAGATGGTGCATTGGTTGTGGTCTAGGCCGACCGCCAGCCAGTCGATGACCATTTCGTACACATTCTTCTCGATCACCTCGCGACTTTCGTAATGCGTGGTGAGGGCGTGCCAATCGGCCACGAAATAGAAGCAATCCATCTCGGATTGCAAACGCACCCAGTTTTTCAAAGCGCCGTGGTAATGGCCCAAGTGCAAGGCGCCGGTGGGGCGCATGCCGGAGAGAACGCGTTCTTTCATGGATTAGGACTTCAGTAAAAATTCGAGGGGACTGAGCAACACGCTCAAGAGTTCAAAGGTCAGCGTCATCAAGGGCGCCATCCAAAAGGTGTTGATGAAGCCCATCACCACCAAGGCCATGACGATGTAAAAGCCCCAAGGTTCGATCTTGGACAGCCACAGGGCCTGTTTCCAAGGCAGCAGGCCGACCAAGATGCGCCCGCCATCCAGCGGGGGCAAAGGAAATAGGTTGAAGGCAAACATGACGGCATTGACTTTGATGCCTGCTTTGGCGACTTCTAAAAAGAAACGTTCTTGCACGCCCGCACCAGCCAAGGCGTACAACACCACGCCCCAAAGCAGCGCTTGGACCAAGTTGGAGGCTGGGCCTGCCAATGCCACCCAAATCATGTCGCGTTTGGGGTGATTGAGGTTGCTAAAGCGCACGGGCACAGGGCGGGCATAGCCAAACAAAAAGTGACCGCCTGTGGCTAAAAACAAGATCACAGGCATCACCAAGGTGCCCATGGGGTCGATGTGCGGAAACGGGTTGAGGGTCACGCGGCCCATCATCCACGCCGTGTTGTCACCCAATCGATGTGCCACGTAACCATGCGCTGCCTCATGCAACGTGATGGCAAAGACCACGGGCAAGGCGTAAATCAAAATGGTTTGAATCAGATCAGGGAAATTCACGGAACTATTGTCGCATTGAAAGCCTAAAGGCCCTGTTTATGCGGCCTCACAGGCCTAAAACGTCTAAAGTTCCGCGTCCTTGGCGAATGACTTCAGGGTCACCGCCGCCGTCCATGGCTGTCAAGTCGACCACGGTGGTGGGTTCTAAGGCGCAGGCGCCTGCGTCGATGACGGCGGCCAGCTCGTGTTCAAAGCGGTCACGAATGTCTTCGGCGTCGTTCAAGGGCTCGGTGTCGCCGGGTGGGATCAAGGTGGTGGCCAGCAGTGGTGCGCCGTGCAATGCCAACAAGTCGAGCAAGGTGCGGTTCAGTGGCACGCGCAGACCAATGGTTTTGCGCTGTGGGTGGCTGACACGCCGTGGCACTTCTTTGGTGGCTTCCAAAATGAAGGTGTAGGCGCCAGGCGTGGCGGCTTTGAGCAAGCGGTATTGCCGGTTGTCGACTTTGGCGTAGTTGGCCAGTTCGGACAAGTCGCGACACATCAAGGTCAGGTGGTGTTTGTCATCGACTTGGCGAATGCGGCGCATGTGTTCGACGGCCGCTTTGTCGTCCAAGTGGCACACCAAGGCATAGCTAGAGTCGGTGGGAACGGCCAGCACACCGCCGCGCTCCAGCAAAGTCACGGCTTGTTTGAGCAAGCGTGGCTGCGGGTTGTCAGGATGAACTTGAAGAAACTGAGCCATGCCAACTCAAATTCGGTGGACGCGGGCATGTTCGCGCTGGCTGAGCCAGCCTGCGCCTAAGCCGCACAAGGCAATCAGCAGCATGCCCAACATGGCAATGCGGTCGGGCACGTAGGCAAACACCAACCAGCCACCCAGCGTGGCAAACCCAATGCTGCTGTACAGAAAAGGCGTCACGCTGGCCGCTGGCGCTTTGGAGAAAGCGATGATCAACAAGTAATGCCCCAAGGTGCCTGCAAAGCCAATCAGGCACATCAGCAGCCATTGGGTCTGCGTGAGATCGGTGGTCCAAGCGCTCAACACCAAAACTGACGCGATGGCAAAGCCTACCCAGCCGGTGTAGATGTGCATGGTGACAGGGCTTTCGGTCTTGGCCATGTGGCTGGTCAAGGTTTGAAAGCTGGCGTAGGCCACCACCATGGTCAACGGTAACCAAGCGGCGCTGGTGTCCATGCTGCCGCCGGGGCGCACGATCAACAGCGCGCCGGCTAAGCCGCCCATCACAAACAGCCAGCGCAAGCGCGAGACATGTTCTTTCATCACAAAACGCGCCAAAAATGTGACGGCAAGCGGGGTCAGCATGGCAATGGCGCTGAATTCAGCCACAGGCATGCGCTGCAAGCTGGCAAAGCCCAGCACGCTGCAAATGAGCAGCAGCAACCCACGCAGCATTTGCAGCTTGAAGCTACCGGTTTGAAACATGCCCATGCCACGGCGTGGCCACATCACCGCGGTGGTCGCCACCGCTTGGAAGGTGTAGCGAAACCACAGCACCATCAGCAAAGGCACGCTGGCGATCAAAAACTTATTGGTGGTGTCCAGCACCGCAAAACAGGCCATGGCGATCACGGCGTAAGTCATGCCTGCAAAGGCGCCGTGTGCGGGACGTTTCATCACTGAATCCGGTGCGCCAGCGCGTCCCACACGGGGCTGAGTTGGCCCGGCAACCAAGGCAAGGTGCCCAAGTCGATGCGGCTTTCGTCGGGGCTGTGAAAATCGCTGCCGCGTGAGGCGAACAGGTCGAATTCACGGGCCATGTCGGCGTATTCCACATATTCAGGCACGGTGTGACTGCCCGTCACCACTTCAACCCCTTGGCCGCCATAGGCTTTGAATTCGGTGAACAAGGCGTACTCTTCGTTGGCCGTGAAGTCGTACCGACCGGGGTGTGCGATCACCGCCATGCCTTGGGCTTGGGTGATCCACTGCACCGCGTTTTTGAGCGTGGCCCAGCGGTGAGGCACAAAACCTGGTTTGCCTTCGGTCAGGTAATTGCGAAACACCTCGTGGGTGTCTTGGCAGGCGCCGCTTTCGACCAAAAAGCGTGCAAAGTGGGTGCGTGAAATCAGCTCGGGGTTGCCCACAAACTTGAGCGCCCCTTCATAAGCACCGTGGATGCCCACTTTGGCCAAACCTTCGGCCATTTCTTGGGCGCGTTCGCTGCGGCCACCGCGTGTTTTGTAAAGACCGTCCATCAAGTCCGAGTTGGTGTGATCAAAGCCTAAACCCACGATGTGCACGGTTTTGTTGGCAAAGGTGACCGAGATTTCGGTGCCTGTGAGGTATTTCATGCCTTGCGCTCGGGCGGCGGCGATGGCACGCGCTTGACCACTGATTTCGTCGTGGTCGGTCAAGGACCACAACTCGACGCCGTTGGCCTTGGCGCGTGCGGCGAGTTGTTCGGGGGTCAGGGTGCCGTCGGACATCACAGAGTGACAGTGCAGATCGGCGTTCAAGATAGAAGTACTGGCGGGTAGGAAGGAATTCATTGCTGAACTCCCTCCCCCCTAAGAACCGTACGTGCGCCTTTCAACGCATACGGCTCAAGCACAACCACTGACGCTAAAACTGTTTGGTTTTCCATCCACTCAGTTTATACCGCCAGATTAAAGTCCCTGTGCTGGGACCGGCTTGGTAACCTCCAAACCTCGGGCGTGGACACGCACATGACACACTTGATGCAGTAGCACCCTATTGCTTAACGCATCGCTACCCCCGAATTGCCTGTTCACGATATGGTGGTCGTGACAGTCATCGTGAGTGTCGATTGGCGTTCCGCATAGAGCACACAACCCTAATTGGTCGAGCCACAGCTTGGCGCGTTGTTTGCTCCAGATATCTTTTGACATCCTTCGCATCCTCAGCTCCTCCCCGTAAATCATCCATTCAGGGTCATAAGGGTTGTAATCCCCCTTGATCTTCATATGTCGAACAATCGGTGTGTCTGCAAGCTTATGAAGCAATACAGGGGCGACTGTCTTTTTCTGCCCTTTGTTACTAATCCCGCCGAAATCCCATCGATCATTCATGCGGGTCCAGTAACGTTCCAATATCCATTTCTTAGATTTCCGTGGATGGCGACGAAGTCCCCAACGCACCAATCTCCAGTAAATCAGGTGATCTAGCCTTGAGAAGGTTGCCTTCGCCACCACCCCTTTGTGATACTCAGCCCAGCCCCGCAAAACGGGATTGAGCTTTGCAATCAATTCATCTGGTTTCTTGGATAGCCAGGATTGAATGATTTCTGAAACCTTGCCGTAAAACGCTTTCACGTTTTTGCGACTTGGTTTGATGAGCAGTTTTCCCGAATACTTACGGAAATTCCACCCCAGAAAATCAAATCCATCATCGATATGGACGACTCTTGTTTTCTCTTGTGACAGCTCTAGTCCTCGCTCGCGCAGGAACTTCTCTATCCAAGGTCGGACTGTTGTTTCAAGCAACTCTTTCGAGTTTCCTGTCACGACGAAGTCGTCGGCATACCGAATCACGTTGATCCTCATACTTTTGGTTGCCCTATATCCAAACGTACTGTTTAGGTATTTGTGCAACTTCAGTTCAAGTCCATTCATCGTGATGTTGGCAAGCGTGGGTGAGATGACACCCCCTTGTGGGGTTCCTTCATCTGTTCGCTTGAACTGTCGTTTATCGATGACCCCTGATTTCAACCATTGCTTTAGAACGCGCTTGTCCATTCGAACATTGCGCATCAGCCAGTCATGATTGATGTGGTCAAAGAACCCCTTGATATCTGCATCCAGTACCCAATTTGCCGAAGTTCGTTGGGACATGGTTGCAAACAACTGGCTCCTAGCATCGTGCGTAGATCGCTCTTTCCTGAACCCGTAAGAGTTCGGGTCAGAGTCACACTCGACAACAGGTTCCAGTGCCAGCAGGTGTAGGGCCTGCATGGCTCGGTCAAACATCGTTGGAATGCCCAAAGGGCGTTCCTTTCCGTTCGATTTAGGGATGTACACACGACGCAGCGGTGAAGCTTTGTAGCGTGCACTATTCAAACGACAAACAGCGGCCCACTTAGATTTAGGCGTGCCCCAAAGTTCGCGATCGATGCCACTCGTTCGCTTCCCTCGGTTTGTTGTTACTTTCCGGACAGCCAATGCTTTGGCCTGCCAAGAACGAACAAGGTTTCGTTGAAGCCTTGCGACTCGTCTGAAATCTTTGTCCATTGCTGCCTGCGCGATGCGCTGCTGCGCTTTTCCGACAAATTGCATGACGAGCTTCCAATCAATGGAGTGCCAATCATTTGGTTTGTTCGGAGACGCAGCATCATGTCCGCCAGTGTTGCCACCGGCTTCTTCAATGTTTTCCATACTTTTCTCCGATTGGGAAAACCCAGACGGAGTAAGCCCCCGAGGGAGCTTACCCCTCGGGTTGTTTTAAAGTCGCCGCGGCATTGCGCCGTTGCACCTCTAGTAAGTCAGCCTGTTTTCACAGTGGGACAAATATTGAATCCCTATGCCACCCATTACAGGTAACCATTCGCTTTTTACTAATTCCTCTACCCGCTACATCATGGCCTTCACTTACGATCAGGTTGCCCGCAACCCCCAAGGGAGTTGCGGGCGATGTATCGGGCTTACCTCGTTTCTCAAGATGCCCATCTGGCTGGCATGCCAGAAGATGGGGTTAGGGACGTTCTATCCGCCGCGCGCTGTTGGGAACTCACTCCAATACGTGACTTGGAATGACTGATACGCGATGCCTTTTTGGCCACAGCTCCCTAGGACAAACCTAGAAGACAAGTGTTAGCTGTTCAATGATCACGGCGGTTCTGACGAACGTTCACATTACATTTCCCATACCCTTTATCTCAGCACCCTCGGACGTTCTTGCTTACGTCTGTAGATGCACCTCACGGCGCATCCGTGCTTGACGCCGAAGCTTCAAGCAGAGTGTTTATCCGCAGCTCTGCACAAACCAATTGCTCAGAATGCACATGCGGTTGAGATTACTTTGTTCCAAAGTAGTTTCGGTAGTAGAAACAAGACACCTTGAGCTGGTGTCGCTTTGAGTTATTTAAGTTGCAAATATTTACAATAATTTTAGAAATTAGTTGTAATCGAACAACAAAACGCCTGCCATTGCAGCATGCTTTAAGCAATTCGGATGGGTTATACCCATTCTCATCACCCCGATTTCCACAACTTGCATCATAGAAATTGATTGTTATTCGTCACCCACAAGGGGATTTATTTGCGGTTTCCAGAGGGAAAACGACTTTTTTAGCTCATTCCGGAGATCCGGTTAGGCGACATCGAGTCGCACCACGTTTTCCATTGTAGGCGCGGCAAGGCGACGCGTGCATTCGCGGTAGTGACAGCCGCCAGTTCGCTCAACGACATGCCGCGTAACGCTGCCAAAACTTGGGCAATGCGTGGCAACTCGGCGGGCTCGTTGCGGCCTTGGGCAGTGCCCCCCGCACGTTGTTCAGCCGTGGCATAGAGCCAGTGTGGGGGAATGTCAGGCGCATCCGTTTCGAGCACCAGCGCCGACAGGGGCAGTTCCGTCGCTAGGCGGCGCAATTGCAAGGCCCGCTCGTAAGTCAAGGCCCCGCCAAACCCCAGCTTGAAACCCATGGCGATGAACGTTTGGGCTTGCTGCAGGCTGCCGTTGAAGGCGTGGGCAATGCCGCCCGTCACGCGTGTTTTGCGCAAGCCCTGCAGCAGCCAATCTGCCGAGCGACGCACATGCAAGATCACGGGCAGCTGGTGGCGTTGGGCGAGTTCGAGTTGTGCTTGGTAAAACCACCGTTGCTGCGCCCAAGCTTCTGGCGTGTTAAGGCTGGGCACAAACCCATCCAAGCCAATTTCACCCACCGCGACCAAATGGGGGTCATCTCGGTTGGCGTGCAAGGCGGCGTCGAGTTGGTTCAAGTGCTCTGGCGTGGCTTGCGGCGTGTAGAGCGGGTGAATGCCCAAGGCGTAATGGTCCCCTTGGGCATGGGCTAAGTCGCGCACCGTTTCAAAATTGGCCGCGGCCACGGCAGGGATCACGCAGTGCGCCACCCCTGCTTGGTGCGCACGTTCGCGGACCGCGCTGCGGTCGGCATCAAATTCGGCGGCGTCGAGGTGGCAGTGCGTGTCGATCCATGAAGGCATGTGGCACAGCGTACCAAACTCGCTGAAACGGGCGGATCTGCGCGAAGGCGTGGTGTGTCACGCCTCGCGTCTGTGCGCGATGTTCAGCGTGATGTGGCCAGTGCCGCGCCCAACGCGAACACCGAGTTGGGGGCCTTTACTTTGAACGCACCATCGTTGCGCTGCGCAAAAATACCGCGCTTGCTGGCTGGGCGTGCTTCGACATTCGCGCCTTTGGCCAACGATTCGGTCATCAATTGACGCAAGGTGATGGAGGACAAGTGGTCCACCATTTTCTGGTTCAGGTTGTTCCACAGGTCGTGGGTGAGCAGGCTGCTGCCGTCGGCGTCCTTTTGTTGGTCTGGGGCGTTGTTGGCGTCAGCATCGACCGCGCTGATGATGTCTGCCACGCTGATGCTTTGGGCGGCACGCGCCAAGGTGTAGCCGCCGCCGGGGCCGCGTGTGCTTTCCACCAATTCATATTTGCGCAACTTGCTGAACAACTGTTCCAGATAGGACAGTGAAATGTGCTGACGCGCGCTGATGGCGGCCAAGGCGACGGGCCCTTGGGCCTCGCGCAAAGCCACATCGATCATGGCGGTGACGGCAAATCTGCTTTTGGTACTTAAACGCATCTCAAACTCCTTTGTTCGATCGCGGGCAAGAAATACCCGATGGCTGAACTCTAGGCCTGAAAACACTTCGTGTAAATTCGTTTTTTTGGTTTAATTACTTCGTTAAAAACGAATAATCAAAACACTCGGTATGAATTTCAAGCACCTTTACTATTTTTGGGTCACGGCCCGTGCAGGGGGGGTGATGCGTGCGGGTGAGCAGCTGCACACCACGCCTCAAACCTTGTCCGGTCAGATCAAGCTGCTCGAAGACAGCTTGGGGCGGCAGTTGTTTCGCAAAAGCGGTCGTCAGCTGGAGTTGACCGACGATGGCCGCACCGCGTTGGGCTACGCCGATGGCATTTTCAACCTCGGTGCCGAGCTTCAAAATGCCATGCGTCAGGCGGGCAACGACATGCGAACCTTGGATTTTCGGGTGGGCGTGGCCGATTCGGTGGCCAAGTCTGTGGCGTACCGCTTGTTGGAGCCTGCGATGTCGATCGCACAACCCGTGCGGCTGATCGGCAGCGAAGGCAAGTTTCCCGATTTGTTGGCGCAATTGGCCCTGCACCGTCTCGACTTGGTGATTGCCGATGAACCGCTGTCAAGGCGCATCAGCGTCAAAGCGTTCAACCATGCCTTGGGCACCACCCCAATGAGCTTTTTTTGCACGCCTACGCTCAGGGCCACGTTGCAAGGGGAGTTTCCGCAATGCCTGCACAACGCGCCCATGTTGATTCAGGGGGCCGCATCGTCGGTGCGTCAGCAGTTAGAAGGCTGGCTCGCCAAACACCATCTGCAGCCCCGTGTGGTGGGGGAGTTTGACGATGGCGCTTTGATGACTGCCTTTGGACGAGAGGGGCGGGGCGTGTTCATGTCGCCCAGTGTGCTGGAGGATGAAACCGTGGCGCACTATGGCGTTGAGGTGTTGGGCAGTACCGAGGAGCTGGTGGAGGAGTTTTTTGCGGTGTCGGTGGAGCGACGCATCAGCCATCCGTGTGTGGCCGCTATCACGCAAAACGCGCGCGGGCGTTTGTTCAATGGCTGATGCTGCGCACCAACCGGCTTAAGCGTAGGCGTGCAAACGACCCCGTCGGTCGTAGGTGGTCAGCACCATCGGCGTCGTCGGATCCCTGTTGAGTGCTTGGTTGAGGTACGCATGGCCGCGCTCTGAGGCCAACTGCGCACGTTGGTGGCCTTGGTCGTAAACACGTCGACTTTCGGGGCACGACAAGACGTCGTACGCTTTGTTCAGCTCAGCCATCACCGAGCCGTCTATTGCGCCGTGTGCATGGCGGTCAGGGTGGTGACGCAGTGCCAATGCACGGTAAGCCGCCCGAATGACCTCGGGGGCTGCCGTCGGGGCCACGCCCAGCACTGCATACAAGTCTTTGAATCCGTCCATGAGACGAATTAGACACTAAAAATATCTTTAAGTAGTACTAAATATTAAATAAATTCAAATGAATCAATTTGAAAGCCTTATCCAGACAGCTGGCCTAGGCTGAGTTGCAGCTGTCGGTCGCAGCGAGCGGCCAAGCTCGCATCGTGGGTGACCAGCACAAAGGCGATGCCTTGGTCGCGGGCCAATTGCAGCATCAGTTCGAACACTTGGTCGGCGGTGTGGCGGTCGAGGTTGCCTGTGGGCTCGTCGGCCAGTACGCAGGCAGGGCGGGTGACCAAGGCGCGTGCGATGGCGACGCGCTGGCGTTCGCCGCCCGACAACTCGGAGGGGCGGTGGTGCAAACGTGCGCCCAAGCCCACGGCCTCCAACATGGCTTGCGCTTGAGCGCTGGCAGCTGCACGGTCCATGCGGCGAATCCACAGTGGCATGGCCACGTTGTCGAGCGCGGTGAACTCGGGCAACAGGTGGTGAAACTGGTAGACAAAGCCCAAATGCTGGTTGCGCAAATCACCCAGTTCGGCGGCACTCAGGCCCTGTAAATCGTGGCCCATCAGCGAGACACGCCCCGTGCTTGGCGTGTCCAGACCGCCCAACACATGCAGCAAGGTGCTTTTGCCCGAGCCCGAGGTGCCGACGATGGCCACGGTTTCGCCCGCATGGATGTCGAGGTGGATGTTGTGCAGCACCGTCACATCCAAGGGGCCTTCCGTGAAACGGCGGCTCAGGTTGCGGGCGGTCAACACGGGTGGGGTGGCGTGCATAGCTGGGTTCATGGCGCTGGTCTCGTTATTCATAGCGCAGCGCCTGTGCGGGGTTGATGCGGCTGGCGCGCCAGCTCGGGTAAATCGTGGCCACAAAAGCCATGGCCAACGAAATCAAGGCGATGGGCCAAATGTCGGCAGCTTGTGGGTCGCTGGGCATGCGGCTGATGAGGTAAATGTCGCGCGGCAAAAAGCTGGCGCCTAGCGCGTTTTCAATGGCGGGCACGATCACGTCGATGTTGCAGGCCACGCCCAGCCCCAGCAGCAATCCGCCCAAAGTGCCCATCACGCCCACCGTCGCGCCTTGCACCACAAAAATACCCATGATGCTGCGCGGGCTGGCGCCTAAGGTGCGCAAGATGGCGATGTCGGCGCGTTTGTCGGTCACGGTCATCACCAGCGTGGTGACGAGGTTGAACGCTGCCACGGCCACGATCAGGGTGAGGATGATGAACATCATGCGTTTTTCCACCTGCACCGCTGCAAACCAGGTGCGGTTTTGGCGGGTCCAATCGCGCACGATCACTTCAGGGCCGAAGCTGACGGCCAATTCGCTGGCCACGCCCCGAGCCTGTTGGCCGTCTTGGAGTTTCAGCCGCACGCCGCTGGGCGACTCGAGGCGGAAGATGCGTTGCGCATCCTCGATGTGCATCAGCACCAAGGTGGCGTCGTATTCGTAATGGCCGGAGTCGAACAGGCCGGCCACGTTGAGTTGTTTCAAGCGGGGCATGACGCCCGCAGGCGTCACTTGGCCACCGGGGGCCACCAGCGTCACGCGGTCGCCCACGCGCACGCCCAAGGCATGGGCCAATTCCCCGCCCAACACCACGTTGAAGCTGCCCTCTGTCAAAGCACCGCGTACGTCGGGGGGCAATTGCAGGGTGAAGTCGGTCACTTGGGTTTCGAGTTCGGGCTCAATGCCGCGCACCAAGGCGCCGCGCATGTCGTCGCCACGCGCCATCAGGGCTTGTTGCGCCACAAACGGCGCTGCGGCCACGACAGAGGCGTTGCGCTTGGCTTGGGTCATGACCGCATCCACATCGGCAAAGCCTTCGCCACTTGTGGAGAGCAATTCAATGTGGGCGACGACGGCCAGCATGCGGTCGCGCACTTCTTTTTGAAAGCCGTTCATCACGCTCAACACGATGATGAGGGCCGCCACGCCCAGCGCGATGCCCAGCATCGACACGCCCGAGATGAAGGAAATAAAGCCGTTGCGCCCCGCCACTCGACCCGCACGCGTGTAGCGCCAGCCAATGAGAAGCTCGTAAGGGAGTTTGGAGGAAGTGCTGTTCATGACGAGCGTGATTGTGTCACTGGCTGGGCTGCCCATCACGGACAATCAGCCCCATGCCCTTTGAGATTTTTGATTCCCCGCGCCCCACCACGCTGCTGCCGTTTTCGCTTTGGTCGGCCCAAGGCCCAGAAGCCGGCGTCTTGGCCCAGCAAGCGTTGCCTCACCTGCGTCAATGGTTGATGCAGTCGCAACGCGTGGGGGTCGCGGTTGACGCGCCCGTTGACCCTTTGCTGGCCACCTTGACGCCCCCGCACGAGCGAGCTTGGGCCCACACCGTGGGTTGGCCGCTGGTGGATGGAGGTTTGCCGTGGGCCGCGCGTGCGGCGACAGAGCAGGGTTTTGCGGCAACCCAAACCCATGAGGCGTCCCCCGTGTCGCCCTCTGACTGGGCCTTTATCAGTTTGTGCAATTGGCACGTCAGCAACGGCCAAGTGACCTTGGGTGATCCCGCGCATTTGGCGCTGGACACCGACACCGATGCTGTTTTGTTCAACGCGATGCAGCCGTTTTTTGCGGAAGACGGCATCGACTTATTGCCCTACAAACCCGGCCAGTGGCTGGCGCGTTCGCCCTTGTTTGCTGACCTGCGCACGGCGAGTTTGGACCGCGTGATTGGCCGCAACATCGATCCGTGGCTGGTGGGCTGCGAAACCGGGGCGGAGCGTTTGAGCCTCGCGGCAAAGCTGGTGCGTCGTTTGCAAAACGAAATGCAAATGTTGCTCTACACCCACCCCGTCAACGACCACCGTCGTTTGACCATCAACTCATTTTGGGTCCATGGCACGGGCACCTTGCTCAGTGACGCCAAGGCGGCCAGCGTTGACGCGTCATCTGCCGCAAAGCCGTTGGCGTACCCCGCACCCAACGTGGTGCAGACCCTGCGCAGCAGCGCCTTGCAGCAAGACTTCATCGGTTGGTTGGAGGCGTGGCACAGCGTGGATGCCGAGGTCATCGCCCCCTTGCTGGCGCGCGTGGCAGCGGGTGAGCCTCAGCGCTTGGTGCTGTGCGGTGAGCATGAATTTCAGGTCTACGACAGCGCTGCGCCCAGCCTTTGGCAACGCGTGCGTCAGCGCTTCGTCCCCATTTCTTTAGACACCGTGTTGGCCGTTGCGCCCTTGAAAGATTGAGCCCCATGCAATTCATTCCCCGAGACATGCCGCCACGCAGCATTTGGGCGCTTGAGCAAGCGGGTGTTCACCCCTTGCTGGCGCGTTTGTATGCCGCGCGTGGCATCAGCCAAGCCACCACCCTTGACGTGGCGCTGGCGCACTTGCTGCCACCCACCAGTTTGAAGGGCATCGAAGCTGCCGCCGTGTTGCTGGCCGATGCCATGGCTGCCGACAAAAAACTCTGTATCGTGGCCGACTATGACTGCGATGGCGCCACCGCCTGTGCCGTCGCTGTGCGTGGCCTGCGTTTGCTTGGCGCACGTCAGGTGAGCTACATCGTGCCCGACCGCGTGGTGGACGGTTACGGCCTCACGCCGCCGATTGCCGAGCGTGTCAAAGCCAGCGGCGCCGATGTGTTGATCACGGTGGACAACGGCATTGCCAGCGTCGACGGCGTGGCCAAGGCCCGTGCCTTGGGCTTGCAAGTGCTGGTGACCGATCACCATTTGCCTGCCGCCGTGCTGCCCGAGGCCGATGCGATCGTCAACCCCAACCAGCCCGGCTGCACGTTCGAGAGCAAGTCGCTGGCCGGTGTGGGGGTGATGTTTTATGTGCTGTTGGTGCTGCGCGCGGAACTGCGCAAGCGCGGCGTGTTCACTGCCGAGCAGCAGCCCAAACTCGACACCTTGCTGCCCTTGGTGGCTTTGGGGACGGTGGCCGACGTGGTCAAGCTCGATGCCAACAACCGCCGTTTGGTGGCGCAAGGTTTGGCGCGTGTGCGCAAAGGGCAAATGCCCGCTGGCATGAGTGCTTTGTTTGTCGCCTCAGGCCGTCAAAGCGCCACCTGTACGTCGCAAGATTTTGGCTTTGCGCTGGGGCCACGTATCAATGCGGCAGGCCGCTTGTCGGACATGACGTTGGGCATTGAGTGCCTCACCACCGACGATGTGGGCCGTGCCACCGACTTGGCCACCCAGCTCGACCGCATCAACCGCGAACGCCGTGAGATTGAAGGCGACATGCGCGAACAAGCGCTTGAACTCGCACAAGAAATGTTCGACCCCGAAGAGGAGCCGCCTTCCGCCTTGTGCGTGTTCGACCCCGACTTTCACGAAGGCGTGGTGGGCATCGTCGCCTCCAAGCTCAAAGATTTGCACCACCGTCCCACGTTTGTGTTTGCGCCCAGCCAAGCGGCGGGCAAGGGGCATGAGCTCAAAGGTTCGGGCCGCTCCATTCCCGGCTTTCATTTGCGCGATGCGCTGGACTTGGTGGCCAAGCGTCACCCCGGCGTGTTGCTGCGCTTTGGCGGGCACGCCATGGCGGCAGGCTGCACTTTGGAAGAGGACAACCTTGCCACCTTTGAAGAAGCCCTGCAGCAAGTCGCCACCGAGTGGCTGGACGCGGCCACCTTGCAGCGCCGCTTAGAAACCGACGGCCCTTTGCTGCCCGAGTACCGCCGCCCCGAGCTGGCCGACACGCTGGCCCGCGAGGTGTGGGGCCAAGGTTTTGCACCGCCCACTTTCAGCGAAAACATCGAGGTGTTGGGACAGCGTTTGGTGGGTGAAAAACATTTGGCCCTGAAGCTGCGCCACCAAGGTCAGCCTGTCGATGGCATTTGGTTTGGTCGCGTTGATCCGCTGCCCTCTGTGGCGCATCTGGCCTTTCGCCTCGAAGCCGATGAATGGCAAGGCAACAAGCGCGTGCGCTTTGTGATTGAAGGCATGGCCGAGTAACGAAAGAACAGCATGGCGACCAAGAAAAAACTCCAACTCCCCGAAGTCAATTTCTCTGATTACGGCGACACCCGTTATCTGCATTTGGGCACCCCGTGGGTGCAAGGCTCGATGAACATTGAAAAGCCTTTTGACATTGACCTTGAATACGTGCAACGCATGATGGCGTGGCTGTTGTTCGTGGACATCGACCAAGTCGGCAAGCGCCACGCCATGCAATTGGGCTTGGGCTCGGCGGCGTTGACCAAGTTCTCGTTCAAGCAATTGCGGATGAAAACCACCGCGATTGAGATCAACCCGCAAGTCGTGGCCGCCTGCCGCCTGTGGTTCAAACTGCCCGCCGACAGCGCCAAGCTGCAAGTGGTGTTGGGCGACGCCGCCGAGGTGGCCAAGCACGACCACTGGCGCGGTCAGATTGACGCCTTGCAGGTCGATTTGTACGACCACGAAGCGGCGTCGCCTGTGCTCGACAGCGCCGAGTTTTACGCGGATTGCCGCCAACTGTTGACCGACGAGGGTTGCATGACCGTCAACTTGTTTGGCCGCAGCTCCAGTTTTGCGCAAAGCGTGGAAAAGATGGCGGCGGCCTTTGGTGCCGACGCGCTCTGGGCGTTCAAACCCACGCGCGAGGGCAACACCATCGTGTTGGCCCAACGCACGCCCACATCGGTCAAACGTGCCGAGTTGATGGCCCGTGCCGAAGCCATTCAAGCCCGTTGGCCATCGCTGCCCGCGACCAAGTGGTTGCGGGTCTTCAAACCCTTGAAACCCGCATGAATATAGGGTTTACCCCTTGTCTCTCAGGTTTCTAACGTAGGTGGAACCCACATCTTTCGTCAGGCTTTAGCCCTTCACAATTTGCGCACTTTCGCAGTTTTGTTTGAGGAGACGAAATGATCAAAAGTCAAAAAGACTTTTTCTCCGGCCTGATGTTCGCACTGGTCGGTGGTGGTTTTGCCTGGGGCGCCACTAACTACACGGTTGGTACTGGCGCTCGCATGGGCCCTGGCTACTTCCCGCTGTTGCTGGGCATCGCTTTGGCTGTGCTGGGCGCTTTCATCATGTTTTACTCGTTGGTCGAGCACACAGAAGATGGCGACAAAGTGGGCAAATTTGCTTGGAAACCCATCGGCTACGTGCTGGGTGCCAACGTGGCCTTCGGTATTTTGTTGGGTGGCTTGCCCAGCATTGGCCTGCCTGCGATGGGCTTGATCATGGCGATTTTTGCCTTGGTCATCATCGCCAGCAAAGCCGGTGAGACCTTCGTGCTCAAAGAAGTGCTGATTCTGGCCACGATCTTATCGGTGGGCAGCTACTTGGCTTTCATCGTGCTGCTGAAATTGCAGATGCCTGTGTGGCCCACCTTCATCACTGGTTGAGCCGGGAGAAATAAAAAATGGATTTGATTGCAAACCTCTCATTGGGTTTTGGTGTGGCGTTCACGCCCATCAACCTCATGTACGCCTTGGTCGGTTGTATTTTGGGCACGCTGATTGGCGTGCTGCCAGGCATTGGCCCTGTGGCGACCATCGCCATGTTGTTGCCTGCCACTTACGCGCTGCCCCCTGTGTCCGCGCTGATCATGTTGGCTGGTATTTATTACGGCGCCCAATACGGTGGTTCAACCACTGCGATTTTGGTGAACTTGCCTGGTGAATCGTCGTCGGTGGTCACCACCATTGACGGCTACCAAATGGCCCGCAAAGGCCGTGCAGGCCCCGCGTTGGCAGCTGCTGGTTTGGGTTCGTTCTTCGCCGGTTCGGTGGGTACGTTGATCTTGGCGGCCTTCGCGCCTCCTTTGACAGAACTCGCGTTCAAGTTTGGCCCTGCCGAATACTTCTCGCTCATGATTTTGGGCTTGGTCGGTGCGGTGGTGTTAGCTTCGGGCTCGTTGCTCAAAGCGATTGCCATGATCGTGTTGGGTCTGTTGATGGGCTTGATCGGTACCGACGTGAACTCGGGTGTGGCACGTTTCAGCTTTGACATCCCCGAACTCACCGACGGTGTGGGCTTCGTGGTGGTGGCGATGGGCGTGTTCGGTTACGGCGAGATCATTTCGAACTTGTCGCAACCCGAAGACGAACGCGAAGTGTTCACGGCCAAGGTGGAAGGTTTGTTCCCCACCAAGGAAGACTTCAAGAACATGCTGCCTGCGGTCATTCGCGGTACAGCTTTGGGCTCGTTGCTCGGCGTGTTGCCCGGTGGCGGTGCGTTGTTGGCGGCGTTTGCGGCTTACACCATCGAGAAGAAAACCAAGCTGCGTCCAGGCGAAGTGCCCTTCGGTCAAGGCAACATCCGCGGTGTGGCGGCGCCTGAATCGGCCAACAACGCCGGTGCACAAACCTCCTTCATCCCATTGCTCACCTTGGGTATTCCACCCAACGCTGTGATGGCCTTGATGGTGGGTGCGATGACCATTCACAACATCCAGCCCGGCCCACAGGTGATGACCAGCAACCCCGAGTTGTTCTGGGGTCTGATTGCCTCGATGTGGATCGGTAACTTGATGCTCGTGATCTTGAACTTGCCTTTGATCGGCATGTGGATCAAGTTGTTGTCTGTGCCTTACCGCTTCTTGTTCCCCGCCATCGTGCTGTTCTGTGCGATTGGTGTGTACTCGACCAACAACAACACCTTTGACATCTGGATGGTCGCGGCCTTTGGCTTCGTGGGTTACACCTTCGTCAAGTTGGGTGTAGAACCAGCGCCTTTGTTGCTCGGCTTCATCTTGGGCCCCATGATGGAAGAGAACCTGCGTCGCGCCCTGTTGCTGTCGCGTGGTGACTGGACCGTGTTTGGTACCCGTCCCTTGTCAGCAGGTTTGCTGGCGGCTGCCGCCTTGCTCTTGGTGATCGTGCTCTTGCCGTCGATCAAGTCCAAGCGAGAAGAAGCCTTCGTGGAAGATTAATTCTGTTCATTCAGTTTTGACTTTGAAAACGGCACCTTCGGGTGCCGTTTTGCATGGCGAGCCAGCTTGTATGCGCCACAATCTCTTAACACTGAAAGATCGTTGACGATGGAGCACCTTCAAAGACAGGCCTTGCACAACGAAGTGCATGCCAGACCACCCGAACCCATGCAAGCGCCTTTGGCCATCTCGCATGTGGTGATGTGGGTCGACCGCGCCAGTGCGCAAGCCAGTCGCGCGCATTTGTCGCGTCTGTTGTTGGACCACCATCTGCCAGCCCCCGACGATCACACCAACCACATGCGTGTGGACTTGGGCGCGTTTCGCTTGCGTTGGGAGTTACACACCGAGTTCGTGTCGTGGACCTTCATGCGGCCCGTGAGCGATGCGGCGTTGAACCCTACCCAACCCATGACCGCTGTTCAAGCCGTGCCGCAGGCTTGGCTGGCGGATTTGCCGGGTGCCTGCTTGGCACGCTTGCATGTGTGGTTGCTGGCACCGAGCCAGCTGGATGTGCATGCTGTGCTGCCTCAGCTTTTGCATGAAGACACCTTGGTGGCCTCCACGGTGGCCGAGGGGCATGGCGAGGTGTACACCGATTTTCAGTTGCACCCCGATGGTTACTCGCGTGTGTTGTTGATGACGGGCTCGCTCACACCGCGCCGCCAAGGTCGTTTGGTGCAGCAGTTGCTCGAAATCGAGACCTACCGCATGGCCGCCTCGTTGGGCTTGCCAGCCGCGCGCGAAGCGTCGCAGGTGTTGGCCGACGCAGAGCGTGAGTTGGCAGCTTTGGCGCAAGCCATACGCAGCGCAGCGCGTGCCGACGAAGCGGGCCTGTTGGACCGCTTGACCCGTTTGGCAGGCGAGGTGGAGGGGCAATACGCCGCCACCCATTCCCGCTTTTCGGCCACGCGGGCTTATTTTGAATTGGTCGATCGCCGTATCCGCGACATCGCCGAGTCGCGCATGCCGGGCATGCAGACCATTGGTGAGTTCATGGAACGTCGTTTGTCACCGGCGCGCAGCACGTGTGACTGGGCAGCGCGACGTCAAAACGCGCTGTCTGAACGCGTCTCGCGCATGAGCAATTTGTTGCGCACACGCGTGGACTTTGAGCAGCAATTGAGCAGCCAACAACTACTCGCCACAATGAACCAACGCCAAGATGTGCAACTCAAGCTGCAGTCCACGGTGGAAGGTTTGTCGGTGGCCGCCATCACCTATTACTTCACCGGCTTGGTGAGTTACTTGGCCAAAGGTGCGGAAAAGTTCGGTTGGCCTTTCGCAGCTGACATCACGGCGGCATGTGCCTTGCCCTTTGTCGGCCTTCTCGTTTGGTGGTCCATGCGGCGTTTACACAACAAGGTATTTAAGACATGAATTTCAATTTCACCAACCCGTACACCTCCACCCGATTGCCCGTGTTTGCGCGCAACGTGGTGTCCACCTCGCACCCTTTGGCTGCGCAAGCGGGTTTGCGCATGTTGTGGCAGGGCGGCAATGCGGTCGATGCCGCCATCGCCGCTGCGGCAGCGTTGACGCTGACGGAGCCCGTGAGCAACGGCTTGGGGTCAGACGCGTTTTGTATTTTGTGGGATGGCAAAGAACTGCATGGCCTCAATGCCTCGGGCCAAGCCCCACAAACGTGGACGCCCGATTACTTCCACCGCAAATACGGTGACGGTGCCAAGACGCCGCCCAAGCGCGGCATGGATTCGGTCACGGTGCCCGGCGCCGTGGGCAGCTGGGTGGCCTTGAGCGAGCGCTTTGGCAAGTTGCCCTTTGAAGACCTGATGCAACCCGCCATCGAGATCGCCGAGCGCGGTTATTTGCTGCCCGTGGTGGTGCAACAAAAATGGGCCGCTGCCACGCCTGAGTTGCAAAGCCAACCGGGTTTTGCAGACAGCTTTTTGCCTTGGGGACGTGCGCCTGCTGTGGGCGAGTTGTTCAAGTTCCCGGGGGCAGCGCGGGGTTTGCGAGCGATCGCCAAAACCAAGGGGCAAGCTTTTTACGGCGGCGAGATCGCGCAGGCGATCGAGAAGTTTTCTGCGCAGCACGGTGGCAGCATCACCGCGCGTGACTTTGCCAACTACAAAGCGGAGTGGGTCACGCCCATTGCACAAAACTACCGCGGCTACACCTTGCACGAAATTCCGCCCAATGGCCAAGGCATTGCGGCGCTGATCGCGTTGGGGATTTTGGAGAACTTTGACCTTGCCAGCTTGGCGGTAGACGGCGTGGATTCGCAGCATTTGCAAATCGAAGCCATGAAGCTCGCCTTTGCCGATGTGTACCGCTACGTGGCCGAACCCAGTGCCATGGAAGTCACGCCCGCGCAAATGCTGGACCCCGCTTATTTGAAAGGCCGCGCGCAATTGATTGACCTGCGCAAAGCACAAGACTTTGGCGCGGGCAACCCCGTCAAAGGCGGCACCATTTACCTCACCACCGCCGACGAAAACGGCATGATGGTGAGCTTCATCCAGAGCAATTACATGGGCTTTGGCTCGGGCTGTGTCGAGCCCACGTTTGGCGTGAGTTTGCAAAACCGTGGCCACGGTTTCAGCTTGGATGCCAAGGGACTCAACCCCGCCAATTTGGTGGCACCGAGCAAGCGCCCGTTCCACACCATCATTCCCGCCTTCCTCAGCAAAGACGGCCAGCCAGTCATGAGCTATGGCGTGATGGGGGCCAACATGCAGCCGCAAGGTCACATGCAGACTTTGGTGCGCATGCTCGACTACGGGCAAAACCCGCAAGCCGCTTGCGATGCGCCGCGCTGGCGCTACAACGCGGGCATGGAGATCAACGTCGAAGCCTCGTTGAATGCCGAGACGGCGTCTGGCCTGCAGGCGCGAGGTCACCAAGTGGGCGTCATCAACGACAGCTACCAAGACTTCGGCGCGGGTCAATTCATTTGGCGCGCGGGTGATCCGAAGGTCGAAGGCTATGTGGCTGCCAGCGATGCACGTCGCGATGGGTTGGTGGCTGGGCTCTGATGCACGGGCAGCGCATAGCCTCTGCGTTGGCGCTGCTGGTTTTGGTGGGGTGCCAGGCGTGGTCGCCGCAGTCTGATCGAAGGTCGGTTGCAGCCGCTTCGGTGGCTTTGTCCAAGGCCTCATCGAGCGTTTCATCTGGTGCTGCATCGGCACCGTTACAGCCTGAAATCGCCACCGGCTTCACGCCGAAAACTGAGGTGCTCACGCAGCGTTTTGCCGTGGCTGCTGCGCACCCCTTGGCCAGCCAAGCGGGCGTTGAGATGCTGCAAGCCGGAGGCTCTGCCGTTGATGCGGCTGTGGCGGTGCAGATGGTGCTGGGCTTGGTAGAGCCGCAGTCCAGTGGCTTGGGCGGTGGCGCTTTTTTGGTCCACGCCTCGGGCCCCAACGTGCAAGTGTTCGATGGTCGCGAAACGGCCCCAGCGGCGGTGACCGAAGCGGCCTTGCTCGATGACACCGGTCAGCCCTTGGCCTTTCACAAGGCGGTGGTGGGCGGTCGTTCTGTGGGCACGCCAGGCGTGTTGCACATGCTGGCGCAGGCGCATCAGCAGCATGGTGTGCTGCCGTGGTCGCGTTTGTTTGAGCCCGCTCTTCGCTTGGCACGCCAAGGCTTTCCCATCAGCCCACGCCTGCATGCACAACTCAAGGCCGATGCCTATTTGCGCTTGGACCCTGTGGCCCGCGCTTATTTCTACCAAGACCTCGGCCGAGCCCAGTTGGAGCCCCACCCCGTGGGCCATGTGTTGCGCAACCCTGAATTGGCGGATGTGTTGCAGCGCATCGCCACCGAAGGCGTGTCTGCTTTTTACAGCGGCGAGGTGGCGCAGGCCATGGTGAGCAAGGTGCAACAGCACCCCAGCAACCCCGGCCATTTGCAGCTCAGCGACTTGGCGCATTACCAAAGCAAGGTGCGCCCGCCCTTGTGTTTTGATTACCCCGTTACCGAGGCTGCATCTGCTTCACGCCTCTACCGCATCTGTGGCGCACCACCTCCGAGTTCGGGAACGCTCGCCATGGCGCAAATCTTGGGCATGCTGCCCCATACCTCAGCTGATGGGCGGTCTTGGTCAGTTGAAGGGCCAGACGCGTCATGGCTCTATGCCTACAACGAAGCCTCGCGCTTGGCCTTTGCCGATCGCGCGCAGTATGTGGCTGATCCCGATTTCGTCACCGCACCGGGGGGCGACTGGTCGAGCTTGTTGCAGCCTGATTATTTGAAGTCGCGTGCTCAGCAGATCAAGCCCGTGGCTGCCGTGCAAGTGGCCCCTGGCGAGCCTGTTCCCCGCGCCGCGCAACACTTCTTCGCGATGGCCGAGCAACCTGAAATGGGCACCTCGCACCTCAGCATCGTCGATGCGCAGGGCCGCGCCGTGGCGATGACCACCACGTTGGAAGACGCCTTTGGTGCGCGGCAAATGGTGAAAGGTTTTTTACTTAACAACGAGTTGACCGACTTCAGCTTTGTGCCCCGCGACGCCCAAGGCCGCGCGGTGGCCAACCGTGTGCAGCCGGGTAAGCGGCCACGCTCTTCGATGTCGCCGACCTTGGTGTTCGACAAAGCCACAGGACAGTTGCTCATGAGTGTGGGCAGCCCCGGCGGCGCGATGATCATTCACTTCACCACCAAGACCTTGTTGGGCGTGTTGCAGCAGGGGTTGTCGCCCCAAGCGGCGGTAGACAGCCCCAATTTTGGGTCGATAGGCGGGCCCTTGGTGCTCGAGCAAGGTCGCTTCTCGGGGGGCACTGCAGACGCTTTGCGTGCCCGAGGCACGGTGGTGCGCACACAAGCCCTGACCAGCGGCGTGCATTTGTTGATGCGGCAACAGCGCGATGGCCGCACGGTGTGGATCGGTGTGGCCGACCCGCGCCGTGAAGGCGTGGCTTTGGGCGAGTGACTGAGCTGCACGGCGTGGCTGCCTGTGCTGCGTCGCCTAAACTCATGCCTCCATACAGAAAACAAAAAAGGTAAGTGATGAGATTGCTGCATCAATGGCTTCGTACGTTGGCGCTTTGCGCCGTGGTGGGCGTCATGGGCTTGGGGGGCAGTTTCAACCTTGCGCTGGCGTTCAGCCCTAACAGCCCGATTGACATGGCGCACATCATTGGCGCGGACTTCAACCGTCGCACCGGCGAACCCACAGGTGGGCACAGTTTGCTCAAAGGCGATGTGCGCGTCGTGCCCGGCAGTGAGTCAGCCCCAGACGCCACCGGCGTCTACCGTGCCCATGTGCAAATGGCCGATCCCCAGCGTCCCGGGCAATGGTTGACCAAAACCGATCGCAACGGCCAGCCCATGCTCAACACCATGTTCCCCAAAGACTGGACCGCCGAGCGCATCACCACCGAGTTAGACGCCGCTTGGAACAGCCCAACCAAAACCAAAAAAGGGGAGAAGTGGAGCGCTTTGACCCCCAGCGGCGTGCGCGTGGAGGGCTACTTGGCCCCGCGCGTGACGGCCTACCCCGTTTACAGCAAACGCCATTGAGGCCCCAGGACGCACCATGCCTTTTCACTTTTTTGACGCCGAACAATTGCCCATGCCTGGCAGCTCAGCCGCCAGCGTGTTTTATCCCTTTTGTGAGTGGACGCCTGACGACGCACCCGATGCCACCGTGGATGACGCACACCCGATGAACCGATTCGTGTGCAGCTGGCTCACCAGCGATGTGGATGACCCCGAGCGTTGCCAAGAAATATTGGACGCGGTGGCTGACTTAGAAGCGGGCACCTGCCCGCAGTGGTTTGCCGACGGCGATGCGTGGTGTGTGAACCTGACGCCAGAAGGTGTTCAGTTCAACGCCAGCAACATCGGTCCCGAAGACACCGCGTGGTGGGACCAACCGGAGGGCCGTTTCAGTTTGGCTTTGGTGAAAGACGCACTGCTCAAGTGGCAGGCGTTTTTGGGCTCAGAGGCTTGATGGGGCGGCGACCTTCGCGCCGCGCAATCCAAACGGTCGACATCAAAATCACCCACGCCCCCAGCCATGTGGATTGACTGGGCACATCGGCGAACACCAACCAGCCCATGGCCGAGGCCCACACCAAGTCGAGAAAGCGCAGCGACTGGGTGGCCGAAATATCAGACAACGCAAACGCCCGCGTGAGGCAGTAATGCCCCGTGGTGCCCAAGATGCCCGCGGCAAAAAAGCCCACCCATTGCCAAGCGCTGGGGTCTTGCCAATGCGTCAGCGCGAGTGGAAAGCTCAGCACGGTCACGGTCAAGGCTTGCCACAGCACGATCACGCCCGCGTTCTCATACCGCGTGAGGGCCTTGGTGATCAAGAACGAGGCGGCAAACACCGGCGCTGATGCCAGCATGACCAAGTGAAACCAACCGCCGCCCCCCGAGAGCTTGGGCAGTACCACCACCAACACGCCAGCAAAGCCAATGAGCGAGGCGATCCAACGGTCGCGGTGCATGGGCTCGCCCAAAAACAAACCCGCCCCGATCATGATGAAGATGGGCCCAGTGAAGCTGATGGCGGTCATGTCGGCCAACGGGATGCGTGGCAGGGCGATGAACCACAACATCAGGCCCACGGTGTGTACGCCGCCGCGCCAGAATTGGCCCTTGATGTCTTTGGGCCAATACGCGGCAAAGCCTGAGCGCCAGACCAAGGGCAGCATGACCACCAAGCCGCAGAGGTAGCGCAAAAACTGGGTTTGGAAGGCGTCCATCTCTAAGGCGATGGCGCGGGCGATGGTGTTGAGCAGCGAGAACATCAGGCCGCCCATGGCCATCCACAACATGCCTTGCCAAGCCACGGGCAGACGTTGGGCTTTTCGGTGGGTGCGATGTTTGGCCAACGAGAGGCGGCGCACGAGAGATGTCTTCATTGCGACCCACTTTAAGTCAGCCTTCATCCGAACGCAGTCGCTTGTGTTACGCGTGCATGCTCAGCTTTGCTACGTTGACCGAGCGGTCGCAAGCGTTCAAGCGGCGGGCGTGTCGTCCTTGGGGGGAATGGCGTCGCGCATCATGGCGTAGCGCGTCATACGCTGGCCTTGCACCAAACGAATCACGCGTTTGAGCGGAATGCCAATGTGAGCCAAGGTTTGGCTGGCCAGCATCAGACTGCCTTCCAGCACTTCGGGCACCACTTCGGCAGCCCCTGCGGCGCGCAAGCGTTCTAAATCGTGGTCGTCGTGGGTGCGCACAATCACGGGCACTTGGGGGGCATGCTCGGTGGCCCACGCCAGCACCTTCAAGGCTGAGGGTGTGTCGGGGTAAGTCACCACCACCGCCGAGGCGCGCACCAAACCCGCAGACATGAGGCTGGCCAAGCGCGTGGCGTCGCCAAACTCCACATGGTTGCCCGCGCTGCGGCCACTTTGTACCTTGTCGGGGTCGGAGTCGAGGACCACGTAGGCAATGCCTTCGGACTTGAACAAGTCCACCAAGCTGTGGCCGCAGCGCCCATAGCCGCAGACGATGACATGGTTTTCTGTTTTCAAGGTGCGCTGCGCCATGCCCGTGAGCGCGAGCGATTGCATGAGCCAGTCGTTGCTGATGAGGCGGTTGACGATGCGGTCGGCGTTCATCACCAAGAAAGGGGTGGCGATCATGGACAACACCATCGAGGCCAAGATGGGGCTCATCCACGACACAGGAATCAGCGAGTTTTGCAAACTCAACGACAACAACACAAAGCCGAATTCACCGGCTTGTGCCAAATAAATGGCCGTGCGCAAACTCACACCCGCCGCTGCGCCTTGCATGCGCGCCAACACAAACACCAAACCCGCTTTGAGCAAGACGGGCACCACGCTGAGCAACAGCACCCAGCCCCAGCTGTCGTGAATCACTTCCCAGTCCAACTTCATACCGATGGTGATGAAGAACAGGCCCAGCAGCACATCGTGGAAAGGGCGAATGTCGGCTTCCACTTGGTGTTTGAAATCGGTTTCGGCAATCAACATGCCGGCCAAGAAGGCGCCCATGGCCAACGACAAGCCTGCCAGTTCGGTCATCCATGCCAAGCCCAGTGTCATGAACAACAGGTTGAGCATGAACAACTCGTCGCTCTTGCGCCGCGCCACCAAGTTGAGCCACTCGCGCATCACGCGTTGGCCGCCCCACAGCAGCAAGCCCACCAACACGCCCGCTTTGAGCATGGCAATGCCCAGCACGCGCCAGAGGTTGTTGTCGGCCATGTCGGCCAACGCCGGAATCAACACCAGCAGCGGCACCACGGCCAAATCTTGAAACAGCAGCACGCCCATCACGCGTTGACCGTGGGGCGACTCCAACTCGATGCGGTCGGACATGAGCTTGACCACGATCGCTGTGCTTGACATGGCCATGGCACTGCCCAAGGCCAAGGCGGTTTGCCAACTGACCTGCCAACTCTGCCCGAACTGTCGAATGGCCACGCCTATGGCGATGTTGAACAGGAGCGCCCCGACCAGCGTCAGCACCACTTGGCCCAGCCCCAAGCCAAACACCAGCTTGCGCATGCGCATGAGCTTGGGCAGGTTGAACTCCAAGCCGATGACGAACATCAAGAACACCACGCCAAACTCGGCCAAGTGCTCTACGGCCATCGAGTCTTTGGCCAGCGCCAACGCGTTGGGGCCAATCACCACACCGGCAAATAAATAGCCCAGCATGGCCGGCAAATGCATGAGTCGGCAGCCCACCACGCTGACGACCGCAGCGCATAAATAGAGGAGGGTGAGTTCTAACGACGACATATCTCCAATGGTACCGAGCGTTTGTGACAAGGGCCTTGACGAGCCTCACATAAACTCCAGATTTACCCTAGACCTTTGCGTCCTTCATGACCTTTTCTTCGCGTCCCGTTCTTTCGGGCTTGTTACTCGCTGCTGCAGGTGCTATTGCGTTCAGCGGCAAAGCCATCATCGTCAAACTGTCGTACCGCTACGGCGTGGATGCCGTCACGGTGGTGATGTTGCGCATGTTGATTGCGCTGCCGTTTTTCATGGGCCTCGGGTTGTGGGCGGAGCGCCAAGCGCATGCCAAGGCCAACCCGCTGACGCGGCGCGATGTGGTGAGCATCATGGCCTTGGGGTTTGTGGGTTATTACCTGTCGAGCTTTCTGGATTTCTTAGGGTTGCAATACATCACGGCCAGCTTGGAGCGGCTCATCTTGTATCTCAACCCCACGATGGTGGTGGTGCTGGGCTGGTTGTTTTTCAAGAAGCCCATTCAACCCCTTCGCATGTGGGCCATGGCGCTGAGCTACAGCGGTGTGTTGCTGGTCTTCTCGCATGAGTTGACGGTGGCGGGCACAGATGTGGTTTTAGGGGGATCGCTGGTGTTGGCCAGTGCGCTGACCTACGCCATGTATTTGATTTACAGCGGCCAATTGGTGCAGCGCATTGGCTCCATGCGTTTGGTGGGCTGGGCCACCAGCGTGGCGTGTGTGTGTTGCATTGCGCAGTTCTTGTTGCTCAGGCCCTTGTCTGCCGCCGATGTGCCGCACGAGGTGCTGTGGTTGGCCGCGTTGAATGCGGTCGCGTGCACGGTGGCACCTGTGCTGATGGTCATGATGGCCATTGAACGCATTGGTGCTGCCTTGACCGCACAAACAGGCATGATTGGGCCAATGGCCACCATCACGCTCGGCGTGTTGGTCTTGGATGAGCCACTCAACGCATGGATCGGGGTCGGAACCCTGCTGGTGTTGGGGGGGGTGTTTGTTGTTTCAAAGTATGGAGCGAAGTGATGGATTTAGGAATCAAAGGTAAGTGGGCATTGGTCGGCGGCGCAAGTAAGGGCCTCGGTTTCGGGTGTGCCCAATCGTTGGCGCGTGAAGGTGCCAACGTGGTCATCGTGGCGCGCGGCGCAGAGGCTTTGGAGGCTGCGGCGGTTGAACTGCGCAAGCTGGGCACCACCATCCTCGCGGTGGCGGTGGACATCACCACCGTCGAGGGCCGAGAAGCCATCTGGTCGGTCGCGGGTGGTCCCGGTAAAAACTTCGACATCGTGGTGACCAACGCAGGTGGTCCGCCCCCTGGCGATTTCCGCACATGGGATCGCGATGCGTGGATCAAGGCGGTTGACGCCAACATGCTCACCCCCATCGAACTCATCAAAGCCACCGTAGACGGCATGGCCGAGCGCGGCTTTGGTCGCGTGATCAACATCACGTCGAGCGCGGTGAAGGCACCGATCGACATCTTGGGTTTGTCCAACGGCGCACGTTCGGGCTTGACCGGCTTTGTGGCGGGCGTGGCACGCACGCAAAAACTGGCCTCGAACAACGTCACCATCAACAACCTGTTGCCCGGCGCATTCGACACCGACCGTTTGAAGGGCACCATGAAGGGCGCGTCTGAGAAAACAGGGCAGCCGATTGAAACCATTGCCGAAGCCCGCAAGAAAACCATTCCTGCACTGCGCTTTGGCAATCCGCAAGAGTTTGGCGACACCTGCGCGTTTTTGTGCTCCGCCCAAGCCAGCTACATCACCGGTCAAAACATCTTGACCGATGGTGGCGCTTACGCCGGCACGTACTAAACCCTCTGACTCGGGACTTGACCCGTGATGCGGGTTACTTCCGCGAGGACACCACAATGCCGCCAATGATCATCACAAAGGCAGCAGCGTGGTAGATCTGAGGCATCTCACCCAAGGCCAATGCCGACATCGTGGCGGCAAACACAGGAGTGAGGTTGGCGAAGAAGCCAGCGATGTTGGGGCCCACGCGTTGCACGCCCAAGCCCCAGCAGCGGTAGGCCAACAAGGACGGCCCGACCGCGACGTAAATCAGTGCGGCCACCAGCGGCCATCCCCACACGATGTGCACCTCGGTGAGGCCCGTGTAGCCCGTCCATTCGGCGGCGGTGAAGAGGCCCGACCAGCTCAGGCCAAAGGCCATTTGCGCCATTAAAAAATAAGCCCAGTTGCCACGCACTTGCGCGGGCTCGGTGGTTTGCGCCAACAACCAGCTGTACCACGCCCAGCAAGCGGTGGCGATCAACACAAACACATCACCCAGCACCAGCTGCACCTGTGCCAAGGCTTGCCAATCGCCGCGACACAGCACCAGCAGTACCCCAGCGATGGACAGTGCAGCGCCAAAGATTTGCCGTTTGCGGACCCCTTGTTTGAAAAACAAAGCGCCAAACGCCAGCATGAACACGGGCGTGCTCGATGCCACCAAGGTCACGTTGATGGGCGTGGAGGTTTGCAACGCCAAGTACTGCAAGCTGTTGTAACAACCCACACCCAGCAAGCCGAGCAAGGCGTAACGCCGCCAATGTGTCCACAGCGGACTGCTGGTGCACAAGGCTTGGTTGGCGATGGGCAGCAGCAAGACAAACGCCAACAGCCAGCGCAAGAAGTTGAGCGTGAGTGGTGGAATCAGCTCGTGCACCAAACGGCCGACGATGGCATTGCCCGCCCAAAGCAGGGGAGGGATCAACAAAAGCGCCGCGGTACGCGGCGTCAAGGCAAGAGGGGCAAAAGACATAGGGTTTGACTCTACCTGAGCGATATGTGGCCGGATAACCCACGTGACATCTCGGGGACCAAATCCATGGCAGGATGCAGCGTCTTAAAAATTTGACCCACTTTTCAAACCCTGGAGCACAACACCATGACCAAAGCAGTCATCATCGAAAAAAACGGCGGCCCTGAAGAGCTCAAGCTCGTGGACGTCACGGTCGGTCAACCTGGGCCCGGCGAAATTCGCATCCGTCACAAGGCCGTAGGCCTGAACTTCATTGACGTGTACCAACGCAGCGGTTTGTACACCTTGCCCATGCCTTTGCAATTGGGCATGGAAGCCTCGGGCGTCGTGGAGGCTGTGGGCGAAGGCGTGACCCATTTGAAAGTGGGCGACCGCGCTGCATACGCCAGCCAACCTCCCGGCAGCTACTGCGAAGAGCGTGTGATGCCCGCCAAGTGCGTGTGCAAATTGCCCGATGCCATCTCGTTTGAGACCGGCGCAGCCATGATGCTGAAAGGTTTGACCGCACAGTATTTGCTCAAGCGCACGCTGCCTCAAGGCGGCCTGAAAGCCGGTGACTTCATCTTGTTCCACGCTGCCGCGGGTGGTGTGGGCCTGATTGCTTGCCAATGGGCCAAGGCGCTGGGTTACAACTTGATCGGTACCGCTGGCAGCGATGCCAAGTGCCAATTGGCCTTGGCCAACGGCGCGTCGCACGCCATCAACTACAACACCGAAGACTTCTTGGCCCGCGTGAAAGAAATCACCGGTGGCAAAGGCGTGAAAGTGGTGTACGACTCGGTGGGCAAAGACACTTGGGACAAATCACTCGACTGCTTGGCACCGTTTGGTTTGATGGCCAGCTTTGGCAACGCCTCTGGCGCACCCGCTCCGATTGCCCCCGGCCTCTTGGGCCCCAAGGGCTCGATCTACCTCACACGTCAAACCTTGTTCAGCCACATCACCACGCGCGAGAGCACGCAAGAGATGGCCGATGATTTGTTCGAAGCCGTCACCAGCGGCAAGGTGAAAATTCACATCGACCAAACGTATCCCTTGGCCGACATTGCCCAAGCGCACCGCGATTTGGAAGCCCGCAAGACCACGGGTTGCACCATCATCACGTTGTGAACGTGAGTCTGAGCTTCGGCTTTTAAACCCAGCGCCACGGATGACGTGGCGTCTGGTTCAGACGAAAAAAAGTCCTGCTGAAAATTCAGCAGGGCTTTTTTGTTGCAAAGGCTGTGTGCGTGTCAGTGTTCGCATTAATGCCCGCGTCGCACGCGCAAGATTTCGTCCAAGATCAAACATGCCGCGCCTAGCGTGATGGCACTGTCGGCCACGTTGAACGCTGGGAAGTGGATGCCTGCGTAATAGAAGTCGAGAAAGTCCACCACGTAGCCGTACAGCAAACGGTCGATCACGTTGCCAATGGCTCCGCCCAAGACGCAGCCAATGGCAAAGCCAAACAACTTTTGGTTGGGGTGTTTTTTGAGCATCCACACCATCACGCTGGCGGCGACCACGCCCAGTCCCGTGAAGAACCAGCGTTGCCAACCGCCTGCCGACGCGAGGAACGAGAAAGCCGCGCCCAAGTTGTGCACCCGCACGATGTTGAAGTAGCCCGTGACCGGAAACCCTTCCCCCAAGCTGTAGGTGCTGACGATCAAGACTTTGGTGAACTGATCGGCGAGCAACACCACCAAGGCCAAACCCAGCCACAGCCAGTAAGACGTGGGGCTGCCACTGCTTTTGCGAACGAGGGTGGAGCGTGCCATGTGAGCCTTTGACGTGGGGAGTGCGGAGGTTGAAGCGTCAATGTTTAAGCGAAATGTCGCACTTCACCGTCGCCGTGCAGGTTGCTGTCGCAACGACCGCAGAGCGTGGGGTGCGCGGGGTTGTGGCCCACGTCATCGCTGTAGTGCCAGCAGCGTTCGCATTTGGTGGCTTCGCTGGCTTTGACTTCAACCGTCAAGCCTTCGCCTTTGACGAGCGCAACCTTGGAGGTGATGAACACAAACTTCAAGTCATCACCCAATGAAGCCAGCGCGTCATACGCTGCGCCATCGCAATGAATGACGAGCTCGGCTTGCAGCGATGCCCCCACCAAACCTGCGGTGCGTTTGTTCTCGATTTCTTTGTTGGCGATTTCGCGCACTTGCTGCACGGCATGCCACTTGTCCATCAGTGCCGCATTGCTGGCGCCGAGATCGGTGAAAGTCTCCAAGAAGATGGACTCCGACTTGCCAAACGTGGTCCACGCTTCTTCAGCCGTGAAGCTGAGGAACGGGGCCATCCAGCGCAGCATGGCGTGGGTGATTTGGTGCAACGCGGTTTGTGCGCTGCGACGTGCACGCGAGTTAGGCGCTGTGGTGTACAGGCGGTCTTTGAGCACGTCCAAATAAAACGCGCCCAAATCTTCCGAGCAATACAACTGCAACTTGGACACCACGGGGTGGAACTCATACGCATCGAAGTGCGCGCGAATGTCGGCTTGCACTTGCGCAGCGCGTGACAGCGCGTACTTGTCGATTTCCAACAAATCGTCAAACGCCACGGTGTCTTTGGCGGGGTCAAAGTCGCTCACGTTGGCGAGCAAGAAGCGCAGTGTGTTGCGAATGCGGCGGTACGCATCGACCACGCGGGCCAAGATTTTGTCGTCGATGTTCAGGTCGCCCGAGTAGTCGGTGCTGGCCACCCACAAGCGCACGATTTCTGCGCCCATCTTGTCGCTCACTTCTTGCGGCGCGACGGTGTTGCCCAAGCTCTTGCTCATCTTGCGGCCTTGGCCGTCGGTGGCAAAGCCGTGGGTCAGCAAGCCTTTGTAGGGCGCGCGGTCGTACAAGGCACAGCCGAGCAACAACGAGCTGTGGAACCAGCCGCGGTGTTGGTCGTGGCCTTCTAAATACAAGTCTGCTTCGGGGCCTTGGTCGTGATGTGGCGCACGGTCGTAAGCATCTTTGTGGCTACCGCGCAGCACGTGTTGGAAGGTGGAGCCAGAGTCAAACCACACCTCCAAAATGTCGGTGCTCTTGGTGTAGCTGGCGGCGTCGTCGCCGGGCTGGTTGAGGATGTCTTCCACCGTCACGCGGCTCCAGGCTTCGATGCCGCCTTTTTCGACGATGTCTGCTGCTTGGTCCATGATGGCCATGGTGCGTGGGTGCAACTCGCCGCTGTCTTTGTGCAAGAAGAACGGCACGGGCACACCCCAGCTGCGTTGGCGCGAGATGCACCAGTCGGGGCGGTTGGCAATCATGT
>Ga0213920_1000124_pt1 | contig 80728 bp, 83 predicted proteins | sample McNCre1117MG_FD_161054 | JGI IMG/M metagenome (GOLD analysis project Ga0213920, IMG submission 161054) | Freshwater microbial communities from McNutts Creek, Athens, Georgia, United States - 11-17 MG | ecosystem: Environmental > Aquatic > Freshwater > Creek | place: USA: Georgia | collected...
GGCTTTGATTGTGATCGCTGCGCCAGTGCGTGGGTTACGGCCTGTGCGAGCAGCGCGCTTGCCCACTGCAAAAGTACCGAAACCAACCAAAGAAACTGTGCCGCCTTTTTTCAAGGTGGTCTTCACTGCGCCGATGGTGGACTCAAGTGCGCGAGTCGCTGCAGCTTTAGAAATGTCTGCGTGCTTGGCAATGTGCTCAATCAGTTCTGTCTTATTCACAAAAATCCCCTCTCAATGAGATGTGATGTTAGTCAATGATGATGCTAGTTTACTAGCGCTACGGTATGCGACGCTGCTGAAGGTATCTCGCCTTATGTCACAGCATGATTGAAATTCTAGTCGTTTTTTTGATCAAAAAATTACAACGCTTCTGCAATTGCACGCCCCAGATCGGCCGTACTAGCGTTACCCCCAATGTCTGGTGTCTTAGGCGCACCACTCTTGGGATCGAGCGCCTTCTCAATGGCCGCCATCACCGCATCATGAGCATCTTTATGTCCTAAGAATTCCAACATCATGGCGCCACACCAAATTTGACCAATCGGGTTGGCGATGCCTTTGCCTGCGATGTCTGGCGCAGAGCCATGCACAGGTTCAAACAACGATGGGAACTTGCGGTCTGGGTTCAAGTTGGCACTCGGCGCAATGCCAATCGTGCCGGTGCAGGCGGGGCCTAGGTCACTCAAGATGTCGCCAAATAAATTGCTGGCCACCACCACATCAAAGAAGTCGGGGCGCTGCACAAAGTGGGCGGTCAAGATGTCGATGTGAAATTTATCCACATTGATTTCGGGATAGTTCTTGGCCATCTCAACCACACGCTCATCCCAGTAAGGCATGGTGATGGCAATGCCGTTGGATTTGGTGGCGCTGGTCAAGTGTTTTTTAGGGCGGGTTTGCGCCAACTCAAACGCGAACTTCAACACACGGTCGACGCCAATGCGTGACATGACGGTTTCTTGCATCACGATTTCACGCTCGGTGCCGGGGTACATGCGACCACCAATGCTGGAGTACTCACCTTCGGTGTTTTCACGCACGATGTACATGTCAATCTCGCCAGGCTGACGTGGCGAGCCGTCACGTCGCACCACGGGGGCAATGATGCCAGGCATCAAACGCGCGGGGCGCAGGTTGATGTACTGGTCAAACTCACGGCGAAACATCAGCAACGAACCCCACAATGAAATGTGGTCTGGAATTTTGTCGGGCCAACCCACTGCGCCAAAGTAAATGGCGTCATGCCCGCCGATTTGGTCTTTCCAATCGTCGGGCAACATCTTGCCGTGCTTTTCGTAATAGTCCCAGCTGGAAAAATCGAAGTGGTCAAACTTCAAGTCGATGCCAAATTTGCGCGCTGCGGCGTCCATGACGCGAATGCCCTCGGGCATGACTTCTTTGCCAATGCCGTCACCGGCGATCACTGCAATGCGTTTTTGACTCATCTTCGATCCTTAGCAAACATTCAAAAAATTAAGCGGCGATTTTAGGAGGCCGCACCACCAAGCTCACACCAGCCGCAGTCACCAATATGCCTGCCAGTGTCACCAAGGTGATGGGTTCGTTGAACAAAACCCAAGCCATCACCGCCGTGGTCGGTGGCACCAAGTACAACAAACTGGTCACCGAAGCCGCTGCGCCGCGCTGAATGAGGATGTAAAACAACGAGCTGCCGCCCAAGGTCAACACCAACACCGCCCACGCCATGGCCCAGCTCATCTCGGCATTCCACAAAGCAGGTTCTGCCTCCATCAAGGCCAGTGGCAAGGTCACCAAGTAAGCGGCCATGAGCTGAACAGCATTGGCACTGCGCACATCACAGGGTTGCACAAATCGTTTTTGATACAGCGTGCCTGTGGTGATGGAGATCAATGCCATGGTGATCATGGTCAGACTCCACGGTGTGACTTCAATACCGCCTTCGAGTTTGCGCGACACCACCATGGCCAGACCCACAAAACCCAAAGCCAAGCCTTGCCATTGACGACGGGTCACATGGCCGCCACGCGCTGACAGCCAAATGGCGGTGATGACCGGTTGCAACCCCACGATCAAAGCGGTTAGGCCAGCGCCCATGCCCACCTTCACGGCGGCCCACACGCCGCCCAAATAACCAGCGTGCATCAACACGCCTGTGACGGCCAAATGCCACCACTGCGCCCTACCCTGCGGCCAAGGCACACGCGCCCATTTAACCCACAGCACAAAACACAAAATTGAAAAGATGTAACGCCACAACAAGAACGTGAACGGTGGCGAATTAGGCATGCCGTAGCGCGCCACGATGAAGCCGGTGCTCCAGATCAACACAAAGAGCCAAGGCATGGCATTGATCCATGCTTGGTTGCGTGACTCACTCATTACTTGGCGTGGTCCACGATGTCAGGCCAAGCCTTTTGCAGGTAGTACACCATCGACCAAACGGTCAACACGCCTGCAATCCAAATCAACACGGTGCCCCACAACGCTGTGTCGATCACGCCAAACAGATGGCCATCAAACAGCAAGAAAGGAATGGCCACCATTTGCACCATGGTCTTGAGCTTACCCAACACATGCACAGCCACACTGCGCGACGCACCGATTTGCGCCATCCACTCGCGCAAAGCCGAAATGGCGATTTCACGGCCAATGATGATGAGCGCTACCAACACATCGGCGCGACCGAGGTGCACCAAGATCAGTAAAGAAGCACACACCAAAAACTTGTCAGCCACTGGGTCAAGGAACGCACCAAAGGCAGAAGACTGATTGAGTTTGCGCGCCAAGTAACCATCCAACCAATCGGTCAACGCAAACACCACAAACATCACGGTGGCCCACAGGTTTCGCTCTGCGGGTTCGATCGGTAAATAGAACAACCCCACGATGAGCGGTATGGCCGCGATGCGCGCCAATGTCATGAGCGTAGGGATGGTCCACATAGATGTGTTTACTCGTAAATGATGTGTGATTGCCCGTCGTGGGCCTGTGCCATCCAACTGGCCAAGGCCGCGTCACTGGGGAAAAACTTGACGTTGTCGCCTAACTGTACGTCAGCCGTGGCCCCGTCGCGCAGCAGCTTCAATCGTACGCCCATGCCGCGCACCAACTCGCCCTGCTCGGACTGCTCCACTTTGGCGGGGTGGTCGCGCAACATGCGCGCAATGTCGGGGGATGTGCCGTTGACCGTGACGCTGAGGTATTTGCCAAAGCGGCAACGCGCTTGCTCCAAGCTCCACACTTGCTGAATCGACAAACGCAAACCACCCGAGAAACGGTCTGGCTGAGCCTTGCCCATGATGATGACCAGCTCGTCATCCTTCAAAGTGTTGCGATAGGTGTTGATGGTGGCTTCGTCTGCCGTGGCTTCGATGACCGCCGATTTGTCGTCGAGTTTGAAGATAGCGAGCTTGCCGCGCTGGCCGTTGATGACGCGCATGTCACTCACGATGCCCGCCAGCAACTGCGGCTCGCGCGAGTCCATCAAGTCTTCAATGCGGGTGCGCGCAAAGCGGCGCACTTCGCGCTCGACCTCGTCAAACAAGTGGCCGGACAAGTAAAAGCCCAGGGCCACTTTTTCGTGCGTGAGGCGTTCTTTCACACCCCAAGGCAACATCTCCACGTATTCGGGCTCTTGCGTGCTAGAGCCATGGGCGTCCTCGCCCATCATGTCAAACAAGCCACCTTGGTTGGCGTTGGCTTCGCTGGCAGAGGCAAAGTCAAATGCACGCTCCACACTGGCCAACAGCTCGGCGCGGTTCAAATGCAAGTTGTCAAACGCACCGGCTTTGATGAGGGCTTCGACTGTGCGTTTGTTCAAACGGCTGCGGTCCACACGGCGGCAGAAATCAAACAAGCTGGTAAAAGGTCCGTCTTGACGGGCAGCCACGATGGCCTCGATGGCTTGCTGGCCCGAGCCTTTGATGGCGCCTAGGCCATAGCGAATGACTTTGTCGGAGATGGGCTCAAAGCGGTAGAAGCCGCGGTTCACATCGGGCGCTTCAAACGTGAGGCCCATCTTGTGGGCATCTTCAAACAGCACCTTGAGTTTGTCGGTGTTGTCCATCTCCACTGTCATGTTGGCGCAGAAGAACTCGGCCGTGTAATGCACCTTCAACCAGCCGGTGTGATAGGCCAGCAATGAGTAAGCAGCCGCGTGCGACTTGTTAAAGCCGTAGCCCGCAAACTTCTCCATCAAGTCAAAGATCTCATCCGCTTTGTCTTGGGTGATGTTGTTCTTCGCTGCACCTGCGCGGAAAATTTCGCGGTGCTCCGCCATCTCTTCGGGCTTTTTCTTACCCATCGCACGGCGCAACATGTCGGCGCCACCGAGTGAGTAGCCACCCAAAATCTGCGCGGTCTGCATCACCTGCTCTTGGTACACCATGATGCCGTAGGTCTCAGACAGCATCTGCGCCACCATGGGATGCGGGTACTCAATCTCTTCGCGGCCGTGCTTACGCGCCACGAAGCTTGGAATCAAGTCCATTGGGCCTGGGCGATACAACGCGTTCAGCGCAATCAAGTCTTCCAAGCGCGTGGGACGCGCATCGCGCAACATACCTTGCATGCCGCGACTTTCAAACTGGAACACAGCTTCGGTTTTTCCGTCTTGGAACAGTTCGTAAGTGCGCTTGTCGTCAAGCGGGATGTTTTCAAACGCGAAGTTTTCCTGGCCCTTGTGGCGCGCCATGATGAACTCGCGCGCAATCTCCAAAATAGTCAGCGTGGCCAAGCCCAAAAAGTCAAACTTCACCAAGCCCGCAGCTTCGACGTCATCTTTGTCAAACTGGCTCACCGCCGACTCGCTGCCGGGCTGTTGATACAGCGGGCAAAAGTCGGTGAGCTTGCCTGGGGCAATCAACACACCACCGGCGTGCATGCCCACGTTACGCGTCATGCCTTCGAGCTTTTGCGCCAGCTCCAACAAGGTTTTGACTTCATCTTCTTTCGCCAAACGCTCGGCCAAGATAGGCTCGACCTCAATCGCACCTGCAATGGTGATGTGCTGGCCGGGCTTGTTGGGGATCAAGCCACTGATACCCTTGCAGAAGGTGTAGCTCATGTCGAGCACACGCCCCACGTCACCAATCGCGGCACGCGCCGCCATGGTGCCGAAGGTGGCAATTTGCGACACGGCTTCGCGGCCGTATTTGTCTTTCACGTAGTCAATCACGCGGTCGCGGTTGGTTTGGCAAAAGTCAATGTCAAAGTCGGGCATGGATACCCGCTCTGGGTTCAAGAAACGCTCGAACAGCAAGTTGTATTGCAGCGGGTCCAAGTCGGTAATCTTGAGCGCATACGCCACCAACGAGCCTGCACCCGAACCACGGCCGGGCCCCACGGGGCAGCCATTGGCTTTGGCCCACTGAATGAAGTCACCCACGATCAAGAAGTAGCCGGGAAAGCCCATGTTCAAAATCGTGGTCAGCTCAAACTCTAGGCGCTCCAGATAGCGTGGACGCTCAGCATCCCGCTTGGCCACGTCGGGATACAGATGCACCAAGCGCTCTTCCAAACCTTCGTGCGACACATGACGGAAATAGTCTTCCACCGACATCACCACACCGTTCACAGGTGGGATAGGAAAGTTAGGCAGCTGCGGCTTGCCGAGTACCAAGGTCAGATTGCAACGCTTGGCAATCTCTACAGTGTTGGCAATGGCGCTGGGCACATCGGCAAACAACTCGTACATTTGCGAGGACGATTTGAAATACTGCTCGCGTGTGAACTTACGCACACGGCGTTGGTTACCCAAGATTTCGCCTTCGGCAATACACACACGCGCTTCATGCGCTTCGTAATCGTCGGGCTGGGTGAACTGCACAGGATGCGTGGCCACCACAGGCAAGCTCAGGCGCGCAGCCAGTTGCACCGCGGCAGAGACATGGGTTTCGTCATCCGCACGGCCTGCGCGTTGCAGCTCAATGTAAAAACGATGCGGGAAGATGCCCGCCAATTGCAAGGCCACCTCGCCTGCGCGTGTGGTGTCGCCTTGCACCAAGGCTTGCCCCACCGCACCGGCTTGTGCGCCCGACAAAGCAATGAGGCCTTGTGACAACTCTTGCAACCATTCAAGCTTGATGACAGCGACGGCCTTGTGCACGTTTTGCGTCCAACCACGGCTGATGAGTTCGCACAGGTTCAAGTAGCCCTGATGGTTTTGCACCAACAGCACCATGCGCGAAGTTTGCGCGGCGTCTTGGGTCAGGCTTTCTAGATAAATCTCGGCGCCGATGACGGGCTTGACGCCCTTGCCACGGGTTTCTTTGTAAAACTTGATGGCGCCATACAGGTTGTTGATGTCTGTGATGGCCAATGCTGGCTGCTGGTCAGCTGCGGCTGCTTTCACCACCTCATCGATGCGGTTGGTCCCGTCAACGACAGAAAATTCGGAGTGAAGGCGCAGGTGAACAAACATGCGGCAGATTGTAGGGACACGCCGTTACATAGAATGACTGGGTGAACCAAATTCTGAATATTTCTTGCTACAAATTCGTCGCCTTGCCCGACGCCCAAGACCTGCGCCAACCTTGCTTGGACAACGCTTTGGCGCGCAAGCTCAAAGGCACCATCTTGATAGCAGAAGAAGGCATTAATTTCTTCTTAGCCGGTAGCGCCGAAGATGTGCGCGGCTTTGTCGACTGGCTGCGCACCGATGCACGCTTGGCCGACCTCACACCCAAAGAAAGCTGGTCTGACACACAGCCGTTTCGCAAGATGTTGGTGAAGGTGAAAAACGAAATCATCCGCATGAACCACCCCAGCATCCGCCCTGCTGAAGGCCGCGCCCCCGCGGTGACGCCCGAAACGGCGAAGCGCTGGCTAGACCAAGGCCACGACGACGAAGGACGCCCAGTGGTCACGCTGGACACACGCAATCAGTTTGAGGTGGATGCAGGCACGTTTAAGAACACCATCAACTGGGGCATCACCAAGTTCACCGAATTTCCTGATGCGGTGCAATCGCACTTAGACGAATTGCAAGACAAGACCGTGATCAGCTTTTGTACCGGTGGCATTCGCTGCGAGAAAGCAGCTATCTACATGCGCAATGCTGGCTTGCCGCATGTGTACCAGCTCGAAGGCGGCATCCTCAAATACTTTGAAGAAGTGGGCAGCGACCACTATGACGGCGGTTGCTTTGTATTTGACGAGCGACGTGCTGTGGGCGCAGACCTCAGTGCCACAGGCTTGGCGCCGGATGGCACCTTCCCCGTTACTCTTCCAACAGAGCCAACACCTCAGACTTGAATTCACGGGTATACAAAACGCCCGCCACCAACAGTGTGGTCAGCACAAACATAGCTGGCGAGAAAAACCAGCCCAACGCGGCAAACGAAAAATAGTAAGCACGCAAGCCACCATTGAAGGTTTCAGCAGCCAAGCCTGTCATGGCCGCCGCGCGATCGGCATAGTGTTGGCGATCTGTCACCTCACCACTGTCAAAACTCTCAGCGGGTGGCATGGCGCCGATGAGCAACGCCACAAAGGTGTATTGACGCATCGACCACGAGAAGCGAAAGAACGAATACACAAAGATCACCACCAACACCAAGATCTTGAACTCAAACACAAGAATCGGTGTTTGCTCGGCAAATGGAATTTCGCGCACCAGCTCAGCCGCTTTGTCGGTGGTGCCGAGCAAAGCAAACAAACCACCCAAAATCAAAATCGTGGTGGAACAAAAAAACGCAGGCGTCGCTGACAAAGTTTGCGTGATGATGCCGTCCAACATGCGCGGGTCGCGCCCTGTGGTTTGCAGCATCCACAGATGGCGGTAACGGTTGGTCATGGCCAAGATGGAATGTTGACCATCACTCCAATGCTTGGCAAAGAAAGCATAGCCGACCCACACCAAGACAAAAAAGCCGAGAGCAAACCAATCGGTCCAAGGCAGCAGTTGAATGATTTTCATGCGTTGATACTAACCAAAGAAAAAGGGCAGCTCCGAAGCGCTGCCCTTTTATTTCATCACCCGCTCATCACGGATGCGTTTTGGCTGATGGCGAATTAACCGCGCAACTTTGCAGCCACAGCGGCCACGCGCTCGCCGTAAGCCTTGGCCGTATCCAAGTCACCTTGAGGGATGTCAGCAGCCGGGCTCGTAGGGCCGACTTGCGCCATGACGCCAGAGTTAGAACCGAGGCGGTTGATGCTGCCATCGTTCATAGCGGGCTGACCCACCCACACCATGCCTTGTTGCATGGCCAAGGTGATGAAGTATTGGATGGTCGACAGCTTGTCGCCACTGGGGCTGGCCGAAATAGTGAAGCCACCTGCCACTTTGTCTTTCCATGCGCTGCCAAACCATTGTTTGGATGTGGCGTCTGCAAATTTCTTGAACTGCCAAGACACCGAACCCATGTAAGTGGGTGAGCCAAAGATGATGGCGTCGGCTGCGTTGAGGGCTTCCCACTCGGCATCGGTGATATTGCCGTCTGCGTCGATGGCAACGAGGGTGGCTTTCGCGCCTTCGGCCACGAATTGGGCCACGCGTTGTGTGTGGCCGTAGCCTGAGTGGTAAACGACGACAGTTTTAGTCATGGTGTGTTTCCTTGATGCGGTTGATAAACGGGTTGAAAAATAGGTGTGAATTATTGAGCAGCTTTTTTAGCGTCAATGCTCCAAGCGCCAGCACCTGAAGACACCAACACCAACAAGCCACCGATCACGCCAATGTTCTTGAAAAACAAAAGCTGTTGCACAAACGCTTGTTCAGGCGCTGCAGCCCAAAACGCGTGAAAGAAGACAGAGGCGACCAATGTGAACACGGCCATCACAGCTGCCACGATGCGGGTTTGAAAACCCACGATCAAAGCAACAGAGCCCAAAATTTCCAGAGCCAAAGCGGCAGCAGCGGCCACGGCTGGCAATGGCAAGCCCACGGATTCGATATAACCCACGGTGCCTTCAAAGCCAGAGAGCTTGGCCAAACCAGCTGGCAAAAAGAGGGCCGCAATCAAAAGACGGCCAATGAGGTTAAGTGCGTTGTTCATAAAAATTTTCCTGTTTAAAAATAAATGGGCAATTAAGCGGCCAAGTCAAACACCAACACTTCGGCATCGTCGCCGTGGGTGAGGTGAATGTTCGGTTCGTTGTCTAACAAAGCAGCGTCGCCTGTGGCGAGCGTCACGCCATTGACTTGCAAACTGCCGCGAATGAGGTGCACATAAGCTTTGCGCCCCTGTGCGATGCTCAAGGTGGCAGCTTCGTCACCATCAAACAGACCGGCATACAAAGCTGCGTCGGCATGAATCTTCACCACGCCACCTTCGGGCGCCGCAATGCGGCTGAGTGCGCCGCGCTTGGATGCGGGGGGCACTTGTTGTTGTTCGTAGCTGGCAGGAATGCCACGCACATTGGGCTCGATCCAAATTTGAAAGAAGTGCGTCGTCTCTTGCGGTGCGTGGTTGAACTCGCTGTGCTGCACACCGCTGCCTGCGCTCATGCGCTGCACATCGCCAGGGGGAATGCCTTTGACGTTGCCCATGCTGTCTTTGTGCGCCAAGTTGCCGCTCAGCACATAGCTGATGATTTCCATGTCGCGGTGACCGTGTGTACCAAAGCCTGTGCCCGGTGCAATGCGGTCTTCGTTGATGACGCGCAAATTGCCCCAGCCCATGAACTCGGGATCGTAGTAGTGGGCAAACGAAAAACTGTGAAACGACTTGAGCCAGCCATGGTCGGCATAGCCTCGGTCTTGGGATTTGCGAAGGGTCAACATGGCGTGGGCTCCTGTTTGCTGTTGGTATGAACTTTAGGCCTTCGCCCCGCTTTTGCCATGCATGGCATTTGATGGCATCATTCAAATTATTTGAACGATCAAGGCCTTATTGCATGACCTCTCCCCGTGACGTTCTCACCCCCGATTCGCTGTCTATGCTGCACGCGATTGAAAAAGCTGGCAGCTTTGCAGCAGCTGCACGCGCATTAGGACTGGTGCCCAGCGCCCTCACCTACCGCGTGCGCCAAATCGAAGATGCGCTGGATGTGCTGCTGTTTGACCGCAGCTCACGCCAAGCCAAGCTCACTGCTGCAGGCCATGAACTGATGCGCGAAGGCGAACGCCTGTTGGCCGACATGGACGCGATTGCCAACCGTGTCAAACGCGTGGCCACGGGCTGGGAAAGCCAGTTCACCATCGCGGTGGACGGCATCATCGACCGCACCACCGTGATGGAGCTGTGTGAAGCCTTCATGGCTTTGAACGCCCCCACGCGCCTGAAGCTGCGGGACGAAACGCTCACCGGTACGCTCGAAGCGTTGACGAGTGGCCAAGCCGACTTGGCGCTGGGCATTGCAGGCTCGTTCAGCGAAAGCGGCACGACTTCGGGCATTCACAGCCATGCGCTTGGACCCATGCGCTTTGTCTTTGCCATGGCGCCGCACCACCCGTTGGCACACGCGCCAGAGCCCTTGACCGATGCACTCATTGGCCAGCACCGTGCCGTGGCCGTGGCTGATTCGGTGCAACGAGGCGCAGGCGTGACCATTGGTTTGCTGCCGGGCCAAGACGTGTTCACCGTCTCGAACATGCACAGCAAAATTGAAGCGCAAGTGCGCGGCCTTGGTGTGGGCTTTGTGCCCGAGTTGATGGTGCAGCCTTTGATTGACCAAGGTGTGTTGGTGGTGCGCGAGGTGGATCGTCCCCAACGCGTGGCCCAACTCAGTTACGCTTGGCGCATCCCCGACGGCAGCGAGGGCGAGCGCGGTGGACGCGCTTTGCAATGGTGGCTCAAACAACTCAAAAGCACCACCACACGCTCGGCGCTATTGGTGAACCCCCGCCCCAAACAACCCACACGGAAGGTGTAGAGTGCAAGCATGACCTTAAACATCGCCATCATCGGAGCCGGCATCGCTGGCATCACAGCAGCCCGCACTTTGGCCAAAGCTGGCCACCATGTGCACGTGTTTGAAAAGAGTCGTGGCGCAGGTGGGCGCATGTCCACCCGCCTGAGTAACTTCGGCACGTTTGACCACGGCACACAGTACTTCACCGTGCGCGACCCACGCTTCTCATTGGCTTTACAAGCCGTGCCCGGCACTGCTGATATTTGCCGCCCTTGGAGCGCCAACGCCGTGCGTGTGCTCGACCCACTGGGCCATGTGTTTGAAGCCGCACGCGCCACCAAAGACGCGCACTTTGTGGCCAAGCCCGGCATGAACGCTTTGGTGCGTCACTGGGCAGAGCCACTGGGTAAAGCTGTGAGCTACAACACCCAAGTCAACCGCCTTGAGCGCGGCGCCAAAGGTTTGTGGACATTGCACACCGTCAACAGCACATCGGGCAAAGAAGTGGCGCAAAAGCACACGGGCTTTGACCATGTGTTGCTGGCCATCCCTTCGGTGCAAGCTGAGAATTTGCTCAAAGCCTCTGGCAAAGAAGCAGCCAATGCGCAATGGCTCAAAGCCATGGACGCCGTCGACGTGGCCCCTTGCTGGACCATGATGGTGGCCTTCCCCAACGCCACACAACCCAACCTGCACATTGGCCCACAGTGGAACGCCGCACGCAGCATTCACCACCGCATTGCGTGGTTGGCGCGCGAGTCTTCCAAGCCAGGCCGTGGCAAGGTGGAGCGTTGGACGGTGCAAGCCAGCGCCGCCTGGTCCGCCGAACACATCACCGACACCGAAGCTCGCGTGAAAGCCAAATTGCTGCGCGCTTTCTCAGAACTCACAGGCATCCGTGCCGAGCCCGCGCATGCTGAGCTGCACCGCTGGCTGTATGCGAAAACCATCACACCACTGGGCGTGTCACACCAATACAACCCAGCCAACGGCTTGGGCACCTGTGGCGACTGGCACTTGGGCCACCGCGTGGAAGACGCGTTTGTGTCCGGCCTTGAACTCGCATTGGCTGTCTGCCAATCTGCCAAGCGTTTGTAATTGCCGTACGTCGGTCGATTCGCTCCCTCCCCCACGGGCCCGCTGCATGCGGGCTCGCTCGTTGCTGCCCTCGCCAGTTGGCTCGACGCTCATGCACATGGCGGCCAATGGCTAGTCCGCATCGAAGACGTGGACACACCACGTTGCATAGACGGTGCTGACCAACTCATCCTCCAACAACTCGCCACTTGCGGCCTGCTGCCCGACGCACCCGTGATGTGGCAATCGCAGCGCGGCGATGCTTACCAAGCCGCGCTAGATATCTTGATTGCCAAAGGCTGGGCCTACCCTTGTGGCTGCTCACGCAAAGAGATTGAAGATGCCCAAGCTTTGATGGGCCATACACGCGAACGCCACACTGCCGCCGTCTACCCCGGCACATGCCGTGATGGCTTGAATGGCAAAACCGCACGCGCTTGGCGCTTGAACGTACAACGCGTCATCGACGATTTGCAACTCGCCACACCTTTGACGTGGCAAGACCGTTTGCTAGGGCCCCAACAACAAGACGTGGCGAAGGATGTGGGCGACTTCGTGTTGCGCCGCGCTGATGGCCTGTGGGCCTACCAACTCGCGGTGGTGGTGGACGACGCTGCACAAGGCATCACCCACATCGTGCGCGGCGCGGACTTGACTGACAACACTGCACGGCAAATCGTGTTGCAACACGCATTGGGCTTGCCCACGCCGAGCTACATGCACACGCCCTTAGTGATGGGTGAGAGCGGGGAAAAGCTGAGTAAGCAAAACGGCGCAACCACCTTAGATGTCAGCCAACCACTGTTGGCACTGCAAACTGCTGCGCACGCCTTAGGTCTGCATGAATTAGACGATGGCGCATCGATAGAGCAAGCGTTAGCCAAGTGGACAAAAGCATGGCCATCGGTCACGCGTTCCGTCCCGCGATAATCATGGGTTATTCAAAGACTTGCCGCCATGACTGCTGATACGCCCACAACTCCCGACACGCCAAAAACCGACGCCCCTTTCATGCGCGTCATCAAAACCTATGTACTGCGCGCAGGCCGCATGGGTTCGGGCCAAGTGCGGGCGTTTGAGCAGTTTGGCCCACAGTTTCTGGTGCCCTACACGCCCGAGCGTTTGGATGCGGCTACAGCCTTTGGTCGCACTGCACCGCTGATTTTGGAGATTGGTTTTGGCATGGGCGACGCCACGGCCAAGATTGCGCAGACGCGCCCTGACGACAACTTTTTGTGCTGCGAGGTTCACGCCCCTGGCGTGGGTGCGCTGCTCAAGCGCTGCGGCGAAGAAAGCATTGGGAACATCCGCATCGTGCAGCACGACGCGGTCGAGGTGATGGACCACATGCTGGGCGAAAACAGCCTAGACGGCGTGCACATCTTCTTCCCCGACCCGTGGCACAAGAGCCGCCACCACAAGCGTCGCTTGATTCAAAGCGCGTTCGTCAACCGCTTGGCCAAACACATCAAGCCCGGTGGCTATCTGCACTTAGCCACCGACTGGGAGCCGTATGCGGAGCAAATGATGCAAGTGGTGTCTGCCGAGCCGCTGCTCAAAAACACGGCGACAGACCCCAGTGGCTTTGCCGAAAAGCCTGCCTACCGCCCTCTCACCAAGTTTGAAAACCGTGGCTTGAAGCTCGGCCATGGTGTGTGGGACTTGGTGTTCACCAAGGTCTAAGGACGCACACATGCGCATCCCCACGCGCAACGGCGTAGGCGCCAGCCGCGTGTCGCTACCCGTTGGGCCTTGGCCCACAGTGCTGGATTTTTTGTTGGAACGCATGCCCGACATCTCGCGTGACGAGTGGCTGCACCGCTTTGCAAATAACTTGGTGCTGAATGTTGATGCACAGCCCGTGCAGGCCACGCAGGCCTACACACCCCACACCAAGCTCTACTACTACCGCCACATCGCCAACGAGCCTGTGCTGCCACAGAAAGCAGGCATCGTGTTTGAAGACGACCATTTGATCGTGGCCGACAAGCCGCACTTCATGCCCGTCACACCTGCGGGTCGCTATGTGCAGCAAAGCTTGTTGGTGCAGCTCAAGCACCTCACAGGCAATGACGACCTCGTGCCGCTGCACCGCATCGACCGCGAAACGGCGGGCCTCGTGATGTTTGGCAAGCGCCTGCAAGACCGCGATGCGTATCACGCGCTATTTCGAGACAAAGCAATGCACAAGGTGTACGAAGCGGTGGCGGCTTACAACCCCGCGTTAACGCTGCCACGCGTACACGTGAGTCGCCTACAACCAGACGAACTTTTTTTCAGGACACAAGAGGTGGATGGCGAGCCCAACAGCGAAACACGCATCAGCTTGCTCAAAATTGAGGGGGCGCGTGCGCTGTACCAGCTAGAGCCTGTCAGCGGGAAACGCCATCAACTGCGCGTGCACATGATGGCACTAAGCCTGCCGCTAGAAGGCGATCAGTTTTACCCCACGGTGTTGCGCGGACCCGATGCGGAAGAAGACTTCAGCAAACCGTTGCAGCTCCTCGCTAAAAGCGTGGCCTTCACAGACCCCGTCACGGGTAAGGCACGAGAGTTTCACAGCGCGATGCGTTTGAGCATTGCGCTGTGAAAAAGCGTTACCCCTTGATTTCGCGTGCCGTGATTTGGTACTTGAAGGTGTCAGGCGCATAAGAGTCTGCACGGCCATCCGCTGTTTCAGCCACGGGGTACATCAAGAAGCCCAAGCGGTCTTCTTTGCTGCCGGGCAAGGCCACATCGTGCGCGGTGTTCCAGCCCATCCAGTTGCCTTCCCAACCGCCGAACAAACGGTTGTACACGGGCTGCACCACGGCGTTGTCGGTGCGCTTGATCCACTCTGGGGTTTCCATGCGCATGACTTTGGCCACGTCAGCGGGGTCCATCGCCACCCAACCGTGGGCTTGCAAATACACCTCAGCGCGGCAGTGTTGCGCGCCTTTCAAGCTGGCGGGGTTGCCCGACAACTCTTTGTAGCCAAAAGCTGAGGGCACCAAGCGAATGCCATACACATCGCGCGCAGGCACACCGACCGAGCGGCACAAGCCCACAAACAAGGCGTTGATGTCGGCGCACTTGCCGCCGAGGTTGCCGGTTTCCAGCATGGCTTTGATGTCGCCCTCGCCGCAGCCGCGGGTCTTGGGTTCACGCCATGCATTGGCCACGACCCAGTCGTAAATCGCACGTGCTTTTTGTGCGTCAGTCTTCGCACCTTGCGTGGCTTTGAGGGCTGTGGTGCGAACGATGCCGTCGGTGGGCAACAGTTTGGTGGCCCGGGTGTAGTAGTGCAAAGTGCCGGCGTCTTCACGCGTGAACGCGTGCGCGGTGGATTTGGTTATGTCCACGAAGCGGCTTTGTGTTTGCACACGGCTGGTTACTTCGACAAACGGTGTGACGCCTGCGGCGAACTCGGTGTAGAGCATGCGCGCGCCGTCCATGCCATCGCTGGTTATGCGTGAGATGCCGTTGCTGCTGAAATTACTTTCCAACGAACGTTGCCAATCCGAGTTGATGCTCGGCACTGGCAACCACACACGTGAGGCAGCGCCTTTGGTGTCAGCCAAGTCGACGCGGGTGGTGACTTCAAACGTGCGCCACTGGCCCGCTTGTGGCTCAAAACGGCGAGCGGCTGGAGACGATGTTTGGGCCAAAGCAAAGCCAGGCACACCACTGAGGGCGCACGCAGCTGCGGCCCCCTTGAGAAGGGAACGACGCACGAGAGTCATGAAAGAGAGCTCCGAATAATGTGTGAGACCTGTCGGCGCATGCATAAATGCCCCGAAGGCAGGTCACCTCATGCAAAGTGCATGAGGCATGCGAATTATCGCTTGAGGGTAGAAGCCTTCGATGCAGCGTTGGCGGGTGAAGCGTTTTGACGTACATCGATCAACCACGCGTTGGCCTGCGCCCCACTCCAGTCCACATCGCCCACGATGCGCCAGCGCGCTTGGCCATTGGGCGCGATGAGGACTGTGGTGGGATACACCGTCACGCCCCAACGTTTGGCCAACTCGCCTTTGGTATCTGAGATGACAGGAAACGTCATACCCGTGCTTTGCACGTAACGCGCAGCGCGTGCTGCGGGCTCACGCACGTTGATGGTGAGCACCACGGTTTGTGCATCACTGATGTCGTGCAAGGTTTGCAGTGTGGGCAACTCGTCTTTGCACGGCGCACACCATGTGGCCCAAAAGTTAAGCACCACCACTTTGCCTGTTAACTCAGCTGTGGTCCACGCTTTGCCTTGGAAATCGGCGGCTTCAATTTGGGGCGTGGCCACTTTGGCAGGCCATGCAGTTTTGTCGAACTGGGCCCATGCATAGGTAGGAATAAAACTCAAAGACAACACGGCAAGGCAAACGCCAAGAAAAAGGCCCAACACGGGTTGGGCCTTTGCTTGCATGTCTTGTGAACGTGCGTTCATGCGCATCACAAGCGCTCAGTCACCCAAGCTTGCACGCTGGCCAAGGCCTTGGGCAAGGCCGCAGCATCAGTGCCACCAGCCATCGCCATGTCGGGCTTACCGCCGCCTTTGCCGCCCACTTGCTGGGCCACAAAGTTGGCCATCTCGCCCGCTTTGACTTTGCCTGTGTTGTCAGCCGTCACGCCTGCGGCGATGTTGACTTTCTCGCCGTCCACAGCAGCCAACACAATGACGGCAGACTTCATCTTGTCTTTGAGCTTGTCCATGGTGTCGCGCAAAGTTTTGGCGTCTGCCCCTTCGAGCTTGGCCACCAAGAGCTTGGTGCCTTTGATGTCCACGGCCTGCGTCAGCAACTCGTCGCTTTGCGCAGAAGCCACTTTGCCTTTGAGGGCTGACACTTCTTTTTCGAGCGTTTTGATTTGCTCCAACACTTGAGCCAAACGTGCGTTGAGCTCTGTGGGTGGGGCTTTGAGTGCGCCAGCCGCTTGAGCCACGGAGTCTTCGAGAGACTGCAAATAAGCCAGCGCATTCGCGCCTGTCACTGCTTCAATGCGACGCACGCCGGCAGCCACACCACCTTCAGCCACCACTTTGAACAAGCCAATGTCGCCTGTGGCTTTCACGTGTGTGCCACCGCACAACTCGCGGCTGGAGCCGATGTCGAGCACGCGCACGGTCTCGCCGTACTTCTCGCCGAACAACATCATCGCGCCAGTCTTCTGAGCAGACTCGATGTCCATCACACGGGCTTGGGCCGCGGCGTTGGCCAAAATTTCAGCGTTGACCTTGGCTTCGATGTCGCGAATCTGCGCATCGGTCACGGGGGCGTTATGCGCAAAGTCAAAGCGTGTGCGCTCGGCATTCACCAAGCTGCCCTTTTGTTGCACATGGTCGCCCAGCACTTCGCGCAAGGCTTTGTGCATCAAGTGGGTGGCCGAGTGGTTGCGCACGGTGGCTGCGCGCACTTGCGCGTTGACTTGCGCATCCACGTGGTCGCCCACGGCCAAGGTGCCTTGAGTCAAGGTGCCGTGATGACCGTACACATCAGCTTTGATCTTCAAGGTGTCTTCCACCGCAAAGCTGGCAGAGCCGCTGACCAACACGCCAGCATCGCCCACTTGGCCGCCACTCTCGGCATAGAACGGTGTGGTGTCCAACACCACCACGCCTGTTTGGCCGTGCTTGAGTTCGGCCACAGAGTTGCCATCCAAATACACCGCCACCACTTTGGCTTTTGTCTGGAGGTCGTCGTAGCCCACAAACGCGTTGCCTGCACCGGTGTACTCCAAGGCTTTGTCCATCTTGAACTTGCCTGCGGCGCGCGCTTGGCTTTTTTGTTTTTCCATCGCAGCGGCAAAGCCTGCTTCGTCCACGCTCAGGCCACGTTCGCGGCACACGTCGGCAGACAAGTCGAGTGGGAAGCCGTAGGTATCGTGCAACTTGAACGCGACTTCGCCGGGCAACACTTTTGCGCCGCCTTGCAATGCAGCATCCAAGATTGACATGCCCACTTCGAGAGTTTCAAAGAAGCGCTCTTCTTCCGCCTTCAACACCGACGCAATGCGCTCGGCTTGGCTGGCCATGTTGGGGTAGGCATCGCCCATGAGCTTGACCAAGTCAGGCACGAGCTTGTGGAAGAACGGTTTTTTCTGGCCCAACAAATACCCGTGGCGAATAGCACGACGGATGATGCGGCGTTGCACATAGCCACGGCCTTCGTTGCTAGGCACCACGCCGTCGCTCACCAAGAACGAGGTGGCACGGATGTGGTCGGCAATCACGCGCAGGCTCTTGTGACCCAAGTCTTGGCAGCCAGTTTCGCGTGCAGCGGCTTTGATGAGCGCATCAAAGATGTCGATTTCGTAGTTGCTGTGCACGTGCTGCAAGATGGCGGCCAAGCGCTCCAGACCCATGCCGGTGTCCACGCAAGGCGCAGGCAAACGAGTGACGGCACCTGTTTCGTCCATGTTGAATTGCATGAACACGTTGTTCCAAATCTCGATGAAGCGATCACCGTCTTCATCGGGGCTACCGGGAGGGCCGCCTGGGATGTGGTCGCCGTGGTCGTAGAAGATTTCAGAGCAAGGGCCGCAAGGGCCAGTGTCGGCCATCATCCAGAAGTTGTCGCTCTTGTAGCGACCACCTTTGTTGTCACCAATGCGAATCACGCGCTCGGGTGGCAGGCCGATTTCCTTGGTCCAAATGTCATAGGCCTCGTCGTCTTCTTGGTAGACGGTGGCCAGCAAACGGTCAGCGGGCAGCTTGTAGACTTCAGTCAACAACTCCCACGCCCACTTGAGTGATTCGCGTTTGAAGTAGTCGCCAAACGACCAGTTACCCAGCATTTCGAAGAAGGTGTGGTGGCGTGCGGTGTAGCCCACGTTTTCCAAGTCGTTGTGCTTGCCACCGGCGCGCAAGCAAGCTTGCACCGAGGCGGCGCGTACATAAGAGCGCTTGTCTTCACCCAAGAACACGTCTTTGAACTGGACCATGCCCGAGTTGGTGAACATCAAAGTGGGGTCGTTGCCCGGTACCAAGGGGCTAGACGCCACCACGGTGTGGCCTTTGGACTCGAAGAAGTCCAGAAACGTTTTGCGAATATCAGCGACGGTGAATTTGGGTGTAGTCATCCTCAAATTATAGGTTTCGGTGTCACCCCAGAGTCATCGCAGGCACTGGGGTGGCGGTATGCTCTATGCAATCAAATATGGAGACCCTCATGGACATGAAGACAGCGCCCCTTTCTTTGCTCAACGACCCCACTCTGCTCAAGACCGATGCCTTGATCAACGGCCATTGGGTCAAAGGCGCGAGCCGCTTTGATGTGCATGACCCCGCCACCGGCAAAAAACTGGCCGATGTGGCCAACCTCACCGCCCAAGACGCCCAAGCAACTCTTGAGGCAGCCAATGCCGCATGGCCCGCTTGGCGCAGCAAAACAAGCAAAGAGCGCAGCATCCTCTTGCGCAAATGGTTTGACTTGCTCATGGCCAACCAAGAGGACCTCGGCCGCATCATGACCGCTGAGCAAGGCAAGCCCTTTGCTGAGGCCAAAGGTGAAGTCGCCTACGGCGCGAGCTTTGTGGAGTGGTTTGCCGAAGAAGCCAAGCGCGTGAATGGCGAAACCCTGCCACAGTTTGACAACAACCGCCGCTTAATGGTGCTCAAGCAGCCCATCGGCGTGTGCGCCGCCATCACCCCATGGAACTTCCCACTGGCCATGATCACCCGCAAAGTCGCGCCAGCTTTGGCTGCGGGCTGTCCTGTGGTCATCAAGCCGGCCGAACTCACGCCCCTCACGGCCTTGGCCGCCGCAGAGCTGGCCATTCGCGCTGGCATTCCTGCGGGTGTGGTGAACATCATCACCGCCGACAGCGACAACAGCATTGCCATTGGCAAGGTGTTTTGCAGCAGCGACATCGTGCGCCACATCAGCTTTACTGGCTCCACCGAAGTGGGCCGCATCTTGATGGCGCAGTCAGCACCCAGCATCAAGAAGCTCGCCCTCGAGCTAGGCGGCAACGCACCCTTCATCGTGTTTGACGACGCCGACATTGACAGCGCCGTCGAAGGCGCGATGGCCAGCAAATACCGCAACGCCGGTCAAACCTGCGTGTGCGCCAACCGCATTTATGTGCAAGACGCGGTATACGACGAGTTTGTGCAAAAGTTTTCGGCCAAGGTCAAAACCCTCAAAGTGGGTAACGGCTTTGACGAGGGCGTGGTGCAAGGTCCACTCATCGAAGACGCGGCCGTTGAAAAGGTCGCACGTCATGTGCAAGACGCCATTTCCAAAGGTGGCAAGGTCATGGCAGGCGGTCACAAACTGGACGGTCAGTTCTTTGAGCCCACCGTCATCGCAGACGCCACCGCTGACATGCTGTGCGCCCGCGAAGAAACTTTTGGCCCCTTCGCCCCCGTCTTCCGTTTTCACAAGGAGCAAGAGGCTGTCGACGCCGCCAACAACACCGAGTTTGGCTTGGCCAGCTACTTCTACAGCCGAGACATTGGCCGCATTTACCGCGTGAGCGAAGCGTTGGAATACGGCATGGTGGGGATCAATGCTGGCGTGATTGCCACCGAGCATGTGCCGTTTGGTGGCGTGAAGCAATCGGGCCTTGGCCGCGAAGGCTCTAGCCACGGCATGGATGAGTACTTGGAGATGAAATACCTCTGCTTGGGCGATATCCTGAAATAACGGCAAAGCCTTTAAAAACGTGGGTGTACGTGGTTTTACGACAATTTTCACAAAATTGCTGTATACAATCTAGAACTGACTTACATATGTAAGAAAAGGCATATCTATCATGGAATCTAAACAAATCTATCTGCGCTTTCTGAACCTGATCCACGCACTGGATGGCGGAGCGAACGCGCCTGCGATGGACTTGGATGCCAAAAAACTGTTGGAAGTCATCGCCGTGCGTCACGCCGCCGAAAAACCGCTGACGGTGACTGATGCCATGGCCTTAAACAACATCGCTTCACCTGCCACGATTCACCGCAAACTCGACCAACTGCGCGAACTCGGCATGATCGACACGGTGTTTGAAGGTAAAAACCGTCGTACCAAATACTTGGTGCCCACGCAAATGGCACATAACTACTTTGACCAAGTTGGCAAAGTGATGGAACAAGCCCTCGCGCAAGCCTAAAACCGCGACACGCTCAACCCCTAACAGCATCCCTAGCGGATGCTGTTTTGCTTTCAGCGAATGCTGTTCTCACAGCGTTTCTTAATTTTGTCGGTGGTGATGCGACGACAATACTTTGCGTCGTTTTCAACCTTGCCCATGCACAGATTGAGCAAATCATTGTTGCCTATTTTTTGACAATGCGATTTGTCGTTGGCATCAATGGCACGGCAGTAGTTGGCCTTGTCTTTGTCCTTGATGTCGTTGCATGCTTGGGCTGCTGCCAACATGGGTAACACCATGGATAAAACCACGCACATTTGAATGATTGCTTTCATGCTATGTCCCTCCATCAAAAACCACGCTTGAAATACTAGTCCAGTTATTCAACACCTACAATCCAAACTAATGCGGGTGTCGTTCAATGGTAGGACTCTTGCTTCCCAAGCAAATAACGTGGGTTCGATTCCCATCACCCGCTCCAAAATTTTCTCTCTGCTAATTAGCTATTGGAGTGGAGGTTGAAAACGGGGCAATGTATCACAGCGATGTACAGAGTGATCCGTTTACCCCCTTCACATCACCCCCACACTTGAAGTCGTCTTTCTAGGACTTCCCTGCCCCAAAAAGAAAAAACAGACCCGAAGGTCTGTAAATGTATTTTTCCGTTTGTTGGTTTGCGCTAGTTAGAAAACAGCATTGCCAATTTACAAAACCTAGGATTTGCTTAGCGGACAGAAACCGCTGCCAATTTCATTGCTCGTTCTCTAACGTATACCTTTTTCAAAAGAGATGCTACAACTCCAAGACAGAAACCAACTAGCAAAGCCACACTTATAGTAAGAAGAAGCTTCTTGTTAGCAGGTTGATCAGGACAGTAAATTGGACTTGCCAAGTTGGTGGGTTGAGTTAGAGGTGGCAAAAGTGAAATTTTCATGTCTTCAATCTGATTTGTAAGATCTTTGACTGAGCCCTCACTAGCCATCTTTGTAGCCAACATTAACGATGAAGCTGAAAACTTCTCGTCTCTGAAATTTAGATTTGGCTGAATACCACTGAACAATTTCACAGCGTTTGCAGCTTGCTCCAGTTTGTCCTCTAGCGTTTTTAGATGTACTCGTTTTTGAAGCAAGATTGGCTCTGACAGTTGGTCTTGCTTTACCCGAATGTCATTGATGACAGAGCTCAAGCACTCTTTAGCCGCATGGACAGAACTGCCACCAATGGTGAATGAGATGAATGGAGCCAATTTGTTTAGTACAGGGTGAATCTTCTCTGCGACTTTCCGACTAGGGGTTAATTCTTCATCGGTGTCACACTTTTCCCAAGTCTGCTGGGAGAAATACAAAGGCAGCTTTATCTTTTCTAGTAGAACTTGAGGTGACTCTACAGTTTGCCCTGCCACTGATGCCATTTGAATAGTTCCAGTTGCATCGTATCTACTTGGTGAAACGATAAATCCAACACCACCTACCCCCAAAGCAATTAGAACTGTGGCAGCTATAAAATTCTTGCTCTCAATCAAGAAGTCAAGCAAATCCGTCAAACTAATTTCATCTTCATTCTGATCATTCATTGCAGCAATAGAGTTAAGTGATAACTAAAAATTATCTTAATAATATCATTATAATGATAATTATAGATAAATTAATAAATTTCATTAACAGTATTGATAAAGACTTTTCTGTATGTAATTGCGATATTTCTCCCAATATGCATGGAGTAAATGTCCCTTACTTTCAATTAGCTTTTGAACGAGTCCTCAGACGGCTACGTAAGGAGGCCAGAATGTCTCAAGAAGTACTGGGCTTTGAGTCTGAGCTTCAACGAAACTTGTGACCTTAAGGGAATTAGGCAAGTACAAACCGACTATCTCTACCGTGTTCAAACTCGCCTATGCTTTCAAGCTCTCACCCAGTTCAATGGTGAAGATGGTCGAAATAGAATTGGTAGATCAGCGACAAATCAAGCAATAACGGCGATAGTTGACGGCAATCTTTCTTGCTAGTCTCAGAGCTAACTAAGTTCGTGTCCTTAGTCCTGAGTGATTGTCGAAATACCGCTGGTGACCAAAGATGCATCGAAAGCCAGCTCTTGGAGAATCTACTCTGAAAGTACCAAACTCCCCATTGGTTGGCATAAATAAATAAATTTCTACTAGTCATGTATCAGAGTGATGTATCACACCTGATGGCAAACCAGCAAAAAGGATCAACAAGTTGTTGATTCGCATAAAAGCTTATACGGATATTGGGGCAGATGCAAATCACCCGCACCCACGAAAAAGCCGCTCGTTTGAGCGGCTTTTTCGTGGGTGCGGTCCTGAATTAAATCAAAGTCACGCCGGTCTTGCTTTGCAAAAACTCACGGGTCACACCAGGCGCCAGCTCAACCACTTTGAGACCTTCAGGCACCACGTCCATCACTGCGAGGTCGGTGATGATGCGGTCCACCACGCCCACACCTGTCAAAGGCAAGGTGCAGTGAGGCAAGATTTTCAAATCTTCGGTGCCATCTTTTTTCTTGGCCACGTGTTCCATCAAGATGATCACGCGCTTGACGCCTGCGACCAAGTCCATCGCGCCGCCCATGCCTTTGATCATCTTGCCTGGGATCATCCAGTTGGCCAAATCGCCCTTCTCGCTCACTTGCATTGCACCGAGGATGGAGAGGTTGATCTTGCCGCCGCGAATCATGGCAAACGATTGGTCGCTGCCAAAAATCGCTGAACCTTTGATGGTGGTCACGGTTTGCTTGCCTGCGTTGATGAGGTCAGCGTCAACTTCATCCTCGTAGGGGAATGGGCCGATGCCGAGCATGCCGTTTTCGCTTTGCAGCCACACTTCCACGTGGTCTGGCACGTGGTTGGCCACCAGCGTGGGAATGCCGATGCCGAGGTTCACATAAAAACCGTCTTGCAGTTCGCTTGCCGCACGTGCGGCCATTTCGTCTTGAGTCCAAGCCATGGTGGTGTCCTTATTTACGGTCGCGGGTGGTGCGCTTTTCAATGCGTTTCTCGGGCGTGGGGTTGTGCACGATGCGGTGCACGTAAATGCCGGGCAAGTGAATGTCGTCAGGGGCCAATTCGCCCGTGGCCACGATGCGTTCGACTTCCACCACGCAGATGCGGCCAGCAGTGGCAGCAGCGGGGTTGAAGTTGCGTGCAGTCATGTTGAAGCGCAGATTGCCTGAGCGGTCGGCCACATCAGCTTTGATGAGCGAAATTTCAGGCACGAGTGATCGTTCCATCACATAGGTCTCACCGTCGAAGTCTCGCAGCTCTTTGCCTTCGGCCACCAAAGTACCCACACCGGTTTTGGTGAAGAAAGCTGGAATGCCAGCACCACCAGCACGCAGCTTTTCAGCCAAGGTGCCTTGTGGTGTGAATTCCAACTCCAACTCGCCAGAGAGGTATTGGCGTTCAAACTCTTTGTTCTCGCCCACGTAGCTGGAAATCATTTTTTTGATTTGACGGGTTTCGAGCAACTTGCCCAAACCAAAGCCGTCCACACCAGCGTTGTTAGAGATGACGGTCAAGTCCTTCACACCGCTGTCGCGCAAAGCGTCAATCAGGGCTTCAGGAATGCCACACAAACCAAAACCACCCACCGCCATCAGTTGGCCGTCGGCCACGATGTCTTTGAGTGCTTCAGCAGCAGAAGGAAAAACTTTGTTCAAGGGATGCTCCAGTCAAAGTACAACAGAATGGCATTACGATACTACGTATTGAACTACGTAGTTTTTCGTAAGCACAGACCCCCTAGCCCACCGACATGATTGATTACCGCCAAGCCTTTGACCTCGCCCCCGTCGGCCTGGTGCTGTCGCGCAACCGCACCATGGTGGACTGCAACCAGCACGTGTGCGAGATGTTTGGCGCCACGCGTGAGCAGCTGATTGGCCAGTCGTTTCAGGTGCTCTATCCCAGCGCCGACGAGTATGAGCGTACAGGTGCGCGCATCAAACTCAGCCTCAATGCCAAAGGCCTGTATGCCGATGACCGACTGATGAAGCGCATCGATGGCCGCCTGAAGGGCGAGCCGTTTTGGTGCCACGTGACGGGACGCGCCTTGAACCTCGAGTCACCGCACGAAGCAGGGATTTGGAGCTTTGAAGACCTCAGCGCCACCCGCCCTGTTCGCGCCGAACTGACAGCCCGTGAGCGTGAAGTGGCCGCCTTCTTGATGGAAGGCATGACTTCAAAAGAGATTGGCAAAGCGCTGGGCATCAGCCACCGCACGGTGGAGATTTACCGCGCCAAGTTGATGCGCAAATACAAAGCCTCGACCACCGCAGACTTGGTGCACAAGCTGGTGGTGGGTTAAGCCGTCTTAGGCTTGAGGCGCGTCCACCACTTCAGCAGCCGCTCTGAAGCCTTCCACCGCTGTCGGCACACCACAGTAAATGGCCGCGTGCAGCAACACCTCTTGCAGCTCTTCTTTCGTCGCACCGTTGTTGAGTGCACCGCGCACATGGCCTTTGAGTTCATGCGTTTTGCCCAAGGCCGTGAGCATCGCCACAGTGATGAGGCTGCGGGTTTTCAAATCCAAAACATCGCGCTGCCATGAGTCACCCCATGCGGCACGGGTGATGTGGTGCTGCATGGGCAATGTGAAATCGCTCGCACCTGCAAACGCTTTGTCCACAAAGGCTTGGCCCATCACTTGGGTGCGTTTGGCTAAACCGTTTTGAAATACGGCATCCGTGGGGTGTGCGTGTTTGTTTGTCATGTACGTTCCTCAAGTCCATTCAAGTCCGAAATAGACCCAAGGATAATCGCCTGAGCTAACCCAACACTCGGAGACACCCCATGAGCCGCTACCCACACCCCGAACTCAAAGACTTGCCCGACGACATTCGCACCAAGATTTTGGAGGTGCAAGAAAAAGCAGGCTTTGTACCCAATGTGTTCTTGGCACTGGCCCGTCGGCCAGCCGAGTGGCGAGCCTTCTTTGCGTACCACGATGCCTTGATGGTGCCCGAATCTGTAGGTCGCGAAAGCAACCTCACCAAAGGTGACCGCGAGATGATCGTCACCACCACCAGCGCGGCCAACAACTGCTTGTACTGCGTGGTGGCGCACGGCGCAATTTTGCGCATCTACGAAAAGAAACCTTTGGTGGCCGACCAAGTGGCGGTGAATTACCGCAAGGCCGACATCAGCCCACGCCAACGCGCCATGCTCGACTTTGCTATGAAGGTATGCCAGCACAGCGACTTGGTGGAAGACGCCGACTTCACAGCCCTGCACGCCCAAGGCTTCAACGACGAAGACATTTGGGACATCGCGGCCATCACCGCCTTCTTTGGTTTGAGCAACCGCGTGGCGAGCTTCAGCAACATGATGCCAAACCCCGAGTTTTATGTGATGGGCCGCGTGCCCAAGCAAAAGTAAATGGCGTGTCGCAGCGGGTGCGGCGCGTGCTGCATTGCCCCGTCTATCACCAGCGCCCTGCCCGGCATGCCGCACGGAAAGCCTGCGGGTGTGCCGTGTGTGCAGCTGCTGCCCGATATGCGATGCGCGGTGTTTGGCAAGCCTGAGCGGCCTGCGTTCTGTGGCGGCTTGCAGCCATCAGCCGACATGTGCGGCACAGACCGCCATGCAGCGTTGCTGTGGTTGACCCAGCTAGATCAAGCCACAGCACCTGCAACCATCAAGGCGTGACGATCTCTCGCAGCCACGCCGGCAAATCGACCGCTTTTTGCTTGGGAAAGTCCACCCAAATCGTGGTGGCACCGCCTGCGGCGTAAATCACACCGGGGTTGGCGGCTTGCTCCATGGTGGCCCAGGTTTCAAACGTGGTGCGGCCTGGGTCGCTGGTGTACATCTTCAGCAGCACATCACCTGGGTATTCAAGCTGTTTGTAAAAGTTGCAAAACGCATTCACGACCACCGGGCCTTCACCTTCAGGGCCAGGCGCGGCATTGAACTTGTGCAACCAATCCACACGCGCAATTTCAAGATAACGGAAGTAAACCGTGTTGTTGATGTGCCCCATCGCATCCATATCGCCCCAGCGAATCGGAATATGGCATTCGTACACCAGTTTCTTTGTTTCTGGAATTTCGTATCTCATACCGCAAACCCGTCGTCGGCCGAAATGATGGCTCCATTGATGAAAGAACTCTCGGCACTGGCCAACAACACCAACAAAGCATCCAAATCTTCGGGGTGGCCAATGCGCTTACGCGGCAACATGCTCACCAGCTTTTGGCCCTGCTCGGTCTGCCAGTGGTGGTGGTTGATTTCGGTGTCGATGTAGCCCGGGCAAATCGCATTCACGTTGATGCCAAAGCGGCCCCACTCCATCGCCAGCACCTTGGTCATTTGAATGACGGCGGCCTTGCTCATGCAATACGGGCCAATTTGTGGCAACACGCGCAAGCCTGCGACCGAGGCAATGTTGATGATGCGCCCACCTGTGTAGGTGCCGGGCGCAGCGCCCTTGGCGCGAGCCAACATGCGCTTGCCCACTTCTTGCGCCACAAAGAACGAGCCCTTCACGTTGGTGTTGAAGGTGAAATCAAACTCTTCTTCTGTCACGTCTTGCACGCGCTGAGTGGTGCTGACGCCTGAGTTGTTCACCAAGATGTCAATGCTGCCCACCTCGGTCTCGGCATGGGCCACGGCAGACTGGATGCTGCTTAGGGTAGTCACATCCAAGCTCACCACATGGGCGTCGCCGCCTTCAGCTTGAATCTCTGCGCGCAGCTCTTTGAGCTTTTCCATGCGACGGCTGGCCAGCACCACAGCAGCGCCTGCACGCGACAAGGTTTTGGCGAATTGCGCGCCCAAACCACTCGATGCGCCGGTGACCAAAGCCACGCGGCCCGACAAATCCATGCTGTACGCCATGCTGACCTCCAGATTGTTGAGTTATTTCATTATGACAAGAGCGTCTATGACAGGCCCTAAAATCTGTCTCACCTCTGACAACAGACTGAGACAAAACAAATGACACAAGAAGAAATCCTCGCCCAGTTCGGTCCACGTGAAGCCATGGAATACGACGTGGTCGTCATCGGTGGCGGCCCCGGTGGTTTGGCCACGGCCATCCGCATCAAACAGCTCGCGGCTGAAAAAGGCAACGATGTTTCGGTCGTCGTGCTGGAAAAAGGCTCTGAGCCTGGCGCACACATTTTGTCGGGTGCGGTGATGGACCCCAAGGCCATGACCGAACTCATCCCCAACTGGAAAGAACTCGGCTGCCCACTCAACCAAGAGGTGACGGGCGACGATGTGTTGTTCCTCAGCGAAACAGGCACCAAGCGCACCCCCGATTGGCTGCTGCCCCGCAATTTCCACAACGACGGCTGCTATGTGGTGTCACTGAGCAACGTGGTGAAGTGGATGGCAGCACACGCTGAATCCATCGGCGTGGAAATCTTCCCTGGTTTCACGGCGGCAGAAGTTTTGTATGACGAGCATGGGGCTGTCAAAGGCGTCGCCACCGGCAACCTCGGCATCGGCAAAGATGGCGAGCCAACAGAAAACTTCCAGCTCGGCATGGAACTGCACGCCAAGTACACCATCTTCGCCGAAGGCGCACGTGGTCACTTGGGCAAACAAGTCATTGCCAAATACAACTTGACCGAAGGCCGCGACCCACAAAGCTATGCCATCGGCATCAAAGAGCTGTGGGAAGTCGACCCATCCAAAGCCAAGCCCGGTTTGGTGGTCCACACCTCTGGCTGGCCCATGCAAGACGACGCCTTTGGCGGCGGCTTTTTGTACCACCTCGAAGACAACAAAGTCACCCTCGGCTTTGTGCTTGGCCTGGACTACAAAAACCCATGGCTCAGCCCCTTTGAAGAAATGCAACGCTGGAAAACACACCCAGCCATTGCAGCCCACCTCGAAGGCGCCAAACGCATTGGTTACGGCGCACGCGCCATCAACAACGGCACGCCACAAGCCCTGCCCAAGACCGTGTTCCCAGGTGGCGCACTGATTGGTTGCGATGCAGGCTACTTGAACGCTGCCCGCATCAAAGGCAGCCACGCCGCCATCAAGAGCGGTATGTTGGCGGCTGATGCTGCTTATGAAGCCGTGTCTGCGGGTCGTGCCAACGATGAGCTGAGCGCCTACCCCGCTGCGTTCGAGAAAAGCTGGCTCAGCAAAGAACTCAACCAATACCGCAACTTCAAGCTGTGGTTCAAAAAAGGCATGTTGGTAGGCACCGTGATGACCGGCATCGAGCAATGGCTACTGCCCAAGCTCGGCATCGACACACCACCTTGGACATTGCACGGCAGCAAACCTGACCATGTGAACTTGGAACCCGCTGCACAGCACGCGCAAATCCACTACCCCAAGCCCGACGGTAAGCTCACGTTTGACCGCTTGAGCAGCGTGTTCATCAGCAACACCAACCACGAAGAAAACCAACCTGCACACTTGACGCTCAAAGACGCATCGGTGCCTGTCAACATCAACCTCGCCACCTACGCAGGCCCCGAAAGCCGCTATTGCCCCGCTGGTGTGTATGAGTACGTGAAAAACGACGACAACTCAGACCGCCTGCAAATCAACGCGCAAAACTGCGTGCATTGCAAAACTTGCGACATCAAAGACCCCACACAAAACATCGTGTGGGTCACGCCTGAAGGCGGTGGCGGCCCCAACTACAGCGGCATGTAAAGACTATGAACAAATATCACTCAGAACACACGTGGGTGCGCATCGAAGGCGACACCGCCTTGGTGGGCATCACCCAACACGCACAAGACACGCTGGGCGACATCGTGTTTGTGGACTTCGCAGAAGTTGGAAAAACATTCGCACAAGGCACAGTGGCCGGTGTGGTCGAGTCGGTCAAAGCCGCCGCCGACGTGCACATGCCCGCGAGTGTGGAAATCCTTGAGCAAAACGAAGCCCTGCGCGCTGACCCATCGTTGGCCAACAGTGACCCTGAGGGTGCAGGTTGGTTTTATAAGGTAAAGCTCAGCAACGCCGCTGAGTTGGATGGGTTGATGGATGATGCAACTTATCAAGGCATCACGGGTTAATCCCCTCACAACCAAAATAAAAAGGCTGCTCGTTGAGCAGCCTTTTTTGTTGCGAAATCACTTCGTTCACGTCAGTGCAGAAACAAAGAGAAAAGTTGGTTCTTGAAGTGAATCCCGAGTCGTGCAAAGGCACGGTTGCGATAGGTTTTCACGGTCGCCAAGGACAGCCCTAAATCGCTGGCAATGCCGTCTTGCGTCATGCCCGTCAGCAAACGCGCGCACACATCAAGTTCGCGCTCTGTCAATGAAGGGTTATAGGCCATGAGCTTGGCAATCCAATGGCTCACATCACGCCCAGCGCTTGTGGCCTGCGGCGTGGACAACGCAATTTGCTTTTGCACCAACGTGAGCAGCACCGGCGCTAAAGACGCGAGGTCTGACAAATGCGCATCCGTAAAGGGACGCTGATGCACATGGCGGTAAAAGTTAATGGCAAACACAGAAGCTGCTTCTTGTTGGATGACCGACAAGCGCTCTTTCATGCCATGGGGTTCGTACACCAGCGCCTTGTGCTGCGCAGGGATTTCTTTGTCGGTGATGTGGCAAAGCATGGCATGGCCGTTTTCCATCACAGGCGCGGCCAAGGTTTGGTCGTTCTTTTGCGGACCAGACAAGTAGGCGTTCCAGCAGGCTTGGGTGTGATCGGCCACACCCCAACTTGCCGACATGAAACGGATAGGCACACACTGGCGACCGGTTCGGTAAATGGAGTAAGACGCAGCGGGCACCACGTCTTGCAGGTGCGGCAAAAATTGAGCCTCAAAATCGTTTTGGCCCATCAATCCAATCAAGCCATCCAGCGCATGGACATGCGCGGATGGCGAGTGCAAATTCCATTGACGCATTTTGAATAGTGAGTTGCCTTTGTGCGTGTCATCCTAAGGGATGACAACGGGCTAGACCTATTGGGATTACCCTGTGACACATGTTTGATTTACCCACCCCCAACCTCAAGTTTTTCGCAGATTTGTCTGTCGACGTTGCCAAGCCCATTGAAGTGGGTCAAACCATTCACGGCACGCGTCGACTCATCTCTATTCTTGGCGGCACAGTCCAAGGCGATGGCTGGACCGCTCGCGTGCTGCCGGGCGGCGCAGATTTCCAGCTGATCGTGAATGCGCAAATGGCCGAGCTAGATGCACGCTACGCCCTAGAGACAGACGCTGGCGATGTGATTTACGTCCAAAACCACGCCATTCGCACCGCCTCACCCGAGGTGATGGCCAAACTCATCAAAGGCGAAGTCGTCAGTCCTGAATCGGTTTACTTCCGTTGCACCCCCCGCTTCGAAACCGCATCCCCTGCTCTGTCATGGATCAGCGAACGTTTGTTCATTGGCACAGGGGCACGGCACCCAGACCGTGTGGTCATGCGCTTCTTTGAAGTCTGCTGATCGCGCACACTTTTTCTAAATTAAAACAAACCACTGAGGAGACACATATGAAACAACAATTCGCACGTCGCAGCTTGATCATCGGCATGGGCTTGGCCGCCTTAGGCGCCTGCATGAGTGCATCGGCAGAACCCAACTACCCCACCCGCCCCGTCCGCATCATTGTGGGCTTCCCCGCTGGCACAGGCCCCGACATCGTGGCACGCTTGGTCGCACAAAAGCTGTCTGAGGGCTGGAACAACATGGGCGTGATTGTGGACAACAAGCCCGGCGCTGGTGGCCTCATTGCGGCCAGCGAAGCCGCCCGTGCCGCACCCGATGGCTACACCTTGATGCTGGGTGAAACAGGCCAGCTCAGCATTGCACCCAGCAGCTACAACAAGCTGCCCTATGACCCTGCCAAAGACTTCGCCCCGATCAGCCAAGTCGTCAGCGCCGACTTTGTGCTCTTGGTCAACCCACAAAAAGTGCCCGCCAAAAACGTGAAGGAATTCGTGAGCTGGACACAACAACAAAAAGGCCTGTTCATGGCTACCTTTGGTGCGGGTACACCCGGCCACTTCGGCGCGTTCATGTTTGGTGATGCCGTCAAACTCAAACCTGAAGCCGTTCACTACAAAAGCACGGCCGATGCGCTGGGCGGCTTGTTCAGCGGAGATGTGCAAGGCGTGTTCGCCAGCGTGGGATTGGCAGCCCCCAATGTGAAAGCAGGCAAGCTTGTGGCGCTAGGCAGCACAGGTGCAACCCGCACAGGCGCATTGCCCGATGTGCCCACCATCAAAGAGCAGGGTTACAACAACCTCGAGTTCTCGTCTTGGTTCGGCATCGTCGCCCCATCGAAAGTGCCTGCGGACATTCAAGCCAAGCTGAGCGCCGACGTTCAAAAAGCGGTGAAGTCTGCTGATACCAAAGCCAAGCTGGAAGAATCAGGCTTTCGCGTGACGGGCACCAACAAAGAAGACTTTGCACGCATCATTGCGGCCGACACGGTGACGTGGGGCAAGGCCGTTGCGGCAACGGGCTTTAAGGCAGACTAATCAGCACTTGCGTCAGCCGATCGAGATTTTGCTCATTGGCTGGCTCCACAATGGCTTTGACCGCTTGTGCGATGTGCGCGTTATCAAACACCTGCTGCCACTGCAGATGGGTCCCGTCTGCAACTTGGGTCAGTTGGACCGTGAGCGTGAAAAATGGTTGACAGTCGTGACGAATCACCACACGTGATGCGGGTTCAAGCTCGGTGAACACGCTTTGATTGGGGTAGCGTGCACCATCTGGCCCCACCATCACAAAGGTCCAACGCCCACCCTCTTTAAATTCAAAGGTTTCGAATTCATTGGTAAACCCATCAGGCCCCCACCAAGTAGCGAGCAACTCTGCTGAAGCAAATGCGTTGTACACCGCTTGGGGTGAGAACGGCAATGTTCGTTCCGTACGAAACGTTGTGTCGTGATTCATCTGGCAATCTCAGCCAACAAAACTTATAACGCTTGCCCCAAACGAGCAATGCCTTCTTTGATCTTCTCCACATCAGCAGTGGCAAAGCTCAAACGAATCGCGGTGGTGTCTGGGTTGTTCGCAAAGAATGGTGCACCTGGCACAAAGGCCACGCCTTTTTCAATCGCGCGTTTGGCCAGTTCGCTGCCGTCTTTCACTTTACAGCCGGCCCCTGTGAGGTTGGCCCAGAAGAACAAACCGCCTTGTGGCTGGGTGAAGGTCAATGCATCGCCCAGCTCGCGTTTGAGCGCTTCACCCATCGCTTGTGCGCGCTCGGCATACACGCTGCGCACATGCGCCAAAGTGGCGGGCATGCGGCCTGCTTTGAGGTAGTGCGCGGCAGTGGCTTGTGCGAAGGTGGAGGTGTGTGCATCGCTGAACTGCTTGCACATGGTGGCGCGCGCCAACAATTCGGGCGGGGCAATCATCCAGCCCACACGCAGGCCAGGTGACAACACTTTGCTGAGTGAGCCGCAGTGAATCAACCACTCACGGCTGCCAGGCACTTGGTCACTCAAAGCGAGTAACGACGGTGGTGGCGCTTCGCCAAAGTACAGGTCGCCATAGGGGTCGTCTTCGACCACCACGGTTTTGTATTTCACCGCCAGCTCCAGCACGCGCAAACGACGCTCAAGGCTGAGCGTGGCACCACTCGGGTTACCAAACGTTGGAATGAGGTACACCAGCTTGGGCTTGTGTTGCACCATCATTTCTTCGAGCTTGTCGACCTGCACACCGTGCGCATCAATGGGCACACCCACCACTTGCGGGCCATACAAACGGAAGCACTGAATGGTGGCCAAGAAGGTGGGGCCTTCGACCAAGGCCACATCGCCGGGGTTGAGCAAAGTTTTGGCAATCAGGTCCAACGCTTGCTGGCTGCCGGTGGTGACGATGAGGCCGTTGGCGTCTAAGCCCTTCACGCCTTTGCTGCCCATGAAGGCGGCGAGTTGTTCGCGCAATGGGTTGTAGCCCTCCGTTGCGCCGTATTGCAGGGCGGCGCCTGGCTCTTGGGTCAGTGCGGCTTCGCTGGCTTCACGAATGCCTTGCACATCAAACATGGCGCTGTCGGGAAAACCGCCAGCAAAGCTGATGATGCCGGGTTTGCCCAGCAGTTTGAACAGTTCACGAATGGCGGAGGTTTCAACGTTGTTGAGGCGGTCAGCGAATTGCATAGTGTGGGGAATAATGGACGGATGAAAACACAGCACATTGAGCCTTTTTTCGCGACGCTGAAAGCAGCCAATCCGCAGCCCAATACCGAGTTGGAATATACCAGCGTGTTCGAGTTGTTGGCCGCTGTGCTGCTGAGTGCCCAAGCCACCGATGTGGGTGTGAACAAGGCCACGCGGCGCTTGTTTGTGGTGGCCAACACACCGCAACAAATTTTGGACCTTGGCCTTGACGGTCTTGAGAGTTATATCAAGACGATTGGCCTGTATCACAGCAAAGCCAAACACCTGATGCAAACCTGCCGCATCTTGGTGGAGCAACATCAAGGCGTTATTCCGCGAACGCGTGAGGCGCTCGAGGCCCTACCGGGCGTGGGTAGAAAAACGGCCAACGTGGTGCTGAATGTGGCCTTTGGCGAACCCACCATGGCGGTGGACACGCACATCTTCCGCGTAGGCAACCGCACAGGCTTAGCCCCTGGCAAAACACCGCTGGCGGTGGAGATGCAACTGATGAAACGCATCCCTGCGGAGTACCTCGTCGATGCCCACCATTGGCTCATCTTGCATGGTCGCTATGTGTGTCAAGCACGCAAGCCGCTGTGTTGGCAGTGTGGTGTGTCAGAGTTTTGTAGTTTCAAGCCCAAGACGACGAAGCCTTGAGCCACTTAGGCAATGAGGCTTTTGAGCACATCGGTGCTCATGTGTTGGTCTAGGTAATCAGCCAAACCTTCAAACACCGTTTCTAGCGTGGACGTTTGCGCACCAAACAAGGCTTGCAACACGGCTGGGTCTTCAAAGAGCCCGTGCAGGTATGAACCCATCACATTGCCTGCATCGTTTTGCCAAGCTAAACCTTGCATCACCTCATGCGCCACCTGGCCTGCGGCGGCCATGGCGGCGTGGGCTTGCGTTTGACCGTGGTGAATTTCATAGCCACTCACCTGCACGCTCGACAAAGCAGCCCATGCGCCACGCAGCTCACCAAATTTGGCGCTTGTGCGTTGTACGGTTTTATCAGCAGCAAATTGGGTGACCACAGGCAGCAGACCTAGGCCCGCTGCGTTGCCATCAATGCCGTGTGCATCAATCAAAGCCTCACCCAGCATTTGCAATCCACCGCAAATGCCCAACACTGCCCCTCCCTGCTCTGCGTGTTTGGCGATGGCGGCGTCTAGGCCTTGGGTGCGCAGCCAAGCCAAGTCGCTGCTGGTGTGTTTAGAGCCGGGCAAGATGACCCAATCAGTGGCCTGCAAGCCAGCTAGGTCCGCAGGACTACGCGCCCACAACAAGCGCACACCGGGTACGTTCTTTAACGGTTGAAATTCGTCAAGGTTGCTGATGCGTGGGTAGGCAATGACAGCCACGGTTTTGTTCACCACCCCCGTGGCGCGACTTCGGTCATCAAACACACCATCTTCTTCAGGCAGCCCGTGTTGCCACCACATGGGCAACACAGCTACCGTTGGCACCCCTGTGCGCTCTTGCAGCATCTCTGGTGCAGGTGCGAGCAGCGATGCATCACCACGAAACTTGTTGAGCACAAAGCCGCTGATGCGCGCTTGGTCTTCGGGTGGCAACAAAGCCCATGTACCGTATAGATGGGCAAATGCACCGCCTTTGTCAATGTCGGTGACCAATAAGCAGCGCGCATCGGCATGACGCGCCACACGTAGGTTGACGATGTCGCTGGCCATGAGGTTGATTTCTGCGGGAGAGCCAGCGCCCTCAATCACAACCACATCATTTTCGGCACGTAATGCATCCAGTGAAGCAGCAATTTGCGGCCACACTTTTTCGCTGCGGCCGCGCCAAGGTGTATTCGTCAGCTCGGTGTTCACCTCGCCCAGCAACACCACTTGGCTGTGCGTGTCGGCTTCGGGTTTGAGCAGCAGCGGGTTCATGCGTACATTGGGCTCGGTCTTGGCGGCGAGTGCTTGAAAGTATTGAGCAGAGCCCACTTCCCCTAGGCCATTGTGTGAGGCCACTACGCGCGCGTTGTTGCTCATGTTCTGTGCTTTGAACGGCGCCACTTTCAAGCCTTGGCGCGCATACCAACGACACAGTGCCGTGGTCAGCCAGCTTTTGCCAGCACCGCTGGAGGTGCCCAACACCATCACACACTTGGCCGTCATGGCAAATCCTTTGGGTTTTAAAGCTTGGGCACCGCCACCCACTGACCATCCAGCGAATGAATGGCAATGCGTTTGTCAAACACGGCTTCAACGGCACGGTGCGTGGCGGCATCGGTACAAGCACCTTGGTGCACCACATGCCCTGCTTGCATGACCACCATGTCATCGGCATGCAAGGCCATGCCTACTTCGTGCAACACACTGATAACGGTGGTGTGCTGCGAGGTGAGACAGCGCACTTGTTCTAGCCAATCCACTTGGTGAGGAGGGTCTAAGTTGGCAAGTGGCTCATCCATCAACATCACTTGTGCTTGCACGGCCATGGCACGTGCCAACAACACGCGCTGACGCTCGCCGCCCGAGAGCTGCCCGATGGAACGTTCGCGCCAGTCCCACGCTTGTGTGGCTTGTAAAGCGGTCTCCACCACCACATGGTCATGTGCGCTGGGTGCGGCCAGCCAGTCTTGGTGCGGCATACGTCCGAGCATGACCACATCCCACACGCGCAAATCGTCAGATGCTGATTCGTTTTGACCCAACCACGACAGCTGCTGCGCACGTTGCTTTTGATCCATCGCCATCAATGCTTGGTCAAACAAAAAGATGCGACCACTGACAGGCAACAACCCCGCCATGGCTTTGAGCAAGGTGGACTTACCCGCGCCATTGGGGCCAACAATGCTGGTCCAGCGCCCCGCCACAAACGACATATCAATGCCATGCAACACCTCTTGCCCAGCAAGAGACACATGCACATCACGCAAACGCAAAGCCATCAGTGGGGCATTCATGGTGCAGCCCTCGTTGTTTGGCTGCGGTACATCAACCACAGCAAATAGCCACCGCCCAACACAGCGGTCAGCACCCCCACAGGCATTTCTTGTGGCGACAACAACATGCGCGCGAGCAAGTCAGCCGACAGCAGCAACACACCGCCCATCAAAGCAGACAACAACACCATCCAGTTGTGTTTGGTCTTCACCAGCGAGCGCACCAAGTGCGGCGCAGCCAAGCCCACAAAAGCCACCAAGCCAGTTTGCGCCACCGCAGTGCCCGTTGCCAATGCCAACACACACACCAGCGCCACACGCACAGGACCGAGTGGCAAACCCAAACTCAATGCAGTGGACTCGCCCAAGCTCAAAGCATCCAACACACGGCTCAGCGCAAAAGCGATGACGACGCACACAAGCAACACGCTCAACATCAACACGCAAGCATTCCAATTGATGAAGCTGGTGGAGCCCAGCAAAAACCCCTGCATGCCTTGCAACACATCGGGGCGCATGAGGGTGATGAGCGACGCCAACGCACCCAACACCACGCCCACAATCACGCCAGCCAACAACAAACGCAAAGTGTGTTGCACACCACGTGCCAGCAACAGTGTGAGCAACACGGCCAGCACTGCCCCCACAAACGCTGCACCTGTTAAACCTAATCGAACTAGAAATTCAGTGGCAAACGGGTTACCACCAAACAGTGTCAACGCCACGGCCACACCTAGCGATGCACCCGATGCACTGCCCAACAAATACGGATCAGCTAAGGGGTTGCGAAACAAGCCCTGCGCCAGTGCGCCTGCCAACCCGAGTAATGCACCCGCCGCACAAGCGCCCACACTGCGCGGCAAACGAATGTCCCACACGATTTGCCAAGCGGTGTGGTCGTGCACGGCGGCAAGCCAACTCTCGAACCCAGTGCTGCCTACGGCACTGCCCAGCGCGATGCCAAGAGCACTTAACACCAACAGGCTGAGTGCCACCCAAACAGGTGACCAACGTGCACCGTGCGCCGTCATGGCTGACCTTTCGGTTTGTCATTGACTTTGTCAGTCAAACACTTGGCCATCAAACGTGCGGCCTCATCCATACGCGGGCCAGCACGCACCAACACATCCGACTCTTCTGACTTGAAATGGCACACACGCTGCGTGCGCATGGCATGCATGTTTTGCCAACCAGGACGTGTGGTCATGTCAGCAAAGTTGCTGTCACCCACCATGATGACGTCTGGCTGCGCACGCACCACAAACTCGGGGTTGATTTTGGGAAATGGGCCGAGCGACGCAGGCAAGATGTTGCGCGCACCCAAGCGTTGCAAAGTTTCGCCAATGAACGACGATTCACTGGCACCATACGGCGAAGCGCTGACTTCAAAGTACACGCGTTGACCTTTGGCGTTTGCAGGAATCGATTGCGCAGCGGCACTCACAGCGGCATCGATGTGACGCCACACACGATCACTCTCAGCCAGCGGCACATCCAAAGCTTGTGCCACGATGCGCATGACGCGTTGCACATCGGCGTGTGAGCGTGGTTCTAGCGCCAATACGGTCAAGCCCAAAGCTGCAAAGCGTTCTGCGCCACGCGCTGAAGTGGCCATCAACACCAAGTCAGGCTTAGCGGCCACCACACTTTCAATGTTCGGATCAATGCCGCCGCCCATACGCGGCAACTTAGAGATGCTCTCGGGCCAGTTGGAATAACGGTCTACCCCCACCAGTTTTTGGCATTGGCCTAAAGCACATACTGTCTCGGTGAGCGAAGGCAGCAGACTGACAATACGCTGTGGAGGCTTGGCAATGGTCACCTCCACTTGGCGGTCGTCGCGCAACACCACGGCTTGGGCGATGGTGCTGAAACCCAAATGCGCAACGAGCGCAAACCTGAAAATCAAGTTGATGCCGTTAAGCATGCGTTGCCTCCCACTCCTGAATGATGTGGTGCAACTGCGCCACACCATCGGTCAAGGCCGCAGGGCCTGGCTGCAAGATATCGGCAGATTTGATTTCAAAAATTTGATTGTTGCGAACCGCTGGCACGTCTTGCCAACCTTCACGTGCAGCGGCTTTTTCGGGGCGAAACTTTTTGCCGCACAGCGAGCCAATGATGATGTCGGGTGCACGCTCCACAATGGTTTGACCATTGGCGATGATGCGGTCTTTGCCCATAGGCATTTGCGCCAACTCCGGAAAACAATCGTCACCGCCCGCAATGCCAATCAGTTCAGACACCCATCGGATGCCACTGATGTGTGGCTCGTCCCACTCCTCGAAATACACCTTGGGTCGACGTTTGAATGTGGCGGCTGTTTGTTGAATCGCGTCTAACTGCGCACGCATCTGCTGCAAGCGCTGCAAACCTTGCTCGGCCTGCCCCACCATCGCAGCCACTTGGTAGAGCATCGAAAAAATCTCGTCCACACTGCGTTGGTTGAACACCGTGACCTGCACGCCCGCACGGATGAGCAAGGCCGCAATGTCGGCCTGCAAATCAGAAAAACCAAAAACGCAATCGGGCTTGAGCGCCAAGATTTTGTCAATCTTGGCGCTCAAGAACGCGCTCACTTTTGGTTTCTCGTCACGCGCACGGCGTGGACGCACGGTGTAACCCGAGATGCCCACAATGCGCGCCTCTTCCCCCAGCATGTACAGCCACTCTGTCGTTTCCTCGGTGAGGCAGACTATGCGTTGGGGGAAAAGGTCAAGCATTTAAGTTACTTGGGTTGGTATTGCAGAGAGGCATAGATGCCGCGGCCTGGGGTGTTGTAACCATAAGCCAACTGGTACTGACGATCGAATGCATTGTCTAACTTCACACGAGCTGTCCATTCGTTGTCGATTTTGCGGCTGGCGTAGAAAGACCAGGTGGAATAGCCTGCCAGCATATGGGGGTTGTAGTGGCTGTCTTTGCGTTCCCCTGCTGCATATAAACGTGTCCCCACTTCGTACCCCATAAATGGACGAGAAATGTCGGCTGACCCGTAATGTGTAGCACGTCGACCTAACTGCTCATGATCTGTAATACTCCACGGATCTTGTTGCACCAAAGACAATTTAATGCTGTGACCGCGCCAATTGGTTCGCAAATTAGCCTCTAAACCATCCACTCGCGTTTCGCCAATGTTCACCGCTGCATCGTTGCTGTCATAGCCAATCGCACTCTGGGTGGTAGTTTTGAAATACACCAAGCGCGCATATGTGTTGGCATCTGAATAAACAACACCCGCCTCTTCAGACTTAAATTCTTCTTGCTTTACCAATGCATTGGTTGAAATGTCATAAGCTGTGGGCGCTCTGAAACCTGTTGAAGTTGTGCCAGTTAACTTCCATGCTGAATTAAGTTGATAACCAGCGCCTAGCAAAATTGAGGTGGCCCCAATCCTGGCATTAGAAAGCGTTCCGTATGCGGTGTAGTCAATGTCGATTTGATCTCGCCGGACATTCGCCTGCAAGGTTAAATCATCGAATACGCTCGTCAAACCACCGTAGTAACCTTTCGTACTGCGGTTAATGATGTATCCATTGTTACCACTGGTGTCGTAATCATCTTTTAATACATCGACGCCAAAGCTTGCTTTGTGTGTTTTTGATAATTCATACACGTTACCCCAACGTATCGCATTTTGTTGACCATTCAAATAGCTGGAGGTGAAGCTATTGGCTGGATATGGACTTCCATTTTTCAAATCTTCGTATTTCAACTCTGCACGTGCCAAATCTAGGGTGCTGAACCAAAACTGATTGACTTGTTGACGCGCATAAACGCTGTAGGTGTCATTCGTTGTTTTGAGCGAATACGCATTGAGATCGTTCTTGTCATAACTCGTCGTGCTAGTCGATGTGGCAACACGCACACCTAACTTCAAATTCTGAGTCAGCTTATCTTCAAAGCGTAAAGAAGCATTATTTTTTGAATAAGCGTTGTCAGCGGGATCTGTGCTCGTGTTCTGACGTTTGCTCATACTTGAAAAACCATCCGACTTCGTAGCACCAGCATTCAGGTCAAGACTTTTACCGTCAACCTCCCCGCCGTATCCCATTGACAAGTCACGGGTGTTGTATGTCCCGTAAGAAATTGAGCCATAAGGTGTCATTTGGCCCTTGCCTTTGCGTGTATATACATTGATAACACCGCCAATAGCAGCATCACCATACAAAGCACCTGCACCACCGCGCAAAATTTCGATCCGTTCAATCTGAGACAAGGGTAAATCTGTTTGTGTCAGACTGCCGATACTGTCTGCTTGAACACGCACGCCGTCAATCATCAGCGCTACGTTCGCACTGTCTTGACCTCTCAAGAAAAAAGAAGTCACAGTGCCTGGGCCACCATTGCGTCCAAATTCAAAGCCGGCCTCTCCCTGCAATAAATCAGCCAAGGTAGTCGCTTGAGCTTTATCAATCTCTTGACGCGTAATCACCGACACAGACGACAACACTTGCGACAAAGGCTGCTCCATCCGTGTGGCAGAAATCACCACAGGATTAACTTCAATGCCTTGGGCCTGCACAGACGCAGCAACAGCCAAAGACAACACAGAAAGCGCAGGCGCAGAAAAACGCGCGAGTGCACGCGTACGGAGACGAATAGATTTCTTCATGATTTAAATACCAACTTGATGTGCTCTCACCGCCTTCCCCGACAGTGCTTGAGCGATTTAGCGGCGCGTTTTTAGGCGCACCGCCACCTTGTTGGCCGGTATCCGGGCTGGCGGAGACTACCTCTGTCGCCTTCCCAAGCGCTTGTTCAAGGCGCTCAGTGGCTTGTGTGACAGAAGCGGAGCTGTAAAGCTCGTCCGCTTGACCGTTGCGGGGGCAGCGCAGGTTAGGTGTTGTCGCGCTAGGCGACGCGACCCTCCTGCTTCCCGTTGAACTGAGGCGTGTGAACCACACCTCGAGCACCAACATTGATAATTTTAACGATTTACCTTTCACCCACCTTAAAATCTCGGGGCCATGTCACAAACACCCCTGATTGATCAAATTGCCCAGCGCGTCGAGCATTTGCTGCTGCGTCACGAAGAACTGCAACGCACCAACGCCTTGCTGGCCAGCCAAGTGCAAGAGCTCACGCACGAGCGTGACTTGCTCAAGTCCCGCCTAGGCGCTGCGCGCCACCGCATTGACGCATTGATTGACCGCCTTCCCCAAGGCTCAGAGGCACAGACAAAGGACATCGCGTGAAGCAAATCGAAGTTCAAATCATGGGCCAAGGCTATGTGCTGGGTTGCCCCGAAGGCGGCGAGACACGCTTGAGCGAAGCTGTGGGCAAGGTCGACCAAGCCATGTGCAAAATTCGCGACGCTGGCAAGATCAAAGCCCGCGACCGCATTGCGGTGCTGGCCGCGCTCAACTTGGCGTTTGACCTGACCGACCGCCCTGCGGCTGCACAAGCCAGCGGCGACAGCACATCGAGCACCGACCTGCACAACTTGCTGCAGCGCATGGATGCAGTGCTCGCACGCGACAACCAACTCATCTAAGCCACGCCTACAATCACGACGTCTGCAAGTCCTTGGGGCTTTATATTTCCTTGAACCAATGCTCATAGAGCTCGGGCTTGGAACATCGGTTAATGAGCGTGATCGTCTCGCGTCAGATGAACCCAACGTTGACCTGACCTCGCCCACCTGAACCCCCGGTTCAGGATGACGGCCTTGAGGAGCCTTGCAGACACCTTTTACTTTTTAAGGCCTGCACCCGATGGACCTCCAACCCCAACTGATTCTTGAACTCGCCACGCTCGGCATTTGCACAGGCTTCTTAGCTGGCTTGCTAGGCATTGGCGGCGGTATGGTGATGGTGCCCTTCATCACCTTCATGCTTTCGCATCGTGGCGTGAATGCAGACCTCGCCGTCAAGATGGCCATTGCCACCTCGATGGCCACCATCATCTTCACCTCTATCTCTAGCGTGCGCGCCCACCACAAGCGCGGTGCCGTACGCTGGGACTTGGTCAAAGGCTTGGCCCCTGGCATCGTGCTGGGCAGCATGATTGGCAGCTTGGGCGTGTTCGCCTTGCTCAAAGGTGCTTACTTGGCCATCTTCTTTGGTTTGTTTGTGGGCTTTTCGGCCACGCAAATGTTTTTAGACAAAAAGCCCGCCCCAACACGTCAAGTACCCGCCACTGCAGGCCTGATGGGCGCAGGTGGTGTGATTGGTTTTATCTCAGGGTTGGTGGGCGCAGGTGGTGGTTTCATCAGCGTGCCCTTCATGACATGGTGCAACGTGGCCATTCACAACGCCGTGGCCACCAGTGCTGCGTTAGGCTTTCCCATTGCAGTAGCCAACGTGGCGGGCTACATCATCAGCGGCATGACCGTGGAAGGTCTGCCTGCGGATGCATTTGGTTTTATTTGGGTGCCCGCCTTGGTGGTGATTGCAGCTTGCAGTGTGTTCACTGCACCTTTGGGCGCGAAGGCCGCGCACATGTTGCCTGTGAAAAAACTCAAGCGCGTGTTTGCAAGCGTGTTGTATGTGCTGGCAGCCTATATGCTTTACAAAGGCATCATCAGCTGATCACTGAGGTACCAAGCACCACGGGGCTTGGTACTCCACGAGGCCCATCCACAAGGCCCAACCCGAGCTCACGGCCAAGGCCAAACCGGCTAAGCGCACGCCCCATGCGCCACTGCCCGTAGACATGATTTGGCCACCGCGCAAACGCAGCCACACCCAAGGGCCAATCGTCAGCACCACAGCGCTGCCCAAAGCAAACAAAGCCATCACACCTGCCCCCTCTACAGGGCTGTTGCTGAGTGCAGCCACCAAAAGCGCGCCATACAGCAAACCGCAAGGCATCAAAGCCCACAACACACCGAGGATGACCGCACCACCATTGCGCAGCTTCAGGTGCGCCGTCATGCTTTGCACGCGACGCCAAATGCCACGGCCAAAGTCTTCCAGCCAAATGGGCTGTTCACCGCGCCACAGCAACAAGCCGCCCACCATGAAGGCCACGATGTGTAGCAAAGTCCACAAGGGGCGAAACACCGCAGACTGAGTGCTGAGCCAGCCGACACCTTGCATGGTGCTAGCTGCCAACGCGCCAAGCGCGCTATAGCCAATGACGCGACCCAGTTGAAACAAGAGCATGGCCGACACGCCCTGCCCACCTGTTTGCTTTTGGGCCGCTCGCCCAATGCCTGCACAAGCCGCACCGCACATGGCCAAACAGTGCGGCCCACCTGCGAGCCCCATGAGGAGTGCGGTGAGGGCCAGAGTTGTGTTCATCAGATGATTTTAGAGAACCTTGCGCGGTTCTTGTCGGCTTGCAGGTATTTGTCAAACACCATGGCTACGCCGCGCACAAAGAACCACCCCAACTCGGTCACATGAATGCCGGTGTCGTCGATGGTCAACAAGCCCTGCTCTTGCATGGTGGCTAAGGCTTCCATCTCGGGCGCGAAGTACTGCTTGAAGTCCACCAAGTGCGACAACTCCACCGACTCAAACAGCACGCTGCCCTGACACATCAACGCCATGATGACGGTGCGACGCACCAAGTCATCGCGCGAGAGCGCCATGCCACGGACCACTGGCAGTCGACCTTGGTTGAGCAAGTCGTAGTACTCGTCCAAGGTCTTGACGTTTTGACTGAAGGTAGGTCCCACACGGCCGATAGAAGAAACACCCAAGGCAATCAGGTCGCAATCGGGCTGGGTACTGTAGCCCTGAAAGTTGCGATGCAAGCGGCCTTGGCGCTTGGCCACAGCCAGCGCATCGTTGGGTAAGGCAAAGTGGTCCATGCCCACATACACATAACCCGCTTCCACCAACACACGCATGGCGCTCGACAACATGACCAGCTTAGACGCGGCAGGCGGCAAGTCTTGCGTGTGGATGCGGCGTTGTGGTTTGAAGCGCTCGGGCAAGTGCGCATAGGCATACAAGGCAATGCGGTCGGGACGCAGTTGGGTGATTTTTTCCAAAGTGCGCTCAAAGGTTTCTGGCGTTTGCATGGGCAAGCCATAAATCAAATCGGCATTGACCGACTCAAAGCCCAACTCACGCGCAGCGGCCACCAAGTCAAACACTTGCTCCGCGGGTTGAATGCGGTGCACAGCTTTTTGTACGGCAGGCTCAAAGTCTTGCACGCCAAAGCTCAAGCGGTTAAAGCCCTGCTCTGCCAAATGCGCCAAACGTTCACGCGTCACGGTACGTGGGTCAATCTCGACCGAGTATTCACCGCCCGGCGCGAACTGAAAGTTGCGACGCAGCATGGCCATCAATTGCGCCAACTCTGCATCACTCAAAAATGTGGGGCTGCCGCCGCCTAAATGCAACTGCGACACCACTTGGCCTTGACCCAAGTGCGCCATGTTCAGATCAACCTCACGCTCAAGGTAACGCAAATACTCCGCACCACGCTCGTGGTGTTTGGTGATGATCTTGTTACACGCACAGTAATAGCACAGCGATTCACAGAACGGAATGTGCACGTATAGTGATAAGGGGTAGGCCTTGGACCTTAGGCCATCGCGGCGTTGCTCTAGCGCTTGCAAATAATCGGCTTCACCAAATGCCTCCACAAAACGATCCGCCGTGGGGTACGAGGTGTAGCGCGGCCCCGCCACATCGTAGCGTTGCAAGAGTTCTGGATTCAATACAAGAGAATGCATAAGTTCACACCTAAATTTGCGCTTCATAATAGAGGCTCAACAGCTCCAAAAATTTGACCTGTATCAACACAAACGTCGTCTGTTCCAATGAGTTCTACCAGTATCAAAGTCGCCTGTTCTAACTGCAATTTGCGCGAGCTCTGCATGCCGCTTGGCTTGAACGAGAGTGAAATGGAACGCGTGGACGAAGTGGTAGCCACCCGCCGCAAGGTGGCACGGGGCGACAACTTGTTTAGAAGCGGTGATAAGTTCAACGCACTCTTCGCCATCCGCACAGGTTTTTTCAAAACACGCATCTCAGCAGAAGATGGCCGCGACCAAGTCACGGGCTTTCAAATGGCAGGCGAAATCATTGGTTTGGACGGCATCGTGAGCGATCACCACACCTGCGATGCAGTGGCTTTGGAAGACGCCGAAGTGTGTGTGATGCCCTTTGACCGCATCGAAGAGCTGTCACGCGAAATCACCTCATTGCAACGTCACGTGCACAAAATCATGAGCCGTGAAATCGTGCGTGAAAACGGTGTGATGTTGCTGTTGGGCAGCATGCGCGCCGAAGAGCGTTTGGCCGCCTTTTTGCTGAACTTGGTGCAACGCCTTCATGCGCGTGGCTTTTCGCAATCAGAGTTGGTGCTGCGCATGACGCGCGAAGAGATTGGCAGCTATCTTGGCCTCAAACTAGAGACCGTCAGCCGCACATTCTCAAAGTTTGCCGACGATGGCATTGTCGAAGTCAAACAACGCCATGTGCGCATCTTGAACCCAGACGGGCTCAAGCTGATCGTCAACGCACAAACCTGCCAGTAAAGCAGCAAGCCGTTTATGGCTTGACGGGCTCTGCCTTCGGCGTAACCACATGGTTACGCGATTGCATGGCGGGTGCGAGCTGCAAATCTTTCTCAGCCGCTAATGTCTTGTTGATGTCCAAGCCACGCTTGTAATAGTCGTCTGCAATGACTGGGTCAGGCGTACGAATGGCGATGAACAAGGTGACGAACCCCGCCACCACCACCGCTGCGGGTCCCGCAATGATGAGCCAGACGTGGCCATATTGCCACCAAGGTTTGGTATCGGGGGTGTCGTGTTTCATCTTGATTTACCTTGGAACAATGAAGACAGATTTTTCGATGGCGAAGTCGTCGCTATCCGTCGCCTGCACTTCAAATTGAATTTTGTGTGAACCGCTCTGTGCCGAGCCGTAGGGAATGTCTGCGCGCAACACCACCCAACGGGCTTGCGCGGCATCCACCGTCACATCCGTCTCAGTGGTGATTTTCAGACCCTGCAGTCCCTTGGCCGACAAATGGAATGTTCTTGTCGTTTCAGCCGCATTCATGATCTGCAAACGGTAAACGTTCTCTAAGGTGCCGTACTCGGTGATGCGCGACAGAGTGGAACGGTCTCGCACCACATCTACCTTGAACGGAGTACGCAGCCCCAACGACACCAACAGACCTAACGTGACTGCCACCAAAATCATGGTGTAAATCTGAATACGTGGGCGCATGACACGTTGCCAAATTTGCTGAGGCGTCCACTTGTTATCCAACGCATTTTGGGTGGAGTAACGCACCAAACCTTTGGCGTAACCCAACTTGTCCATCACGGTGTCGCACACATCGGCACAGGCACCACAGCCAATGCACTCGTACTGCAAACCATCTCGGATATCAATACCCGTAGGGCACACCTGCACACACAAGGTGCAGTCCACACACGCACCTAAGTTCAAGGCGGCAGCATCAGCACTCTTCGCGCGTGGGCCGCGTGGCTCGCCACGTTCAGCGTCATAGGTGACGATGAGCGTGTCGTTGTCAAACATCGCGCTTTGGAAGCGTGCATAGGGGCACATGTATTTGCAAATTTGCTCACGCATGAAGCCTGCATTGCCGTAAGTGGCAAACGCATAAAAGAATACCCAAAAGAGTTCCCACGAAGACATTTGCGTGAGGAAGAACTCCATCACCAACTCACGAATCGGCGTGAAGTATCCCACGAAGGTAAAGCCTGTCCAGATCGAGAGGAAGATCCAAATCAAGTGCTTGTACCATTTCTTGACCAGTTTCTCGAGCGAGAAATCTGCGTCATCCAAGCGCATACGGGCCGAGCGATCGCCCTCGATCTTGCGCTCGATCCACAAGAAGATTTCGCTGTATACGGTTTGTGGGCAAGCGTAGCCACACCACAAACGCCCTGCTACGGCAGTGAACAAAAACAGTGCCAAGGCTGAGATCACCAACAAGCCGGTGAGGTAGATGAAGTCTTGCGGATACAAGACCAAACCAAAAATATAAAAACGACGTGAGGCCAGATCAAACAACACCGCTTGGCGTGTGCCCCATTCAACCCACGGCAAGCCGTAAAAAATCAGCTGCGTCAGGACTACAAAAATCCAGCGCCAATAAGCAAAGATACCCTCGACAGAGCGAGGGTAGATTTTTTTAGATGCAGCATAAAGCGAAACCATCGCCTCGTCCGCAGAGCCCGAAGGCACTGGAACGATGGGGATGGTTTTGCGCTGCTTAGAGTCGTCAGCAGAATTCAAAGCAAATTACTTCGCGGCAACAGGTTTGTTAGAGAAGCCCCAAACATAAGCAGTCAACACGTGGATTTGTGACTCTGTCAAACGGCCTTCTTGTGCAGGCATTTGGTTCACTTTACCGTTATTGATCATGGCGGTGATGGCCTCTTCGCCCCAACCGTGCAACCAGATCTTGTCGGTCAAGTTGGCAGAACCCACGGCTTGCATACCCGCGCCATCAGGACCGTGACATGCAGCACAAGCACCAAACTTACCTTTACCCAGTGCAGCACGCACAGAGTCGTGTGGGCTACCAGACAAGCTCATCACGTAGTGAGACACGTTACGCACATCGTCAGGTGTACCCACGGCCGCAGCCATGGGAGGCATTTGACCAATGCGACCTTTGGTGATGGTCTCTTTGATTTTGTCAGTCGTGCCGCCGTGCAACCAGTCCTTGTCGGTCAAGTTGGGGAAGCCTTTTGAGCCGCGTGCGTCAGAGCCGTGGCACTGTGCGCAGTTGTTCATGAACAAACGCTCGCCCACAGCCATGGCTTTGGGGTCTTGAGAGAGTTGCTCTGGGGTTTGAGCATTGAACGCAGCGTACAGAGGCTCGAGCTCTTGGTTGGCCTTGGCCACTTCAGCTTCGTATTGACCTGCTGAGCTCCAGCCCAACTTGCCAGCGTAGCTACCCAAGCCTGGGTATGCCGCCCAATACACCACAGCAAACACCATGGTGATGATGAACAACCACAACCACCAACGTGGCAGTGGGTTGTTCATCTCGCGCAGATCTTCGTCCCACACGTGGCCGGTTGTACCGTCTTCTTCGTGCGCTGACACTTTGACTTTGGCCGAGAACCACAGCAAAAACGCGCAGTACACGATACCCAAAAGAGCGATGGCAGATACGAAGATCGACCAAAAATTACTTGTGAAATCACTCATGATTCGATTCCTTTACAAAGGCGATAGGCCTTAGTCTTGATCGAGGGGCAGCTTCGAGGCTGCCTCAAAATCTTCTTTGTTACGTCGAGAAAAAGCCCAGACCATGATGCCGACAAACACAGCAAATGACAGCACCGTGGTGATGACGCGCAGATCATTGACATCCATGGTCATGTCTCCTTATTTGAGCGCGAGGCCCAAGCCTTGGAGGTAAGCAATCACAGCTTCGAGTTCGGTTTTACCCGTCACGTCTTCTGCTGCTTTGGCGATTTCTTCATCCGTGTAAGGCACGCCCACTTTACGCAAGGCATTCATGTTGGCAGGCACTTGTTGAGCATTCACCAAGTTCTTAGACAACCATGGGTACTCAGGCATGTTGGACTCTGGCACCACATCGCGTGGGTTGTTCAAGTGAACACGGTGCCACTCGTCGCTGTACTTGCCGCCCACGCGAGCCAAGTCTGGACCTGTGCGCTTGCTGCCCCATTGGAAGGGGTGGTCATACACAGACTCACCAGCCACTGAGTAGTGACCATAACGCAGTGTTTCTGCGCGGAAGGGGCGAATCATTTGTGAATGGCAGTTGTAGCAACCTTCGCGGATGTACACATCACGACCGGCCAACTGCAACGCGGTGTAAGGCTTGACGCCTGTCACAGGTTCAGTGGTGGACTTTTGGAAGAACAAAGGCACGATCTCAACCAAGCCGCCGAAGGCGACCGCGATCAAGATCAACACGATCATCAAAAAGTTACTGGTCTCCACGCGAGCGTGGGAGAAGCCTTTGGAATTGTTATCAGACATTTATTTCTCCTCAGGCGTGTGCAGGTGCTGGAATCGCAACGGTGGCAGCTTGACCGTTGGTCGCAGTTTTCACCACGTTCCACAACATGATGATCATGCCGCTCAAGTACAGCAGACCACCGCACACACGAATCACGTAGAACGGATAAGTGGCTTTGACAGACTCCACAAAGGTGTAGGTCAATGTGCCGTCAGCGTTGATGGCGCGCCACATCAAACCTTGCATCACACCGGCGATCCACATCGCAGCGATGTACAACACGATACCGATGGTGGCCAACCAGAAGTGAACTTCGATGGCCTTGACGCTGAACATTTCTTTGCGACCGAACAACTTAGGAATCAAGAAGTAGATCGAACCCATGGACACCAAACCCACCCAACCCAAAGCACCTGAGTGCACGTGGCCGACGGTCCAGTCTGTGTAGTGGCTCAAAGCGTTCACAGTTTTGATGGCCATCATGGGGCCTTCGAAAGTGGACATGCCGTAGAACGACAAGGACACGATCAAGAAGCGCAAGATGGGGTCATCACGCAGTTTGTGCCATGCGCCAGACAAGGTCATGATGCCGTTGATCATGCCGCCCCAGCTGGGAGCCAACAACACCAAGGAGAACACCATGCCCAAAGACTGAGTCCAGTCAGGCAATGCGGTGTAGTGCAAGTGGTGAGGACCCGCCCACATGTAAGTGAAGATCAAAGCCCAGAAGTGAACGATCGACAAGCGATACGAGTACACAGGGCGGCCGGCTTGCTTAGGGATGAAGTAATACATCATGCCCAAGAAGCCAGCGGTCAAGAAGAAGCCCACCGCGTTGTGGCCGTACCACCACTGCACCATCGCATCTTGTGCGCCAGCGTAAGCAGAGTAGGACTTCATCATGCCTGCAGGAATTGCAGCGCTATTGACGATGTGCAACAAAGCCACTGCAATGATGAACGCACCGTAGAACCAGTTGGCCACGTAGATGTGTTTGATCTTGCGTGTACCCACGGTACCGAAGAACACCACAGCGTAGGCCACCCACACCACAGCGATCAAGATGTCGATAGGCCACTCCAGCTCAGCGTATTCCTTACCTTGGGTGAAACCCAAAGGCAGGCTGATCGCTGCAGCTAAGATCACCAGCTGCCAACCCCAAAAGGTGAAGGACGCCAGCTTGGGCAAGAACAACGCTGTGTGGCAGGTGCGTTGCACCACGTAGTAGCTGGTGGCAAACAGGGCAGAGCCGCCGAAAGCGAAGATCACCGCATTGGTGTGCAACGGACGCAAGCGGCCATAAGTCAACCAAGGGATACCAAAGTTCAGTTCAGGCCAAGCGAGCTGAGAGGCGATGATCACGCCTACCAACATGCCCACTACGCCCCAAACCACCGCCATGATGGAAAACTGTCGCACAACGGTATCGTTGTAAACAGCGTGCTGTGATGAGTTCATCGGTCACCTTTCATTTTTCAAACCAGTATCCTCAAAACGCCCTTGGGGCGTATTGATTCAAATCAATCGTCTCGAAGAATACGCTCGCCTTCTTGCTCTACGCTGTCAAATTGGCCTCTGTGGATGGCCCACCAGAGGCCTCCCAGGATAAAAAGCACCAAAAGCACCGACAGCGGGATCAACAAATACAAGATATCCATCAAAATCCTTTGGTGAGTCGCAAAGAGTTCAACACGACCCACAACGAGCTCAGCGCCATGCCCAGCCCTGCCAGCCATGCGGGCAACAACCCAACCACAGCCAATGGCACACACAAGGCGTTGTAGACGGCAGCCCACACCAAGTTTTGCTTGACCACCCGCAGGGTGTGTCTGGCCAACTTGACACTTTGCGCCACCACCAACAAGCTGCCGCCCATCAAGACCAAGTCAGACTTGGACTGCGCCAAGGGCACCGCATTGCCAAACGCCATCGACACATGCGCACCGGCCAAGACAGGGCCATCATTGAGGCCATCCCCCACCATCGCCACCCGTGCGCCTTGCGACTGCGCAGCTTGCATGCGTGAGAGCTTGTCTTGCGGTGTACATGCCCCAAAAGCTTGGGCAATGCCCACCTCTTGGGCCACATGCTGGGCTGATTCGGGCCTGTCCCCCGACAGCAGCCACACATCGACATTCAAACTTTTCAGCGCTTGCACGGTTTGCACCGCATCGGCACGAACGTCTTCGGAGAGCTGCCAGCTCGCTAACCACTCGTTTTCAGTGCACAAGTGTACTTGGCAAACACTGGCTTTATCGGGTATTCCCTTGGTTTTTGGTGCACAGAACTTGGCAGAACCCAAGCGCAGCAAACCATCCACATGCCCCTCTAAGCCAAGACCAATCATTTCGTTTACATCTTGCGCATCCAGTGCCTCCTCCTGCCCTGACGTTTCTTGCGCTTTGACCAAAGCACGTGACAAAGGATGCAAGGAATGCTTGGCCAATGCAGCCGCCAAGCGCAAGGCGTATTCAGGCGATACACCCTCAGCCGTCATCACCTGCGTGATGCACTGACCGTCTTGCGTGAGCGTGCCGGTTTTGTCAAAAATCAAGGTGTCAATCTCAGCCAACGACTCCAAGGCCTGCAGGTTGCGCACCAACACCCCGTGACGCGCCAAGTTACCCGCAGCCGCCAACATCGCAGCTGGTGTGGCGAGCGACAAAGCACACGGGCAGGTCACCACCAACACCGCCACCGCCACCATCAAAGCGTGGCCGGGGTTGGTGGGCCACCAATACACAGCCGACAACGCGGCCAGCAGCAAGACACCCATCAAAAACGGTTTGGCAATGCGGTCGGCCAACTGAGCCAAGCGCGGCTTTTGCAACGATGCGTTTTCCATCAAGGACACGATTTGCGAAAACTGCGTGCCCTCACCCACCTGCACCACACGCACGGTGACGATGCCACTGAGGTTATGACTGCCTGCCACCACCGAGTCGCCCACAGCTCGCGCTTGCGGGCGTGATTCGCCGGTGAGCAAGGCTTCATCGGCCAAGGTCTGGCCTTGCAGAATCACACCATCAGCTGGAAAACTTTCAGAGGGCGACACACGAATCACATCGCCCACCATCACGCGGCGCACGGCCACGCGTTCAAACTCACCGCTGGGCAACTGACGCTCCACGCTGTCGGGCAAGCGGTTCATCAAGGCTTCCAAAGCGCCAGCCGTGCGGTCACGCACACGCAGCTCTAGCCACCGACCGGTGAGCAAAAAGAACACAAACATGGTGAGTGAGTCGTAATACACCTCGGCACCAAACACACCTTCGGGTTCGAACGTGGCTACCGAGCTGAGCAAGAAAGTAATCACCATGCCAAGCGCTACTGGCAAATCCATGCTCACGCGCTGTGCACGAATATCGCGCAGCGCATTGCTGAAAAACGGGCCACACGAAAACAGCACCACAGGCAGTGTCAACACCCACGAGGCCCAGCGCAACAAAAACACCATGTCGGGCGTGATGTCCCCCTCTTGCGCCACATAGGCGGGATAGGCGTACATCATCACTTGCATCATGCAAAAGCCAGCCACCAGCCAGCGCCACAAGGCACGGCGGCCTTCTTCGTGGCGCGCTTGGCGCAGGCTGCTGTCAGCGGCGGGCAGCGCACCATAACCCGCCTGATTGATAGCGGCTATCCAAGCTGAGGGTTTGACTTGGCGCTCAGACCACACCACCTTGGCGCGATGCGTGGCCGCATTGACTTCAACCGACTGCACACCCGGCACCGACATCAACGCCTCTTCCACCGTGAATGCACAGGCCGCGCAATGCATGCCTTGAATCACCACATGCGAATCCCAGCAATCTTGGCTGTCATTGGGTTGTTTACTTTTGTGTTGTTGGCTGAAGCGCAACCACTCTTGGCGGTCGTCGAGCAGCGCAACCATCGATGTATCTGAATGCATAAGAGGTGTAGCCTAACGGTTCTATCTGTTCAGTGCTTGACGTGTGTCAAGACAAACGAGCGCACATGCAGTAAGCTGGGGCTCAGAACTCAACAAAAGGAGCAGTTTATGTACAAACGTATTTTGGTCGCGACAGATGGTTCCACATTGTCTAAAAAAGCCATTGCCAGTGCCATCGAGTTGGCCGCATTGAGCGGTGCAGAACTGATCGCAGTGAAGGTGACCCCACGTTACCCACAAAGCTACTTCGAAGGTTCATTGCCTTTGACCGCCAGCGAAGTTTCCAAAATTGAAAAAGGTTGGACGGACGGCGCACAAAAAGTGTTGGACGCCGTCGTGAAATCCGCCAAAGCCAAAGGCGTGAGCACCAAAGCGGTGGTCGTCAAATCCGACATTGTGTCTGACGCACTGATCGCAGCAGCCAAAAAACACAAAGCCGATTTGATCGTGATGGCCTCACATGGCCGTCGTGGCATCAAGCGGTTGCTGTTGGGCAGCGAAACACAACAAGTGTTGACACACGCCAATGTGCCTGTACTCGTGCTGCGTTAATCGCCTTACGCTGCACACAAAAAAGCCGCTCAGTGAGCGGCTTTTTCTTTCACTGAAAAACGTCGGACTGACTTTAAGCGCTCACGCGTTGCTTAGCCGCTTGGTACTCACGCTTCAAACGCGCCACCAATTCAGCCGCAGGCACCACCGCTTTCACCACGCCAATACCTTGGCCGCAACCCCAAATGTCTTTCCACGCTTTTTGCGCGCCACCACCAAAGTTCATTTTGCTAGGGTCACTCTCAGGCAAGTTCTCTGGGTCTAAGCCCGCATTGCGAATGGACGGCGCCAAGTAATTGCCGTGCACACCTGTGAACAAATTGCTCAACACAATATCGTCTGATGTGCCATTGACCACGGCTTGTTTGTAGTCCTCGGCCGCACGTGCTTCTTCGGTCGCAATGAAGGCCGAGCCAATGTAAGCAAAGTCTGCGCCCATCGCTTGCGCAGCCAACACCGCACCGCCCGTGGCAATCGAACCGCTCAAGGCCACAGGGCCATCAAACCATTCACGAATCTCTTGAATCAAGGCAAACGGGCTCTTCACGCCCGCATGGCCACCTGCGCCAGCAGCCACGGCAATGAGGCCGTCTGCGCCCTTTTCAATCGCCTTCTTGGCGAACTTGTTGTTGATCACATCGTGCAAGACGATGCCGCCATAACTGTGCGCAGCTGCATTCACATCTTCACGTGCGCCGAGCGAGGTGATGATGATCGGCACCTTGTACTTCACGCACAAGGCCATGTCGTGCTCTAAGCGGTCGTTGCTCTTGTGCACGATTTGGTTGATGGCAAAAGGTGCTGCGGGTTGGTCTGGGTGCTCGCGGTTGTGCGCGGCCAACGCTTCTGTGATTTCAATCAACCACTCTTCCAGCTGCTCAGCAGGACGGGCATTGAGCGCCGGCATCGATCCCACCACACCGGCTTTGCACTGTGCGATCAACAGCTTGGGATTGCTGATGATGAACAGGGGCGAAGCAATGACGGGGAACTTGAGCGAATCAAAAACAGCAGGAAGTTTGGACATGCATCGCACTTTCAAAAATAGCGTGCCTCAAGGCACAGGGTGTTTGATCCAAGCCGAGATTTGCGCCACAGCCTCGGGCTCCATCTCGATGTAGCCATGGTAGTGAAACGCTTCACACGCTGGGCCTGTGGGGTTTTGTCCGCCATCGACTTCCATGTACTTCTTCACGGGTGACGCGGTGAGTTTTGAAATCAAACGTTCAGCCAGATAAGGCGGTGTGAGCTTGCAACTGTCTTTGGCATGTTGATGCACCAAGACAGGCACAGCCAGCTTGTTCAAAGGCAAATCAGACACCGAGCCGCCAAACTGTTGGCCGCTCAACGTGGCCGTGAGCACTACACCTTGAACCATGGGCCCTAAATCGATGCCCACCGCAGCAGCACTGATCGTGCCTTGGCTGGTGCCTACCAACCAAACCGGCGCAGAACTGTGCGAGCGAATATCTAGCAGTACGGCACGCACATCGGCGGAGTGCTCGGATGACTGACGAAACGCAGGTGTCAGCCTAGGCATGTCGCTGGGGTTAGCCATCAACGCCACATTGAAACCCGCTTTCGCAAATTCATCACGGCTGCGTATCAAGAAATTACCCGACTTAGGTTCGCCATCACGGTAGCCAATACCACCACCGCCGCCCGAAAAGAGAACAACGGTGGCAGTGGCACCATCCCTCGGCATCCACCAGTAGCTGGTGGTGACGTCAGGCCGTGTCTTGAGAGGAATCAAACGGTCTAACGCCCAACTCGGGGACACCACACACAGCGCCAACAGTGCGGCAAGCAAACCACGTAAGTACCCTGCTTGCATCTTGGCTGCGCCTTGCATCGCGTGGGCGCTTAGAACGCGTCGAGTGCCAACTCAGTCACGCTGTCTGCACCGTCCACGATGCTGTCGCGCATGCCTGGCACTTTGGTCAGGATGTGGTCGGCATAGAAACGCGCGGTGGTGATTTTGGATTGCATGAACACCGCATCGTTGCCTTTGGCCAGCTCAACCTCAGCCACCAACAACGCACGTGCCATTTGCCAGCCTGCCACCAAGTTGCCAGTGAGCATGAGGTAAGGCACGCTGCCTGCAAACACCGCATTGGGGCTGGCTTTGGCACCGGCCACCACGAAGTCGACCACGTCGAGGAAGGCTTCACGAGCCGCCTTCAAGCGTGCGGCCATCGCCTTGGCGTTGGCGCTGCCGCTCTTGAGCAAATCAGCTTCGGTGTTGGCAATTTGCGCGGCAATGCCTTTGGCGGTTTGGCCACCATCACGGCCTGTTTTGCGGCCAATCAAATCGTTGGCTTGAATGGCAGTGGTGCCTTCGTAAATCGTCAAAATTTTGGAATCACGGTAGTACTGCGCCGCCCCAGTTTCTTCGATGAAGCCCATGCCGCCGTGCACTTGCACGCCAAGGCTGGTGACTTCCAAACTCATCTCGGTGCTGAAGCCTTTGACCAAAGGCACCAAGAATTCGTAGAAGGCCAAGTTGTCTTTGCGCGTGTCGGCATCTGGGTGGTGGTGCGATGCGTCGTACGCAGCAGCAGCCACGGTGGCCATCGCACGGCAGCCTTCGGTGTAGGCACGCATGGTCATGAGCATGCGTCGCACATCGGGGTGGTGAATGATGGGCGCGCTGGTTTTCATGCTGCCGTCCACAGGGCGGCTTTGCACACGGTCGCGTGAGAAGGTCACTGCTTTTTGGTAAGCACGCTCAGCAATCGAGATGCCTTGCACGCCCACGGCGTAACGCGCGGCGTTCATCATGATGAACATGTATTCAAGGCCACGGTTTTCTTCACCGACGAGGAAGCCAATTGCACCGCCGTGGTCGCCATACTGCAACACCGCTGTGGGGCTGGCTTTGATGCCCATCTTGTGTTCGATGCTCACGCAGTGCACATCGTTGCGTGCGCCCAATGAGCCATCTTTGTTCACCATGAACTTAGGCACCACAAACAAGCTGATGCCCTTCACGCCTTCAGGCGCACCTTGCACGCGGGCCAACACCAAGTGAATGATGTTTTCGGCCATGTCGTGTTCGCCGTAGGTGATAAAAATCTTGGTGCCGAATACTTTGTAGGTACCATCTGGCAATGGCTCAGCGCGGGTGCGCACAGCAGCCAAGTCAGAGCCTGCTTGTGGCTCGGTCAAGTTCATCGTGCCAGTCCACTCGCCAGAGATGAGCTTTTCAAGGTACGTGGCTTTCAACTCGTCAGAGCCAGCGGTGAGCAACGCTTCAATCGCACCATCGGTCAACATGGGGCACAAAGCAAAGCTCATATTGGCCGAGTTGAGCATTTCACCGCAGGCAGCACCAATGGTCTTGGGCAAACCTTGACCGCCGAAGTCAGCAGGGTGTTGCAGGCTTTGCCAGCCGCCTTCGCAGTACTGCTGATACGCCTCTTTGAAGCCGGGTGTGGTGGTGACGTGGCCGTCTTTGAAGAACGATGGGTTCTTGTCGCCTTCCCAGTTCAAAGGCACGAGCACAGACTCGTTCAACTTCGCGCATTCTTCGAGCACGGCTTGGGCGGTTTCCACACCCATGTCTTCGAACGCAGGAATTTGGGCCACTTGTTCGAGGCCTGCCAAGTGTTCCATGTTGAACACCATGTCTTTGATGGGGGCGATGTAACTCATGCTTGATGTCTCCAAAATTCAATACAAAAAAGGCACCCCGAAGAGTGCCTTTTCACTGTGTGTTTACAGGGCCGCGACCAACTCTGGCACAGCCACAAACAGGTCAGCCTCCAAACCGAAGTCCGCCACGCTGAAGATCGGCGCCTCTGGGTCTTTGTTGATGGCCACGATGACCTTGCTGTCTTTCATACCCGCCAAGTGTTGGATGGCGCCGCTGATGCCGCACGCCACGTACAACTGAGGCGCGACGATTTTGCCGGTTTGACCCACTTGCAAATCGTTGGCCGCATAGCCTGCATCCACCGCTGCGCGGCTCGCACCAATCGCAGCACCGAGCTTGTCAGCCAGTGGGGTCATGACTTCGTCAAACTTCTCTGAGCTACCCAAAGCACGGCCACCCGAAACGATGATCTTGGCGGCCGTCAGTTCAGGACGGTCACTCTTGGTGACCTCACGGCCCACAAAGCTGCTCTTGCCTGAGTCTGTGGCTGCGGCAGCTGTTTCTAAGGCAGCAGAACCACCCGTAGAAGCGGCAGCATCAAAACCTGTGGTGCGCACGGTGATGACTTTCACCGCATCGCTGGATTGCACAGTGGCAATTGCGTTGCCTGCATAGATGGGACGCTCAAACGTGTCTGGGCTGTCCACCTTGGTGATGTCGCTGATTTGGCCCACGTCCAACTTAGCGGCCACGCGAGGGGCCACGTTTTTGCCGTTCGCTGTGGCGGGGAACAAGATGTGGGTGTAGTTGCTTGCGATGGCGAGCACTTGCGCTGCCACGTTCTCGGCCAAGCCAGCTTCAAGGCTTGCGCCATCGGCGTGAATCACTTTGCTCACGCCTGCAATTTGTGCTGCAGCAGCTGCTGCAGCGCCTGCGTTGTGGCCAGCCACCAGCACGTGCACGTCAGCACCAATGGCGGCTGCGGCTGTGACGGTGTTCAAGGTTGCGCCTTTGATGGAGGCGTTGTCGTGTTCTGCAATAACGAGGGATGTCATGTTCTTTGCTCCGTCTTATTCTTAGATAACTTTGGCCACGTTCTTGAGCTTGTCCACCAAAGTGGCCACATCCGGCACCTTGATGCCCGCGCTGCGCTTGGCAGGCTCGACCACTTTGAGGGTCTTGATGCGGGGAGCCACATTCACACCGAGGTCTTCAGGCTTGAACACGTCGAGTTGCTTCTTCTTGGCCTTCATGATGTTGGGCAAGGTCACATAGCGTGGCTCGTTCAAACGCAAGTCAGTCGTGATGACCGCTGGCATGTTGATAGAAATGGTTTCCAAACCACCGTCGACTTCGCGGGTCACGCTGGCTTTGTCGCCCGCCACTTCCACTTTGGAAGCAAACGTGGCTTGGGGCATGTCGCCCAAGGCCGCCAACATTTGGCCGGTTTGGTTGCAATCGTCGTCAATCGCTTGTTTGCCGAGAATCACCAAGCTGGGTTGCTCTTTGTCCACCAACGCTTTGAGCAGTTTGGCCACAGCCAAAGGTTGCAGCTCTTCAGCGGTCTCGACCAAGATGCCGCGATCCGCACCAATGGCCATCGCGGTGCGCAATGTTTCTTGGCATTGGGTCACGCCACAAGAGACAGCGATCACTTCAGTGACCACGCCCTTTTCTTTGAGACGCACGGCTTCTTCCACCGCGATCTCATCAAACGGGTTCATGCTCATCTTGACGTTCGCAATGTCAACGCCCGAGTTGTCCGACTTGACGCGGACCTTGACGTTGTAGTCCACCACGCGTTTGACAGCGACCAAAACTTTCATGGCAAAAGCTCCAATTTTTAGAATTAAACAGATTGACGTTTACGTAAACGTAACATTGTAGAGATCAAAGCAGACATTTTATCGAACGATCGTGCTTTTTTAGGGAAGTCCCTAGGTAAAACTTAAGCGGGATGGCGCAAAACCACTTCTTGTGGCGAATGCACCAGCACCACACCAGCCGCCCGCAAAGCGCTTAACACAGCAATATTGACACGAGAACGCGTCAACGACTGCCCGTTGACCGGATCTTCCATCCAAAAGTTGAGGTTAAAGCGCAAGCCCTGCGGCGCCACCTCGGCCAGCAAGGCTTGAGGCGCGGGCTGGGACAACACCCACTCCACCCCAAGTGCCGCCTGAGTCAGCAAGTCTTGCACACGCTCGACATCGCTTTCCAGCCCGACCCAAAAGGTACAGGTCTGCAACAAGTGACGACTTTCGAGCGATAGATTTTCAACGCGCTGCGTCAGCAACAACTCATTGGGCACCACCGATTCGCTGCCGTTGCTGGCACGCACCAAGGTGTAGCGGGTTTTGATGTCAGTCACGCGCCCCTCAAAACCGTCTACGCGCACAAAGTCGCCAATACGTAGCGAGCGCTCTAGCAAGATGACAAAACCACTCACATAGTTGGCCGCCAGCTTTTGCAAGCCAAAACCAATCCCCACGCCCAAAGCACCACCCACCACGGACAACGTTGTCAAATCAAAGCCCAACGAGGACAACGCAAACAAAGTGCCGATAACCAGCAGCAACACGCGCAGCGCATTGGCGGCCACTTTGCGCATGGATAAATCTTCAAACGCACGGTTGAGCACGCGCTGCTCTAAGGTGGCTGACAACCAAAGCGCCAGCACCAACACAAAACCCGAGGTGAACACCACCTCCAGCACATGCGACACGCTCACATGGGTTTTGCCAAGAACGAACTGCAAGCTGTCGAGCTCATCCATCATCGGGCCCCACAAGCCCGTGACCCACAACACTGCCAACCCCCAAGCCAACCAAGACACGACTTGCTCCAAGATACGCGCACCACGCGAATGCGGAAAGGCAGCCGCCAACACGCGCGCGATCAAACGAATCAGCACCAGCGATACCAGCACGGGCAACGCCACTTTGAGCACCGACACGCGTTGTGTCTTGATCAACACCAACTTCAAGCCATAGGTCAACACCAAAGCCAAAGCAGGAAACAAGACGCCGTCGATCAAACGACGGCCAAACAAAATCGAACCGTGCGCCGTTGAGTGACGACCCAATGCAAAGCTCAAGCCCCAAGCCAAAGCCAAGCACAACGCCAAACCGGCGAGCTCTAACGCAATTGCTGGACTTTGCAGGTCCAGCAACAATTCTTGCAATTCATTCATGGATTAAATATCGGCTAGTACGCGCACATGCGCTTCAACGCTGCGACTCAGCGAACTCAAATCGTACCCGCCTTCTAGGCAAGACACGATGCGCCCCTTCGCATGACGCGCCGCAATGTCGCGCAAGCGGTGGGTGATCCAAGCGTAATCTTGCTCGGTCAAACCCATTTGGCCCATGTCGTCTTCACGATGGGCGTCAAAACCCGCGCTGATGAAAATCATCTCGGGTTTGAATTCTTCCAAACGAGGCACCCAGTACGTCTCGATCAACTCGCGCACTTCCATGCCCTTGGTGTAAGCAGGCACGGGAATGTTGAGCATGTTGGACGCGGGGTGCTCCGTGCCACTGTGTGGGTAGAACGGGTGCTGGAAGAAGCTGACCATCACCACACGGTCATCGCCGCTGAGGATGTCTTCCGTGCCGTTACCGTGGTGCACATCAAAGTCCACCACCGCCACGCGCTTCAAGCCGTGGCGCTCTAGCGCGTACTTGGCCGCAATGGCAATGTTGTTGAAAAAGCAAAAGCCGCCCGCTTTGTTGCGTGTGGCATGGTGGCCAGGTGGACGAATGGCGCAAAACGCATTGGCCAATTCACCCGCAATCACGGCATCCGTCGCCGCCACAGCAGCGCCCGCAGAGGCCAAGGCGGCTTTCCAGGTGTAGCTGTTGATGCTGGTGTCTGAATCCAAGTGGCCATAAGTGGGGCCACCTGCGGCGATGTCTTCAACCAACTGGTCTGACAAGCCGCGCAAAGACGCAATGTACATGCGGTCGTGGGCCAACTCAATGTCAGCCAGAGGTGCTTCAGGCGCCTCGATGGGGGTGAGGCCTAAATCCACACCGCTGATGAGCAAGCGGTCTTGAATCGCGCTGAGCCGTTCGGGGCACTCGGGGTGGCCCTCGCCCATCTCATGCTTCATGCACAGGGGATGCGTGTAATAACCTGTTTTGCTCATCTCGTCTGCCTCGGATCTTCTTCAAGTCAGCTTACCATGTGGACCTTGCTTTTTCCCTTGCAAACACTGCGTGAAAACACCTCACTCCCCGTTTCATATGGCTTTGCAGCCAACTCTTGCGTTACGTCAAATCACAGCCGCGTTGTTACTGTTGGCCGCATTTGCGGGTCATGCCACCACCAAACCGCATGCAAAAGCTCACAAAGCGGTACACCACAAAGCCGCAACACACAAAGCTTCCACACGTGGCCCCACCTACGGGAAAACCACGGAAGCCATCGCCCTCGCCGACGAGCTGGCCCAGCAATACAACCTGCCCAAAGCCTGGGTGCGCGAACAAATCAGCCAAGCGCAATACCTCAAGGGCGTGCCCAAAATGGTGTTGCCCCCCACCGTGCCCACCGCCAAGAACTGGCGTGCGTACCGCGAGCGCTTCATTGAAAGCCGTCGCATCGATGCAGGCACCCAGTTTTGGCAAACCTACCAAAGCGCCCTCACCCGTGCCGAACAAACCTACGGCGTGCCCGCAGAAATGGTGGTGGGCATCATTGGCGTAGAAACCTTCTACGGTCAAAACATGGGCAACTACCGTGTGCTCGACGCCTTGACCACGCTCACCCTCCACTTCCCACCCTCACACCCACGCGCTGCTGAGCGCCAAGCCTTTTTCAAATCTGAGCTGGGTCACTTCTTGGCGCAAGCCCACCAACAAGGCGATGCCGGTATCACCGGCAGCTTTGCAGGCGCCATGGGCTGGCCCCAGTTCATGCCATCGAGCGTGGCCAAGTTTGCGGTGGACTTTGATGGTGATGGCCGCATTGATTTGCGCAACAGCCCCGTAGACGCGATTGGCTCGGTGGCCAACTACTTCAAAGCCTTTGGCTGGCAAACCGGCATGCCCACACACTACCCTGTGAGCTTTGACGAAGCGCGTTTGGACAAACCCACCTTGCTCGCCCCAGATATCTTGCCCTCGTTCAGCGTGAGCAACTTCACCGCCAAAGGAGCGGTGCTGGACGAGCAAGCGCAAAAGCACATCGGGCAACTGGCATTGGTAGAGTTGTTCAATGGCGACGAGCCCCCCAGCTATGTGGCAGGCACCGACAACTTTTATGTGGTCACCCGCTACAACTGGAGCAGCTACTACGCTCTGGCGGTGATTGAGTTGGGGCAGGCGGTGAAAGCGAACCGAGGGCTAAGCTCTGCGCCATCCAATGCGCGCTAGCTAAGTCACACCTTCACATTCCAGAAGAGTCCGTCAGTTCTTTGGCAGTTGGTGCGTTTCGTGAAGTTCGCGCACGACGACATCCTCAATCACATCGGGGTCAGTGCCCGAACGCGATGCGTGTCCATGTGCTTCATGCCATTGGCCATCGCTGGTGCGTGACCAGCTGGCCCAACTTGCGCCCTGCCCTGACTGCATACCTCTGCGCATGGCTTGAATTTGTTGCCACATCATCAGCACTTGTGGCTTTTGGCCTGTGGCCAACCAACGCAGACAAGCAAACACCACATACAAGGCGAGCCAACACAACACACCGATGGCAAACACAACGGCGAACGCCATGCCAATCAGCGCGAATATCAAACGGTTGAAAAATCTCATCGCTTGATATTACTCGTGCGCACTTTGCGTCAGAGCCCACTGCACATGCTCACGCACCACGTTGCTGGTGTGCGTGAGATGTGCTTGCAGTGCTTGGCGCAAAACATCATCGTCAGCCTGCCGCAACGCATTACCCGCCGCCACGGCTAGGTTGCGCAGCCAGCGCACATGGCCAATGCGGCGAATGGGGCTGCCTTCGGTGTAGCGCAAAAACTCTTCCTCGGTCCACGCCAACAGTCGCGCCATACCCTGCCCCACCAAGCCTGCACGGACATCGAAATCGGGCAAGCTTGAGCTTTGCGCAAACTTGTTCCAAGGGCATATCAGTTGGCAGTCGTCGCAGCCGTAGATGTGGTTACCCAACAAAGGGCGCAGCGCTTCGTCGATGGTGCCGTCGTGCTCAATCGTCAAATATGAAATGCAGCGGCGTGCATCCACCAAACCTTCGGCCACGATGGCCTGCGTGGGGCACACATCCATGCATGCCGTGCATTGGCCGCAGTGGGCGCTGGTGGGTTCGGACGCAGGCAAGGCCACATTCAGAAAAATCTCGCCCAAGAAAAACATCGAGCCCGCTTCGCGGTTCAGCACCAAGCTGTGCTTACCGCGCCAGCCTTGGCCGCTGCGTGTGGCCAGCTCGGCCTCGAGCACAGGGGCTGAATCTGTGAAGGCGCGGTATTCAAAACCATTGAGCTTTAAGGTGTCTATCAACAAAGCATCTACTTGTTGGGCCAGTGTGTCGAGCCGATTACGTAACACCTTGTGATAGTCGCGCCCTCTGGCGTAGACCGACACCACGGCCTCAGCAGGGTTACGCAAGCGTTGCCACTCGGCGTCTTGCCAGCCCTCGGCAGTGCCGCGCGGCAGGTAGTTCATGCGGGCGGTCAGCACACTCAAGGTGCCCGGCACCAGCTCGGCAGGACGCGCGCGCTTTAGCCCATGGCGAGCCATATAGTCCATGCTGCCGTGGAAGTTTTGGGCCAGCCAATGTTGCAAATGTGGCTCGGCCGAGGACAGGTCCAAAGGGGCCACAGCAATTTGCGAAAATCCCAGTGTTTGCCCTAGAGCCTGAATTTGCGTGAGCAACAATTTGTAATCGATTGACAACGGACTCCTTTGAACATTTCGCCTTGAATAATGCCGTGATTGTAAAAACTCTTGCTTGGCCCGATGAAGCCGCCACCGCTGCGTATGCCACGCAGCTGGCCGCCGCATTGACATGCGCCAACCTGAATGCGTGTATCGCCTTGCATGGCGATTTGGGCGCAGGCAAAACCACCTTTGTGCGTCACCTGCTGCGCGCCCTAGGTGTCGAGGGCCGCATCAAAAGCCCGACCTATGCCGTGGTCGAGCCCTACACCGTGAATGCAGGCGAGGTGTGGCACTTTGACTTTTACCGTTTCAGCGACCCGCGCGAATGGGAGGACGCTGGCTTTCGTGACATCTTCGCCAGCACGGGCTTGAAGCTGTGCGAATGGCCGCAAAACGCCGCAGGCGTGATGCCCACACCAGACCTTGAATTCGACATCCAAGTGGACGACGCTGACCAACGCCAAGTGCGCATCAGCGCCCTCACCCCGCACGGGCAGGGGCTGCTGACATGACGCAAGACAAAGGCATTCAACGTCGTAGCCTGTTGCAAGGCGGCTCGCTCGCGTTGCTTCTAGGCAGTGCAGACATTGCATGGGGTGCCAGCATCGTCGCTGTGCGCGTGTGGCCTGCTGCGGCCTACACACGCGTGACGATTGAAAGCGACACAGCGCTGAAGACCGTGCCCATCTTTGTGGCCAACCCACCGCGCCTAGCCGTGGACATTGAAGGCATTGAGCTCAACCCCGCACTCAAAGAACTGGTGGGCAAAGTGCGCTCGGACGACCCGTACATCACAGGTGTGCGCGTGGGCCAATACGCCAACAAGACCGTGCGCTTGGTGCTGGACTTGCGCCGCATGGTCAAGCCGCAAGTGTTCAACTTGCAGCCCGTCAAAACCGGCAACACCCAATATCAACATCGCTTGGTACTTGACCTCTACCCTTCTGAAGTGGCTGATCCACTCGAAGCCTTGATCGTCGACAAACTCAAAGGCGGCACCACGTACAACGCGCCGTCGATGACGGCAACGCCCACGCCTTCTGCGTCTAAATTGGGCACACGTGCCGACCCTGTGGGCGATTTGATGGCTAAGCCCAACGCCACACCCGAGCTACCCTCGCCTGCGGCATCCACAGCGTCTGAGCCCATCACCACTGCGGCATCGGTCAACCAACAACAAGACGGCGAACGATTCATCATCGTGGCTCTCGATCCCGGCCACGGCGGCGAAGACCCCGGTGCATCAGGCCCCAGCGGCACACGCGAAAAAGATGTGGTGCTGAAAATTGCGCACCGCTTGCGCGATCGCGTCAACAGCACCGTCATCAAAACCAAGCACGGCAACTTGCCCATGCGGGCCTACCTCACACGCGATGCCGACTACTTTGTGCCGCTACAACAACGCGTAGAAAAAGCCAGACGCGTGCAGGCTGACTTATTCATCAGCATCCATGCGGACGCGTTTCAAACCCCAGACGCCAAAGGGGCCAGCGTGTTTGCCCTGAGCGATGGTGCAGCATCCAGCGCTGCAGCCAAGTGGATGGCCAAACAAGAAAACCGTGCCGACTTGATTGGCGGCTTGAACATCAAAACCCAAGATGCTGCCGTGCAACGTGCGCTGCTCGACATGAGCACCACCGCGCAAATCAAAGACAGCCTTAAGCTGGGCAGCGCGATGCTGGGGCAAATCAAACACATTGGCAAACTGCACAAAGGTCGCGTGGAACAAGCGGGCTTTGCCGTGTTGAAAGCGCCCGACATTCCCAGCGTGTTGGTGGAAACCGCCTTCATCAGCAACCCCGAAGAAGAGAAACGTTTGATCAGCCCTCAATACCAAAATGACTTGGCCGATGCGCTGATGAAAGGCATTGAACGCTACTTCTCACGCAATCCACCGCTGGCCAAAACCCGAAATACCTAAAGCATGACCGACACAACAGCCCAGCCACGCAACCCTTTGCACGGCAAAACCTTAGAGGCCATCGTCACAGAGTTGGCCGACTATTACGGCTGGGAAGGCTTGGGCGATCGCATCAACATCCGCTGCTTCACGCATGACCCGAGTGTGGGATCAAGCCTGAAATTTTTGCGCAAAACACCTTGGGCACGCGAGAAGGTGGAGAGTTTGTATTTGTTCATGCTGCGCGACATGCGCCGCGCAGAACGTGGTTTTTAACGCTGCGTCAGTCTGCCTGCGCTTGTGGTGCGCGTGACGCTTTCCACGAACCATAAATGGCCAATGAGCCCGGAATAAAAATCATCGCCCAAATGATTTTGTCTAAATGGGCTTTGACCCACGGGATGTTGCCAAAGAAGTAACCCGCGGTCACGATGCCGCCCACCCACAACGCACCACCTGTCACGTCAAAGAACGTGAATTTGCGACGCGTCATCTGCGCCACGCCCGCCACAAACGGCGCAAAGGTACGCACAAAGGGCATGAAGCGCGCGGCGATCAAAGTCACACCACCGTAGCGCTCGTAAAACGTGTGGGCTTGGTCAAAAGCGCGGCGGTTGAAAAACTTCGAGTCTTCCCACGCAAACACCTTGGGCCCAAAGAAGCGGCCCATCGTGTAGTTGGTTTGGTTGCCTGCCACCGCTGCCGTGAGCAGCAGAGCCACGGACAAGCCGTAGTCCATCAAGCCCACCCCACACATGGCGCCCACCACAAACAGCAGCGAGTCACCGGGCAAGAACGGCATCACCACCAAACCGGTCTCCACAAAGATGATGAGAAACAGCAAGGCATAGACCCAAGTGCCGTTGTTGGTCACAAAGGTTTCCAAGTGGCGGTCCACGTGGAGGATGAAGTCGATCAAGAAGGTCATGAGTTCCATAGTGAGGATTATCGCTGCCCGTAAAATGAGTCTGTGCACCCTGCTACCCAACCCCCACGCGCCATCCGCGAACTCCCAGATGAATTGATCAGCCAAATCGCCGCTGGCGAGGTGGTCGAACGCCCAGCGTCCGTCGTGCGCGAACTGGTGGACAACGCGCTCGATGCGGGTGCCACTCAAATCACCCTGCGGTTGCTCGCGGGTGGTGTGCGCCTGATCAGCGTGGAAGACAACGGCGTGGGCATTCCTTCTTCGGAATTGCCAGTCGCGTTGAAGCGCCACGCCACCAGCAAGATCACCAACTTGAATGAGTTGGAATCCGTAGGCACGATGGGCTTTCGTGGCGAGGCACTGGCCGCCATTCAATCGGTGTCTGAACTCTCCGTGCTCTCACGCACAGCAAGCCAAGACAGCGCCATGCTGCTCGATGGCCGCAGCGGCGAGCTGCAACCTGTGGCTCGCGCCCAAGGCACGACGGTGGAAGTCAAAGAGCTGTTTTACAGCACGCCCGCGCGCCGCAAATTTTTAAAGACCGACAACACCGAACTGGCCCACTGCGTAGAAGCCGTGCGTCGCCATGCCTTGACCCGCCCTGAAGTGGGCTTTGCCATTTGGCACGAAGGCAAGTTGGTCGAGCAATGGCGCGCGCAAACCATCGATGCCACATCAGGCGAAGACCTCAACAAGCAATACCAAGCCGCGCTGGACCGCCGCTTGGCCGACGTGTTGGGCGACGACTTTTTAGAAAACTCAGTCGCCGTGCATTACCAATCGGGCAACGTGACCGTGGTGGGCCGTGCGGGCATTCCAGATGCCGCCCGCTCACGCGCCGACCACCAGTTTGCGTATGTGAATGGCCGCTATGTGCGCGACAAAGTCATCACCCACGCCGCACGCAGCGCGTATGAAGATGTGCTGCACGGCCACCGCCAACCCATCTATGCGCTGTATGTGGAGATTGACCCCACGCGTGTGGACGTCAACGTGCACCCCACCAAAATTGAAGTGCGTTTCCGTGATGGCCGTGAGGTGCATCAAGCGGTGCGCCACGCGGTAGAAAACGCCTTGGCTGTGCCACGTGCCAACATGCTCATGGCCAATGCCTTGCAAAACCATGAGTTGCCAATGGCTGGCACTTTGGGCTCAGGCAGCTCGGCCAGCGGCACATTTGCGCTGGGTGCAGCGACATCACCCACTTGGCCCAACGCCAACTGGCAACAAGCGCCCATGCCTTTGGCGGGCACCCGTGTCACAGATGTGGGTGCTCTGTGGCAATCCACACCACGCACAGTGCTTCCTGCTGAAGAACAAGGTGCACAAAGTTTTGCGCCCAGCGCTTTCAGCGCGGCCAACACACCGGCCCCCTCACTGCAAGACGCAGCCCCAGAAACTTGGCCTTTGGGCAAAGCCATTGCACAGCTGCATGGCGTGTACATCTTGGCTGAGAACGCGCAAGGTTTGGTGTTGGTCGATATGCACGCCGCACACGAGCGCATCGTGTACGAGCAGCTCAAAACACAAATTGATGCGCAGCGCATCAGCAGCCAACCTTTGTTGATTCCCGCGACGTTCCCTGCCACCGCGCAAGAAGTAGCCACTGCCGAAGCTTGTGCAGAAGCATTGCAAGAACTCGGTTTAGAAATCTCCACGCTCTCCAGCAAAACACTCGCGGTGCGTGCCGTGCCCAGCACCTTGGCGCAAGGCGATGCAGTGGCCTTGGCCCGTAGCGTGTTGGCTGAGTTGAGCCAGCACGATGCCAGCACCGTGGTGCAACGCGCACGCAACGAATTGCTGGCCACCATGGCTTGCCACGGCGCGGTACGTGCCAACCGCAAACTCACGGTGGATGAGATGAACGGATTGCTGCGCCAGATGGAAGTGACCGAACGCTCGGACCAATGCAACCACGGCCGCCCCACTTGGCGACAGCTGACCATGCGTGAACTCGACGCGCTGTTTTTGCGCGGTCGTTGATGTCACCCACACTCGTCATCGTCTTGCTGTCGATGCTCATGGGACTTCAGCCCGTGACCACCGATTTGTATTTGCCCGCCCTGCCCGCGATCAAAGCGGAGTTTGGGGCAGAGCTCTCGCAAGTTCAACTCACCCTCAGCGCTTTGCTCTTGGCATTTGGTACATCTCAGTTGGTGTGGGGGCCACTGTCGGACCGTTTTGGTCGCCGCCCCATTTTGTTGTGGGGTCTCGGTACGTTCACCCTCGCTGGTTTGGGCTGCGTCCTATCAAGCAGCATGGAAGAGTTGATCGTTTGGCGCGCCTTGCAAGGCGCGGCCATGGGCGCTGTGGTGATGTGTGCACGGGCCATCGTGCGTGATCTGTACACCCCTGAAACCGGTGCACGCGTGATGTCCAAAGCCTTCACAGGTCTAGGCATCTTGGCCTGTGCCAGTGCCCCATTGGGTGGTCTGCTGACCGATCTGTGGAGCTGGCATGCGGCACTGAGTTCGGTGATGGGTTTTGGCGCCATCAACTTGATCTTGGTGCTGATGACTTTCAAAGAAACTGTGCACCGCAAAAATCCACATGCGCTGCACTTCAAGGTGTTCGCGAAGACTTGGGGAAACATCGTGCAACACCCCACGTTTGTGGCGTTCACCTGTGTGTCGATGGCGTCTTACGGTGGCCTGTTCACGTTCTTGGCTTCATCGTCGTTTGTATTCATCGGCTTGATCGGCCTGGCGCGTTGGCAATATGGTTTGCTGTTGTTCTCGATGGCCTTCACTTACATCTTGGGCACGTTGCTGTGCCGACGCTTGTTGCTGCGTTTCGGCGTGCCACGCACCGTCGCCATTGGTGGCGGTTTTAGTTTGGTCGGTGGCTGCTGGATGGCGCTCAATGCTTGGCTAGGTTGGCAAAGCGTGGTGGGTTTGATGGGGCCGTTTTATTTGTTTGTGTTGGCACATGGCATTCATCAGCCTTGCGGTCAAAGCGGTGCCGTCGGCCCCTTCCCCAAAGCCGCGGGCGCTGCTTCTGCCCTCGGTGGTTTTTTGATGATGGTGGCGGCATTCGCCACGGGCTTGTGGCTAGGCGCTGTGAAAGACGGCTCAGCCATGCCCATGGCGCAAAGCATTGCTTTCTGGTCGGTGCTGACCGCCTTGTCGGCTTGGTTGTTGGTGCTGCGTCGTGGGGGCTCGCGTGTTTAACGTAGACGCCATCGCCCTCGTTGGCCCCACGGCCAGCGGCAAAACGGCAGCGGCTTTGGCCATTGCACAAGCGTGGCCCGTTGAAATCATCAGCATCGATTCGGCCTTGGTGTACCGCGGCATGGACATTGGCACGGCCAAGCCCAATGCCGATGAACTGGCCCAAGTGCCCCACCACTTGATTGACATTCGTGACCCTCTGCATGCCTACAGTGCGGCAGAGTTCGCTCGTGACGCCAATGTTCTGATGGCCGACATCCGAGCACGCGGCAAGCTGCCACTGCTGGTGGGCGGCACCATGCTCTACCTCAAGGCCTTGCGCGATGGCATTGACGACTTACCCACCGCACAGCCCGAGCTGCGCGCGGAGATTGAGCAACAAGCCCTCGCCGCAGGCTGGCCAGCGATGCATGCCGAGTTGGCCAAGGTGGATGCCATCACGGCGGCACGCTTGGCACCTAACGATGCACAACGCATTTCACGTGCGCTCGAAGTGTGGCGCGTGAGTGGCAAAGCGTTGTCGCAATGGTTTGCAGAGGGTGAAGCCACGCGTGCCGCACAGCCTGCGCTGAACATGCCGCTTTTGTCGCTTGAACCGGTTGACCGTGCATGGTTGCATGCGCGCATCGCGCAACGGTTTGATGTGATGTTGGCTGGCGGCTTCTTGGCCGAGGTGCAAGCCCTGCGTGCGCGTGGTGATTTGCACATCGACTTGCCCAGCATTCGTTGTGTGGGCTATCGCCAAGCATGGGAGTTACTCGATGCTGCGGAAGCTGCCGGAGCAAGCCCTGAAAGCATCTTGCCGCAGCTACATGAACTGGGCGTAGCCGCCACGCGCCAGTTGGCCAAGCGTCAACTCACGTGGTTGCGTGGGATGGATGAGCGAATCGTCATCCCCTGTGATGCGCCCGATGCTCTGGCGCAAACACTGGCCGCTGTGCAGCGGTTTACTGCAACGGCTCTTTGAGCGCGTCAGGCAGTGGCAAAGGCATGACGGCAATGCCTTCGTCGATCAGATCTTCTGTTTCTTCGGGTGTCGCGTGACCGCGAATGTTGCGCGCCTCAGTTTCACCGTAGTGCATCTTGCGGGCTTCTTCGGGAAAGCTGCTGCCCACATCTTCGGTGTTGGCCACAACGTGACGCACCATCTTCAGCAAAGCAGCTTGCAGCTGTGCAGGCTCTAAGTTGGCCACTTCTTGCAAGCTAGGCAGAGCGGGCACTGCGTTGGCAGTGGCCTCGGTCGCCGCTGACTTAGACGCTGAGGTGTCTGCGCCATGGTTGGTATGTGCAGACGAGGTTTGCGAACTAGGAACCGCTGCATCGCGATCGCCCCGCGTGGTGCTGAGGTTCAAACGTGGCGCGCTGAGCTTCTTGGTCACGCTGGCATCGCCGCACATGGGGCAGTTCAGCAAGCCACGTGCGAGCTGGCTTTGGTAATCGTCCTCGGAACCAAACCAGCCTTCAAACACATGGTGTTGGGCGCATTGAAGGTCTAACACTTTCATGGCTCAATTATCCCGCAGCACGTCTCAAACGCGCTGCCACTGTCAGATGCGCTGCCATTGCAGAGGCCATGCACCGCTGAGGTGGTTTTGCAACCAAAGCAAACCTGTGAGGGTTTTGGCGTCCGTCAGTTGACCGTCGCGTGACCAAGCCAGCAGCTCTTCCACGCTGGCATCAAACACATCGAGAAACTCGCCTTCGTCCAGTTGTCGTTGGCCTTGGGTCAAACCGCGGGCAAACCAAATGTCGATGAACTCGGTGGAATAGCTGATGACGGGGTGCAAGACACCCGCATGGGCCCACTCGGTGGCGCGGTAGCCGGTTTCTTCTAGCAACTCACGTTGGGCACACACCAAACAGTCTTCACCCGGATCAAGCTTGCCCGCAGGAAACTCAATCATCACTTGTTGCACGGGGTAGCGGTATTGGCGCTCCATCACCAAACGGCCATCGTCGCGCATGGCGATGATCATCACCGCACCAGGGTGAATCACAAACTCGCGCGTCGCTGTGTCGCCACTGGGCAAACGCACGGTGTCGCGAAAGGCGTGCAAGAAGTGGCCTTTGAGCAGCTCGACGTGGTCTAGCGTGTGTTCGACCAAGTGGCTATCAGGTGTGGTTTTTTGAGTCATCATGAAAAAAGCCAGCTCGAGAGCTGGCTTATGTGAGGTGGCAAATGCTTAGGTACCCAACGTGGACACGATGGCTTTGGCACACAAGGCCATCAAACCACCGGGCAACAACCCTAAGATCAAGATCAAGGCGCCGTTGAGGCTCAAGACCACGCGCACATCGTTGCCAGCTGACACGGTGGTGGCCGTGATGGGGGCATCAAAGTACATGACCTTGACAATGCGCAAGTAGTAGAACGCGCCAATCAGCGACATCATCACAGCAAACACGGCCAAGGCAATGGCACCGGCTTGGCCTGAAGCGATCAGGGCTTGCAACACCGACAACTTGGCATAGAAACCAACCAAGGGTGGCACACCTGCCAACGAGAACATACACGCGGCCATCACACCTGCGTACAGGGGACTGCGTTGGTTCAAGCCAGCGAGGTCAGCGATTTCTTCGCTCTCAAAACCTTCACGGGCCAACAACAAGATGATGCCAAAGGTGGCCAAGGTGGTCAGCACATAAGTGATGACGTAGAACATCGAAGAGCTGTAGGCGTTGGCAGCGGCAGCGGTGTTGCCATTGACCACACCCGAGAGCAAACCGATCAACACAAAACCCATTTGAGCGATGGTCGAGAAAGCCAACATGCGCTTGAGGTTGGTTTGCGCCACAGCGGCCAAGTTACCAATCAACAAGGAGGCAATGGCCAAGACCATCAACATTTGCTGCCAGTCCACGGCCAAGGGCAACAAGCCCTCCACCAACAAACGGATGGTCATGGCAAAGGCTGCCAACTTAGGCGCGCCACCAATCATCAAAGTGATGGCAGTGGGGGCGCCTTGGTACACATCAGGGATCCACATGTGGAAAGGCACGACACCAAATTTGAACGCCAAGCCGCAGACCACGAAGACCAAGCCCAACACCAACACTTGGTGCTTGATTTGGCCCGAGGCCACCGCCTTGAACACGGTGCTGATGTCGAGCGAACCTGTGGCACCGTACAACATGGACAAGCCATAGAGCAAGAAGCCACTGGCCATTGCGCCCAACACAAAGTATTTCATCGCAGCTTCGCTGGCCACGGCGCTGTCGCGACGCAAGGCCACCATGGCATAGCTAGACAAGGTCAGCAATTCCAAGCCGAGGTACAGCACGAGGAAGTTGTTGCCCGAGATCATGACGAACATGCCCAGCAAAGCAAACAAACCCAAGGTGAACAACTCGCCACCGCGCAACATGTCGCGCTCAGCGGCATAAGGACGGCCATAGACCAACGTGACCATCACAGCCACAGCTGCAAAGCACTTGAGCCAGCTGCCCATGGGGTCAGAGACCACCATGTTGCCAAAGCTATAAACCGTTTGACCTTGTGTGGCCGTCACAGCTTCCATGTACGCGACCACACCGATCGTGAGGAGCGACAAGGCATACGTGGTGGTACGACGTGGGCACTTGACGAACAAGTCCACCAACGCAATGACGATGGCCATGACAGCCAACAGCATTTCGGGATAAACCGCACCGATGCTCAGTTTTTCAAACATTTTTCTTTTCCCTCTTTATTGGGGCAATTTGGAGATGGCCACGTGCTTGAGCAAGTCAGCCACGGACACATCCATCACATCGGTGAATGGCTTGGGGAAGATACCCATGGCCAACACAGCGATGGCCAACAAGGCCAGCATCAAGAACTCACGGCTGTTGATGTCGGTCAATTCTTTGACGTGGTCATTGCCCACAGGGCCCAGATACACGCGCTTGATCATCCACAAGGTGTAAGCCGCGCCGAAGATCAAGGCCGAGGCAGCAGCGAAGCCAACCCAGAAGTTGTATTTGATGGCACCCAAGATGACCATCCACTCGCCCACAAAACCTGCCGTGCCTGGCAAGCCGCAATTGGCCATACCGAACAACAAAGCAAAGGCAGCGAACTTGGGCATGGTGTTGACCACGCCACCATAGGCAGCGATTTCACGTGAGTGCACGCGGTCGTACAACACACCAATCGACAAGAACATGGCGGCAGACACAAAGCCATGGGCAATCATTTGCACCACTGCGCCAGACACACCAATGTCGTTGAAGATGAAGAAACCCAACGTCACGAAACCCATGTGCGCGACCGATGAATAAGCCACCAGCTTTTTCATGTCTTCTTGCACCATGGCCACCAAGCCCACGTAGACCACAGCCACGAGCGACAACGCAATCATGAGCCATGCGTATTCGTGTGCAGCATCAGGTGCGATGGGCATCGAGAAGCGCAAGAAACCATAAGCACCGAGCTTCAACATGATCGCGGCCAGCACAGCAGAACCACCGGTAGGCGCTTCCACGTGCACGTCTGGCAACCATGTGTGCACAGGCCACATCGGCACTTTCACCGCAAACGCAGCGAAGAACGCAAAGAACAACAAGGTTTGTGCAGACATGGGCAATGGCAGTTTGTGCCATGTGGCCAAGTCAAAGCTGCCACCGGATTGGGTGTACAGATAGATCAAGGCGATCAACATCAACAAAGAACCCAACAACGTGTACAAGAAGAACTTGAACGCGGCGTAGATTTTGTTAGGGCCACCCCAGACACCGATGATCAAGTACATCGGAATCAGCGTGGCTTCAAAGAACACATAGAACAGCATGCCGTCGACCGCGCTGAACACGCCGATCATCAAACCGCTCAAGATCAAGAACGCGCCCATGTATTGGTTGACACGCTCGGTGATCACTTCCCAACCCGCGATCACAACGATCACGGTGATGAAAGCGGTCAGCAACACGAACCACAAGGACAAACCGTCCACACCAAGGTGGTAGAACACATTGAAGCGCTCAATCCACATCGACTTTTCAACAAATTGCAGTGCTGATGTAGAGACGTCGAAGTTGTTGAACAAAGGCAATGTGACAGCCAAACTGACCACAGAACCGATCAACGCAATCCAACGCACCACTTTCGCATGTTCGTCACGCCCGAAGGCGAGCAAGATGACACCAAACAGAATTGGCGTCCAAATGGCAAGGCTCAATAAACCCATTTTTTATTCTCCTTATTTGAGCCAGACGAACCACGTCATCAGCAAGAACACGCCAAGGATCATGACCAAGGCATAGTGGTAGAGGTAGCCAGTTTGCAACTGACGTGTCCATGAAGACACACAACCCACCAACTTCCAAGAAGCGTTCACCACACCACCTTCGATGATGGCTTGGTCGCCGCCCTTCCACAAACCTGTACCCAAGGCGCGAGCGCCACGGGCCAACACGTTTTCGTTGAACCAGTCCATGTAGTACTTGTTCTCGAACAAGACGTAGATGGGATGGAACACACGTTTGATCGCCGCAGGCACTGCTGGGTTGATCATGTACATGTAGTAAGACGTGACCACACCTGCCAGAGCCAACCAGAACGGGGCTGTGCTGAAGGCGTGCATGGCCATAGCCACAGCGCCGTGGTACTCGTGTGACAACTCGTGCATCACGGGATGCTTGTCGGCGTTGATGAAGATGGCGTCGCTGAAGAACTCACCAAACAACAGTGGGTCAATCGTGTAGAAACCAATCAGCACAGAAGGAATAGCGAGCAAGACCAAAGGCACCGTCACCACCCATGGGGACTCGTGTGGGCCGTGGTCATGGCCATGATCGCCATGATGGTCGTCATGTGCGTGGTGGTCATCGTGATGTGCGTCAGGGTTTTGGTCGTAACGCTCTTCGCCGTGGAACACGAGGAAGTACATGCGGAATGAATAGAACGCTGTGACGAACACACCGGCCAACACGGCAAAGTGGGCAAAGTCAGCACCAGGCAAGGTGCTTTCAGCCACAGCTTCGATGATGCTGTCTTTGGAATAGAAACCCGAGAAGAATGGTGTTCCGATCAAAGCCAGAGAACCCAACAACGAGGTGATCCAAGTGATGGGCATGTACTTGCGCACGCCACCCATCCAACGGATGTCTTGGTTGTGGTGCATGCCCATGATGACGGAACCGGCACCAAGGAACAACAACGCTTTGAAGAACGCGTGGGTCATCAAGTGGAACACGGCCACAGAATAAGCCGATGCACCCAAGGCCACGGTCATGTAACCGAGTTGCGACAGTGTGGAATAAGCCACCACGCGCTTGATGTCGTTTTGAATCAGCCCCAAGAAGCCCATGAACAAGGCTGTGATGGCACCGATCACCAAGATGAAGTTCAGTGCGGTGTCTGACAATTCAAAGAAAGGCGACATGCGGGTGACCATGAAGATACCGGCCGTCACCATGGTCGCTGCGTGGATCAACGCAGAGATGGGTGTTGGACCTTCCATCGAATCAGGCAACCACACGTGCAGTGGGAACTGAGCTGACTTACCCATCGCGCCGATGAACAAGCAGATGCAGATCACCGTCACCAGCATCCAGTCGGTGCCAGGGAATGTGAGTGCGCCAAATTCACCAGCCTTAGCAAAAGCTTCGGTGTAGTTCAAGGTGCCGCCGTAGGCCGCGATCAAACCAATGCCCAAGATGAAGCCGAAGTCACCCACGCGGTTGACCAAGAAGGCTTTCATGTTCGCGAAGATCGCGGTGGGTTTGTTGAACCAGAAACCGATCAACAAATAAGACACCAAGCCCACAGCTTCCCAACCGAAGAACAGTTGCAGCATGTTGTTGCTCATGACGAGCATCAACATGGAGAAGGTGAACAAAGAGATGTATGAGAAGAAGCGGTTGTAGCCTTCGTCCTCTTGCATGTAGCCAATGGTGTAGAGGTGAACCATCAATGACACAAAGGTCACGACGCACATCATCATGGCGGTCAAGCCATCGACCATGAAGCCGATTTCCATTTTCAGATCACCCACCACCATCCAGGTGTAGAGGGTCTCGTTGAAACGTGCGCCGTCCAAAGCCACGCTTTGCAGCGTCATGGCAGACAACACGAAGGCGATGAACACGCCCAAGATGGTGAGTGAGTGGGTCAAGCCGCGGCCGATTTTGTTACCGCCAAAGCGTGTACCAAAAATACCAGCCAACGCTGAACCCACCAGCGGTGCCATAGGCACTGCCAACAATGTAGAAGCTTGCAGGGTTTGTGACATGATGAATTAACCCTTGAGCGTGTTGAGTTCATCCACGTTGATGCTGGATTTGTTGCGGAACAACTGCACCAGAATCGCCAAGCCAATGGCAGATTCAGCAGCCGCCACGGTCAAGATGAAGAAAACAAAGATTTGGCCGTTCAGGTCACCCAAGTAGTGTGAGAACGCCACGAAGTTCATGTTGACCGCGAGCAACATCAATTCAATCGCCATCAACAAGACGATCAAGTTTTTACGGTTCAAGAAGATGCCGATCACTGAGAGTGCGAACAGAATCGCACCCAGCGTGAGGTAGTGGCCTAAGGTGATGCTCATGCTTGTGTCTCCTCTGCGGCGGGTGCGGCAGGTGCGGGTTTGACCGCATCCATCTTCACCAACTCCACACGGTCACGGGCCTTGACGCGCACTTGGTCGCCCGCATTTTGGAATTTGCTGTCTTTGCGTGCACGCAAGGTCAAAGCGATGGCAGCAATCAAGCCCACCAACAAAATCAACGCCGCCACTTGCACGGGGTAGAGGTATTCGGTGTAGAGCAACACGCCCAACGCCTTGGTGTTAGAGGCTTGCGCTACCACCACGTGACCCACATCTGCAGCAGATGCTGTGCTCAATGCAGCAGAAGCAGCATCGACGGCAGCCGAAGCCACATCAACAGGCGCCACCGCAGTGACGGCCGCTGGAGAGATGACTTGAGCAGTCAGTTGTTTTTGGGGTTCGCTGATGCGGAAGCCACCCAACAAAACACCTGCCAGTTCGAGAGCAATCACTGCACCCACAGTCGCTGCGAGTGGGAAGTGCTTCCAGAAACCTTGGCGAATGCTGTCGATGTTGATGTCAAGCATCATCACCACAAACAAGAACAAGACCATCACCGCGCCCACGTACACGAGCACGAGAGCAATGGAGAGGAATTCTGCTTTGAGCAACATCCAGATACCCGAGGCTTGGAAGAAAGCCAAGACCAGGTACAGCGCGGCATGCACAGGGTTACGCGCCGTGATGACGCGGAATGACGCAAACAGCATGACTGCTGAGAACGCGTAAAAAAGAGCCGATTGAACGTCCATCATGAAATCTTTCAACGGTATTTGGCGTCAGCTGCTTTGTTGGCAGCGATTTCGGGTTCGTAGCGGTCGCCCACTGCCAACAACATTTCTTTGGTGAAGTACAGGTCACCGCGTTTTTCGCCGTGGTACTCAAAGATGTGTGTTTCAACGATCGAATCAACGGGGCAGCTTTCTTCGCAGAAGCCGCAGAAGATGCACTTGGTCAAGTCAATGTCGTAGCGTGTGGTACGGCGGCTGCCGTCTTCGCGCTGGTCTGATTCGATGGTGATTGCCATCGCTGGGCACACGGCTTCGCAGAGTTTGCAAGCAATGCAACGCTCTTCGCCGTTTTCGTAACGACGCAAGGCATGCAGACCGCGAAAGCGTGGAGACAAAGGTGTCTTCTCTTCCGGGAACTGAATGGTGATGCTGCGCGAGAACATGTATTTGCCGGTGAGGGCCATGCCTTTGAACAGCTCGATCAAGAGGAAGCTCGACAAAAAGTCGCGCAACGAGAAAGGAGCGGAATGTGTAGTCGTTGTCATGGTGTAGTTCCGGCCTTAGTTCCAGATATTCCAAGGTGTTTGGATCCAAACACCCACCACCAACAACCAGATCAGGGTGAGTGGAATGAAGATCTTCCAACCCAAACGCATGATTTGGTCATAGCGATAGCGTGGGAACGTGGCACGCACCCACAAGAACATGGTCACGACCACAAAGGTCTTGATGCCAAGCCAAATCCAGCCTGGGATCATGTTGAACAGTGCGTTGTCGAAGGGTGACAACCAGCCGCCCAAGAACATCACCACGGTCAAGACCGACACCAAGATCATGTTGGCGTATTCGGCCAAGAAGAACATGGCGAAAGACATCCCCGAGTATTCGATCATGTGGCCAGCCACAATTTCGGATTCACCTTCCACCACGTCGAACGGGTGGCGGTTGGTTTCAGCCAAACCGGAGATGAAGTAGATGATGAACACAGGGAACAAAGGCAACCAGTTCCAAGACAAGAAGCCGAGGCCCTTGTCAGCCATCATGCCTTTGGCTTGGCCCATGACGATGTCGGTCATGTTCAGGCTGTTTGAGATCATCAAGACGATCACAAAGCAAAAGCCCATGGCAATTTCGTAGCTCACCATTTGTGCCGATGCGCGCATGGCACCAATGAAAGCGTACTTGGAGTTAGAAGCCCAACCCGCGATGATGACGCCGTACACCTCGAGCGAAGTGATGGCCATCAAGAACAGCAAACCGGCATTGACGTTGGCCAAAGCCACATCAGGACCAAACGGCACAACAGCCCATGCAGCCAAGGCTGGCATGATGGTCATGATGGGGCCCAAGAAGAACAAGCTAGTCGTAGCTTGTGTTGGGATGATGATTTCTTTGGTGAGCAACTTCAACGCGTCAGCGATGGGTTGCAACAAACCACCAGGGCCAGTGCGGTTAGGGCCTTTACGGATTTGGGTGTAACCAATGGCTTTGCGTTCCCACAAAGTCAGGTAAGCCACGCAACCGAGCAAAGGCAACAGCACCGCCACGATTTTGAGCAAAGCCCACAGCACGGGCCAAGCCAGTGTGGTCCACCACACGTCGGGCAACAAGCCGAAGCCTGCGTTGTAAATGTTGTCAACCATCACAGGCCTCCTTGCAACTTGGCGTCAGCCGTGAGTTGCAGCGATGGTGCGCGACGCACCAAGCTGTCGAGTTGGTAAATCGCCGCAGAGGCAGGCTGACCTGCTGCTGGGCTCACGTCCACTTGTGCCGTGCAGGCGTTGGACAACA